>Ga0209751_10001177_pt1 | contig 27182 bp, 24 predicted proteins | sample RifCSP13_1_FD_184019 | JGI IMG/M metagenome (GOLD analysis project Ga0209751, IMG submission 184019) | Soil microbial communities from Rifle, Colorado - Rifle CSP2_sed 13_1 (SPAdes) (version 2) | ecosystem: Environmental > Terrestrial > Deep subsurface > Rock core/Sediment | place: Rifle...
CGGCTGGCGGGCCGCGTCGCCAGCCGCGTCGCCAGCCGCGTCGCCAGCCGCCTCGCTACGAGGCCAGCTCAGATCCCGACGATCACCACCCCGGACGGGAAGCGGGTGATCAGCTCGAGGTGGCCCGCGGTGGCGTCGAGGATCGCGAGGTCCTCGATCCGGACCCCCGTCTCGCCCTCGAGGTAGATCCCTGGCTCGATCGAGAAGACCGTCGGCGACGGCAGCGGGGTCTCGGCTGCCCGGGGACCGAGCGTCGGCAGCTCGTGGGTCGCCAGCCCGATCCCGTGACCCAGGCCGTGCCCGAAGGCCGGCCACCGCCCGTCGGCCTCGATCGCCTCGCGCGCGACCGCATCGATCGACCGGCCAGACGGCAGGGGGGCCCCGTGCCGGCTCGCCGCGAGCCCCACCTCGAGGGCCTCGATCGCCGCCCGCTGCGACGCCGCCACGAGCTGGTACACGGCGAGGTCCCGATCCGTCGGGTCGCCGACGAAGAGCGTCCGGGTCATGTCGCTCCGGTAACCGGCGACCTGCGCCCCGAAGTCGAACAGGAGGACGGCGCCCAGGCTGGCGGGACGGGCGCCGGGCGATCCATGGGGCAGGGCCGCCTCGGGGCCGGCAAGGCAGGCGACGTCGAAGGCGAGGGCCTCGGCGCCGCCGGTCCGCATTCGCCATTCGAGGTCGAGGGCGAGCTCGGCCTCGGTGACCCCCGGCCGGATCGACGGCAGGAGCGAGGCCAGGGCCCGGTCGGCGACCGCGCAGGCGGCCGCGACCCGCTCGAGCTCCTCGGGCTCCTTCGCCTGGCGGTCGGCCTCGACCCAGCCCTCGACCGCCACGAGCTCGACGGCGGGAGCGGCCGCCACGAGGCGCTCCCAGGTCGCGTGGGGCACGAATCCGCCCTCGACGGCGACGCGGCGGACGCCGGTTTCCGCCACGAGCTCCGGCCAGCGATCGGCCAGCGCGCCCGGGCTGTCGAAGATCCTGGCGTCGGGCGCCTCGCGGACCGCCTGGATCGTGTAGCGGCTGTCGGCCAGGCAGATCGCCTCCTCGGCCGTGACGAGGAACTTGCCCGAGTCACCCGCCGACGCGACCTCGGCCTCGGCGAGGGTGAACCCCGTGAGGTAGCGCATGTGCTCGCGCCGGACCCCGAAGTAACCGTCTACGCCGGCGGCGGCCATCCGCGCCCGGAGGCGGCCCAGGCGCGTCGGGCGGGCCGCCAGATCTGCGTCGGCCCAACGCTCCAGGTCGGACCGTGCCGGCGGGGCCGCGAAGTCGGCCGGGTGGGGCCAGGCCGAGGGTGTTGTGGTCGTCATCTGTCCATGCTCACTCGTACCCGTACTTGCGCTTGTTCGCGTTGTGCTCCTCGAGGGTCGTCGCGAATTCGTGGGCACCCTCGCCCTCGGGGATGGCCAGGAAGTAGAGGTAGCCATCCTCGGTGTTCGGGATGAGGGCGGCATCGATCGAGCTGACGGTCGGGGTGCAGATGGGCGCCGGGATGAGGCCGCGGACCTGGTAGGTCTGGTAGCCGGTCAGGTCCTCGCTCACCGTGATGTCCTTCAGGTTGCCCTCCGGCACGCTCCAGAAGAAGTAGCTCTGCCACTCCCCGAAGGGCAGGTCGCGAAGCTTCATCGTGTCGACAGCGTAGAGGACGGTCGGGTCGGCGTTGAGGATCGAGTTGGCCTCGCCGAGCCCGACGAGCCGGTTCTGGTAGACGCCCGCGATGAGCGGCCGCTCATCGTCGAGGATCGCCTCGCGCTCGACGATCGAGGCCAGCGCGAGGACCTGGTAGAAGGTCAGGCCGCGGTCATCGGGAACGACCAGGCGGGCGTCGCCGACGGCGTCGTGGAACTTCTGGAGCATCATCCGGACGAGGGCGTCGGCCGTCGTGACCTCGAACGGCCCGCCGTTGGCCGACGTCACGAGGGTGTACGTCGCCGGGTACAGGAAGCCCTCGAGCGTTGCCCCCTCGGGCAGCCCGGCCGTCGCCAGCCACGGGTAGTCGGCCAGCAGCTCGGGCGGCGGGGCCGTGACGAGGTCGTAGAAGACCTGCGGATCGACGCCCGAGGCGATGGTCTGGAGCTTGGCCGTCATCTGCTCGAGGCGGAGACCCTCCCGGAACGTCACGTCGACCTTGGTGACGACCACTCGGGCCTCCACGAGGGCGGTCACGACCTCGGCCGGGGTCATGTCGCGGCGGAGGATGAACAGGCCGGCCTGGAGATGATCCTCGAGATCCTCCTCGATGGCGGTGAACAGGAAGGCCCGCTCCGACAGGACGAAGCCGTCGTCGGCGAGGCGCGGGGCGAGGGCTGCCGGCGTCTCGCCCGGCGAGACCTCGAAGACGACCTCCGCCGGGTCCGTCCCCGCCGGAGCATCGAGCAGCCCGTCCTTCTGGAGGTCCTCGCGGACGAGCTCGGCGACGAACGGGAGGTTGAACGAGCTCGGGTTGTCCCAGGCCCAGCCAACGACCGCGGCCCGGACCACGGGCCGGAGAGCGGTCAGGGCCGCGACAACGACGACGACCGCCAGGATCCCGGTGAAGGCGATGAACTTCAGGATGCCGGGCAGGCCGCGGCGGCGCCGGGGGTCACGGAGGGGCTGGCCGGGGGCCGGCCCGCCTCGGCCGTCGGTCGCCCGCCAGGTCGGCATGTCGGCGCCGTCGTAGGCCCCCGGCTTCATCCGACGCGCCTGGTCGCGCGGTCGACCGCCGCCCCGGATGCTCATCGACGGTTCACCGTCCGGCTCATCGGGGGCCCGCCCCGAGACCGGCCCGTGCCGCGAGCTCGTCGCCGAGGATGATCGCGGCGGCCTCACGATCCACGCGGGCACGATACGCCTCGCGCTGGCTGGGGGTCGGCGGGCCGCCCGAGCGGCCGCGCGGCATCGGCCCCAGCCGCGATTCGGCGAGGTGGCTGGAGAGGCGCTCGTCGCGGAGCGCCACCGGGATCCCGAGCATCGTCTCAAGCTCGACGGCCCAGCGTCTGGTGGCCACGGCCATGGTCCCGTCGGCACCGCCGGCCTCGAGCGGCAGGCCCACGACGAGCTCGTCGATCCGCTGGTCGCGGATCACGGTGGCGAGGCGCTCGGCGTCCGCCGCCGCCGTGCGCTGCCGGCGGATGGTCGCCAGGGGCTGGGCTGGCTCGCGATCGATCTCGGCGACGGCCAGCCCGATCCGCCGTTCCCCGAGGTCGATGCCGAGAAGGCGGGTCACGGCACGGCACCCACGGCACCCACGACGCCCGTCCCCGGGCTCGCGGACGGCAGCGCCGGCTCGCCGATCGTGAGCGTCGCCCGGCCCTCGAGGCTCGGGATCGTCGTGACCCAGTCGGGCCAGACGCTGATCGTGACCTCGCCGTAGGCCCGAAGTACGGTCCGCGCCTGGGGCAGGCCGAGGCCGCGGACACGGGCCAGGAGGGCGGGGCCGTCGACGATCCGGACCTCGAGCGCCCCGACGGTCACCGGGAAGGTGATGACCGACCCGGCGACGATCGGCGAATCCGGCGTGACCCGGATCGAGTCCTCGACCAGGCGGAAGCCGTCGTCGACGGCCGTCCGGATCCGGGCCTTCGCGAGCGTGTCGACCGGGCCCGGATCGACGCCGATGACGACGCCCTGGGCGGTGAGGCCGAGCTCGAACGCTTCGGCGTCGGTGCCGACGAGCGTCGTCGGGTCGACGGTCGGGGTGCCCTCCCCGAGGGTCTTCGTTTCGGGGAAGAGCGTCGTCCCGTCCGGGACACCGGTCCTCTCGGCGATCTGGCGGTCGAAATCGGCGGCAAGCGCGAGATCGAGGGCCGCCAGCGCGGCATCGATGTCCGACTGCTGGACCTGCTTCGTCTCGGTGTGGGTCCCGCCGCCGGTGGCGGTCTCGTTCGTGACGGTCGTCCGGCGCGCGTTCTCCTCCTTGGGGACGACCACGATCGTGTTCGCGGCGACGTTGCCCGAGACGCCCAGGACGACGGCCTCGATGGCGACCTTCTCGGTCGATGGGATGACCACGAACTCGCCGTCGACGATGCCGATGTCGGCCGGCGGGAGGGTGATCTCGGCCAGGGTCCGGAACTCGATCCCCGACTCGGTCTCGACGATGGCGCCCTTCTCGATCTGGTTCGACGAGCCGGTGTTGAGGCTCGAGAACGTGACCTCGCCGGTCGCCGCCGTCTCCTCGACCCTGACGCCGGAGGTCGGGAACGTCTCCGAGGCGGCAACGTCGAAGGTGTAGCGGGTCGCCGGGACGAGCAGGTTGACCGGATCCGGCTCGGTGACGCCGGACTGGGCGGTGACGTTCAGCTGGAGCGGCCCGACGCTGCCGGAGGCCGGGATGACGACGATCTCGGCGTTCGGCAGGAGCAGGAAGCCGGCCGTCCCGAGGACCGCCACGAGGCCGATCACGAGGGCGATCGCGGCCACGATCGGGCCGCGCCGCTGCGGCGGCCGCCGCCCGACGAGGGGCACCGGGGGCCGCTGGGCGGAGGGCGGCGTGATGACGGGCATGGCCAGCGTCGGGCTGTCGTCGTCCGGTGGTGGCGCGTGTCGCCGCCCGCCGGCGGCACCCGGCGATGTCGCGCCGCCCGCGCTCCCCACGCCGCCGGCTGGGCCCCGCGCCGCTCCCGCTGCTCCCGCGGACGTACCGGCGCCCGCGGAGGGTCCTTCCGGCCCGGGCGTCGCCGGCGGACCGGCGGGTTCTGGTGGTACCGGCGGCGCCTCGAACGCGGCCACGGAGACGTGGGTCGGCAGGCCCGCCGACGCGGCCAGGGCCCGGGCCGAGGCATCGTTGGTGATGACCTCGATGCGCTTGCCCCGGGCCTCCGCCTCGCGGGCCAGGAGCCGGAAGTTGATCCGGGACGTCGCGAGCCGCGAGCCGAGGGGCAGGACCAGCGCGATCCGCTCGTCCTCGAGGGCCCGGATCCGGGCCGCCGCCGAGGTGATCTCGTCGTCGACGTCGAGATAGACGATCGCGGCCATCGTCAGATCCGCATCTGCTTCACGACCCGCCGCAGGGCGGCGTCGAGCGGCCCCGAGCCCGCGCCCAGCTCGATGGCCTGGTAGGCCAGGCCCATCGGGGTCACGTCCTGGGCGTCGACGAGCAGCTTCGTCGCATCGGCGATCGTCTCGACCTGGTCGGGTGACATGACCGTCACCTCGGGCGGCCTCGAGAACGGCAGGGCCTTCGAGAACCGCTTGTCCGCGAGGGCCTCGCGGATCTCGGGCAGGTGCGAGCCGCCGCCGCACAGGTAGATCCGGCCGGGCAGCTGATCGCCTGCCGCGAGCTCCTCCATGACCAGCTCGACACCGGCCGCCCAGACCGCCACATCGTCGGCGACGATACCCCGGACGTCATCGGCGCGGTCGCCGGCGATCCCCCGGGCGTAGTCGACCTTCAGCGCCTCGGCCCGCGGAAAGGGCAGCTCCAGGCGGTCGGCGATCGACTTCGTGAAGGCCCGCCCGCCGAGAGCGAACATCCGGGTGCCCTCGATCCCGCCCTGCCGGACGAGGGCCACGTCGGTCGTCCCGCCGCCGACGTCGATGAACAGGGCGCCGCCCTGGCGGACCTGGTCGGTGTTCAGGACCCGGGCCACGGCATACGGCTCGGCGACGACCTCGACGAGCTCGAGCTGCAGCTTCGCGGCCACGCTCTGGAGGGCTCCGAGGTGGACGAGCGGCGCGAAGGCGTCGAAGATCGCGATCTTCACGTGGCGGCCCTGGAAGCCGATCGGGTTCGTCACCGCGTAGCCGTCGATCCAGGCCCCCACGATCGCGGCGTGGACGAGCCGCACGTCGACGTTGGCGAGGCCCGTCTCCCAGGTGACCGAACGTTCCGCTTCGCGCAACGCTTCGCGCTGGACGCCCTCGATGAGCTTCCCGAGCTCGGCCTCCGTGATCGGGACGTCGGCCTTCGCCCGTTCCTGCGAATGGGCCGTCGTGAAGCCCTTCACCAGCTCGCCGGCGATGCCGATCACGACCTGGGACGGCCGGAAGCCGGCCATCTCCTCGGCCTCCTGCAGCGCGACCGAGCAGTTGTCGACGACCGCGCTGATGTCGGCCACGGTGCCGGACTGCATGTGGGAGAGGCCCTGGCGCTTCCGCCCGACGCCCTTGACGCTGCCCTTCCCCTCCTCGTCGATCTCGAAGACGAGAGCCTTCGCGAACTCGGTCCCGATATCGAGGGCGGTGCAGGCGGTGAGGGCCTCGTCCTGCCCATCGCGCTGCCACAGTCGCCGAAGGGCAGCGATCGGTTCAGGCATTCGGTCTGGCTGCGTCACGGACGGCGGCCTCGATGGCCGCGATCGCCGCCGCGAGGCCGTCGCGACGCGAGCCCTTGCCCTGGGCCATCTCGGGGCGGCCGCCGCCCTTTCCGTCGATGGCGGCCATGCCCGCCCGGACGAGGTCACCCGCGGCGATGCCCCTCGCGACGAGGTCCTTCGAGACCGTGACGAAGACCTGCGGCTCGTCGGCATCGAGGCCGAGCGCCACGACACCGCTCCCGAGGGCGGTGGAGATGTCCTTCGCGGCCCGCTTGAGCGCGTCCATCGAATCGAACGGGGCGGCGAAGGCGGCGAGATGGACGCCCTCGGCGACCTCCGCTGCCCTTGCGGCGACCTCACCGGCCTTCGGAATCCCTGCCTCGCCACCGGCCCGCAGGCGCCGCCTCGTCTCGCGAAGCTCGTCCTGGAGCGCGGCGATCCGCTGCCCGATCGCCTCGATCGTCTGGGCGCCGAGCGACGCCTGGGCCGCGTCGAGGGCCTCGGAGCGGGCGCGCAGGTACGCGTCCGCGCCCGCGCCGGTCAGCGCCTCGATCCGGCGCATCCCGGAGCCGATGCTCCGGTCCGAGGTGATCACGAAGGAGCCGACCTGGCCGGACGCGCGACAGTGGGTGCCGCCGCAGAGCTCGAAGCTGTAGTCCTCGACCCGGATCGTGCGGACGGTCTCGCCGTACTTCTCGTCGAAGAAGGCGTCCGCGCCGCCATCGATGGCGTCCTGCATGCCCATGAACGCGATGGAGACGGGCCGATCCTCCCGGATGATGCGCCGGACCTCGTCCTCGATCGCCCGCCGCTCGTCGTCCGTCAGGGCACGATCGAAGGGGTAGTCGAACCGGAGGGAGTCGGGCGTCACGAGCGAGCCGGCCTGGCGGGCCCGATCTCCGACCACGTTCCGCAACGCCCGATGGAGGAGATGCGTGCCGGTGTGGTTGCGCATCGTGTGGGCCCGCCGCTCAGCGTCGACCTCGGCAGTGACGGCCTGCCCGACGGCGAGCTTCCCGCGGAGCCTGCCGCGGAGCACGTGGAGGCCGGCAACGGGCTTCTGGCTGTCCTCGACCTCGAAGACGGCGGCGCCGTCGGCGGCCCGGAGCACGCCCCGATCGCCGATCTGGCCGCCGCCCTCGGCATAGAACGGCGTCCGGTCGAGGATGACCTCGGCCCCGGCGGAGGCCTCGGTTCGGAGCTCCTCGTCGGCCTTCGCCTCGAGCGTCTCGTACTCGATGCCGTCGCGGATGACGGCCACGACGCGCGCCTCCGGGACGGCCGTCGTCTCGTAGCCCAGGAACTCGCTGTCGCCGGAGCGGGACTGGATCGACTGGTAGAGCGAGGCGAGCTCGGCGTGGCGGGCGAGCTCGGCCTTCTTGCCGGAGCGCGATCGCTCGCGCTGCCCGGCGAGCGCCTGCTCGAACCCGTCGCGATCCACGCCCACGCCGTACTCGGCGGCCAGCTCGACGGTGAGGTCGATCGGGAATCCGAAGGTGTCGTGGAGCTTGAAGGCGACCTCCCCCGGCAGCCGCGGGACGTCCGGGCCGAGGTCCTCGGGGCGCTGCCCGATGACGCGCTCGTTCGACGTCAGCGGGATGAGCGCCTCCTCGAGGATGTCCGTGCCGGCCTGGAGGGTCCGGCCGAACTGGGCCTCCTCGCGGGCGATCGCGCCGAGGATCTCGGTCCGGCGCTCCTCGAGGTGCGGATAGGCCTCGGCCATCGTCCCGATGACGACCGCCGCCGTCTCGGCCATGAACGGCTTCCGCCGGCCGAGGATCCGGCCGTGGCGGATCGCGCGCCGAAGGATCCGCCGGAGGACGTAGCCGCGCCCCTCGTTCGAGGGCAGGACGCCATCGCCGACGAGGAACGCCGCGGCCCGCGAATGGTCGGCGATGACCTGGTAGCTGAAGCGCTCCGCCTCGAAGTCGTCGGGATCGTGGCCCAGGAGCTCACGCAGCCGGGCGTGGATCGGCGTGAAGAGGTCCGTGTCGTAGTTCGACGGCACCTGCTGGATGACGCTCGCCAGGCGCTCGAGGCCCATGCCGGTGTCGACGCCCGGGGCCGGCAACGGCGTGAGTGACCGGTCCGGGTGGAGCTCGTACTGCATGAAGACGAGGTTCCAGATCTCGAGCCAGCGGGGGCAGTGCTCGGAATGGTCGGGGATGCAGAAGTCACCCTCGCTGAACTCGGCGCCGCGGTCGTAGTGGATCTCCGAGCACGGCCCACAGGGGCCGATGTCGGCCATCCGCCACCAGTTCTTCTCGTCTCCGTTCGGGAAGTCGCCCCACCGCGCGATCCGATCGGGCGGCAGGCCGATGTCGTCGCGCCAGAAGCCGTAGGCATCGTCGTCGGTCGTATAGACGGTGGCAGCGAGGCGATCGGCGGGGATCCCGAGGTCACGGGTCAGGAAGCCCCAGGCGTAGTGGATCGCCTCGCGCTTGAAATAGTCGCCGAAGCTGAAGTTGCCGAGCATCTCGAAGAGGGTGTGGTGGCGCGGCGTCCGCCCGACTTCCTCGAAGTCGTTGTGCTTGCCGGCCACCCGCAGGCAGCGCTGGTAATCGACCGCCCGGTTGTAGCTCCGCGGCTCCGATCCCGTGAGGGCGTCCTTGAACTGGACCATCCCCGAGTTCGTGAAGAGGAGCGTCTGGTCGCCGCCGGGGACCAGGCTCGCGCTGGGCACCTCCGTGTGGCCGCGCTCGGCGAAGAACTCGACGAAGCGGCGGCGAATCTCGGCGGCGGGCAGCGGCACGATCCGGGGATCGCGCTCGAAGGTGGGGATCGCCATCGGCGTGAATGGTAGCCGAGGCAGCCTCCCCGCCCGGGGGCGCGCGGCCGGAGCCGGCCCGTCGGCGGCCTGGCGCCGTGGATGGTTGACACGCGTGGGTGTCACTGGATCGCTGGAGCTGGTTCGAGCCGGGCGGCATCCGGCGACGTGACGCCCGCGGGGAACTATCCGACCGGCCGGAATGACACCACCCGTGCCACGACCGGAAGGGTATCTCAGGATTCCGAGCGGTCGGACGCGTCCATGAGCTCGCGGCGGATCCGGCCGCGGACGCGGCGGCGCTGCCAGATCGTCGAGCCGGCGATGGCCGCGCCGACGAGGGCACCGATCGCCAGGCCTCGGAGAAACCGCGACGGGTCGGGGCCGTTGCCGCCGTCGGCGGCGCCAGCCTCGCCCGGCGAGATCCCGCCGGCACGCTCGATCGCGGCGCGGGCGCGTTTCATGGTCATGTCAGGGACCAGTATCGCGCGTCCCGGGGACGGGGTGTGCACCCGGCGCCGGCGGCTCCCGCTGCCCGAGGACGGCCACGAGCGCGACGACGATGATCCCGACCCAGGCGAGGAGCGACGCCCCGATGAGGTGGAAGTCGCCGATCCTGAGCGGGTCGCCGCCGAGACGCCCCGCCAGGCCGTCGCCGGCCCAGGCACCCAGGAACGCGGCGAGCACGAGGATCGGCAGCCGCTGCTCGGCGCGGCCGCGGATGAGCACGTAGATCGACACGTGGAAGACACCGACGAGGAGGGCGAGGACCGGGGCCGGGCCCAGGATCACGCCACGGGCACCCGTGCCGGCGCGGACCCGGCGCTCCGCGCGCCGCTCGGCCGGGCGGCGACGCTCGATCCGTTCGCCGACCGTGCGATCCGGCCGCCCCCGAGGCAGGCCTCGCCGTCGTAGAGGACGGCCGCCTGGCCCGGGGCAATCGCCCAGACCGGCTCGTCCGTCTCCACGATCCAGCGGTCGGCCCGGAGCGGTGCGGCGCGGCCGTCCACCGGGCGGATCGTCGCTGGCACCGGTGCCGCCCGATGACGGATCCGGACGGCGGCGCGGAAGCCCCGCCGGTCCAGCGTCGGCGGTCCGTCGTCAACGAACCCGACGTCGTCGATCGCGAAGGACGTGGTCTCGAGGTCCTCCCGCCGACCGAGCGTGATCGTGTTCGTCAGCGGGTCGACCCGCGAGACGTAGCGCGGCGCGCCGAGGGCGATCCCGAGGCCCTGGCGCTGTCCCGGCGTGTAGCCGGCGGCGCCGCCGTGCTCCCCTACCGTCGCCCCGTCCGCGTCGAGGACCGGCCCCGGCTCGGGGGCCCAGCCGCCGCGCATGCGGAGCGCGCCGCGGACGTCGCCGTCGGGGATGAAGCAGATCCCCTGGCTCTCGGGCTTGTCGGCGGTGATGAGGCCGAGCTCGCGAGCCACGGACCGGACCTCGGGCTTGGTGAGCTCCCCCAGCGGAAACCGGGCGTGGCGAAGCTGGTCCTGGCGGAGGCCGTACAGGAAGTACGTCTGGTCCTTGTCCTCGTCGCGGGCCCGGAGCAGCCGGGCCCGGCCGTCGGCCGCCACCGCCCGCCGGGCGTAGTGACCGGTCGCGACCGCTTCGCAGTCGTACAGCTGGCGGGCGCGGCCGAGGAGCGCGCCGAATTTGACGGTCGTGTTGCAGTCGACGCACGGACTCGGCGTCGTCCCGCCGAGGTACGAGCCGAGGAACGGCGAGAGGACGCCGTCGGCGAACTCGCGCTCGAGGTTCATGACGTAGAACGCGATGTCGAGCTGGGCCGCCACCCGCCGGGCGTCCTCGGCGGCATCGAGCGAGCAGCAGCTCTTCCTGAACTCGGAGACCGTGTCAGCCACGTCATGGAGGCGCATCCAGACGCCGACGACCTCGTGACCCTGCCGGGCCAGGAGCGCGGCGGCAACCGAGGAATCGACCCCGCCGGACATCGCGACGAGGACGCGGCCCGGAACGCTCATCCGGCAACGACGGAGCTCGCGTCCGCGGGAACTCCGGCACCCGCGGGGGCTCCGGCACGCGTGCCGGCCCCGGCCGGCGCGATGGAGGCCCGCTCCGCGGCGAGGGCGACGGCCGCCGCGCGCGCCTCCGCAACGAGGCGAGGCACGACCGAGAGGGCCTCGTCGACGTCGGCGTCGGTCGTGCTCCGGCCCATCGAGAACCGGAGCGAGCCGCGCGCCTCCTCCTCCGGGTAGCCCATCGCGGTCAGGACGTGCGACGGCTCGGCCGAGCCGGTCGTGCAGGCCGAACCGACGGACGCGGCGACGCCCTCGAGATCGAGCTTCACGACGACCGACGCGCCCTCGACGTCGCGGACGATGATCGAGACGAGGCCCGGCAATCGGTCCCGGGGGTGCCCGGTGAGCTCGACGCCTTCCATCGCGGTGAGGGCCGAGATGAGGCGGTCCCGCGCCCGCCGGAGGCGCCGGGCGGTGGCCTCCCGCTCGGCGACCGCGAGCTCGACGGCGACCCCCATCCCCACGGCGCCGGCGACATCCTCCGTGCCGGCCCGTCGATGACGCTCCTGGGTCCCGCCGTGCTGCTGCCCGAGGATGTGAGTCCCAGCCCTGACGTACAGCGCCCCGACACCCTTGGGGCCCTCGAGCTTGTGACCGGCGATCGCCACGAGGTCCGCGCCGAGATCCCCGACGTCGACGCGCAGGTACGGCGCGGCGGCGACCGCATCGACCGCCACGAGGCAGCCCTTCGGCCCGCCGGCCCGGACGCGCCGGACGATCTCGGCGACCGGCTGGACGGTCCCGACCTCGTTGTTGGCATAGCCGATGGCGACGAGGATCGTCCGATCGGTGAGCGCGGCCTCGACGTCGGCCGGGTCGACCCGGCCGTAGCGGTCGACCGGCAGCTCGACGACCTCGAAGCCGAACTTTTCGAGATGCTGGAGCGGGTGGAGGACGGCATGGTGCTCGACCCGGGTCGTGAGGATTCGATGACCGCGGGCCTTGCCGGCCCAGGCGGCACCCTTGAGGGCGAGGTTGAGGGCCTCCGTCCCGCCGCTCGTGATGACGATCTCGCGCGGCCCGCAGCCCAGACCGGCCGCAATTCGCTCGTGGGCCTCGTCGAGCGCGCCCCGGGCCCGGCGGCCCCAGGCGTGGGGCGAGCTGGGGTTCCCGAACTCGGCGCCGAGGTACGGCAGCATCGCCTCGAGGGCCTCCGCCCGGAGGGGGGTCGTGGCGGCATGGTCGAGATAGAGCGGCATCGGTCGATTGTAGGCCGCCGGCCCGGCGGCCCTCCGTCAGGCAACCCTGGCCTTCGCCACGACGCCATCGAGGGGCTCCTCGCTCGGCCGGCGGCGCCACCAGCTGCTCTCGAGCCGGACCGCGTAGCGGGAGAGGAAGCTCGTCGCGACGACGGCCGCGGTCATGGCCGCGAGGACCTGCCAAAGACCGAGGTCCCGGAAGCCGACCAGGCCGACGCCCCAGCCGACGATGATCCAGTGGCTGAAGTAGATCGCGATCGCCCGCCGGCTCCAGCCGTAGAAGATGCCGAGTCGCCGGTCGATGGCCGGCCAGCGGGTGACGAGATCGCACGCCGCCAGCCAGACGAGGATGATCCCGAAGATGGCGACGGCGAACGAGGCCGGCTGGCGCCAGTAGGTGTAGACGTCGAAGCCCGGTCGCTGGAGGTAGATCAGGACGCTCCCGACGCCGATCAGGCCGATCCCGAGGACTGCCCCGCGGCGGAAGAGCGCCGTCGGATCCGCGGCGCCGGCGACGAGGCGCCCGAACACCGCGCCCGCGAGGGGGTAGGCCAGCCACGGGACGACGGCGTAGTAGACGTTGGGGGCCGAGCCGACGAACGGGGTGAGCGGCGCGTCGAGGATCGGGCTGCCGACCGCGACCGTTCGCAGCCACGGCGCCACCAGCACGAGGACGCCGGCGAGGCCCAGCCAGACCACGCCCGGCTCGACCCTCGCCCGAAGGGCGGCGATGGCCACGAGCGAGAGCCCCACCATGTGATGAAGATCGACGGTCGTACCGAGCCACCAGAGGGTGTACGGCCAGACCTCCTCGGCCGTGATGACGCCCGTGGCGAGGCCGAGCGAGGCCGGGATCACGCCCCGCAGGAGGTTCAGGACGTAGCCCAGGAAGACGAGCCAGAGACCGCGGGCGGCGAGCGACCGGAACGCCGATCGGGGGGCCGCCCCGAGCGAGGCGCCCATGAGGAAGACGAAGACCGGCGCGGCGGTTGGGCCGGCGGCGAAGCTGATGGCCTGCCCGATCGGGGTCGTCCACGTCGACGGGGCGCCCCAGTGCCACAGGACGTGGACGAGAATCATGAAGAAGACCCCAAGGGCGAGGGCGAGCTCGAAGGCCCGGATACGGGCCCGGTCGACGATGCCGGTCACGGCGTTGAGCGCGATCGGCGGGGACGACTCCATCGGCCGCCACTCTACGCTGCGACCGCCCGGCTCCACGGTGCCGCGCGGCACCACGAGCCCCGGATTCGCGCCTCCGGTGGCCCTCGGGAGCCCGATTCGGGTGCTAGGCTCCCGCCGTGCGCCGAAACGTCCCGGGGGCATTCGGTAGGCTCCGGCGGCTTCGAGGGCTGCCGCGGGTCATCGCCCTCGGCCTCGCCATCCTCTTCGTCAGCGCCTGCGGGACGTCGCCCGGCGAGGCGAAGTTCTCGCTCGCCATCCGCAACGCCGGCGACCTGCCGGTCAGGGTCAAGGTCATCGTCGAGAGCGAGGGAGCGCCGCGCCAGGACCTCCTCATCCCCGCCAGGAGCGGCATCCTCCAGACCGCGGAGCGGGCGATGGACGTCAAGGACGGCAAGCCGGTCCCGGTGACCATCGAGGTGTACACGGACACCTGCGCCCTCCTGACGACGGTCACAGTGGACGAGGGCCGAACGCGGATCGTGATCGAGGCCGACCTGTCGGTCACGACGTCCGGCGGGGTCCCGGACGGCAGCGGGGCGGTCGAGCCGGAGCTCGTCCCGGCCTGCTCTCCCGGCTCCTGAAACTGGGCGCGGCGCTCCGGGCGAGGGGCGGCTACGCCTCGGCCCGGCTCCGGTCGTACTCGCGGCCGCGCTCGCGCTCCCGCTCGTGCCTGGCGAGGAGCCGCTTGCGCAGGCGGATCGAGTGCGGGGTCACCTCGACGAGCTCGTCGGCGGCGATGAGCTCGATTGCCGATTCGAGGGTCATCGGCCGGGGCGGTGTCAGCCGGAGGGCCTCGTCGTGGGCGTGGGTCCGGATGTTCGTGAGCTTCTTCTCCTTCGTCGGGTTGACGTCCATGTCGCCCGAGCGCGCGTTCTCGCCCATGATCATCCCCTCGTAGACCTCGACCCCGGCGTCGATGAAGAGCTCGGAGCGCTCCTGGAGGTTGAAGAGTGCGTAGGCGTTCGATGTGCCCGTTCGGTCGCTGACGAGGACACCGGCCGTTCGATGGGTGACCTCGCCGGCCCAGGGGCCGTAGCCCTCGCCGATCTGGTGGAGGAGGGCCGTGCCGCGCGTGTCGGTCAGGAGCTGGCCGCGATAGCCGATGAGCCCGCGGACGGGCAGGACGAACTCCATCCGGACCCGTCCGTCCGCGTCGGTCGTCATCTGCTCGAGGCGGCCCTTGCGGTTGGCGATCGCCGCCTGGACCTCGCCGATGTAGTCGGGCGGGATGTCGATCGTGACCCGCTCGTAGGGCTCCTGGACCTGCCCGTCGACCTCGCGCAGGATCACCTCCGGGCGCGAGACCGTGAGCTCGTAGCCTTCGCGCCGCATCTGCTCGATGAGGACGGCAAGCTGGAGCTCGCCGCGACCGCGGACCTCGAACGTGTCGCCCGATTCGGTGGGGTAGACCTCGATCGAGACGTTGCCGAGGACCTCCCGATCGAGGCGGGCCTTGATCTGGCGCGAGGTGACGTACTTCCCCTCCCGGCCCGCGAGCGGCGAGGTGTTGACCCCGAACGTCATCCGGAGGGTCGGGGCGTCGACATCGAGGCGCGGCAGGGGTCGGGGGTCGCCAGGGTCCGTGATCGTGTCGCCGATCGTCACGTCCGGCAGCCCGGCGACCGACACGATCTCGCCGGCCGAGGCCTCGGAGATGTCGACCCGCTCGATGCCGTGGGCGGTCTGGAGGCTGGTGACCGTCCCGCCCAGGGTCACGGTCCGGCCCGGCTCAACGGCCCCCGCGGTGTCGTCGGGGTCGTCCCGGACCACGACGATCCGCTGGCCGACCCGGATCGAGCCGTTGCGGATGCGGCCCACGGCCATGCGACCGACGTAGTCGTTGGCGGAGAGGTTGGTGACGAGCAGCTGGAGGGGGTGACCCGGCACGTGCCGGGGTGGTGGCGTCACGCGGACGAGGAGGTCGAGGAGCGGCCGCAGGTCCGTCCCCGGCCGGGCGAGATCAAGGGTCGCCGTGCCCAGCTTCGCGTTCGTGTAGACGACCGGGAAGTCGATCTGGTCGTCGTCGGCACCGAGATTGATGAACAGCTCGTAGACGTCGTCGAGGACCTCGGCCGGGCGGGCGTCGCTGCGATCGATCTTGTTGAGGGCGACCACGACCGGCAGGCGGCGGGCCATTGCCTTCTGGAGGACGTAGCGGGTCTGGGGCAGCGGCCCCTCGGCCGCGTCGACGAGGAGGAGGACGCTGTCGACCATGAGGAGTGAGCGCTCGACCTCGCCGCCGAAGTCGGCGTGGCCGGGAGTGTCGACGATGTTCAGGCGGACCCCGTCGTGGTCGACGGTCGTCTGCTTGGCCAGGATCGTGATCCCCTTCTCACGCTCCAGGTCCATCGAGTCGAGAACCCGGTCGACGACCGCCTCGTTGGCCCGGAAGGTGCCGGTCTGGCGAAGCATCGCGTCGACGAGGGTGGTCTTGCCATGATCCACGTGGGCCACGATCGCGACGTCCCGGAGGTCCTCGCGGGCCACGCTGCCGGGCGCGTGGCTGGCGTCGGTGGGCGCGTCGACGTCGGGCGCCACGACATCGATGGCGCCGGGCAGCGTCGAGCGGATGGGATCGACCATGGGGCTGCGGATTGTCGCACAGGGACGGCGCCGAGCCGGAACCAGGTTCCGCCGCGGTCGCCTCGCATGCCCGTGTCTGACAGTCCATGAAACCTGAGTGGCGCGCCGTGGTCGTTCCGAATCGGGGCCGCTGTGCCCCGAATCCGGACTCCCGGGCCAGGAATCGCGGTCTGGCCTGTGTCGTGGCGACGTCGCTGGCCGCGTTGCGCAGGAATCCCGGACTGCCAGACAGGACCCGAATGTCGCGCCGGTCAGGCCGGGGCGAGGGTCGGGTTGAGGAGCTCCTTCGCGGCGGCCTCGTCGTCGGTCGTGATCGCGACATGGACCATTCCGTCGCGCCGGCCGACGATGAGCAGGCCGCGGATCCCGATCCCCGCCGAGGCCAGACGCTCGGCCGCCTCGGCGAGCGCGCCGGGTCGGTCCTCCAGCTCCACCGTGATCGAGCGGCCCTCGACGAACGGCAGCCCGATCGAGCGAAGGACGGCCCGCGCCGAGTCGTCGTCCTCGGTCTCCACGATCGCATAGCCGACCGGGCCGGCCCCGCCGGCGGCACAGTGGACGATGTTGACCCCCCGCTCGGCGAGGGCATGGGCGAACCGGGCGAGCGCGCCCGGGTGATTCTCGATCTGGACCACGAACTGCGTTCCCACGGCCGGATCCTCCTCGCCTGAGAATCGACCCGCGGCCCGCGGATGGCCAGTGCCGATCGTCGTGTCGGGATATCCCTCCTTGGCAGCACCCGCAGCATCCGGAGCCCTCGGCCGCCTGCCCGCCGTCGGTCGGAGCGAGCCCTGCTAGCATCCGGCCGTGACCGTCGCCGCCGTGATCCTCGCCGCCTCGGTCGAATCCGCGCTCGGCGATGCCGCCGGGGTTGCCCGCGTGCGCCGGATCGCGGACGCGGCCTGGGCCGGTGGGGCCACCCCGATCGTCGTTGTCTCGCCCGACCCGGAGGGGACCGTCGCCCTGGCGCTGGCGGGTGCGCCGGTGACCCTCGGGACGCCGGCCCCGCGTGAGGGCGGCCCGGTTGCCCAGGTCGTCCGGGCCATCGAGCTCGCAGTCGCCGAGGTCAGCGCCACCGACGCGGCGCTCGTCTGGCCGGCCCGGCTGTGCTGGGTGGGCCCCGAGACCGTGACGTCGCTCATCGAGGCCCACGGCGTGGACGGCGAGGCACTCCTCCGCCCGGCCTATCGCGGCGAGGCCGGCTGGCCGGCGCTCCTGCCGCTCGGCGCCCTGGGCGCCTTCCGGGTCCTTTCGCCCAGCCACATGCCGGACGATCTCCTCGCGGCCCTCGCCGAGGGCGGCTCGGTCGTGACCCGGACGATCGATCTCGGCGATCCCGGCACGGTCATCGACGGCGCGACGCCTCGCGACGAGCTGCCGGCGTACGAAGGCCCGGCCGAGCCGGCCGCCCCGCACGCCCACGAATGGGGGGCCTCGGTCGCGGCGACGCCGGAGGAGGCCCCGCTCGCGGGACCCGCGCTGGCGCCGTACGAGCCCGCCGAGACCATCGAGTAACACACACCCGGCGGCGCCCGAGGAGCGCCTAGTCGTCGCCTGACGCTGACGTCACGGACCGCCCCGGCGGCTACCAGGAGCAGGTGACGCCGGCGGCATCCGCCCGCCAGAGCCCGAGATGGATGTACGTCGCGACGATCGTGAGCGGGCCGGGCTGCGGCTGGGTTTCCCGCGTTCTCGCCAACTCGACCTCGATCCGGCCCGAGGCCAGGTGCTGGGTGTCGAGCTCGATCCCCCAGTGCCACGACCCCTCCGACTCCGCCTCGACCGCGCGGGCCATCGCCGCGCTGGGATCGACCTGGAGACCCTGCACGATCCCGGCCCCGGACGCGGGCGTGCGACCCAGGAGATACAGCGGCCGGCCGAGGCCGTCGTCACCCGTCCAGCCGATGACCACGACGTCCGTTCCGCTCGGGAACGGGCTCCACTTCGCCCACGACCAGTCGTAGGTCACGCCGACTGCCGACGGCGGGCCGGCGTCGGCAGCGCCGCAGTCGACCTCGAGCGTCGCCCGGAAGTCCCGCTCGTGGACGTCGAGGAGGCCGCCCCAGCCGAGCACCCTCGGCCCGGTCAGCGGGATGACGAGCAGGAGGAGCGTCGCCGCGACCAGCTCGACCGTGCGATGGTCGCCGCGCGGCGCCGCCCGGGGATCGGGGGTCCCGAGCCAGGCCCAGGCGGCCAGGACGACGTCGATCGGCACCCGCGGATGGCCGTCGCCGACCGCGGCACCGAGCGCCGAGAGGCCGGTCACGCCGAGCACGGCCAGCATCGGCCGGACGGCCGCGTAGGCCCACGGCCGACGCCGATCGATGGCCACGGCCGCCACGACGAAGAGGATCGCCAGGATCCCGGCCGCCGTGTTGAAGGTCACCGCCTGGAGCCACGACATCGGGAACGGCGGCGGGAACAGGGAGAGAACGACGGCCGCGACGTTCAGGCCGGCGAGGACCTTCAGCGCGAGCGACGTCCGCGCCTCGAGCGAACCAGGCGTCGGGCCGAGGATCTCCTGCTCTGTCACGCCAGCGCCTCCCTCGCCCGGTCGCGAAGCCGACCGACGGGCAGCGTCGCGACGGCGATCCCGCCGATGATCAGGGCGACGCCCGCGACCTGGAAGACGGACGGCGCCTCGGCGAGGAGAACCCGGGCAAGGAGCACCGTCGCGACCGGCTGGACGAGCAGGATGATCGACACGAGGGCGGCCGGCAGCCGCGGCAGCGACATCGAGATGAGGAGATAGCCGATCGACTGCGAGGTCAGCCCGAGGAGGGCGAGCCAGCCGTGGCTCGGCCAGGCCGGCACGGGGTCCAGGTCGCCGACGATCGCCCCGGCGACGATCGCCACCACCATGGTCGAGGCCGTCGAGACCGCAACCGGCCCGGCTGGCCTTCGGAGGTCGTGCGTCCCGCGACGGATGATCAGGAGATAGCCTGCGTAGCAGAGGGCGGTCAGGAGGCCGAGGCCAACGCCGAGCGGCGGGTTCGCGCCGTACGCCCCCGACCCCACGACGCCCGAGATGAGGACGGCTCCCGCCAGCACGATGGGCGTGGCGGCGATGACCGGTCTCGGCGGCCGCTCGCCGAAGACCGCCCAGGCGACGAACCCCACGACGAGCACCTGGAGGTTGCCGAGCACGGTGGCCAGGCCGGCCCCGACGGCATCGACCGCATGGTGCCAGGTCAGCAGGTCGCCGGCGAAGAAGACGCCGGCGACGACCGCGAGGCGAATGGCCCGGGCCGGCAGCGGTCCGTAGCGCCGGTGCTCGAGCCAGGCCACGAGCACCAGGACCGGGAGGCCGTACAGGCACCGGAAGACGGTCACCGTCGAAGGCGACACGTCGGCATAGCGGTAGAAGATCCCCGAGAATGCGATGCACAGCGCCCCGAGCAGGGCCGCCATGCGCGGACGGGCCGCGATCGCGTCGTACAGCGCGGTCACGGGGCCGGCGTTGCGACGACGACCGGCACCCCCACATCGGTGAACGCGTACTCCGCGTGGCCTTCCATCGGGGCGAGCCCGTCGACGGCGCTGCCCTCGACCAGCAGGTTGAAGGTCGCCCGGAGCGGGACGCCCTCGTCGGTGACGATGAGCTCGAGCGTCAGGGTCTTCGGTTGGGAGACGCGAAACGCGCCAAGGTCGAGCATCCGGGCGACGCTCGGCGCATAGAACTGGGTCGACACGAGTCGGTGGTGCGTCTCGCCGTCCTCGAGGACCTCGTCGTCGTAGACGAGCTCGCGGCGACCGGCGAGGCCCATGAACGGGTCCTGGCGGAGCCCCGCGTCGCTCGTGCGCCGGCTGACCCAGTCCTCCCCGGTACGTCGGGCGTACACCACGCCGTCGAGACGGATGATCTCTGCGAACCCGGTCCCGCCGATCGTGTTCACGGTCCCGGTGTAGTCGTCGCCGACGACCTCGAGCGAGAGCTCGAACGACGTCGTGAAGGCCTCGCTCTGGAACTCCCCGGAGCCCTCGAGGTGGTAGCTCAGGTCCGGGTCGCGCACGGTCGCCCAGAACAGCTCGAGGACGCGGATCGAGTCCGGGACCCGCGGCGTGACGAAGGGATTGCGGGTCGGGGTCCCCGAGATGCCCGTTCGGCCCGGCGGCTGGCCGGACAGGAAGGCGATCCCGGTCACGAGGCCGATGCCGAGAACGAGCACGCCCACGACCAGGACGATCGGGAAGCGGCCGCGCGACGGCGGTCGCGGTGGCGGCGCCTGCGGCGTCTCCCACTCGGTGCCGCGGAAGCGCTCGATGATCGACCCAGCCGGCTCGCGCTCGCTCATCGCCGCTCGGAAGTCGGCGCTCGTCCCTCGGCGCGCGGCCCGAGCCTGCCCGGCAACGCCGGCTCCGTCATCCCGTCCGGTTGGGGACGCCGACGAACTGTAGCCCGAGCTCGGCGAGCTGGGCCGGGTCGGGCTCCGATGGGGCGTCGAGCATGAGGTCGCTGCCGGACTGGGTCTTGGGGAAGGCCATGACCTCCCGGATGTTCACCTGGTAGGCGAGCAGCGCGGCCCAGCGGTCGATGCCGAGGGCGATGCCGCCGTGCGGCGGCGCCCCGTACTCGAAGGCCTCGAGCATCGCCCCGAACATGTTCTGCATCCGCTCCCGGCTGTAGCCCTGGAGGGCGAAGCTTCGCTCGAGGAGGTCGTGACGCCAGATCCGGACGGAGCCGCCGCCGAGCTCCCAGCCGTTGAGGACGATGTCGTACTGCATCGCCCGGGCCCGGCCGGCCGGATCGTCCGGCGTCGGCTGCGCGAGGTCGCCGGAGGTCGTCGTGAGCAGGACCTCGTCCTCGGGCAGGACGCCCGAGAAGGGGTTGTGGGTCGCGTCCCAGCGGCCGTTCTCGACGTCCCACTGGTACATCGGAAAGCGGTGGACCCAGGCGTAGGCGAGGACGTCGGGATCGGCCAGCCCGAGCTGGGTCCCGAGCTCCGCCCGGAGACGGCCCAGGACGTCGTTGGTGACGGCTGAGCTGTCGGCGACGATGAGGACGAGGTCGCCGGGCTTCGCCCCGGCCCGGGCGGCGAGGCGCTCCGCGAGGTCCTCTCCGAGGAACTTCACGATCGGGCCCTTGACCGAGCCGCTCGCCTCGACCGAGAGGTGCGCGAGGCCCCTGGCCCCGAATCGCTTCGCCGCCTCGGTCAGCTCATCGATCCGGCTCCGCGGGGCGTCGCCGAGGCCCGGGACGGTGATCGCCTTGACCCGGCCGCCACCGGCGAGGGCCTCGTCGAAGACGCGGAACCCGGACGCCGGGGCGCCATCGGCGGCCGTGCCCCGGATCTCGGGCGCGAGGTCGACGAGCTCCATCGCGAACCGGACGTCGGGCTTGTCCGAGCCGAAGCGCTCCATGGCCTCGTGGTAGGTGAAGCGCTGGAACGGCGTCGCGAGGAGCGTGCGCTCCGGGACCACCGCGCGGCTGACCTCGATCGCCATCCGCTCGACGAAGTCCATGACCGTGGCCTCGTCGACGAAGCTCATCTCGAGGTCGAGCTGGGTGAATTCGGGCTGGCGGTCGCCGCGGAGGTCCTCGTCCCGGAAGCATCGGGCGATCTGGAAGTAGCGATCGACGCCGGCGACCATGAGCAGCTGCTTGAGCTGCTGGGGGCTCTGGGGCAGGGCGTAGACCTCGCCCGGCTGGAGTCGCGACGGGACGATGAAGTCGCGGGCGCCCTCGGGCGTGCTCTTGATGAGATTCGGGGTTTCGACCTCGACGAAGCCCGAGGCGTGGTGGACCTCGCGGATCGCCTGGACGAGCCGGCTCCGGAGCTCGAGGCGTCGCTGCATCGCCTCGCGCCGGATGTCCAGGTAGCGGTACTTCAGGCGCAGCGTCTCGTCGATCGGGGCGTCGGGGTCGTTGATGTAGAACGGCGGCGTCTTCGCCTCGTTGAGGACGGTGACCTCGGTCGCCCGAAGCTCGATCTCGCCGGTCGGGAGGCGCGGGTTCTCCGTCCCGGGCAGGCGCCGCGCGACCTCGCCGGCGACCGTGACGACGAACTCGGAGCGGGCCCGCGAGGCGATCTCGTGGGCCTCCGGGGAATCCGTCGCGTCGATGACGACCTGGGTCAGGCCGTGACGGTCGCGGAGGTCGATGAAGATGAGCTGGCCGTGATCGCGCCGCCGATGGACCCAGCCGGCGAGGCGGGCCGGCGAGCCTGCGTCAGACGCGCGCAGCGCGCCGCAGGTATGCGTCCGGTAGGGCGTGGCGAGGCCGGCGACAGGGCTCGTGGGGTCGCTCATGGCGCGCGTATCGTAGCCGCCGGAGTCCGGGGGCGAGTTGACACGGGAGGGATCGATCATGGGACGGCTGCTGGTCCACATCGCGACGGGGCCCGAGAACCCCACGCGCGCGGCGCTGGGCTTGCTGGTGGCACGCACGGCGCTCGGCGCGGGCCACGCCGTCGACGTGTTCATCGCCGGTGAGGGCGTCGGGATCCTTCGCCCGGCGACCCTCGACGCGGGCGTCGGGATCGGGACAGGCTCGATGCGCGAGCACATCGACGCGCTCGTCGCCGGCGGCGCCCGGTTCTTCGCGTCCGGCCAGTCATCGAAGGCGCGCGGCCTCGCCGCCGACCAGGTCGGCACGGTTCCGGTCGAGTTCTCGCCGCCCGACGTCCTCGTCCGGCTCGCCTTCGAGGCCGATCGCGTCCTCAGCTACTGAGCTCGGGCTATGGAACCAGGGTTAAGCGCGACCTTCCGGCCGACGACGTCGAAGTCGCGATGATCAAGCGTCATGACGTGTCGCCCTGAACGCTCCGCGCGGGCGATGACGGCCGCGTCGGCAACGCCGCGACGCCGAGGGACAGGTCCGCGTAGCGGAGTGGCGTTGTCCCGGCGCGCGAGGCGGAAGGCCCGTGTCCGCGTGACTCCCAAACATCAATACCGACCCGAGGGTCGGTTGAATGCACGAGCGGAGGCATGATGCCGCAGCCACGGCGCTCATTCGTGTGCTGGAGTCAACAATCCACGTGCTCCTGCCCCCGAGGCGTCCGTCCGGCCGGCGTTGACCCCCGGTTTGTTGGCTCCGGGTCACGCCCGCGCGATATCGGGCTCCGGCGCCGTGTTAGCCGTGCCTGTGCTGGCTCGCCCCGCGTTTGAGCTCGCGAGCCAGGTCGGAGATCGCGACGGCGCGCTGCGTGCCGGCCTCGAGGTCGCGGAGCTGGACCTGGCCCTCGGCCAGCTCGTCGCCGAGGATCACGGCGAAGTGCGCGCCGTCGCGGCCGGCGGCCTCGAGCTGGCGGCCGAGCTTTCGATGGCCCAGGTCCGCCCGCGCCCGCAGGCCGGCGGCCCGCAACTCCGTCGCGATCCGGAGCCGGCCGACGGTGTCGGCGGGATCGGCCGACACGACGACCGCGTCGGGGGCGTCGTGGTGGCCAGGCCCGGCGGCCTCCGCGGTACCGCGCTGCTCGTCCAGGACGAGGGCGATCCGGTCGAGGCCCAACCCGAACCCGATACCCGGCGTCGGCCGCCCGCCGAGCAGCTCCACCAGGCCGTCATAGCGGCCCCCGCCGCCGAGCGCCTGCTGCTGGCCCTCCCGCCCGGCGACGTAGAACTCGATCGCCGTCCGTGTGTAGTAATCGAGGCCCCGGACGAGACCGGGCTCGATGCGGTACGGAATCGCGAGCGCGTAGAGGTGGCGGCGCAGGCCGGCGAAGTGGGCCGCGCAGGCCTCGCACAGGTGGTCGACGGTCCGCGGCGCCACGGCGTTGAGCGCGGCCATGGCCGGGTCCTTCGAATCGAGGAGCCGGAGGGGGTTCCGCTCGAGGCGGTCGCGCTCGGTCGGCGGGAGCTCGGCTGCGTGGCCGCGATAGAAGGCCACGAGCGCCTCGAGGTACGCCGGCCGACAGGCCGGATCCCCGATCGAGTTCAGGAGGACCTCGGCGCCCTGCACGCCGACCTCGGCAAAGAAGCGCAGCCCAAGCTCGATGATCTCGGCGTCGACGGCCGGTCCGGGATCGCCGATCGCCTCGACGTCGAACTGCCAGAACTGGCGGTAGCGCCCGGCCTGTGGCCGGTCGTAGCGGAACATCGGCCCGGTCGTCGTGAGCCGGACGGGCTGGGGCCAGGTCTGCATGCCGTGCTGGACGTAGGCCCGGACGATGCCCGCGGTCGGCTCCGGGCGAAGGGCCCAGGCCTCCGATTCCTCCGTCCGCGGCGCGATCCGGAAGAGCTCCTTCTCGACGACGTCGGTGACCTCGCCGATCCCCCGCTCGAAGACCGCCGCCTGCTCGATGAGCGGCGTCTCGATGGGTCGGTAGCCGTAGCGCTCGGTCAGCCCGCGGGCGACCTCGGCGAAACGCAGGAACCGCGCGGCGTCGTCGGGCAGCAGATCGCGCGTACCGCGCGGGGCTCGGAGCTGGGGCATGTCCCGCAGTCTAACGGGCCCTCGGCTTACCCATTCTCGAGCTCCAGTCACCGCATTCTGGAGGAACTCCGTCTGTCCTGGCCAGTGTGATCTGGATCGAAGGATGTGATCCGGATCGTAAGACCTCAGTTCCTTCTATTTCAGATACGAGTTGAGGAAGCCGAGCGTCGATGTATCAACGCGGGCGAAGATTTCGGGTGACGTTCCGCCACAACCGAAGCCCGCGCTGACCAGACCAACCAGGGTCGCTTGCGAATCGCCTGCGTCGATGAGGAGAGGTCCTCCGCTATCGCCGGCGCAGGTCCCGCCGCCGGGCGTTGTGGGGATCGCGCAGATCATGGAGCGCGGGTCGAAGACGAAGGGCGTGCCAGCGCTTCCCGTGCAGGCGGTGTCGGCCGTGACGGCCAGACGAGCGGGCCGCAGCCAGCAGCCTTGGATCGTTCGACCCGCGCTCGTCCAGGTCCACGCTGTCACGTCAACACCTTCGAGATTCCGGCCGCTGTCGACGAGGGGCAACGGAGCCATGGGGATAGTTGACTCGAGTACGAGCGCCGCGAGGTCCCACTCCTTGGTGCCGACCTTGTGGTCGGGATGGACTGCAATCCCGATCACGCTGCGCCGTGCCACCGAGGGCCCAGGGGGCACACACAGGTCGTCGAGGCCGACCAGCACGACCAACGAGCCCGAGCGATCGTCCACGCAGTGAGCTGCAGTGAGTGCGAGGTCAGGCCGAACGAGGACTGCGCTGCAGGTCTGCCAGCCGAAGGGCGGCTGATCGCTTGGCGCAGTCTCGGCGATTGCGATCGCGAACCGAGCGTCCGGGACGATCGAGGGATCCGAGACCACGAACGTGTCGCCGACTGCTGCCAAGAGCACAACCAGCGCCATCGTCGAAACGGCCGCCATTGATCTACGGCGGCGTGACACGGTATCTGACGCGCAGGACCGTCTCGTACCGGTGGCCCTGGGCTGCGTAGCGAATCCTGAGCCCGTCAATCAACCCGGGTGCAGGTCCGTCAAACCGGATCCCGAGAATGAGTTGGACCCGGCGCTCGCCGGTACCAAACACGAAACCTTCGACATCGCGGAGATCGAGACCCGGCGGAGGGTAGGTTCGTAGCGTCCCGATCGCGACCTGCTCGACGGGGGCGATGTCGATTCCAAGGAGCGTCACCCCAACCGGTGATTCGGCTGGGGTGACGGACTCGATGGTGACCTCGGTGGCGCCGATGGGCCGAGGGAGGATGACCCCCCATGTTTCAATCTCACCGATCGGCAGCGTCGCGTCGACGCCCGATTCCACCTCGGACGACAGCGGCCCACCTTCGTCATAGGCGGACTGAGTCGTGATCACGATCGCGACGGCGATCGCGACCACGGCCACGAGGGTGCCGAGCGCAACGGCCCGTCTACGAGCCGACGACTGTCTTGCCACCTGTCTCCGGATAGTCGTTTGTCCCGCAGATGGTCCCATTTGAAAGGAATGTCCAGTACTGCTTCGCCTCCGTAGTGAAACCCGTCGTGGACTGGAGGTCGATGCCGATCCCGAGCGACACGTCGAAGGCGTTGGTCCACGTCACGGCGGTGTGGTTGTCGATCCAGGGGTGGTCGCCAACGAGGTAGGAGGAGCACTTGGTCGCGGTCGGATAGCTCGCCGCGTTGTAGTATGTGTGCGACCCGATCCAGCGCTTCGACTTGGCCAGATACCAATGGGTTTCGAAACCCTGTTCGTACCAACAGATGTTGTAGTACTTGCCGAGCTCGAACTTCGTCTTGTGAACACGCTTGCTGTTCACAGGCACGGTCGCGAAGTCGATCCCCGACGTGGCGCTGGACGCCTTTGTGCCACTGGCGCTCCAAGACCCATACGTGCCGGTGGCTGAGTAGCCGACGCCGAGCGTGCTCGAAGCCCCCTGAAGATATGTCCAGTCGACGTTCGTCTTCGTCTTCGTGTAGGTCTCGGCGATGGAGTCCCAGTACGTCCCGATGACGGAGTTGAGGGTCTCCGCGCATGCGGTCTTGCCCACTGGCGCGGGAACGGCGTCAGGCATCGGCGACGCCTCATCGAGGATGATCGTGACGTCCATCGGAGCGGCCTCGATCTGTGGCTGGGCCACGAGACCTGCCGCGTCTCCTGACGCCGAGGAGACCGCGTCGGTCCGGGCCGAGAACGACCAGACCGCGAACCCATCGGGCGAGTCAACCATGACCTGGAAGTTCACCAGGCCCTGTGAGGACGCGTGCTGCCCGAACGGGACTGCGGGATCGGCACGAATCTGGAAGTGCCCCTGATCATTCGAGGTCGCGCGCCCGACGGGCAGCATCTTGACCGAGTCGCCGACCTGCATGGCCGCGAGGACGTCCTCGCTGGCCATCGCAAAGAGGACCGCCTCCGCCTTCGCTGGGCGACCTCGCGAGTCGACAAGCACTCCTCCGACGAGCACGGGTCCACTCAGGGTCGCCGAGTCGACGAGATCAGGAAAGTGGCTGGCGGGCGGCGCCGCCGTGACTGCCGGAACTGCCGCTCCCACCAGAATCGCAGCGAGAGCGATAGTCACCAATCGAGGCCCCACGGTTACCCCTCCTCGCTCGCGCCCAAACCATGCCGAGGGACTCCGGCGCGGCCTGGGCCGCTTCTCTTGCGCGCCAAGGCGCATCGATCAGGAGGGACAGGGTGCTCAAGTTGCGCGTGACAACAGACCATCACTCCGCTTAGGACGGGCTCCTGGTCTCCACGCGCAGGAGACCGTCGGAGCGTACGAGTGACGGTCGGGCCCGGGCCAGTGCCAAAGGCCCTTG
>Ga0209751_10001179_pt1 | contig 27166 bp, 24 predicted proteins | sample RifCSP13_1_FD_184019 | JGI IMG/M metagenome (GOLD analysis project Ga0209751, IMG submission 184019) | Soil microbial communities from Rifle, Colorado - Rifle CSP2_sed 13_1 (SPAdes) (version 2) | ecosystem: Environmental > Terrestrial > Deep subsurface > Rock core/Sediment | place: Rifle...
ACCTCGGCGAGGCGGCGCAAGCAGGGGCGACCCTCGACCTCGCCGCCGGCGGCGTTGACAGGCACGACGTCGTAGCCCCGCCCGGCCAGGGCGCGAAAGACCGTGCGGCTGAAGTCCGTGGCCTCGCGGGATACCCCGACGAGGGCCAGCCGCCGACAGGCCAGGAAGCGATCGATCGTCTCCTTTGTCGCCATGGCTCGCCTCGACTCCTTGTCTTGCCGAAGTCTAAGCGGTCCGGGGCCGGAGGCTCATGAGCCGGAGGGACCAAGGAGGATCATCCGATTCATTGCCGTCCCGCGACCCAAACGGTACGAATGGGGTGCAATCTGGCTATTGTCGGCTCGCGGAGGTCAGCCATGGCCGGACGGAACGGAATCCTCGCCAACCGGACCTTCGACGCGCTCGCCTGGGGCGCTCGCACCCTCGGCGGGATCGGCCCCGTCCGCCGGGCGCTGGCAAACCGCACCGAGCATCGGCTCCGAGAGAAGGCGTACCGGCCCGCCTCCGAGCTGCGCCAGCCTCCCTCTTGCGAGCAGGACCGGGCCGCCATGGGCCTGGCGCTGCTCAGCCTCGCCGAGCGGGCGCTCGCCGAGCGCCGCCTCGGAAGGCCCGCCGTGCGGGCGCTCATCAAGACGCTCCTGACGGACGCCCTCGTCCACCGCGGCGACCCGAGCGCCAAGGGCCGCTTCCGGGCACGGCACGGCTGCTCTCCGCCCGACTTCCTCGCCATCAGCCCCGGCAAGGCCTGCAACCTCCGGTGCGTGGGCTGTTACGCCAACTCCGGGGCGCACCGGGAGAAGCTCGACTGGGCGACCTTCGAGCGGATGGTCGTCGACGCCCGCCGCGAGTGGGGCTCCCGCGTCTTCGTGCTGACGGGAGGGGAGCCGCTCGCGTATCGGGACGACGGCAAGGGCGTCCTCGACCTCGCCGAGGGTCACCCGGACTGCTTCTTCATCATGTACACCAACGGCACGCTCATCGACGACCGCGTCGCCCGGCGCATCGGCCGGCTCGGCAACCTTAGCCCCGCCCTCTCCATCGAGGGGATGAGGGCCCGCACCGACGCCCGGCGCGGAGAAGGGGTCTTCGACAAGGTCGTGGCCGCCATGGAGCGGCTGCGGCGGGAGGGAGTCTTCTTCGGGCTCTCGCTCACCGCGACCCGGGAAAACGCCGAGGAGATCCTGGGCGACGAGGTCATCGACACCTTCTTCGGGGGAGAAGGCGCTCTCTACGCCTTCGTCTTCCAGTACATGCCGATCGGCCGCTCCTTCACGTTGGAGCTGATGATGACCCCCGAGCAGCGCTTCCGCCTCTGGCAGCGCAGCTGGTCACTCATACGCGAGCGGCACCTGTTCATCGTCGACTTCTGGAACGGGGCCACGGGGTCGAACGGCTGTCTGGCCGCCGGGCGTTCGGGGGGCTACTTCCACGTCAACTGGAACGGGGACGTGAGCCCCTGCGTCTTTTTCCCGTACTCGCCGGTGAACATCCGAGAGGTCTACGCGAGGGGAGGCTCTTTGGACGAGGTCTGGGCCCAGCCCTTCTTCGCCGACATCCGGAAGTGGCAGCGGGACTACGCCTACCGCGAATCGCACGAGCCCTGTCCCGACTGCCGGAACTGGATCGCGCCCTGCCTGATCCGCGACCACCATGTGGACTTCCTGAGGATCATGCGTTCCCATGACGCGCGACCCACCGACGACGACTCTCGGGAAGCGCTCGAGGACCCCGCGTACCACGCCGGTCTCGAGCGCTTCGATCGCGAGTTCCAGGCGATCACCGACCCCGTCTGGGAGACGCGGTACCTGCGATCGCCGGGTGTCCCGCCCGCACCGATGAGGCGTCGCTAGAGGGCTCGGGGGTCGCGCTCGCGCGCTCGGGCCTGACCGACGCGGACGGAATCGGCATTCATCAAACACGAGCGCGCTCCCGCGCGACCCCACTCGCCTGGCGAGAAGCGTTTGCCCGGACACTCTCCTGGCGCCTTGTGCAAAGACCGCTCGCCCGGATTCGAGGGCGGCGCGAGGGCCCGCCGGGGACTATAGTGAGGACGAGGGGGGCGGATCTCCCGCCTCCGGTCCCCGATGGCCTTCGCCGCGCCACGCCACGAGCACTTTGCCCACGATGCCGACATCGGCGTGCGCGGGCGCGGCCGCACCCTCGCCGAGGCCTTTGCGCAGGCGGGGATGGCCCTCACCGCAGTGGTGACCGACCCCGCCACGGTCCAGGAAACGCTTTCCGTCGCGCTGGCCTGCGAGTCGTCCGAGCCGGAGGGCCTCCTCTTCGACTGGCTGAACGCCGTCGTCTTCGAGATGGCCACCCGTGATGTGCTCTTCGCGCGCTACGAGGTGGAGATCGAGGGCGAGCGGCTGCGGGCGCGAGGGTTCGGGGAGCCGGTGGTGGTGGAGCGTCACCAGCCCGCGGTCGAGGTCAAGGGCGCAACCATGACCGCCCTCCGCGTGGCACGCGAGGCGGACGGGTCCTGGGTCGTGGAGTGCGTGGTGGACGTCTAGGAGAAAATCCGTGGATCTCTCGCTTCTGACGCGGCGATCGGAGCACGAGTGGGCGATCGAGCCCCGGGGCAAGATGCGCGTGCCCGGCGTCCTCTTCGCGAGCGAGCCGCTCGTCCGCGCCATGGACCACAAGGTCTACGAGCAGGTCACGAACGTGGCGACGCTGCCCGGCATCCTCTCCGCCTCCTTCGCCATGCCCGACGCCCACTGGGGCTACGGCTTCGCGGTGGGCGGGGTGGCCGCGTTCGACCCCGAGGAGGGCGTCGTCTCCGCGGGCGGGGTCGGCTTCGACATCTCCTGCGGCGTCCGCTCCCTGAGGACGCGGCTCACGCGCGCGGAGATCGACCCGCGCAAGAAGGAGCTGGCGGACGCGCTCTTCCACACGATCCCCGCCGGCGTCGGGAGCCGTGGTCAGATCCGCCTGGGGGCAGAGGAGATGGACCGCATGCTGCGCGGCGGGGCGCGCTGGGCGGTCGAGCGCGGCTACGGGGAGGCGGGCGACCTCGAGCGGGTCGAAGAGCGCGGGGCGATGCGCGACGCGCGACCGGAGTGGGTGTCGGATCGGGCCAAGGCGCGCATGCGCGACGAGGTGGGCACCCTCGGCTCCGGCAACCACTACCTGGAGGTCCAGGAAGTGGTGGAGGTGTTCGACGAGGCGGCGGCGGGGGCCTTCGGCCTGCGGACGGGGGACATCGTCGTGAGCATCCACTGCGGCTCGCGCGGCCTCGGCCACCAGATCGGCACCGAGGCCCTGAAGGAGATGCTGGAGGCCGGCCAGCGCTACGGGATCGACCTCCCCGACCGCGAGCTGGCCTGCGCCCCCATCCGCTCGAAGGAGGGCGAGCGCTACCTGGGGGCCATGCGCGCCGCGATCAACGTTGCCCTCGCCAACCGGCAGGCCATCACGCACCTCGCCCGGGAGGCCTTCGCCTCGGTCCTGAAGCAGGCCGATCTCACCTTGCTCTACGACGTCTCCCACAACACATGCAAGGTCGAGACCCATGCCGTGGGCGGTCGGCCCCGCGAGGTCTACATCCATCGCAAGGGCGCGACGCGGGCCTTCGGGCCCGGCCACCGCGACCTGCCCGACGCGCTGCGTTCCGTCGGCCAGCCCGTCCTCATCGGGGGGACGATGGGCACCTGCTCCTGGGTGCTCGTCGGGACCGAGAGCGGGATGGCACGGAGCTTCGGCTCCGCCTGTCACGGCGCCGGGCGGGCGATGAGCCGCCACCAGGCCCTCAAGCAGTGGCACGGACGGCACGTCGTCGATGAGCTGGAGGGCCGCGGGATCCTCGTGCGCAGCCCCTCGCTGCGCGGTGTCGCCGAGGAGGCCCCGGGGGCGTACAAGGACGTAACCGAGGTCGTGGACGCGACGGAGCGGGCCGGCCTCGCCCGCAGGGTCGCGAAGCTCGTGCCGGTGGTGGTGGTCAAGGGCTGATGCCGCCGCGGCCCCGGCCCCGCCGGCCCACCGCGCACGAGCTGGAGCAGGCGGAGGTGCTTAGGCCGCCACCCCGCGCCCCGGTCCCGTCCGGCTCGCCGCTTGCGACGACCCCCGCCGGCGAGGCGCTCGCCATGCTGCGTCGCCGCGGCTTCCGCCCCTCGCCCTGGCCGCCCGACCTGCCCTTCCCTGCCGACCTCGACCCCGCGCGCACGGAACGCTTCGCCCATCTCCTCGACCACTACGCCTTCCGCCTGTTCCTCCGGGGAGCCATCCAGCGCCGACGGGGCTTCCATCCCGCTGAGGCCACGCGCTACCTGGGCGCCGAGGGGGCCCGCGCGATGGCGGACGAGCTCGTGGCCCTCGGCCTTGCGGAGAGGACGGGGCGCGGCCGCTACTGCCTCCTCCACCCGTCGCGCAGCTTCGGGGGGACGCTGGAGTGGTACGTGGCCCGCGAGCTGCGCGAGCGACTCGGCTTCGACACCGCGACCGGCCTGCGCTTCGGCGCCCCCGGCGTCGGCGGCGACCTCGACGTCGTGGCCGCGGCCGAAGGACGGCTGCTCTACCTCGAGCTCAAGTCCTCCCCGCCCCGCCAGCTCGGGGAGCGGGAGGTCGCCGCCTTCTTCGACCGGCTCGAGGCCCTCCGGCCCGACCTCGCCCTCTTCGTGGTGGACACCGCGCTGCGCCTCGGGGACAAGGTCGTATCGATGCTCGTCGACGAGATGGCGCGGCGCACGGGCCGCCGGCCGAAGCCACACCGCGTGGTCCGCGAGCTGTGGGCGCTTTCCCCCGGGCTCCACGCGGTCAACGCCAAGGGTGACCTCATGGCCAACGTCGCCCGGGCGATCGCCGAGGGCCTTCGCGCCGGGCGCCCGCCCTTGACAGCCGTCGAGGGGCCGACATAGCGTCCCGCCAGCGCAGCGCGAACGTAACCGGGGGCGGCCAGGCGATCCGCATCCGGCCCGCGCGGTAGCGGCTCGGGGGTCGTGCTCGCGCGCCCGGGTCGTCACGAGGACGCGAGGGGGAACGTCACACGACCGTCGAGCCGAGGAACGACGAAGGAAGCCGATGAGCGCCGGGCCCGACATCCTGCTGCTGACGATCGACGCCGGCGGCGGGCACCGCGCCGCCGCCCGCGCGCTCGTGGCGGCGGCGGAGGAGATCGGCCCACCGTGGCGCTTCCAAGTCGAGAGCTTCCAGGAGGTGCTGGCGCCTCTCGATCCCCTGCGGCGCCTCGGGGGCCTCCCGCTGGAGGGGGCGTACAACCTGCTGCTGCGTCGCCGGTGGACGGTGGGGCTCGTGCCGCTCCTGCGGCTCTTTCACGGCGTGATCCGGCTCCGGCGGCGTGCGATCGTCCGGGCGCTCGTCGCCTGGCTCCGGCAGCGCCCGCGGCCGGCGGCGGTCGTCTCTGTGTTCCCGAACTTCAACGGGATCATCCAGGACGCCCTGCGCGCGGCACACCCCGGGGTCCCCCTCGTCGTCGTCCTCACTGACCTCGCCGACTTCCCACCCCTCTTCTGGATCGAGCCGGGAATCCACCGCGTGGTCGTGGGGACGGAGGAGGCCCGCGAGCAGGCGCTCGCCATCGGTCTGCCGCCGGAGCGGATCTCCCGCGTCTCGGGGATGGTGCTGAACCCGCGCTTCTACCGCGCGGGCGGACCCGAGGCCCGGGAGCGGATGCGGGCGGAGCTGGGCCTGGCGCCGGCCGAGTTCGTCGTCACGCTGCTCTTCGGCGGCAAGGGCTCGCCGGAGATGGCCCCGCTCGCCGAGCGGCTGGTCGAGGCGGAACGAGAACGGTCGGTCCTCGCCCTCTGCGGAGACAACCCGGGGCTCGTCGAGCGACTGGGCGCGATCGAGGCCCGCAGCGGGGGCCGTCTCCGCGGCTTCGGTTTCACCGACCGCGTGGCCGAGTTCCTGGCCGCGAGCGACGTGCTCGTCACCAAGCCGGGCCCGGGCTCGCTCGCGGAGGCCTTCTACCAGCGCGTGCCCGTGGTCGTCGTCCGCGACCGCCACACGATCCCGCAAGAGCGGTTCAACACCGAATACGTCGAGCGCCACCGCCTCGGCCAGGTCGTCGGCCGCTGGCAGCAGATCCCGGCCGCCGTCGACCGCCTCCAGCGCGACGTCGTCGAGCGAGAGCGGATCCGGGAGCGGCTCGCCGCGCTCCCGCCGAACCGTGCCGTCTACGAGGCGATCGAGATCGTCGCCCGCGAGGCGGCCACCGGCCTACCGACGTCGGTCTGAAGCGCGTCCGGTGCTAGGATGGAAGGCTCTCCCGTGGCGGCGGTCGCCACCGGCGGGGAGACGCACACCATGGACACCGCCAAGCGACTCTATCGACGCCTGGACGCCCTCTTCGGCACGCTCAAGCCCCGGCGCTTCCAGCCCAAGCTCCTCGAGTCCTTCCTCGAGGAGTGCTTCGCCAGCCTGCGGGACGACCTGCGCCTGAGCGCGGGGCTCCTCTACGGGGAGCGCCGCGACGGCTTCTCCCTCATCCGGATGGTGGGCGACCTCCGGGGGCCGGTGGCAGAGGCGCTCGACCCCTCCCTGCCCCCCCTCGCGGAGGTCATCCGTCACCGCGTCTACATCTTCGGCGACCCCGACGGCGAGGGCGCGCCCCACCGGCAGGGCCTCCTCCCCCACGCCGCGGCGGCGGGGCTCGTCGTCGGCCAACGGCCGCAGCGCTTCGCCATCCTCTTCCTCCTCGACGGGGGCTGGCAGATGGAGGAGCTCGACTTCGCCCTGAACACGATCCGGGTGGCCCTCGACGCGCGGCTCATCGACGCGCGGGTGCGCGGCTCGTTCCGGGAAGCGGCGGAGATCCAGCGGAGCCTTCTCGTGGAGGAGCCCCCCGCCTTTCCCGGGTACGAGATCGCCTGCCGGTCGGTCCCGACGGAGGAGGTCGGAGGCGACTTCTACGACTTCCATCACCTCGACGACGACCTCCTCGGCCTCTCGATCGGCGACGCGAGCGGCCACGGGCTGCCGGCGGCGCTCCTCGTCCGCGACGTGGTTACGGGTCTGCGCATGGGAATCGAGAAGGAGCTCAAGGTCGCCCACGTGTTCGCCAAGCTCAACCGCGTTATCCACCGCTCGCGCCTCTCGAGCCGCTTCGTGAGCGTCTTCTACGGCGAGCTGGAGGCGGACGGGAACCTCGTCTACGTCAACGCCGGCCACCAGCCGCCGATCCTCTTCTTCCGCGAGCAACGGCCAGGCCAGCCGGCCGACCTCGAGCTGAGCAAGGGGGGGACCGTCATCGGCCCCCTGCCCGCGGCGCACTTCACTCGGGGCTTCGCCCGCGTCCACCCCGGCGAGGTGCTTCTCCTCTGCACGGACGGCATCCTCGAGCGGCGGGACCCCTCGGGCGAGTTCTTCGGGCTCGAGCGGCTGCGGCCGCTGGTCCGCGCGTCCCAGGCCGAAGGCGCGGCGGTCATCCTGGAGCGGCTCTTCGAGGCGGCGACCGCGCACGGAGACGGGCGCCCCTGGGAGGACGACGCCACGATCGTCGTCGTCAAGCGGCTCGAGAAGGCCGGTTAGCGCCCGACGGCGCGGCGGACGGCCTCGGCGATGGCGGCGGCGTCGATGCCGTGGGCGGCCAGGAGCTCCCGTGGGGTGCCGGACCGGGGCATCTCCCGGATCCCGAGCATCGTGACCGGGGCGAGGCCGGCGACGACCGCCGCCACCGCCTCCCCGATGCCGCCGCAGACGCTGTGGTCCTCGACGGTCACGATCGCCTTCGTGTCGCGGGCCGCCTTACGGAGGGTCTCCGCGTCGATCGGCTTGACCGAGTAGAGGTCGATCACCCGGACGGCGAGGCCCTGTTTCGCGAGCGCCTCGTGGGCGGCGAGGGCCTCGTGGACGGTGACGCCGGCGGCCACGATCGTCGCCCGATCCCCCGCGCTCGCCCGCAGCGTCTTCGACTGGCCCAGGGGGAAGTACTCCTCGTTGGCGTAGAGGACCTTCGTCTTCGGGCGCGAGGTGCGGATGTAGACGATGCCGGCGGTGCGGGCGGCCTGCTCCACGAGGCGCTCTCCGCTCACCGCGTCCGAGGGATAGAGCACGGTCGCCCCCGCGATCGCGCGCATCATCGCGAGGTCCTCGAGCGCCATCTGCGAGGGGCCGTCCTCGCCAATCGAGACCCCGGCGTGGCTCCCGCACAGCACGAGGTGGGAGGGACGGGAGTAGGAGGCCATGCGGATGAAGTCGTAGGCGCGTGTCAGGAAGCAGGCGAAGGTGGAGGCGAAGGGGATCTTGCCCTCCGTCGAGAGGCCGAGGGCGACGCCGATCATGTTCTGCTCCGCGATGTAGCCCTCCACGAACCGCTCCGGCGCCGCTTCCTTGAGCCGCTCGCTGAAGGTCGAGTTCTTGGTGTCGCCGTCGAGGGCGACGACGTCCGGGCAGACCCGGGCCAGCTTGGCGAGCGCCGTCCCGTAGGCCTCGCGCGTCGCGACCTCCTGCCCGAGGCGATAGTCGGGGTCGAGCACGGGCTCGCCGCCGGGCCGCGCGGGCGCAGGCTCGTAGCGCCGCGCCTCCAGAGAGAGGGTGACGCCGGTGTCCCCGAGCTCGCCGACCGCCTTCGCGAGCTCCTCGCCCTTCTTGACCGTCTTGCCGTGCCAGCCCTCCTTGTTCTCGAGGAAGGAGACCCCCTTGCCCTTGAGCGTGCGCGCCACGACGGCGAAGGGCCGGCCCGAGGTCGCCCGCGCCTTCGCGAAGGCCGCCCGGAGGGCGGCCACGTCGTGGCCGTCGACGACCGCCACGTCCCATCCGAAGGCGCGGAAGCGGTCCGCGTACACGGCGGTGTCGTGCTGGTACATCGTCGGCCCGCTCTGCCCGAGACGGTTCGCGTCGAGCACGGCGCAGAGGTTGTCGAGCCGGTTGAAGGAGGCGAACTGCGCCGCCTCCCACACCGCGCCCTCCGCCGCCTCCCCGTCGCCGAGGAGCGCGTAGACGCGGCCCCGGGAGCCGTCGAGCCGGCGGCCCAGGGCCATCCCCGCCGCCGCCGAGACCCCCTGCCCGAGCGAGCCCGTCGCCACACGAACCCAGGGACACGTCGGGGTCGGGTGGCCCTCCAGGGGACTCCCGAGCCGGCGCAGGCTCATGAGGTCGTCGTCGATCGCTCCCGCCTCCTTGAGCGCGGCCCAGAGGATCGGCGCCGCGTGCCCCTTCGACAGGACGAACACGTCTTGGTCGCGCCCGCTCGGGTCCTTCGGATCGAACCGCATCTCGTCGAAGAAGAGCACGGAGACGATCTCGGCGCAGGACATGCAACTCGTCGGGTGGCCCGACCCCGCCTCCGCCGTCGTCTCCAGCGAGTGGCGGCGCAGCTTCTGGGCCATACGGGCGAGGGTCGCGAGATCGGCGGACATCGGTGGGCGGATCCTTTCGAGGAAGCGGCGCGCGCCGCGAACAGTGGGCCAAGGTAGCCCTCGCCGGGCGGCGAGGTCAAGCCGGGGACGGAAGGGCAGCGGCCCCCTCTCTCAGGGCATCTCGGCGAGCAGGGCCTCGACCCGCCGTTCGATGCTGGCGACGGGGGTGAAGCCCTCACGGCGGAAGCGCACGACGCCCCTTCTGTCCGAAGGGCGCATGTCGATCACGAGCTTGGTCGGGAAGGCGGTGAGCTCGTAGGGGCCAACGAGGGCGTCGGCGAGATAGACCGGGAAACCGACCTTGTTCTCCCGGAGGAAGGCCTCGAGGACGGGCCGCTCGTCGGTCACGTTGAAGCTCAGGAGGGCGACCTCGCGCCGCCCCTCGAGCCGGCGGTGATAGTCGGCGAGCTCGGGCAGCTCGCGGAGGCAGGGCGCGCACCACGTCGCCCAGAAGTCGATCACCACCACCCGGCCTTGCAGGTCCTTGGAGCGGAGGGCCCGGCCCTGCAGGTCCCGGACCTCGAAGGCGGGGGCGGGCGTTCTCGACGCCTCCCACCCGTCCACGTCCGCCGCCGGCAGGGCCGCGGCGGCAAAGACGGTCGTCACGGCCAGGACGAGCCTGCGAAACCGTCTCATCTCACCAGACTAGCAAATGCCGGGTGCGGCAGCGAGGCTTCCCGCGCGCGTCGGATCGGGATGGTGCACGTGCACGGTTGCGCCCGCCCTCGCCGGCAAAATAGGCTTGGTTGTTAGCCCCGCCGCCGGGGCGGAGACGGAGGAGCGATGCCACGTCGCGAGAGGAGAGCCAGAACGAAGAAGAAGACCGGTCGGGCGGCGACGGCCTCGAGGGCTCGCGGGAAGACCCCGCCCAAGGACCGCATCGAACGCGACACGTTCGGCCCGATCAATGTCCCCGCGGACCGCCTCTGGGGGGCGCAGACCCAGCGCTCGCTGGGCAACTTCCGGATCTCGGGCGAGCGCATGCCCCCCGCCCTCATCCGGGCCCTCGTGCTCGTGAAGAAGGCCACGGCGCTCGTCAACATGGACCTCGGCGTCCTCGAGCCGACCAAGGGCAAGGCCATCGTCGCCGCCGCGGACGAGGTCCTCGCCGGCCGTCATGAGGGCGACTTCCCCCTCGTGATCTGGCAGACCGGCTCCGGCACCCAGACCAACATGAACGTCAACGAGGTCCTCGCCAACCGCGCGAGCGAGATCCTGGGCGGCGAGCGGGGCGAGAGGCGCCGCGTCCACCCCAACGACGACGTCAACAAGGGCCAGTCGACCAACGACGTCTTTCCCACCGCCATCCACGTCGCCACGACGGAGGCCTTCCGCAGAGACGTCATCCCCGCCCTCACCCGACTGCGTGACGTGCTCGACGAGAAGGCGGCGGCCTTCCGCGAGATCGTCAAGATCGGCCGCACGCACCTGCAGGATGCGACCCCGCTCACGCTCGGGCAGGAGGTCTCGGGTTGGGTCGCCCAGCTCGACCACGCCATCGCCCATCTCGGGCAGGCGCTCCCGCACCTCTGCGAGCTGGCCCTCGGCGGGACCGCGGTCGGCACCGGACTCAACGCCCACCCCGAACTCGCCACGCGAGTGGCGGCGAAGCTGGCCGAGCTGACCGGCCACCACTTCGTGACCGCGCCCAACAAGTTCGAGGCCCTGGCGGCCAAGGACGCCATCGTCTTCGCCCACGGGGCGCTCAAGACCGCCGCCGCCGCCCTCAACAAGATCGCCAACGACGTGCGGTGGCTGGCCTCGGGCCCGCGCTGCGGGATCGGCGAGATCACGATCCCCGAGAACGAGCCCGGCAGCTCGATCATGCCGGGCAAGGTCAACCCCACCCAGTCGGAGGCGCTCACCATGCTCGCGGCCCAGGTGATGGGCAACGACGTGGCGGTCAACATCGCCGGCATGTCGGGCAACTTCGAGCTCAACGTCTTCATGCCCGTCATCGCCCACAACGTGCTCATGAGCTGCCGGCTGATCGCCGAGGGCTCCGACAGCTTCCGCGAGCACTGCGCCGCCGGCATCGAGGCGAACCTCTCCCGCATCCGGGAGAACCTCGAGAAGTCGCTGATGCTCGTGACGGCCCTCAACCCCAAGATCGGCTATGACAACGCGGCCAAGATCGCCAAGACCGCCCACAAGACGGGCAAGACGCTGCGCGAGACGGCGATCGAGCTCGGCCTCGTCACCGGCGAGCAGTTCGACGAGTGGGTACGGCCGGACAAGATGGTCGGAAAAAGCTAGTGTCGTAACTCGAGCCGACCGCACCACGAGCGGAGGCGGCGCGCGGGCCCCCGCGATTGCGCGAGCAAGGTGCCTCCTTTCCTTCGCGGAGGGCCCCCGGTGGCGACTTCGAAGCGGCTCCGCGGCCGTGCGCGATCGGGTCGCACCTAGATGAAGACACGCGAGCGCAGAGCGGGGCGCGCGACGCCTCCGCCTCCCGGGCGCTGGGGTCAGCCCCGTGCCCAGGGCAGCGTCGAGTTGGCGAAGTCGAGACGGCCGCGCAGGACGTGGTAGACCCAGGCCCCGAGACAGAACCTCCCGAAGAGCAGCGCCGAGAAGGCGACGACCAGCATCGCCTGCAGCGCCCAGGCGAGCACGGTCTGGCCGGAGAGGAGCGCCAGGCCGGCGCCCAGGTTGAACGCCGCGTTCACCCCCTGCGCGAAGCGGCGGGGACCAGGGGCCGGGGCGAGGGGCAAGCGGCCTCGAGGACCCGCGACGAAGCGGTTGTAGACGATCTCGAACGGGTTGAGAGCGGGCACGAGCACGTTCCAGGCGAGAACGGCCCCGACGGCGAGATGAAGCCCCGCCGACTGCAGGGCGGTGGCGATGAGCACCAGCGGGAAGACAATGCGGGGCTGGAAGTAGAGGCCCTCGAAGTGCATGTCGCAAAGCTCGGAGGGCTCGTCGGCGAAGCCCTGCTGCTTGATGAAGTTCGTCACGGCGCGAGACGACATGGCTCGACTCCTTGTTTCTGATGGCTCCCTTCCCCGACTCTAAGCCGCCCGTCCGGGGCGCGCAAGCGGAAAGGCAGCCTCACAGCCTCGGCACGATGAGCGTCGAACCCGGGCAGCGCAGCAGAAGCCGCACGGTCACGTCCTCGGTGCCGAAGCCCGCGGCCTCCTCGCCCCGCGACCCGACGAGGAGGAGATGAAAGGCCCCCCGGTCGAACTCCTCCAGCACCTCCTCGATGACCAGACCCTCGCGCTCGACGAGGGCGTCCTCGCGCCCACGGGCCCGCAGGGCGCGGCGGACCGCCTCCGAGGACGAAGGCGGCTCGCCCGCGCCTGGCGGGGCACCGAACGGCAGCGCGACTTCGGAGGCGACGTGCACGAAGGCCACGCGCACACCGAGGTCCCGCTCCAGATCGAGTGCGGCCGCCGCGACGCGCGCCGTCGACTCACGACCGGAGAGCGCAGCGAGCACGCGCCCGATGCGCTCCGGGGGCCGCCGCGCGACCAGCACGGGGGCGCGGACGCTGCGGACGACGGTGGCGACGCGCGAGCCCTTGAGCATGCGGGCGATGGCCCCCCGCCCCGCCGGCGGGACGACGACAAGGCCCGGACGACGCGCGCTCGCCTCCGCCACGACGGCGCGCTCGGCCGGCCCCGGGCGGACCGACTCCGTGACCGAGGGGCCGGGGCTGAGGCGCGCTCGGGCACGGGACAAGAGATCGGGATCGAGGGCGGCGTCTTCCTCCGTCGCGAGGAGGTGAAGCGCGGCGGTGCCGGCGGCGGCCAGCTGGGCGGCCACGCTCAAGGCCCATTCCCCGCGGGGCGAGGGGTCGACGTAGACGAGCACGTCCATTGTCGTTTGTCCTCTTCTATAGGAGCGCCAGGAGGGCGACCGGAACCGCCAGGAGCAGAGCCACGAAGGCCGCCACCGCGCCGACGGTCGTTGTGGCGCCGCGGGCGACGCGGTCGATCGCACGCCCGAACGTCCGCGGGAATACAAAGACGGCGGGCAGGGAGAGTAGCGTCACCGCCGCCATCAGGAGGGCCACCATCCGCGCCGCGTCGGGATGGCCCACCAGCGCCCCCGCGAGGAGCGTGTCGACGAGGGTCGTCACGTTGGCGCCGAGGATGTAGGGCCACACGTTTTCCCGCCGAACGTAGCCACGGGCGGCCAGGGGCACCAGGAGGGAGAGCGAGACCGACACCGAGAGCGTGAGCGCAGTGACGGCCAGCCCGACCCCGAACATGAACCAGGGCCGGTAAACGACATGGTCGGCGGGGAGGAGCGGCCGGTCGCCTCCCCCCACCTCCGGGAGCGCGCGGTCGAAGGCCCGGAACGCGAGAAGGAGCGCCGCCACCCCCGCCGCGAAGAGCCCGAGGCGCGGGAGGTGAGCGGCGGCGGAGAGCACGGGTCCGTAGAGCGTCCCCACGACCCCCTCGAGGGCGCGTCCCTCGATCCGCAGCCACGTGAGGGCGCCGGACTCGAGCCCCCGCCAGGCGAGGGCCATCGCCGGCAGGTAGACGACGGCGGTCGCGACGAGGGCGGCAACACCGATGTAGGCGCTGCGTCCCTCGCGGCGACCCGCCCGCAGATCGTCGAGCCCCCCCACGAGCAGGACCACGAACGAGGCCCCCAGACGCGAGCCCGCGATCATGCCGAAAGCCTCGGCGCTCGTGAGCGCGCCGGAGGCGAGGAGCGAGAGGGCGATCGCGGCGACCGGGGAGCCCGAGAGGAGACCGCAGGCGGCGAGCCATCCGATGCCGACGCCACCGGCCATGCCGGAGACGCCCAGGCCGCGGAGCGCGGGGGTCACTCCTCCCGCCCCGGCCTTGAGCAGCTCGAGGGCCAGCACGAAGAGGAGCAGCGCGGCCACCACCGAGAGCAGGCGGCCGCTCACCGCCATCACGCTGCCGGTCCTCCGTCTGTCGGCCACGGCGTCGCTCAGAAGAGCTTTCGCGAGTCGAGCAGGATCGTGACCGGGCCCCGGTTCACGAGCGAGACGTCCATCATGGCCCGGAAGACGCCTTTGGCCACGGGGAGACCCGAGGGGCGGAGCCTCTCCACGAAACGCTCGTAGAGCCGGTTCGCCTCCTCGGGAGGGGCGGCGTCGATGTAGGAAGGCCGGCGTCCCTTGCGCGCGTCGCCCATGAGGGTGAACTGGGAGACGACCAGCACCCCACCGCCGATCTCGAGGACGGAGCGGTTCATCTGCCCGGCCTCGTCGGGGAAGATCCGCAGGTGGAGGACCTTCTCCGCCAGATGGTCGGCGTCTGCGTCCGAGTCCTCGGTCCCCACCCCGAGGAGGACGACGACCCCCTCGCCGATCCGCGCCACCTCCGCGCCGTCCACGCGCACCGACGCCTCCGCGACCCTCTGCACGACCGCACGCATCGTGCGTGAGGCTAGGAGAGGAGCGAGGCGCGCGTCAAGGCGGAGCTGCGGACCAGGGGCTATGATTGCCCCCATGGGCGCTCCAGAGCGGATCGGCCGCTACCGCATCCTCGGCGAGCTCGGCAAGGGTGCGATGGGAACCGTCTACCGCGCACGCGACGAAGACATCGGGCGCGACGTGGCCCTCAAGGTGATGTCGCACGGGATCGCCGATGCCGCCGCCCGCGAGCGCTTCATGAAGGAAGCGCGCGCCGCGGCCAGGCTCCAGCATCCGAACATCATCATCGTCTACGAGCTGGGCGAGCACGAGGGCTCGCCCTTCATGGCCCTCGAGCTGCTCGAGGGACTGGACCTCCAGCAGGGAATCGACGCCGGGATACGGCCCAACCCGGGCGCCACCCTCCCTCTCGTCCTTCAGGTGCTGGCCGGTCTCGGGCACGCCCACGACCACGGCATCATCCATCGCGACATCAAGCCCTCGAACGTGTTCCTGCCCCTGTCGCGCCCGGCCAAGATCACGGACTTCGGCGTGGTCCGTCTCGCCGGGGCCGCGACCACGACCTCGGGCGCGGTGGTGGGGACACCGAACTACATGTCCCCCGAGCAGGCGCGGGGCGGCGAGATCGACGCACGGAGCGACCTCTTCTCGGTCGGCCTGATGCTCTACGAGCTCGTCACGGGTGAGAAGGCGTTTCGGGCGGAGGCGGTCGTCGCCGTCATCTACAAGATCATCAACGAAGAAGCGGATCTCGGCCTGATCCCGAGAGGCCCGCAATGGGAGCGGCTGCGCGCGGCGATCGCGCGCGCTCTCGCCAAGAAGCGGGAGGACCGCTATCCCGACGCGCGCGCGATGTCCTCCGACCTCCTGGCCGCGCTCAGCGACCTCGGGGGCTCGATGGACTGGATGGCCCCCGCCGATCAGGCGCTGCTGGTGAGACCGCGGCCGGCCTCGGCGCCGCCGCCGGAAACCGCCACCGTGTCACCGAGGGCACCGGCCGCCTCGCCCTCGAAGGCGTCCCGCCCGACACCGAAGACGCCGGCCCGACGCGAGGTCTCGCGGCCGGAGCCACCGCCTCGCCGCTCTCGCCTTCCGGTGGCGCTCGCGGGCACCGCGGGCGTGATCGGTCTTCTCGCCCTCGCGGCCTGGCTGCGCTTCGGCGCCGGGACAGAAGGGCCCCTGCCGGCACCGACGGCCGGTGCGCCAAGCGTCGTCCCGACGGCGACACCTCCGGCGGCAGCGGCGTCGCCGAGCGCGATGCCCGTCGCCACACCGTCACCTCGCCGCGGCGCATCCGCCGTCGATGTGCCACCAACGCCCGCCCCCGCCGCGCCGGCGACGCCGACGCCCGCCCTGAGCCCGGAGGCCCGGCTCCAGCGCGCGGAAGAGCTCATGGAGAAGGGCCGCTACGCCCAGGCCCTCGCCGAGGCGCGGGCCGTGCTCGCCGCCGACCCCACCAACGCCCAGGCCATCGCCCTGGCGCAGGATGCGGAGGCGGCGGCGGTGGTCGAGGAGTGCCTGCGCAACGCGCGGGCCGCCCTCGACGCCGGCGACCGGGACAAGGCGCTTGCGGAGACCCGGCGCGGCCTGGAAGTGAGCAAGAGCGACGCGCGCCTGCTTGCCCTGTTCGGCGAGCTCGTCGCGCGGTAGGGTCGGTAGGGTCCCACCCCTACCTCGCGCCGGCCTTTTGCGCTAGGATGTTTTTTTCTCCCCGGGAAGGCCTCGGGGCCATAGCCACGAAGGAGGGATCCGCTCATGGCCTACGTGATCGCCGAGCCCTGCATCGACGTCAAGGACACGGCTTGCGTCGAGGTGTGCCCGGTCGACTGCATCCACCCCAAGAAGGACGCGCCCGAGTTCGCCTCCGAGAACAAGCTTTACATCGACCCCGAAACCTGCATCGACTGCGGCGCGTGTGTTCCAGTGTGCCCCGTGCAGGCGATCTTCCCCGTAGAGGAGCTGCCGGAGAAGTGGGCCCACTTCACAAAGATCGACGCCGACTGGTTCACCAAGCGGAAGTAGCGGCCGGACGCTCCATCGCCGACCGGCGGCGAACCGCCATTCCCGGCCGAGGATAGGCGCGGTGCGTCCCTCCGAGCGCCGACGCGATTCGCGGAAGACCTGTGTTGTCCCCGTGCGCGTGCAGGGCCACAACCCGGATGGGACGGAGTGGGAGGAGATGACGACGAGCCAAGACGCCTCTCAGGGCGGCGCCTCCTTCGTCCTGCATCACCCCCATGCCGTTGGTCAGGTCTTCCTCCTATCGCTCCCGCTCCCCCGGAATTTCCGCCGCTACGGGCTCGGTGATACCTCGTACCGGACCTACGCTCTCGTAAGGAACACGCGGAGCGGACCCGGCGGGGCGCGTACCGTCGGGGTCATGTTCCTCGGGCAGAAGCCCCCCAAGGGCTACGAGGAGAGCCCCGGCGGCCGCTTCCGCCTGCCCACCGATCCCCGCGAGCCCGCCCCGGCGGTCGCCCACGGCGAGCGGCGGCGGCACCCGCGGATGCAGCTCTTCGTCAACCTCCGGCTGCGGCGGACCGATCCCGCGCTGGGCTCTCAGGAGGAGCAGACCGTCACCGAGAACGTCGGCCGCGGAGGGGCGCGCGTCCCCACCTCGCTACCGGTCGCCAAGGGCGAGCGGCTGGCGGTGCAGGATCTCGGTGGGAGCGTGACCACGGAGGCCGAGATCCGCAACGTCTACATCGGGACGGACGGAGTCCCGCGGCTGAACCTGCACTTTCTCGACCCCGCCGGCGTCGAGAAGCTGATGCGGGCGGCGGGCGCGCCCGAGCTGCCGGCGGAGACGGCCCCGTGAGCCGCCTCCGGCCCTCCCCGGAATGCCGAGACGTCGCGTTTGCACGCTCCTACGCGGTCTCGCCGGCGGCGGAGGTGGCCCTCGAGGACTACGCTCGGGTGCTGACCCGCGCCGCGGCGGCGGAGGCGGTTCCGGCCGAGGACGACCCCGGGCGGGTGGACGGCGTCCACCTCTGCGCGCCGGAGCTGGTGCCGGAGGGCGAGCTGGGGGAAGACATCGAGGCGTTCGCGCGCGAGCTCGCGGAGCAGGCGGGCGACGGTCTCGGGTGGGCTTAGGCGTCGATCAGGACGGAGCAGTCCCGCCACCGCGTTCCCTTCCCCCGACGTGGGGAGGGACAGGGTGGGGGGTCGACAAGGAGGCAAGCATGATCGGCAGGTTCGTGAGGCTGGCACGGCCGTACTTCGTGATGCTGGCGATCGTCACGGTGGGACGCTGGTTGCTGGGAACGGCCTTCGGCGTCCCCTACGAGAGAGGGACGTGGTACTTCAGCATCGTGATGCTGACCCTCTTCGCGTCGCTGTTCTACGGGGTCTTCACCCGGCGCTGGCTCTCGTTCCGGATACTGCAGGCGGTGGGCTTGGGCATGGTCATGGCCGTGATCTCACAGCTCGTGATCTGGCTTTCGACCGTCGCCTCCTACGGGCTCGGAATCCAGAGCTACTTCAACCACCCGTTTGCGCTCACCCGGCAAATGGAGCCCGTCGCTTTCTTGCCGGCGATGGGCTCTCGGGCGGTGGGCCTCGTGGTGAACACGATCCTCACCGGCATCGCGGGCGCGCTCGGATGGGTGCTCGGGGCCCTGCTGCCGCCGCGCGCCGAGTAGACCCTTGACACCGAGGGACGCCCGGGGCCGCGAGGCTCCGGGCGTTTTCATTCCCACGACCGTGCCAACCGACACCACCTCCACCGCCGCCGAGTCCGCGACGCCCCCCGCGGCGAGGAAGCTCCCCCGGGTGGCGGTCGTCCACGGCGACCGCCGAGTGGACGACTACGCCTGGCTCCGCGACAAGGCCAACCCGGAGGTGAAGGCGTACCTGGAAGCGGAGAACGCCTATGCGGACGCGGTGATGAAGCCGACGGAGGCGTTCCAGGAGACGCTCTACCGGGAGATGCTGGCCCGCATCAAGGAGACCGACATGCAGGTCCCCTGGCGACGGGGCGGCTACCTCTACTACTCGCGCACCGAAGAGGGAAAGCAGTACCCGATCCACTGCCGTAGGAAGGGCGGCCTGGAGGCGCCGGAGGAGGTGACGGTCGACCTCAACGAGCTCGGGGAGGTGAGGACCTTCATGGCCCTTGGCGCCCACGAGGTGAGCGACGACGCGCGGCTTCTCGCCTACTCGACGGACGACACCGGATTTCGCCAGTACACGCTCTACGTGAAGGACCTTGCGACGGGCAAGATCATCGAGAAGGTGGCGGAGAGGGTCGGCTCGGTGGCCTGGGCCGCCGACAACCGGACGCTCTTCTACAGCGTGGAGGAGGAATCCACCAAGCGCCAGTACCGATTGTACAGGCACCGTCTCGGCAGCACCGCCCACCTCCTTTACGAAGAGGAGGACCAGGCCTTCAACGTCGGGGTGGCCCGCACCCGCAGCCGGGAGTATCTGCTGCTCGGAATCGGCAGCCTCACCACCTCGGAGTGGCGCTTCCTCCCCGCCGACCAGCCCGACGGCGAGTGGAGGCTCGTGGCCCCCCGCATCCCGGAGCAGGAGTACGACGTCGATCACCACGGGGACCTCTTCTACGTCCGTACGAACGACACGGGGCGTAACTTCCGCCTCGTCAAGGCACCGGTCGCGGCACCGGGGCGGGAGGGCTGGACGGAGGTCGTCCCGCACCGCCCGGAAGTGATGCTGGAGTGGGTCGACTGCTTCCAGCGCCACTGCGTCCTCGTCGAGCGTGAGGGCGGCCTGCCGCAGGTCCGCGTCACCGATCTTCGCACCGGCGAGTCGCACCGAATCGCCTTCCCGGAGCCGGCCTATTCGGCCTTCCCCGAAAACAACGCGGAGTTCGACACCACAACCTACCGCTACGCCTATCAGTCGCTGGTGACGCCGAGCTCGATCTACGACTACGACATGGAGAAGCGCTCGACGACGCTCCTCAAGCGGACGGAGGTGCTCGGCGGCTACGACCCGGAGCGTTACGCCATCGAGCGGCGCTTCGCCACTGCCCCCGACGGGATGAAGGTCCCAATCTCGCTCGTCTACCGCAAGGGGCTCGTCAGGGACGGCCGCGCGCCGATCTACGTCTACGCCTACGGCTCCTACGGCTTCCCGCTCCCGATCACGTTCTCCTCGAACCGCGTGAGTCTCCTCGACCGCGGGGTGGTGGTGGCGCTGGCGCACGTCCGGGGGGGCGGTGAGATGGGCAAGGCCTGGCACGACGACGGGCGGATGATGAAGAAGAGGAACACCTTCACCGACTTCATCGCCGTGGCCGAGTTCCTTCTCGCCGAGAAGTACGGGGGCCGCGACCGCCTCGTCATCGAGGGTGGCAGCGCGGGGGGACTGCTGCTGGGCGCCGTCACCAACACTCACCCCGATCTGTTCAAGGCCGTCGTTTCCCAGGTGCCCTTCGTCGACATCATCAACTCGATGCTCGACGAGTCCCTGCCGCTCACGGTGGCCGAGTTCGAGGAATGGGGCAACCCCAAGAAGAAGGACGACTTCGAGTACATGAAGACCTACTGCCCCTACACCAACCTCGCCCGCCAGCCCTACCCCGCCCTGCTCGTGAAGACCTCCTTCAACGACTCGCAGGTCATGTACTGGGAGCCGGCCAAGTACGTCGCGAAGCTGCGGACCCTCAAGACCGACCGGAACCCCCTGGTGCTGAAGACGAACATGGGGGCCGGTCACGGAGGCGCCTCCGGGCGCTACGATCGGCTTCGGGAGATCGCCTTCGACTACGCCTTCATGCTCACCCAGATGGGGGTGGCGCCATAGCATGACCCGTCCGGCGCTCGGCCCCGTGGTCGATTCCGCCGCCGCGGAGGCGAGGGTCGAGGATCTCGATGGGCGGACGCACCGGCTCGAGACGGCCTGGGCCGCGCAGCCGGTCGTCCTCGTCTTCCTCCGCCACTTCGGCTGACTCTTTTGCCGCGAGCAGGCGGTGCAGGTGCACCGCGAGTACCCCCGCGTGCGAAAAGCCGGCGCCGAGCTCGTCTTCGTCGGCAACGGCAACCGGCACTTCGCCCGGGCCTTCCGGGACGAGCTCGGGATCAAGGCTCCCATCTACGTGGACACGCAGCGCGGTGCCTACGCGGCCCTCGGCATGAGACGCGGCTTTGGGGCGACCGTCGGCTCGCTGGCGGCGGTGAAGAACGCGGCGCGAGCCCTGCGGAAGGGGTTCCGGCAGGGGTCGGTACCGCCACCTCAGCCGGACCGCCGGCGACCACCCTCCGGTGGCGGACATCCTCGCCGCAATCTGAGCGGCGCTCGGGTCACCCTTCGCGCGGTCGGCGTTCCGCACACGCACGATGGGCTCCACTCACGTCGCACGCCCGCTGCGATCGCAGCGTGCTCCTAACGCCCGCGCTCCAGGCGACCCTTGCGCCGGGGAGCGTAGTCTTAACCGCGCGAGGCGAGCCGGCGCTTGACCACGCTCCCCAGCCGGCGGATGCCCTCGTCGATGACCTCGGGTCGGCAGTAGGAGAAGTTCAGCCGGCAGGTGCGCTCGCCGCCGCCGAGCGGGAAGAACGATGCCCCGGGCACGAAGGCCACCTTCTCCCGATCGAGGGCCTCGCGCAGCAGCGCGGTCGAGTCGAACCCCTCCGGCAGCGTGACCCAGAGGAAGAGCCCCCCCAATGGCTTGGTCCACCGGACGCCCTCCGGGAAGTGCCGCCTCAGGGCGGCGAGCATGGCGTTGCGGCGCTCTCCGTAGACCTCCCGGATCCGGCGCACGTGGCGGTCGAGGAAGCCGTCCTTGGCGGCCTCGTAGGCCACCATCTGGGCGAAGGTGCTGGTGTGGAGGTCGGACCCCTGCTTCATCTGCACGAGACGTGTGATCACGGACTCCGGGGCCACGATCCAGGCGATGCGAAGGCCGGGGGCGAGGGTCTTGCTGAGCGTCGAGAGGTAGATGACACCCCCGGTGAAGCCGTCCTCGCTGCTCGTGCCGTGGTGGTAGTCGGCGTCGATCCGCACCAGGGGCGGCACGTGCTCGCCCTCGTAGCGAAGCTGGCCGTAGGGGTCGTCCTCGACGATGGGCGCCCCATAGTGGTTGGCGAGCTCGACGAGCCGCCGCCGCCGCTCGAGGCTCAGCGTGACCCCGGCCGGGTTCTGGAAGTTCGGAAGGATGTAGAGGAACTTCGGGCCCGCGCGAAGCTCCTCCTCGAGCCGTTCCACGTCCAGCCCGTCGTCGTCGATCGGGACCGTGAGGTACTCGGCCTGGTAGGCGCTCCAGGCCTGCAGCGCCCCGAGGTAGGTGGGCGACTCGGTCAGGATGCAGTCGCCGGGGTTCACGAAGAGCTTGCCGATGAGGTCGAGACCCTGCTGCGAGCCGGAGGTGATCATCACGTTCGCCGCCCTGACATTGATCCCGTAGCGGGCCATGTGTCGAACGAGCAGCTCCCGGAGCGGCAGGTAACCCTCAGTGGGCGCGTACTGCAAAGCGATCTGACCCTGCGTGGCCAGGACCGTATCCGCCGCCGCCCGGACCTGTTCGTAGGGGAAGACCTCGGGAGCGGGCAGCCCGCCCGCGAACGAGATCACATCGGGCTTTTCGGTCAGCTTGAGCAGCTCCCGGATCACGGAGCTGGTCATGCGCCGCGTGCGCTGCGCGAACCGCTCGTTCCAGAGCGTTCGCATCCCCGCTCCGTTCTTCACGCCGTCCCGCAGGGCCGCCCCCCGCCGCGCCTCGATCTCCAGGGCTGGTATTGGCATGATCCAAGACCTCCGCGAAAGCGTTGCGGGCGCACCCCGCCCCCGCACTTCACACAGCAGAAACCCTGCCAGGCCGCGCCGCGCCTCACGATTTTTGTCGCTTGGGCGGATTCCGCAGGCTCGCCAGCACCGCGAAGGGGTTGTTGAAGGCGGGCTGCCGAGACCCGACCGGGGGAGGCTTCGCTCCCGCCGTGGGCCGTCGGTCCGGGCCCACTGTCGCCACCGCGGGCCGACGTGGCCGTCGTTCATCCGCCTTCGTCTTCGCCTTCGAGGGCGCTGCGCCTTCGCTCACCCGGGGACGCGACGGCCGCGGGGGCGCCTGCGGCCGCGGTTGGCGCTTCGCCGGCTTCCGCACCGGCGCTTCGGTGCCCAGGGCGAGGGACACCTGGCGCTTCTCGACGTCCACCTTGACCACTCGCACCTGCACCCGGTCCCCGGGCCGGAGCCGCTCGCGCGCGCCACGGGAGGCGCGCTCACCGAGCCGTGACACGTGGACGAGCCCGTCGTGATCGACGCCGACGTCGACGAAGGCCCCGAAGCTGGCCACGTGGCTGATGACGCCGGGGCACACCATTCCCGGCCGGAGGTCCTCGAGCCTCAGGATGTCGTCCCGGAACGCGAAGGGGACGAAGGCGCCGCGTGGGTCACGCCCTTCGCTCTCAAGCTCGCGGACGACGTCGTCCAGGTCCGCAACCCCGACCTCCTGCCTCACCCCGGCATCCTGCCGCACCTGCTCGGCGCCGGGACCCAGGAGCTCGTCCAGGCCTTTGGCGAGCCGCGCCGCGCAGGCCTCGAGAGCGGCGTAGCGCTCGGGATGCACGCCCGTGGCGTCCAGGGGTTGCTCTCCCCCCGGGACGCGCAGGAACCCGATCGCCTGCCCCGCGATTTCCGCCGTGAGCCCCGGCACCTCGAGCAGCGCCCTCCGCGAAGGGAAGGGCCCGTTGCGGGCACGGTGCTCCACGATGGCGCTCGCCAGCCCGGGTCCGATCCCGCAGACCTGGGCCAGCAGGGCGGGGCTCGCGGTGTTGAGGTTCACACCCACCGCATGCACCGCCGTCTCGACCGCTTCTTCGAGCGCCCTCTGCAGCGTCGGTCCCGCCACGTCGTGGGGGAAGTGGCCGGCGCCGAGGGCACGGGGGGGAACCTTGACGAGCTCGGCCAGCGGGTCCTGCAGCCGCCGGGCGATCGAGATGGCCATCCGGACCGGCACCTCCCGCTCCGGGAGCTCCGACTGCGCGGCGTCGCTCGTGCTCCATCCCGCGACCCCGGCGGCGGTGACGAGCACGACCGGGACCCCGAGGCTCGCCGCCTTCAAGCCGCGGCGCAACATGACCTCGATCTCCCGCCCGGAGGCGCCGTCCCCGACCGCCACCGCCTCCACCGCGTGGGCCCGCACGAGGTCGAGGAGCGCCTCCAGCGTCCGGCGTCGGTCGTCCTCGGAGCCGATGTCGAACGGCGCGCTCGCGACACCGGCGCCCGAGGCGTCCACCACCGCCGCCGCCCGGCCCCGCGGGCCGGGCTCGACGCCGAGGACGGGGCGAGGACCAAAAGGCGGCTCGAGGAGCCGCCGTCGGACACCCTCGGCAAAGGCCTGGGCGGCTGCCTGGTCCGCGGCCTCCCGCAGCGCGTGGTGGACCTCGCCCTCGATCGCCGAGCGCACCTGACCCTTGAGCGCGATCCGCGCCGATTGGAGGAGCAGCTCCGCGCCCGGAGAGTCGGGGACGGTGAGCGCCGCCGCCTCGAAGGCGCCGAGCAGCCGCTGCTCGAAGCCGGCTTCGTCGGGGCCGCCGCCGAGGAAGAGGCGGAGCTCGCCCTCCGCCTCACCGCGTCTCAGCGAGACGTAGCGTGCGGCACCCCCCGGCTCGCGCAGCGAGGCCACCCTCTCCCGGAAGGAGAAGTAGGCCTCGTAGCGGCTGTGGGGCTTCGCCGTCTCCGTCTTCGTCGCGCGCAGCCAGCCCCCTTCGTAGTAGGCGCGCCGCACGCGGCGGCGGAGCTCGCTCGTCTCCGCCAGCCGCTCGACGAGGATCTCCCGCGCGCCCTCGAGGGCGGCCTTCGCGTCCACGATTCCCCGTTCCGGGTCGCGGAAGGTGAAGGCCCAGAGCTCGAGGGATTGGCCCGGCTCGGGCGTCTGGGTCCCGTGGCCGCAGTCCCAGATCCAGTCCGCGAGCGGTTGCAGCCCCGCCTCCCGCGCCGCCGCCGCCCGCGTCTTCTTCGGCTTGAACGGCAGGTAGAGGTCCTCGAGCTCGTCGGGGTCGAAGGCGGCGAGGATGCGCTCGCGCAGCTCCGGCGTCAAGGTCGCGTGGCGCTCGATGGACTCGAGGATGATCCTCTGGCGGCTGAGGGTCCGGTCCCAGGTCTCCTTCGCCTCGAGGACGCTCCGGACGTCCGCCACCCCGAGGCCGCCCGTCCGCCCCCGGCGGTAGCGGGCGATGAACGGCGCACGGGCCCCCTCCGCGGCGAGCGCGAGAACGGCCCGCGCCCCCTCGGCGGGTAGGCCGGGGCAGCGGGTGCGGAGCCAGGGGTCGAAGTCGGGAGGGAGGGCGGCGCTCACTGCGTCCGGAGTCGAGGTCCCCAATGCTGCCACGATCGGGGGAAAGGGGGAAGGCCCGGCCTTGACCCCCCGGGGGGCTCGGGCTACCTTGCGCCGACCGTGGCCTCCTCCACCGTCGCCCCGACCCCCGCCGGCTCGGCCGAGCTCGAGGCGCGCCTGCGCGAGCTGCCCAAGGTCGAGCTCCATCAGCATGTCGACGGCTCCATCCCCGTGGAGGTCACCTGGCAGCTCATGCGGCACTACCGCCTCAACCCCGCCTCCACCCTCGAGGAGATGCGCCGCTTTCTCGAGATCCAGGAGGGCGAGGAGGGGGGCCTCCTCGCCTACCTGGACAAGATGCACTACCCGCTGTGGGTCACGCAGTTCTACGAGAACATCAGCCAGGTGGTCGAAGCCATCTGCCTCGCCGCCGCGGGGGCGGGGGTCCAGACCCTCGAGCTGCGCTACGCGCCCCTCATCCACACCTACGCCGGGCTCACCCCGCGCCAGTCCATACGGGCCGCGCTGTCGGGCATGAACCGCGCGCAGCGCCTCCACCCCGGAATGAAGCTGGGGCTCATCGTGATCGCGATGCGCCAACACGGCCCCCACATCGCCAAGATCCTGGCCCGCCAGGCGCTGGCGGAGGCGCAGCACCTCCACGAGCGCACAGGGGTGGTGGGCTTCGACATCGCCGGCCCCGAGCGCGGTAACCCGCCACGGCTGTTCCGCAGCGCCTTCGAGATCGCCCGCCTGGGGCGGCTCGGGACGACCGCCCACGCGGGGGAGGACGCGCCGCCGGAGTACGTGTGGCAGGCGGCGGACGAGCTGGGCGTCGACCGCATCGGGCACGGCTGTTCAGCGGCGAAGGACGCCGAGCTCCTGCGGCGCCTCGCTCGCGACCGCATCGCGGTCGAGGTGTGCATCTCGAGCAACTACCACACGGGCGCCGTCGGCAAGGGCGAGCGCCACCCGCTGCCGGCCTTCCTCGAGGCCGGCGTCCCGGTGGCGCTGTGCTGCGACAACAGCACGGTCTCGCGCACGAGCTCGACGCGGGAGTCGCTCCTGGCCGCCGAGCAGGTGGGGGTGGAGGCGGTCGAGGCCATCCACCGTCAGGCGCCGCCGCTGAGCTTCGTCCGGCCCGAGACCGCGCTCGCCACGCGCGGGGAGGACTGAGGCCGCTCGCACGGCCAGAAAGCGGACAGGGGTCGGTCAGGAATCCGGTCCCAGCCGGGATGCGCCACCGCGAAGTCGCTGCTCCATCGAGCCTTCGTCGACGGCATCGGCGTTGCTATGAAGACGTGCGGGTCGCGAGCCGGAGGGCGCGACCGACGCTGCCGGGGCCCCCCGACGGGGGCGGAGTTGGAGGGAGCTCCGCCCCAGGCGGACGGGGCCTCGGAGGAGCGATCGGGAGGCCCAAGATCCGTCGCGACCTTTTTTCTTTTCGTGGCGCCGTCAGACGAGACGCAGCAGGTCGTCCTGGATGTCCCCCGTCACCTCGGCCGATTCCTGCCCCACGTACATGTCGACCTCGCTGCGCACGCCGAACTCGGGCAGGTAGACCCCCGGCTCGATGGAGAAGCACACGCCGGGGATGATCTTCCGCTGGTCGCGGGTTTCGAGGTTGTCGATGTTGACGCCGTTGCCGTGGACCTCGTAGCCGATCGAGTGGCCCGTCCGGTGGAGGAAGTACTCGCCGTACCCGCGGGATTGGATGAAGCCGCGCGAGACGTCGTCGACCTCCCACCCGTGGATCGTCCGGCCCGCGGCCACCGCGTCCTTGACGAAGGCGATCGCGGCGTCGCGTCCACCCTTGACGACCTCCCAGACCTCGCGCACGCGCGGGGGGACCTCTTCCCCGCAGAAGCCCATCCAGGTGGCGTCGTAGTAGACCGCCCGCGGATCCTCCGCCACCTTGGCCCACAGGTCGATCAGCACGACGTCGCCCCGGCGGATCGCGCGGTCGTCGGGGCCGGCGGAGGTCTCGAAGTGGGGGTCGGAGGCGTGCTCGTTCACGGCCACGATGCAGGGGTGGTGGGTGAAGAGGCCCCGTGCCCGGAAGCGCTCGGAGATGAGGGCCTGGACCTCGCTCTCGGTGATCCGCTTCCCGGCGCGCACCCTTCCCCGGACGAGGTCGAAGGCCTCGTCTTTCACGAGCAGCGTGTCGCGCGCCGCGCGGTCGTGAAGGGCCTTCTGCTCCGGCGTCCAGCGCGCCTCGAAGATCTGCACGAGGTCGGCCGAGCTGACGACCTCGGG
>Ga0209751_10001180_pt1 | contig 27134 bp, 24 predicted proteins | sample RifCSP13_1_FD_184019 | JGI IMG/M metagenome (GOLD analysis project Ga0209751, IMG submission 184019) | Soil microbial communities from Rifle, Colorado - Rifle CSP2_sed 13_1 (SPAdes) (version 2) | ecosystem: Environmental > Terrestrial > Deep subsurface > Rock core/Sediment | place: Rifle...
CATGATCTTCGCGTACATGATCGTCTTGCCCTTGACCTGTTCGGGCTTCTTCGTGTACGCCTCGATCGAGGGGCCGGTCCACTCGTACCCGTGGTCCGCGACCCACGCGCTCAGCTCCCGGTACGCGTTCCGGTACTCGCTCGACGGGCCTTTGAACGATAGTGCTGCGACGTCCATCGCGGGGACGTCCTTGATGTGGACGTCCGCGTCGGGGGACGCGTCCCCGGTGATTGGAATCCCGATCTCGCTCCGGCACTTCTCCGGCGGCGTGTTCTCCGGCATGTCGTAGAAGATCCCGAGCGGGAAGAACCCCGGTCGGACGTGCGCCTTCTTCGCCCACCCGTACAGGCGCTCGACGTACGTCTGGAACGGGATGCGGTCGTACGCGCCGACGTGTTCGATGTACGCTAGCTTCACCGGCTTGCGCTTCTCCACCTTGATTGCGGCCATGCCTGAACCCCTGCTGAGCACGGCGTGTCATGCCCCATCAAGGTTCCGCAATTACACTGCGGAGACGACTCACTTCAGCAGCCCGACTTCCTTCCCCGCCTTCCCGAACGCCGCCAACGCCTCGTCGAGGTCCTCGCGTGTCAACCCCGCATTCATGATCGTCCGAATCCGGGCCTTGTCCCGCGCGACCATCGGGAACACGATCGGGAGTGCGAACACGCCGAGTTCGAACAGCCGCTCGCTCAGGCGCTTCGCGACGTGGGAGTCGTTGCACATCACGGGCGTGATCGGTGTCACGCTGTTCCCGATGTCGAACCCAAGGTCCACGAGGGCCTTCTTGAAGTACCGCGTGTTCTCCCAGAGCTTCTGAACGTGCTGCGGCTCCGTCTCGAGCACGTCGATGGCGGCGATGCACGACGCGGTCGTCCCTGGCGTGGGTGTCCCGCTCAGGAGCCACGACCGGCTCTTGTTCAGCGCGTATAGCCGGAGGTCGTTCGACCCCGCAACGTACCCGCCGACGACGCCGAGCGCCTTCGAGAACGTGCCGAGCTCGACGTGGACCTTGTCCTCGACGTGGAAGTGGGACGCGACGCCCCGGCCGCCGTCGCCGAGGACGCCCTCCCCATGCGCGTCGTCGATGTACACCATCGCGCCGTACTCCTCCGCGAGCTTCGCGATGTCGCCGACGGGCGCGACGTCTCCGTCCATCGAGAAGACGCCGTCGCTGATGACCAGGAGCTTCTTGAACTTCGGGTCCGCCTCCGTTAGGCACCGCTCGAGGTCCGCAATGTCGCAGTGCTTGTAGATGAGCCGCGTCGCCTTCGTGAGTCGCACGCCGTCGATGATGCTCCCGTGGTTCAGCTCGTCCGTGAGGAGCGCATCGCCCTCTCCGGCGAGCTGCGGGATCAGCCCCTGGTTCCCCGCGAAGCCGCTCATGTAGAACAGCGCGGCCTGGCGGTGCTTGAACCGCGCGATCCGCCGCTCGACCTCCTCGTGGAGGTCCATGTTCCCCGCGATCGGGCGGACGGAGCCGGAGCCCGCGCCGTGGGTCTTCGTCGCCTGGATCGCCGCCTCCTTGATCTTCGGGTGCGCGGCCAGATTCAGGTAGTTGTTCGAACAGAGCACGATGGACTTCTTCCCGTCCACGACCGCGCGCGGCCCCGTCGGCCCCTGCACGGTCCGCAGCTTCCAGTCGAACCCCTGCTTCACGAGGTTCTCGTACTCCTCCCGCATGAACGCTTCCGGGTCCCGCTTCTGCATCGACGTCACCTCACGGATACACGGCGACCTTGCCGCAGTCCCCGGAGCGCATGAGCTCCATCGCGGCGGCGATGTCGTCGAGGGGGAACTTGTGCGTGATCACCGGGGAGAGGTCGATCCCGGACTTGAACAGCCCCTGCATCCGGTACCAGTCCTCGTACATCCTGCGTCCGTGGATCCCGTGGATCGACGCGCCCTTCGTCGTGAGGGTGTCGATGTCGATCGTGACGGGCTTCGCGTAGAAGCCGAGGATCTGGATGTGCCCTGCGGGCTTCAGGACCTTCAGCGCCTGCTTCAGCGCGTCCTCGCCGCCGGAGAACTCGAGCGCCGCGTCGACGCCGAGCCCGCCCGTCTCCTCATTGATGATCGCGACCGGGTCCTCCTCGCTCGACTTGATCACGCGGTCCGCGCCCATCTTCTTCGCGAGCCTGATCCGGTACTCGTTCCGGTGCCCGACCGCCAGGATCCGCTTCGCGCCGATGTGGCGGCACACCGCCACCGCCATCAGGCCGATCGGGCCGAGCCCAAAGATCGCGACGTCTTTCGCGACGCAGTCCCCGTTGAAGACCGTGTACACGGCGTTCCCGAGCGGGTCCTGGATCGAGGCGTACTCGAGGGGCAGGTCCGCGTCGTTCTTGATCAGGTTGCGCTCCGGCACGGGCATGTACTCCGCGAACGAGCCCGGCCGGTCGATGCCGAGGATCGTGACGTTCGCGCACACGTGCGGGTTCCCGGACCGGCACTGATAGCAGTGCCCGCACGCGATGTGGCCCTCGCCGCTCACGTAGTCGCCGACCTTCGCCCACGTGCACGCGGGGCCGACCTCCGCGACCTCGCCCGCCCACTCGTGCCCCTGGATGAGGGGCGTCTTGATCCGCTTCTGCGACCACGCGTCCCACTCGTAGATGTGCATGTCCGTGCCGCAGATCGAGGCGATCTTGAGCTTCACGAGGACCTCGTCCGGCGCGATCTTTGGGATGTCGACCTTCTTGACCTCGATGGAGCCGAACGCGGGTTTTGTCTTGACCGCCGCACGCATCGTGCCCTTCATGAGCGGAGCCCCAACTGGCCGCGCGTTATCGGTCCGGCGTATTTAGGCTTGCGTCCTTACTTGGGTTCTGTCTATGTCCGTGCGGCCCCCGGTCGCGCCCTGCTGGGGTGTCGGCAAATCGGAGGAGGCGGCGCTAGGAAATGGACACGCCCTCGCGCACCGCCTCCCGGACGAGGCCCCCGCGCCTGGAAAGCCTGTCAAATTCCTCGGGGGTGTAGCAGAGGAAGTCCACGGGCAGGTCGAGCTCCCATTCCATGTAGAGCGGCGATGCCCTCTCGACGATGTTCTTTCGCTTGAACTTCGGACTCACAATGATGAGATCCACGTCACTGTGCCTGTGAGGACTCCCGCGAGCGCGGGAACCGAAGAGGATCATCCGCCGCACCTCGTATCGTCTCGATATCTTGCGGCGAAACGCCCTCAGTTCTCGGATTAGACCATCTGTCGGCGAACCCATCGCGCGATCCTCCTGGCTTTCTCCAATGTGGCCTCCGCCAAGCGTCTCGTGATCCGACGCCCAATGTCGGGATACCGCGAGCCGGTATAGAGAGGAGTCACGTCGGAAGCAAGCTTCATGATCCTCGGAGGGGCCCCGAGATCGCGGGCGAGTTTCGTCAGGTCGTGGACCCGATCAAACGTCCCCGTCCGGAAGAGCTGGAGCGCCTTCAACGCAAACTCGCCGCCCTGATGGGCGTAGAACGCCGCGCCGTCGCCGAACCCCGCCTCGAGCATGGACTTCGCAATCCGGAGGTTTCGGCGTGCCCGGCGGAGCCATTCATCGGCGCCCGCGGCGGACGACACTTTGGAACTCATTCAAGGACAGGCATCCGGGATAGCCTACTTATGAGTTCGGGGCGGAGCCGCGCCGCCGGACGACGATCTCACGACCGGCCGATCTCCTCCTTGGCGTATGGCGGGGGCGTTTCTCTCGGGCGAAATCTGGGCGGAATGAAGGTTGCCCCGAAAAGCTGCGGGGGTCCCAGGACTTCGTGTGAGCTCGCGCGTCCTCTCGGTCGACCCGCAAGCCTTCCCCTCCCTTCGGTGCGGACCACGACGAATGGCTCGCAGTTTGGCGATCGAGAACACGTAGGCAATGCCGTCCAACGCGCCGCCAAAACGCGCCGTCGAACAGGGGGCATTCCCATTCGAAGGATGCCCGTTCGACATCGAACGATGATCGTTCGCGTCCGCGCGGGGTCCGGGAGGCCGCCCAGAGGTCGTTCCGATCCGCGCGGAGGGCCTCCGACACTCGAACGGACGTCGTTCCGCGCTCGCATGGCGGTCGTTCGGACGCGAATGGGGTTCGTTCGCGTGCGCGCGGACTCCGTTCGAGTCCGCGCGACGGTCCCGGGGCCTCCCGAATGTCCTTCCGGGTCGAACGAACGGCACGGAAGGTTCGAACGTTGCCTATTCGAGGTCGAACGCATGCTGTTCGTCCGCGAACCCTCCCTGTTCGACCTCGAATGGACCCTGTTCGGATGTCGCTAAGGATACGAGGCCGCGAAATTCGGCGGGCCCGGGGGCTTCCCTCTTCGCTCCAAGACGGAGGGCATGCCGCGGGAGTTGGCGGTTCCCAGCATCGAGTCCTCACAGCTCCTGCGGCGGCGCCGAACGACCGTCGGAGCGCCGGTTCCTACGCGTTCCCAACGAGGGTCGGGCTGGGCGATTCCTCCGGCATCTCACTCCTCGACACTGTCCTCGTTCCTGCGATGCTCGGACCTGAGGAGAACACGTGGGGACGGTCGGTAGAGCAATGGTCACCAAACGATCTCTCCAGGCCGCTAGGTGACTCGCCTTCCCCCATCAACCGAGCTCATTGAAAGACGGCTGGGGCATGGTCGGCGGAGGGGCTGCTGCTGCGAGGGGATTTGGGTGGGGGACCTCCCGCTCCGCCCAAGCGCGGGCGATCCCCGCAGAGGCAAAGAGCGCGCCGGAGGCGGCGAAGGTTGCGAATTCAGAGAGGCGACCGGGATGGACGAAGAATCTTCAGGATGGGGACGTCGTCGCACCTCGGGATGTGCTGCCAGCGATGGGCGACCATGTAGGCCCCAATGCGAGTCTCGGGCGAACGAGCCTGGGTGGGCCTCGTCTGACGTCGATTGAACAGGGTGTCATGAGGCAAGCTCGGATCGATCCGGCCCACCCAGGGAACACTAGACCGCACCTCGTCCTCGAGGAATTCAGTACGAACCCGAGAGGTGGATGGACTTCGGTCAACACGCGGCATATATACTGGACTCCATAGCGGGGGAAGCCATGCACACGACGCTGAGGTTTGACCCTGAGGCAAGGATGAAGTGGCATGAGGAGGCTTCAATGAGGCATGGAAGAATCAGGCGAAGAACTCGGTGGTCGGATGGCCCGTGCTTCCTGCTCTCCGCGAACCCCAGCGGTCTGCTTTCCCTCTGCCATGACTTTGCGTGGTTGGCCGCTCGGGGAGGTGAGATTCTCTTTGAACCGATCGAGGCGGGTGGCCCCGGCTTGCTCGAGTCCGGGTCGGCTCCTCTGCTCGTCGTTCTCATGTCAGGGCCGCAGTTCAACGCTCTCGAGACCGTAGACCTGCGATTGCCCGATGACGTTGAGCTAGGTGAGCCCCCATGGGAAGAGGGGTCAGTTGTTGAGTCGAGGGTTGAAAACGGCGTGTTCTATGTTGTCGGCAACCGTTCCGCCCTCGTGTCGCTCGCTTCGCACGCGTTTGTGCTAGCCCAATCAGACCATGGAGTGGGAGATGCCATCAGGTATCATGGCGACAGGGTCCCCCTCCTCTCGGGTAGTATCTCATTTGCCATCGAGAGAATGTAGGGAGGCAGCCCCGAGGTGACTAGATTCCGCCCGGGAGAGGCACAATCACAGTCAACCCTAGGGGACCACGATGCCTGCGATTAGACCGGGGGGAATGCTCGAGGCGTTGTCCGCTCTGGTCGAAGAAACGAGGAGCCTCCAAATTCCCTCTGGAAGAGCTAAGCATGGCGAACGTCGACATGGATCGAGAACGGGCAAACATCCTGAGGAGACGTTTCGGAGTCCAGTCGTGAACGCTAGACAGTGAGTCATGGGTGCTGGGCATCGATATCGTCTGAGAAGCTCCGGCCGCTGACGCGGACACGCGGGCTACCAACTGTCAACACAGACCCCAACATCATGACCGGATCGGGTGGACCTTCATCTCCCGATATCCCTGAACGACGAACAGGTACTCTCTCGCGACGAACTCCTTATCCAGCTCCGGATCGCCCGTGTCCACGCGGAGCTCCGGCGTGTGCCGCAGCTTGTCGGGCGTCGCGACGACGATGAGGTTCCCGATGCCGACGCGACGGATCACCGCCGGTGACAGCTCCAGGTTCCCGCGCCCGATGAGAAACCCCTGTGCCCCGATCGGGCTGAGGACGAGTTTGGCGGTGGAATGCCTCTCGAGCAGCTTCTGAATCTCTGCCTCGTCGAGGTTCGCCGCAACGAGCTTCTTGCCCTTCACCGCGTCGATCCCCAGCAGCGACCCGCGGATCCCAAGCTTCCGCTTCACGTGGTCGAGGGTGCCGCCTGGCCCAAGCAGGAACAGCGTCTCCGGGTTCTCCTCAATCTCCTCGGTCACGTGTTCCGCGATCGCGTCCCGTGCATCCACATCCGGGAGCTCCTCGAACATCATCTTCCCCGTCTGGATCAGCGTGGGCTCGTGGAGCGTCTTGGCGGTGTGGTACAGCCGCACGACCCACTCCCCCTGGCGGTACTTCTCCTCGTCGAGGTCGAGGACCTCCGCGTCCACGGTGGCGGTGGTGCCGTCCACGAAGTCCGCGAGGATCGCTGCCACACTTGACGGATGGAGGCCGAAGACCGCGCTGTGCATCTTCACGCCGGCGGGGACGCCGACGATCGGGACCGACTGCCCGACGACGGACGCGATGTCGCGAGCGGTCCCGTCGCCGCCGACGAACACGATCAGGTCCACCTTGCGCGCGAGGAACTCCCGGCACGCCTTCCTCGTGTCCTCCGCGGTCGTTGGCGGGGAACACGGAAGGACGACCTCCGCCGCCACCCCGGCGCGCCGCAGGACCTCCTCGCCCATCGGGCCGCCGCAGGTGAGCCACGCAAAGACCTTCGACTCGGGCATCGCCGCCAACGCCCTGAGCATCTCCTCCGCCTTCGCGGACGCCGTAGGGGTGGCGCCGCGTCGGATCGCTTCGTCCGCCACGCCGTCCGTCCCCTTCAGCCCGACGCGACCGCCGAGACCTGCGATGGGGTTCACGAGGAAGGCCAGTCGCACCACGCCACGGAGAAGGGACTAGGCTATTTGGCGGTTGGCCACTCCCCCCAAAGTCGTTCTGCGGCGTGTAGTAGGTGACCGTCTGGTTGAAGCCGCCGTCGTATTCAATCCGTCGCTCCGTCGTCAGCCTAGATGGTCCACTCAGACACCGCGACCCACCATCCATGCCAAGACAGGCGGAAAACGTAGTGTCCCAAGTCAAGAGAATGAATCAGGAAACGGTCGCCCGCGCTCAGCGTGCCGCTTCGATCCGCATCGGAGAAGGAGAGCTCAGCATCGGCGGCCCCATCACGGAGCAGAGATAGCCACCCGATGTTCACGCTCCGATAAGCCCCCGCGGCGAAAGAGTTCAGAGTATCCTCAGGCGACACTTGGTCCACAGTGAGGAACGCGGAGCCATTCCCTTGGTCGAAGGTAACTGGCCGAAGGGTTACCGCAGGGACGATCTGCCATCCCTGTTGCGCAAATCCGCCCTGCCTCCAGGACACGACGATCTCATAGAAGCCCGCTTCGGGCGAGCGGACGTGGAAACCGTCGCCCGGCGTCAGTAGGCCATCTTGGTCCGCGTCGACGAAAGTGATGTTGGGGTCCGTTCCTCGATCGAGACTGGGTAGGGTGGCATACGTCTCGTAGTTGCGCTTCGCAATGGCCGCATACTCGGAGAGCGGATGCGCTGGCTGAGACCCCAGGACCGTGACGGTCGCGGAGGTTCCTTCGACAGTCGCGTTGGACAAACTCAACACCGGGGCGACCCAAAGCGATGCCCATCCCAGGGGACACTCCTGCCATTGAATGGCAAGAACGTAATAACCGTCTTGCGGCGTGGCGATACGAAACCAATCGCCAATCGTGAGGTTTCCGTCATTGTCGGAATCCACGAACGACAGCGAGCCTGAAGTCGATTGACCTTTGAGCGGAGAAATTCTGCCGATGGTCGCATCATCAAGGAATGCGTCTGCGGAGTATTCGGACAGGGGGATGGGACGCTTCGGCTGGAGGAACGTTACGTTGAACGAAACGCTCGAGCGGCTTCGGTCGGCCATCTCCAGACGGACGAGGTTGAAAACGCATCGATCGTTTGGGGGCACTAGAGGTTGCGTGAACGCAACGAAAAGCCCGAGCAGAAGGACGACCACTACGACCGCGAGGACTGAGGCCCACCTCGGAGGGCGCCTCCCCAGCGATGCCGACGCGCGTGCCCGGGCCGTCGGGGGTTGCACCGGCTGCACGGAGAACCCCGTCGGAACATTGGATCGGAGCGAGCCTACGTACATCTCTCCGTCCGCTTTCCCCGAGGGACCTTCGGACGAATAAGCCTTTTGAACGAGAACCGGGCATCCCGAACCGGTAGATAGCGAGCCCTGGGGGAGCCCCCTGACTGCGAGCGCGGGGACGCCTCCGGCAGATCGGACTCGTCCTCATCGCGCGGGGGATGTACGGCCGCAATCCTGTTCCCGTTCCGGCCCTACCCGTGCCGCCGCTGCACCTCGAGAAGCGCTGCCAGAATCTCCTCGGCGTGATGCTCCACACGAACCTCCGGGAAGACGTGGCGGATGATGCCGTGCTTGTCCGCGACGAACGTCACACGTTTCCAGAACACCTGTTTCCCCGCGCGGACCTCCGGGACGCCGAGCGCGCCGCCCAGCTTGCCCTCGACATCGCTCAGGATCGGGAAGTTCAGGTTGTTCGCCTCGCTGAAGGCCCTCTGCTCCTCGACGGTTTGGCGGCTCACGCCGATCACCTGCGCGTCGAGGTCGCGGAGAATCTGGAGGCGGTCGCGGAATGCACAGCCCTCCTGCGTGCACCCCGCAAGCTCGGGGAACGGAGCGCCGTTCTTCGGGTAGAAGTAGAGGACGACGTGCTTCTTCCCGCGGAATTCTGCGGGGCTCATCGGGCGGCCGCGGGAGGAGGGGATCGCGACGTCGGGCAACGGCTCTCCGACCTTCGCCTTGATCGCGCCGACCTCTCGGAGCACGGCGGTCGGAAGGGAGACGGGGGGCTTGAACCCTTCCCATAGAGCTCACGAGTCTACAAGTTCCACCCAACGGCCGCGACGATGGTGCAGTCCGCGGTCACGCGAACCGGAGGTGCAGGAGATACCCCGCCGCGGCCGCGACGGGGAGGACCACGAGGCTCGGGGCGAGCGCGACGGAGGCGACGAGGCCGCACGCGATGCCGAGCCGGATCACCGCCAGTTCGTTGCCGGTGACGCTGCGCGCATCCGCCGGACGAGTCCGGAGGTGGGCGACGAGCCCTAGGAGGGCGAACGGCACCGCCGCCAAGAACAGCGGGGACCAGGCCGACAGGACGAGGAACACGAGGACGGACGAGAGCGCGTACCCGAGCGCGTACGACTTCCCCGCCTCCCGCCCGAGCCACGCCACGGTCGTCCGTTTCGGGGGCGTCGCCGCCAAGTCTGCCTCGACGTCGAGGTAGTGGTGCATCAGGAGCATCGCGACGCACACGCACGCGTACCCGACCGCCGCCACGGCGACCGCCCACGAGAGCGCGAGGGTCTGCACGTAGTAGCCGCCAAGCGTGGCGAGCAGGACGCCCATGAAGCCGCCGACGAGCTCACCCGCGAACGGCCGGTACGCCGTCCGGATTGGCGGCATCGTGTACAGAAGGCCGGACACGTAGCCGGGGAGCACGAACGCGAGGAGCGCCCACGACCGCGTGACGAACAGGTACGCCGCCAAGATCCAGATTAATGCGCTGGACACGCCGAAGATCCCCCAGAGCTCCCGGACCGTGAGCAGGCCGCGGTTCAGAACCTTGCTACCTCCGGAGAGAGCGCGGGGCACGTCCGCCCGATCCGTCCCGCTCCGCCAATCATAGATCTCGTTGACCGCGTGGGTCTCGAAGCCCTGCACAAGCATCGCAATCGCGAGCGTCACCAGGTACAGCGTCCAATCGAGGACCCCACGCTCGAAGGAGGCAATCGCCGTCCCCAGGGTGACGGCTGTATACGACCAAAGGAGGACGGGAATCAGGCGGAACTCGAGGAAGACTCCGAGGAGGCGACGACGCACGCACATCCGAGGGAACGCCGCCTTTTCTGAGTTTGCCCAACCGGGACCGGACAAACATACATATCCGGGCGCCACAATCGGCGCGCGGTCCGAGTGGACAAGCGGCTGTGGCATCTGATCGTCGGGACGCGGGGAGGGTTGAACCGCGCGAAGATCATCCACCTGCTGCGCCAGCGGCCGTACAACGCGAACTCGTTGGCGGCCACGCTGAAGCTGGACTATAAGACCGTGCGCCACCATCTCAAGGTCCTCGTGGAGAACGACGTCGTGATGGCGTCGCGGGACCAGACGTACGGGACCTTGTACTTCCTGACGCCGCGGCTGCAGACGCACTATGAGGACTTCGTCGAGATATGGGAAAAGGTACAAGAAGAGGAGAAGAAGCTGAACGAGGTGAAGGAATGAGCTTACACATCCAGTTCTGGATCGTGAACATGATCATCAGCGCGGTGAGCATCCTGGTCCTGTCCGGGCTCCTGCTCGTGTACGCGGGCAACTTCCGCTCGATCAAGAGCACGTTCTCCGTCGGCCTCGTGCTCTTCGCCGTGCTGTTCCTCGTCCAGAACATCGCGGCCGTGGCGCTGTACATGTCGATGGCGACGCAGAACTACGGGCTCGCGGTCGCGATGCCCATGCTCGCCCTGAACGTCGCGGAGCTCACGGGCTTCGCGGTCCTGTTCTGGATCTCCTGGCAGTGAGCCCGCCCCCGCCGCCCGGACACTGACTCCACCGCACTCCAAACGTTCAAGCGAGGGCCGCAGTTCGCCGCCGCCAATGGCCGCGCCGGAGGAGAAGCGCACCCTGCGCCGGGAGATCCTCTCCCTCGCGTGGCCCGTGATCATCGCGAACTTCCTGCAGGTCCTCGCGACGACGATCGACCTCGTGATGGTCGGCCGCATCGGGGTCGCCGAGGTGGCGGCCGTCGGCGTGGGCGGGAACCTCGTGTTCTTCACGTTCACGGTCATGATCGGCGTGACCTCGGGGACGATCGCGCTCGTCGCCCGGGCGACCGGCGCGCGGAGGCCCCGGCAGGCGGACCACTTCCTCTTCCAGAGCCTCGTCGCGGGGGGCCTCCTCTCAATCCCGATGCTCGTCGTCGGGGTCGTGTTCGCGAGCGACATCGTCGCGCCCTTCTCACCACCGGCGGGCGAGAGCACGGTCCGGGCCCTGGCGGCGGATTACGTCGCGATCATCTTCTTCTCCACGCCGGCGCTTTTCGTGATCTTCATCGGGACCGCGGCGCTCCGGGCGGCGGGCGACACGAAGACGCCCCTGATCATCGGCGCGATCGAGAACGTGGTCAACTTCGCGATCAACTACACCCTGATCTTCGGGAACTTCGGCTTCCCGGCGCTCGGGGTCCGGGGCGCGGCGATCGGCACGTCCCTCGCCTACTTCACAGGCGCGATGCTCTTCCTGGGCCTTTTCGTCGACCACCGGGTCCGCGTCGGCATCCACCGCGAGAGGCCGCTCGCGAACTGGAGCACGATCCGCCGCGTCCTCCGTATCGGAATCCCAGCGGCCGCGGAGCAGTTCGCGTTCCAGATTGGCATCCTCCTGTGGATCGTGATGATTGTGTCCTTCGGGGAGGCCGCAATCGCGGCCCACCAGATCGGCCTGCGCGTCCAATCGTTCGCATTCATGCCGGGGCTCGGGCTCAGCATCGCGTCGAGCGCCCTCGTCGGGCAGAACCTCGGCGCGAAGAATCCGGACCGCGCGGAGCGGAGCGCGCGGGAGTCAACGAAAATGTCCATCGCAGTCATGGGCGCGATCGCGCTGTTCAACTTCGCCTTCGCCCCGTGGATCGCCCTCGCGTTTGCGGAGCCGGGCGAGGCCATCGACCTGGCGGTGACGTTCATCCGCTTGCACGCGACCTCGATCCCCGCCGTCGGGCTGTTCTTCACGCTCTCGGGCTCCCTCCGCGGCGCGGGCGACACGCGCTGGCCGCTGTACGCCTCCGTGCTCGGGACCTACGCGGTACGCCTCCCGCTCTCGTTCCTCCTCGGCTACACGCTCAGCCTCGGCCTCGTCGGCGTCTGGGTCGCTCTGCCCGTGGAGTACTACCTGCGATCCGTGATCGTCGCCCAGCGGTTCAACAGCGGGGCGTGGAAAGGCACCGTCGTCTGATTTTCGGCGGCAAACGGTTAAGGGACTCCCCTCGTTCGCCGCCCCTCGATGGCGGGAACCTGCACGATGATCGTCGCGAGCCTCGGGAGCGACCTTGCCCGCGCGCACGCGGAGGACGTGCGGGAGAGCCTCGCCTCCCGGTACCCGGGCGAGGTAGAGCTCCATCCGCTCGTCGTGGACGACCTCCTCGGCTCCGTCCTCGCGGGGAAGGCGGACGTCGCGGTCCACCGGATGGAGCACCTCGATGCGGGGATCCCCGAGGACCTGACGTTGGCGGCGCTCCTCCCCCGACGATCGTTCACGGATGCGCTCGTCGCGGACGCCCCGCTCCGGTCCCTACCCCGCCAGGCGCGAATCGGGACCTCGAACGTCCGCCGACGGGCCCTCCTCCTCCGGGCGCGGCCGGACCTCCAGGTCCTGGAGACGCACGCGGACGTCCGCTCGCGGATCCAGCAGTGGCGGGTCGGGGAGTGGGACGGCGTCGTGCTCCCGACGATCTCGCTGAAGCGCCTCGACCTCGACGCGCCGTTCGAAGAGCTGGACCCGAGCACGTTCGTGCCGTCGGCGGGGCAGGGCGCGATCGGGTGCGTGTGCAAGCGCGGATCCCCGTTCGAGGCGTTCCTCGAGGGCATCGACGACGCGCGGACCCGCACGGAGGTCGAAATCGAGCGGTCCGTGCTCCACGCCCTCGGCGTCCGGCCCGGTGCGCCCGTCGGCGTCCACGCCGCCAAACGCGGCGACCGCGTCGTCGTGAACGCGGTCGTCGTCTCCCTGGACGGGCGACGGGCGGTGACGCTGAAGCACGACCTGTCCGCGAAGGACGCGCTCTACGAGGCGGACGAGTTCGCGGAGCGGCTGCGCCGGATGGGCGGAGACGTCCTCCTCGAGCAGGCGCGAAAAGCGTTGGGGTGAGGGATGGACGGCACGGACCGCGCAGGGGGTCCGCTCGAGGAGATGTTCCGAACCGAGCTCCGGTGTCCGGAGGCGGAGGCGCGTCGCCTGGCGGCGCACGCCCGGGAGTTCGTCGCTCGGCACGTCGATGCCGCGGATGATGCGGACGAGGACCTGGCGTTCCGCCTCCGCGACCCGCGGGTCTTCGGCGCGTTCGCGGATCGCCGGCTCCATGATTCATCGGTGGCCCACGCGACGCGCGTCGCTCTCGCAGAACACGCGTTCGACCTGCTCGCGCTCCCGCGGACGGAGACCGACGCTTTCGCGGTCGAGGCGAGGGCCCCGCGCCGGCTGCTCGCGATCGCGGCGTTCCTCGTCGAGGCGGACGCGTTCACGGTCCTCCAGGCGCTCCACGTCGTCTACTCCGTCTTCCTGGATCGCGGGCTCCTCACGTCCGTCGACCGCCGGGTCCGCTCCGCGGTCCTGACCCACGTCGTGCAAGAGTCCGGGGCGAGCGCGGGCCTCCGATCGTTCTATGCCGGACTCCATCTGGCGGCGGTCCCGGAACGCGAGGCGCGCGAGGAATTCGAAGCCCTCCTGGGCTCCGCGGACACGCCGGCCTCGGTGAAACAGGACCTCGTCGCGATGGCGGTGGCGGACGACGGGGGGACCTCCCGCCTCCGTGACCTCGCGCAACAGGAGGGGCTCCTCTCACCGGACCTCGACGAGATCGACGCGCCGGCAATTCTTGCGAACGTCCCCCGCCTGCCCGGGAGCCTGGCGGAGGCGGCCCAGCCATGGGTCGGCCCGTAGGCCAGGGGTCACCTGTACGCACTTATATCCGCGGCCGCGTTCGCAGCGGGCCCATGAAGTACCGCCAGCTCGGGAACACGGAACTCGAGCTATCCGAGATCGGCCTCGCCGTGTGGCCCCTGAGCACGGAGGCCTGGAAGGGCTCCGACGACGAGGCCCTCGCGCTGGTCCGGAAGGCCTACGACCTCGGCGTGAACGTGTTCGACACCGCGGACGTCGACGGCCATGGGAAGGGCGAGGAGCTCCTCGGGAAGGCGTTCGCCGGGAACCGCGACATGGTCGTCCTCGCGACGAAAGTCGGGTACGACCTGTACAACGACCCGGCGGCGAACGGCGTCGCGGGCTCGCGCCGGTACGACGCGGACTACGTCCGCTATGCGTTGGACCAGAGCCTCGCGCGCCTCGGGACGGCATTCGTGGACATCCTCCAGCTCCACCACCCGACGGTCGACGACCTGCAGGACGAGGCGCTGTGGGCGGCGCTAGACGAGCTGCGCACGGGCGGCAAGGTTCGGTACGTCGGCGTCGCGCTCGGGCCGGACCTCGGGTACCACGACGAGGGCCTCGTCGCGATGCGCAAGCGGAATGCGACGACCCTGTCCGTGCGGTTTAATCTCTTCGAGCAGGACCCGGGGCGGAAGTTCTTCACGGTCGCGCTTGAGACGAACACAGGGATCCTGATCCGAGACCCGCACGCGAACGGCATCCTCGACGACACCGCCAAGGAACCGCCGCAGATCCGCGCCGGCGGCTACCACCCGCCCCGCGCGGAGGCATGGGCGCGCGAGGCGATTGCGAAGCGGGCAGCGCTCGAGTGGATCCGCAAGGACGGGATGACGATCGGGCAGGCGGCGTTGAAGGTCTACCTGTGGGAGGAGACGGTCCCCTCCGTGCTCGTGGAAACGCAGGACCCGGCCCAGCTCGAGGAGTTCTGCGCGGCGCCGGAGAAGCGGGACTTCGTGCGGGAGGAGATTGCGGAGCTCGCGGAGCAGTACCGACGGGGCTTCGACGTGCCGAGGGCGTGAGCGTGCTCCTCGGGTTCCTCGACGGGCAGGGCCGGGCGTACGACCTCACGTTCGGGACCCTGAAGCGTCGCATGAAGGACGCGGAGGGAAACTGGGAACTGGATGGGGATGAGTCCCTCTCCAGCGGCGTCTCCGTGGAGTGCGCCCTGTTCCTCCAGACGCCGCGCCCGCACCTCATCCTGCGGCCGACCTCGGGCCTCGCACACGCGTCCGCGCGCCGCCTCGTGTTCGTCGCCGCCAAGGACCTGGAGCGCACGCCCGAGGAGCCCACGCGGTTCAACGTCGCGATCTACGCGCCGCGGACCGCGGTCGAGCACCTGTTCCGCGCGCAGGAGGGACGCGAGCTCGTGGAGATTGGACGGGAGGAGATCCGGGGGACCACGGAGTCCCGGGCGGAACTGACGCTCCAGCTCGCGGCGCGGTGGATGGGCAGCGGGACGGAAGACGCGACATTCACCCTAATCTTGCGACCGCGCACCGCCGCGCGGAACGCCGTCGCGCCGCTCCGCTTGTCGTGAGGACGGCAACGAAACCCTTATCCGACGCGCCCGGACTGAGCCGCTGGAACCATGTCCTACAGCCTCGACACCTTGAACCTCGCGGGCGGGCGGCGGAAGTCCAAGACGAAGCTCTACGTCGGCGTGGCCGTCGTCGTGATCGTGGTCCTCGTCGCCGCGGTCGCCCTCCTCTGGCGGTAGGGCCGTTCCGCGCGAACCCGCGCTCGTTCTCAGCGGTGGCAATCACCGGGGATACTCCGACCGCAAGGTAGGTAGCGGACTCCGGGAACCTCATGAGTTCGGCGGGGTCCGCGCGTGGAACTTCTCCAGCTCGACGATGCATGTTGGAAGATCCTGAGATCCCTTTCGAACTCCCCGAAGACGCCCCAGATGCTCGCGCGGATCTACGGGATGCCGATCTCGGACACCTGGAAACGGATCCACTTCCTCGAAGGTCTGGGGCTCGTCCGCGTCGTCCTCACGTTCATCGCGCGCGACGCCCGCGTTCTGTACTTCTACCAGACCGGGGAGCCCGTGACGGTCGTCGCGGAGGACGCGCCCTCCGTGTACTTCCAGCCGGTCGCGTGAGCCGGCGTCGCTCGGAACAATGTTTATCCGGCCGCCCTCTCTGCGGGCGCTGCGGGGTATGATGGGGAGGCAGGGGTTCGGGTCGCTCGTTGCGCTCGGGCTCGTCCTCTTGGCGGTCGTTCCGGTCGCGGCGCGAGGGGAGTCGGCTCCGGTCCCCTCTCCCGCATGGGATGCGCCGCCGTCCCCCGCCGCCTTCGTCCCGTTCTCGTCGAACGTGCGCGTGAACTCGGGCGGCACGGGGTACAACTTCCAGGTCGAGCCCACGATGGCGGTCAACTCCCAGGGCCGCATCTTCGTGGGCTGGAAGGAGGCAATCACGCACAACGGTGGTGGGAGGCGCGTCGCGTTCTCGTATTCCTCGGACGATGGGGCGAGCTGGGCGCCGAACATCCTGATGGACCTCCTCGCGTACGGGCTGCAGTCGGACCCTTGGCTCACGGTGACCGCGGGCGACCGCGTGGACTTTAGCCGGATCGCGTACGACAGCCCCACGTCCCCCGGCGGCATCGTGATCTCCAACACGACCGATGGCGGAACGTGGGGGACTCCGCTCTTGCTCGACGACGCGCCGAACTTCGCGGACAAGCAGTCGCACGCGACGGATCCCGCGGGGAACCTGTACATGGTCTGGAACTCGGACGCGACATCCGGGAGCTCGTATCAGCTGATGTTCGCCCGCTCGAACGACGGAGGCGCGACCTGGACGCCGAAGGTCCGCGTCCCGGACTCGACGAACGGGCATCTTGGCGGGTTCGTCCAGGTCGCGCCGAACGGTACCGTCCTCGTCACGTGGTGGTCGTGGGCGAACGTCAACGTATGGTTCGACCGCTCGACGGACGGCGGCGCCACGTGGGGGACGGACGTCCGGGTGAACGACATCCCCGGATCCGCGGACTCCCCACTCGCGAGCGATCCCCCGGTGCTCCCCGCGATGGCGGTCGCGGCGAACGGAACGATCTACGTCGTGTGGAACGACTATCGGAACGGCCGCCCCTCGGGTGCGCCCAACGGCGACTTCGACATCATGTTCTCGCGGTCGACGGACCTGGGGGCGACGTGGTCGCCCGCCCGGCAGCTCAACGACGACACGACGACCGCGCGGCAGTGGATGCCGGATCTGGCGGTGGACCCGTTCGGCGGCGTGCACGTCGCGTGGATGGACGACCGCCTCGGGGAGCACAACGTCTTCTACGTGAACTCCACCGACGGGGGCACGACATGGGGGCCGAACGTCCGCGTCTCGCAGGTCGGCACCCCCCTGACGTTCACGCGCCCGGGGGACTACCTCGCGCTCGAGTCCGACCCGCAGGGGAACATCGTCGTCGTGTGGACGGATGGGCGCGGAGCGGACCTCGACATCTTCTTCGCACGGCTCGAACGGACGATCGCGTACACGGTCGGCACGGTGCCCTCCGGGAGGGACGTCGTCGTCGACGGGCAATCGTTCACGACGCCCGTCACCCTAGACTGGCTCCCAGGGTCCTCCCACACGATCGCTACCGCCAGTCCCCAGCCCGGGGCGGCGGGCATCCGGTACGTGTTCGATTCGTGGAGCGACGGAGGCGGACAGGGCCACGCGGTCATCGCGCCGCAGACGAACGGCGGTGTGGTCGCGAGCTTCCGCACGGAGTACCTCGCGACGATCTCGACGACCCCAGGTCTCGAGGTGATCGTGGACAACCGCACGTTCGTCGATGCCATGTCCGAGTGGTGGCTCGAAGGCACGCAGCACACAGTGAGAGCCCCCTCGCCTCAGCAGACCGCCCCCGGCGTCCGTCACCTTTTCACCGGCTGGTCCGACGGAGGCCCGGCGCAGAATCGGACGGAGACGGCGACCGCCCCGATCACGTTGGCCGCGGCGTACGACACCCAGTACGAACTCTCAATCGTCTCGCCACACGGCACACCGACCGGCGCGGGGTGGTACAACGCCTCGACAGAGGCCATCATCGCCGTGGAGAACCTCGTGGCGGGAACGCCCGGGACGCGATTCGCGTTCGTGGATTGGACCGGTGGCGCCACAGCGGGCACGCCCTCCGCGGTCGTCGTGATGGACGGACCGAAGGCGGTGACCGCCCGCTGGCGAACGGAATACCTGCTCACGATTCAGAGCACGTACGGGACGCCGACGGGGGCGGGCTGGTACGGGGAGGGCGAGACTGCGAACGTCACAATCAACGCGACCGTCGCCGTGAACGGGACCACGTACCGCTTCGCGGGATGGGCCGGCGACGCGTCCGGGACGAACGCCACGGTCGGCGTGCGGATGGACGGACCGAAGACGATCCGCGCCGAGTGGGAAGAAGTCGTCCCCGAGCCGCCGACGCAGACGTCGATGGAGTGGGGCCTGTGGCTCGTCCTCCTCGGCGTTGCGTTCCTTCTGATCGTCGCGTTCCTCTGGAGACGGCGGAGGAAGAAGGAGGAGCCGCCGCCACAGGCATCCCCCTGAGGAACCTTTATCGGAGCCGTCCGGTTCGCCCCGGGGCGCATGGACTACGAGGCACTCCTGAGAGAACTGTACGGGCTCGAGCGGTTCGGGATCAAGCTCGGGCTCGACGTGATCCGCGACCTCTTGCGGCGGATCGGAAACCCGGAGGGGTCGTTCCCCGCGGTCCACGTCACGGGCACGAACGGAAAAGGCTCCGTGTGCGCGTTCCTCGCGTCGGTCTTCCAGGCCGCCGGGCACCGAGTCGGGCTCTACACGAGCCCACACCTCGTGACGTTCAACGAGCGGATCCGCGTGGACGGGACGATGATCTCGGACGCGGATGTCGCCCGCCTGTACGCGGAGATCAAGCCGCACGCGGCGGCGATGGCGACGGAGTCGGAGACGAACCAGCCGACGTTCTTCGAGACGACGACCGCGATGGCGTTTCAGTATTTCCAGGAGAAGCGCGTCGACTTGGCGGTGGTCGAAGTCGGCATGGGCGGGCGGCTCGATGCGACGAACGTCGTCCGACCGGAGGCGTGCGCAATCACGCGGATCGGGCTGGAGCACACGGAGAACCTGGGCCGGACGATCGAGCGGATCGCGAAAGAGAAGGCAGGAATCCTGAAGCCTGGGGTTCCCGTCGTGACTGTGGCGCAGCCAGCGTTGAAGGTGATCCGCGACCGCGCTTCGGAACTCGGTTGCCCGCTCACGGTCGTCGGCCGGGACGTTCGGTACAGCCGCGGGGACTTCGACCTGGACGGACAGCACCTGATCCTCGAGGACGGCGCGCGCGTCGACGCGTTCATCCCGCTCCTCGGATCGTACCAGCCGGAGAATGCCGCCACCGCGTACGCGGTCGCGCTCGCGCTCCGGCAGAAGTGGAACCTGACGCCGGAGGCGATTGCGGAAGGCCTCGCCACCGCCAAATGGCCGGGGCGCTTCCAAGTCGTGCGCGACAATCCCCTCGTGATCGTCGACGGGGCGCACAACGCGGCCGCCGCGCTCGCGGAGGCGGAGTCCCTCCAGGAGCTGTTCCCTGGTCAGAAGTTCACGTTCGTCATCGGTGTCCTCAACGACAAGGATCTGGCCGGCATCGCGGAGGCGCTCGGCCCGCTGGCGGCGACGGTGTACGCGTCGAAGGCGAAGACGCCGCGGACGTTCGAGCCGGAGGAGATCGGACGGGCGTTCGGGCCGTTCGCGGCGGTCGAACTCGTTCCGGACGTCAAGGAGGCCGTGCAGAGGGCGATTGCCGCAGCGGGCGAGGACAGCGTCATCGTCGTCACCGGATCCGTCTACGTGGCGGGCGAGGCCCTCGAACTCCTCGGCGGTTGGGAATGAAGCGCGAGGAGCGCGTGCGGCGGATCTTCGAGGACCTCTGGCGGCGGTACGGGGACTCCTTTCGCGACGACCCGGGGACGGCGCTCGCGAAGGTCACGACGGAGACGGAGGACCCGTTCAAGGTCCTGATCTCCACGATCCTGTCGCAGCGCACTCGCGACGAGATGACGGAGCTGGCGTCCGCGCGGCTGTTCGCGAAGTACGATACGCCCGAGGCGATCGCGATGGCCCGGGTCCGTGACCTTCAGGAACTGATCCGCCCCGTCGGGTTCTACCGCCAGAAGGCGCCGAAGATCAAGGAGGTCTCGCGCATCCTCGTGGAGCAATACGAGGGCCGCGTGCCGGACACGTTCGACGAGCTCGTCGCCCTCCCGCAGGTCGGGCCGAAGACCGCGAACTGCGTCCTCGTCTACGGATTCGGGAAGCCTGCGATCCCCGTCGACGTCCACGTGGCGGTGATCTCCCGGCGACTCGGGCTCGCACCACCGGACGCGACGGAACCGGAGGTCGAGGAGCACCTCACGAAGGTCGTCCCCGAGCGCCTGTGGCTCCAGCTGAACGAGCTGTTCGTGCGCTTCGGGAAGGACGTCTGCCGCACGAGCCACCCGCGCTGCGACGCGTGCTCCTTCACGGACTTCTGCCGATACTACCGCCAAACGCGAACGGGGCGCCGGGTCTCTTAAGAACCGACGACCATTCCCGCGCCGCCGATGCGGATCGACCGGATCGAGTGGCACCCCAAGGCGCTCCCGCGGAAGGAGAAGTTCACGACCTCCCGCCACTCCTCGGACGTGGCGAACGTCGTGTTCGTCCGCGTGGACGTCGAGGGGATCGAGGCGTGGGGGGCCGCCAGTCCGAGCGAGGTGACGAACGAGACGACAGAGACCGTCCTCGAGGCGCTGCCGAAACTGGCCGCGAACCTGAAGGGGTTCACGTTCGAGCGAGGCCGCGACGTCGTGGACCGAATGCAGACCGTCCTCCCCGGGAACGCCGCCGCCAAGGCCGCAATCGACATCGCCGTCTTCGACGCAATCGGAAAATCGAGAAACCTCCCGCTGTACCGCCACCTGGGCCCTGCGCGGGAATCCGTGATTTTCCGACGCACGGTCGGCCTCATGGACCCGGAGGACGCGGTCGGGAGGGCGGAAGCGTTCGTCGCGGAGCGATTCCGCGCGATCAAAGTCAAACTCGCGGGGAAGGTGGACGAGGACGTCGAGCGGATGACCCGCATCCGAAAGGCGCTCGGGAACCACATCCTCCTCCGCGCGGACGCGAACCAGGCGTTCACGCACCGCTCCGCCCTCTCGTTCTCGAAACAGGCGTACGGCCTCGTCGTCGAGTTCTTCGAACAACCGCTGCCCGCGGACGACCTCGCGGGGATGCAGGCGCTCACGGAGGCATCCCCGATCCCCGTGATGGCGGACGAGTCCGTCGTCACGCCACAGGACGCCGCCAAAGTGGGCTGGGGGAAGTGCGCGCGGCTCGTGAACCTGAAACTCATGAAAACCGGCGGGCTGTCCCACGCGATCGAGGCGAACGCGATCTGCGAGTCCGCGGGGATGCCGACGATGGTCGGGTGCAACGCGGAGTCCCAGCTCTCGATCGCGGCCGGCCTCCATTTCGCGCTCTCCCAGAAGAACGTGCGGTTCGTCGACCTCGACTCACACTTCACCCTCGCGGAGGACCCGGCGTCGGGCGTGATCTTCGAGGACGGCTACCTGAAGGCGACGGAGCGTCCGGGGCTCGGCGTGGCGGTGGACCTATAGGTCCTCGGGCTCGCCGTCGCCGTCCCCGGGACCCGGCTCGGGCCCCTCGTCGTCCCCCGGCTCCGGCTGACCGGGTTCCGGGAGCTCCGGAGACGGCTTTGGCGGCCCCGCGCCCGGGTTCGTCTCCGCGGCCTCGATCGCCTCTTCTTCCTCCCGCTCTCCGACGAGGCGCGCGACCGCCACGACCTCGTCCCCCTCTTGGAGGCGCTGGAGCCGCACACCGCGCGTCGCGCGGCCCTTGACCGCGATGTCGCTCACGGGGCAGCGGATGACGACGCCTTGCTTGGTGGTCACGAGCAGGTGTTCGTCGGGCCGCACGATCTGCACGGAGACCACATGGCCCGCCGAGTACTTAGGACTCGTCGTGCGCACACCCTGCGAGCCCCGGCGCGTTTTCCGGTATTGGGAGAGGCTCGCCCGCTTGCCGTACCCGCCGCTCAGGGTCGTGAGGAGTTCCGCGCTGGGGTCCTTCGCAAGGGACATGGAGACCACTTGGTCGCCCGACCGCACGCGCATGCCCGCAACCCCCGCCGCGGCGCGTCCCATGGGCCGGACCTGGGAAATCGGGAACCGATTCGCGTAGCCGCCGGCAGAAGCCAGGACAACTTCCTCGTCCCCGTCCGCGATCTGGACGTCGATCAGCTCATCCCCCGCGTTGAGTTTGATCGCGCGAATGCCGCTCGCGAGGATGTGGTGGAACTCCGCGAGGCTCGTCCGCTTGATTCGCCCGCGCTTCGTCACGAACACGACGGACCGGTCCTCCGGAAACTCGCGAATGGGGATCATCGCCTCGACCTTCTCGTCCGGCTCGAGCCGCGGCAGGAGATTCACGACGGGCTTGCCCTTCGCGTACCGCCCCGCGGACGGTACCCGGAATGCCTTCAGTTTGAAAACCTTGCCGAGGGACGTGAAGAACAGGATGTAGTCGTGCGTGGACGCGACGAACAGGTTCACGACGAAGTCCTCCTCCTTCGTGCCCATCCCCGTCACGCCCTTGCCGCCCCGGCGCTGCATCCGGTACGAGGTCACCGCCAAGCGCTTGATGTATCCCGTGTTCGTGATCGTGACGACGTTGTCCTCCTCCGGGATGAGGTCCTCGATCTCCATCTCCTCCGCGACCGTGACGACTTCCGTGCGCCGCTCGTCACCGAACTTCTCCTTCAGCTCGAGGAGCTCCGCGCGAATGATCTGGAGGATTCGGTCTCGCGATGCGAGGATGCCCTCGAGGTCCTGAATCGTTGCCTCGAGCTGCCTCTGTTCGTCCCGGAGCGCCTGCGTCTCCAGCCCGGTGAGCTTCCGGAGGGACATATCGAGGATCGCCTTCGACTGCTCCTCGCTGAGCAGGTATCGGGTCATGAGCTGTGCCTGCGCGTCCGCGCCGTCCTGGGCGCGGCGGATGATCCGGATCACCTCGTCGAGGTGGTCGATCGCGGTCAGCAGGCCCTCGACGATGTGCTCCCTCTGGCGGGCCTTCCCCAGGTCGTACTGCGTCCGCCGCCGCACGACGTCCGTGCGGTAGTCGACGTACAGCTGTAGTGTCTCCCGGAGCCCGAGGACCCTTGGCCGGCCGTCGACGAGGGCGAGGTTGATGATCCCGAACGTGGAATCCATCTGCGTGTGGTGGTACAGCTGGTTGAGGACCACGTCCTCGATCGCGTCCCGTTTCAGCTCGAGGACGATGCGCATGCCGTCCTGGTCGGACTCGTCGCGCAGGTCCGTGACCCCCTCGATGCGCTTCTGCTTCACGAGGAGCGCGATCGACTCGACGAGCGCGCCCTTGTTCACCATGTACGGGATCTCGGAGATCACGATCCGTGCCTTGTCGCCGCGGGCCTCCTCAAACTCCGCCTTCGCGCGCACGCTGATCAGCCCGCGGCCCGTGCGGTACGCCTCGACGACGCCCTGCACCCCATAGAGGAGCCCGCCCGTGGGGAAGTCGGGCCCTCGGATTGGGCCCGTCTCCGGGTTGTAGAGCTGCTCGAACTCGGCCTGCGGGTTGTCGATGAGGACGACGAGCGCGTCCACCACCTCTCCGAGGTTGTGCGGTGGGATGTTCGTCGCCATCCCGACGGCGATGCCGCTCGAGCCGTTCACGAGGAGGTTAGGGAACTTGGCGGGGAGGACCGTAGGCTCCTTTAGCGTCCCGTCGAAGTTGTCCATCCAATCGACGGTGTCCTTCTCGATATCTTGGAGGAGTTCCTCCGCGGCCTTTGAGAGGCGGCACTCCGTGTACCGCATCGCCGCGGGCTCGTCCTCCGTGCTGCCCCAGTTCCCCTGCCCGTCGACGAGCGGGTACCGGAGCGAGAAGTCCTGGACCATGCGCGCGAGCGCGTCGTACACGGCCATGTCGCCGTGCGGATGGAATTTCCCTAAAATTTCCCCGACGACTCGCGCAGCCTTCTTGAACTGAGACCCCGAGCTCATCCCGAGCTCGTTCATCCCATGGAGAATCCGCCGCTGCACGGGCTTTAGCCCGTCCCGTACGTCGGGCAGCGCCCGCCCAACGATCACGGACATCGCGTAGTCGATGTACGAGCGCTGCATCTCCTGCTCGATCGGCTGGAGGATTACGCGCCGCGTTTCCTGAATCTCGTCCGGCATGCTTCCCCTCAGATGTCGAGGTTGAGGACTTCCTTCGCGTGTTCCTCGATGTACTGGCGGCGGGGCGCGACGGCCTCCCCCATGAGAACGGAGAACAGCGCATCCGCGGCGGCGGCGTCCGCAATCGTGACCTGCTTCAGGATGCGGCGCTGCGGGTCCATCGTCGTCTCCCAGAGCTCTTCCGCGTTCATCTCCCCGAGTCCCTTGAACCGCTGGTAGAGGACGCCCTTGTCGCCGAGCTGTTTCGCGAGATCCTCGCGCTGCCGCTCCGTGTACGCGTAGTGCACATCCTTGCCCTTCCTGATCTTGTAGAGCGGCGGCTGCGCGATGTACACGTAGCCCGCGTCGAGCAGGGGCCGCATGTATCGGAAGAAAAGCGTGAGGAGGAGCGTCGTGATGTGCTGGCCGTCGACGTCGGCGTCGGCCATCGTGATGATCGTGTGGTACCGCGCTTTCTTCAGGTCGAACTCGTCGCCCACGCTCGCGCCGATGGCGGTGATGAGCGCCCGGATTTCCTCGTTCCCGAGCATCTGGTCGAGCCGCGCCTTCTCGACGTTGAGGATCTTGCCGCGGAGCGGGAGGATCGCTTGGAACTGCCGCTGGCGGCCCGCCTTCGCCGACCCGCCCGCGCTCGGTCCCTCCACGATGTACAACTCTGACTTCGCGGGGTCCTTCTCCTGACAGTCCGCGAGCTTCCCGGGGAGGCCGAACCCTTCGAGGAGGCCCTTCCGTCGCGTGAGCTCGCGCGCCTTCCGTGCCGCCTCGCGCGCCTGCGCCGCCAGGACCGCCTTTCCCAGGACGGTCTCCGCGACCTTCGGGCTCTCGAGCAGGAAGTCGCCCAGCTTCTCGTAGACCGCGGAGTCCACGATCCCCTTCACTTCGGAGTTCCCGAGCTTCATCTTCGTCTGGCCCTCGAACTGCGGCTCCGGCAGCTTCACGGACAGGATGGCGGTGAGTCCCTCTCGGACGTCCTCGCCCTCGAGGCTCTCGCCGTTCTTGAGCCACTTGTTCTGCTTCGCGTAGTTGTTCATCGAGCGGGCGAGCGCGGACTTGAACCCGATCAGGTGCGTGCCGCCCTCGATCGTGTTGATGTTGTTCACGAAGCTGAAGACGGACTCGGCGTACCCGTCATGCCACTGGAGGGCGGCCTCGATCTGGATCCCGTCGTTCTCCTTCGACAGGTAGATGGGCGTGTCGTGGAGGGGCGTCTTCGCGCGGTTGATCCACTTCACGTACTCCACGATGCCGCCGTCGAACTGGAAGACGTCGCCCTTCTCGTGCACGACGTCGGTGACCGTGATCCGAAGCCCCTTGTTCAGGAACGCAAGCTCCCGCAGTCGCGTCGCCAAGAGGTCGTAGTCGAACTCGGTGGTCTCGAAGACCTTGGGATCGGGTCGAAACGTGATGATCGTGCCCGTGCCCTCTGCGGGTCCGACGGACTTCAGGTCTTCCGCCTTTTCACCCCGGGCGAACCGGATGCGCCACTCCTGGCCGTTGCGCAGGATCCGCGCCTCGAGCCATTCGCTGAGCGCGTTCACGACGCTCAGGCCGACGCCGTGCAGGCCGCCGGAGACTCGGTAGAGCTTGTGTTCGAACTTGCCCCCCGCATGCATCTTCGACATGACGATTTCCGCCGCGGGAACTCCATACTTCGGATGGACGTCGACGGGGATGCCCCGCCCGTCGTCCGCGACTGTCACGGAACCGTCCTTGTTGATCGACACCTGGATGTTCTTGCAGAAGCCGACCATCGCCTCGTCGATCGAGTTGTCGACGACCTCGTGGACGAGGTGGTGCAGCCCCCGCGCATCCACGCTGCCGATGTACATCGCGGGACGCCTGCGCACGGCCTGGAGACCCTCAAGGACCTGGATCGATTCCGCGTCGTACGCGACGGATTCCGCCCCCTCATTCACCATCGGTTCACATCGGTTCCGGATTCGGAGAGTACTCTCGAAAGTGGCAGTCTCAAGCCCCGGTTCGGGCCGGATTTCCATAACGGACCGCGGGGTATAAGCTTTCCGACCCCCGTCTGTATGGAGAGAACGACGGTCTGGACCAGGGTCCGTCCTTTATATACCTCCCTTAAATACTATTCGACCGCCTGACTTCCCGTTATCAGGGGCGAGAACCAACACCTACGCAGGGCCTCAACGGACCTTCCAACGGACCCCGGTTTTCGTGTCCTCGAGGACGATCCCGCGGCTCGCGAGGAGCTCCCGAATCTGGTCCGAGAGGGCGAAGTCCTTCCGCTTCCGTGCCCCTTCGCGAAGTTCGACGAGCGCGTCGACGAGCGCGTGGGATGCCACCGCCGAGGCCGCACGCCGACGCCAGAGCCCGAGGACCTCGCCAAACGTGTCGAACGTCGTCCACGCGTCCCCGAGCGCTTCCCGCCCCGCGGAGCCGAGCGCCTTGTTCGCCGCGTTCGCGAAGTCGAACACCGCCGCGATCGCCTCGCGCGTGTTGAAGTCGTCGTCCATCGCGGCCTCGAACTTTTCGCGGGCGGTCTTGGCGGCGGTCCGGAGGGGCGTGTCCTGAGGACCGTGCTCCGCGGCGGCCCGCATCTCCGCCTCCACGTTCCCGATCGTCTCCGTGAGCCGCGCGTACGCGGACTTCGCCTCCTCGATCGCCTCCAGGGAGAAGTCGATCGGGCTCCGGTAGTGCGCGTGCACGAGGAAGAACCGAAGGACCTCTCCGTCGAACTTGCCGAGCGCGTCGACGATCGACCAGTAGTTCCCGAGGGACTTGTGCATCTCCTCCCCGCTGACCATGAGCATGCCGCCGTGCATCCAGTACTTCACGAACGGCGCGACGCCCGTGTACGCCTCCGCCTGTGCGATCTCCGCCTCGTGGTGGGGGAACATGAGCTCCGTCGCGCCCCCGTGGATGTCGTACTGCGGGCCGAAGTGGCGGATCGTGACCGCAGTGTCCTCGATGTGCCACCCGGGGCGGCCCTCGCCCCACGGGGAGTCCCACGCGGGCTCGCCCGGCTTCTGGGCCTTCCAC
>Ga0209751_10001181_pt1 | contig 27134 bp, 27 predicted proteins | sample RifCSP13_1_FD_184019 | JGI IMG/M metagenome (GOLD analysis project Ga0209751, IMG submission 184019) | Soil microbial communities from Rifle, Colorado - Rifle CSP2_sed 13_1 (SPAdes) (version 2) | ecosystem: Environmental > Terrestrial > Deep subsurface > Rock core/Sediment | place: Rifle...
TGCCCCCCGGCTGCGCGCTCTCCTCGTGGTCACAGTGCGCGAGACCAATGCCCTGTGGGTGATCTACACCTTCCATGCGCTGGCGCCCGCGGGTGAGGTCGCGGCCTCTGACGAGGGCGATCTGCGATGGGTGCACCCGGATGAGCTCCCGGCCCTGCGCACGCCCGCCGATCTCCCGATCATCCTCCCCCGGATCCTCCAGGGCGACGGCGTCTCGGTCGTGCGCCTCGAGTACCCCACGGAGGACGGCGAGCCTCAGCGCATCGAGATAGTCGGGCCGTAGGGTGCCCCCGCGTATCCGCGAGCAGGCGGGGGACGAAGCTGAGCTCCTGCGGCTGGCCGCGGAGGGTCTGGCCGGAAGGCCGCCCATCTAGGCAGCCCGTATATAGGAAGTCGTGGACTTCGTCGTCGCTGCCGATCTCGTCATCCTCCTGCTGGTGCTCGTCCTCCCGTTGGCCTCACACCGCGTCGAGCAGAACATCGAAGCGTTTCTGTTCGTGATGGGGGTGATCGCCGCGCTGGCCGCGGGCGTGCTCACCCAGCATCTTGTCGGTGAGGCGCTCACCAACCCGATCCCGATCACGGTCGCCGTGCTCCTCTCCGGCCTGGTGTTCAAATGGCTCCGCCCCTTCCTCGGAGACGCCCTGGTTAGGCTTCGCACGGTGCTCCCGATGCGGGTGCTGATCGGGGTGATCGTGGTCGTGCTGGGGCTGCTGAGCAGCGTGATCACCGCGATCATCGCCTCGCTGGTCCTGGTCGAGCTCATCAGCGCGATGCGCTTCCGCGCGGAGGATGAGGCGCGCCTGGTCGTGGTGGCCTGCATGGCCATCGGCCTCGGGGCCGCGCTGACGCCGATCGGGGAGCCGCTCTCCACGATCGCCGTGGCGAAGCTGGATCAGGATTTCTGGTACCTGATGGGGCTGCTCGGACTGTGGATCATCCCGGGGATTGTCCTCCTCGGGGTGTGGAGCGGGCTGCGGCCGCCGACCTACAATGACGAGACGCTGACGGAAGAGGAGACACAGGAGACGTATCGCGGCGTGGTGGTGCGCGCGGCACGCGTGTTCCTGTTCGTGATGGCCCTCGTCCTGCTGGGAGAAGGCTTCCGGCCGATCATCGATCGCTTCGTCCTCGCCCTCGACGCGCGGCTTCTCTACTGGATCAACATGGTCTCCGCGATCCTCGACAACGCGACGCTGACCGCCGCGGAGATCAGCCCCCAGATGCACGCCGACCAGATCCGGGCGGTGCTGATGGGCCTACTCATCAGCGGCGGCATGCTCATCCCCGGCAACATCCCCAACATCATCGCGGCCGGTAAGCTAAAGATCCGCAGCCGGACCTGGGCGCGCCACGGCGTTCCTCTCGGGCTCGTGCTGCTTGTCCTCTACTTCGCCGCGCTGTTCGTGCGGTAGGTCCGCAATGCACATCGAGCACGCCGACCTCCTGCGGTTCCTCCTCCTCCTCGCGCTGATCATCACCGCGGCGAAAGCAGGAGGGTGGGTGAGCCTGCGGCTCGGCCAGCCGGCGGTCCTGGGTGAGATCCTCGCGGGCGTGCTCCTCGGGCCGTCGCTGCTGAACGTGCTGGGGTGGCCCTTCTTCCAAGCAGAGGGACTGGCCACCGTCGTCGGGCAACTGGCCAACCTCGGGGTCATCCTCCTCATGTTCATCGCCGGGCTGGAGACCGATCTCGCCCAGATGCGTCGGGTGGGCCGGGTGGCGGCCATCGCTGGGACCGCGGGCGTGTTCGTCCCGCTGGCCCTCGGCCTCGCCACGGCCCTGCCGTTTGGCTATCCGCTCCGGCAGGCGCTCTTCGTGGGCGTGGTGCTCACCGCGACCTCGGTGAGCATCACCGTGCAAACGCTCATCGAGTTGGGGCAGCTCGAGACAAAGGAAGGCACGACCCTGCTGGCCGCCGCGGTGATCGACGACGTCATCGCCATCATCGTCCTCTCCGTGTTTGTCGCCCTCAGCGGCGCCGGCGGCGGGGGGCTCGGCGGTGTGGCACTGCTCGGGGTGAGGATGGCCGCCTTCTTTGCGCTGGCGATCGGGATCGGGGCGGTCCTGGCCCGGCGGGGCCTTCCCCGGGCGGCCCGCCTGCCGGTCAGCGAGGGCTTGCTCGCCGCCGTCGCGGTCGGGACCCTGGTGCTGTCGTGGGCAGCGGAGGCCTTCGGCCGGGTCGCCTCGATCACCGGTGCGTACCTCGCCGGGGTGCTGGTCGCCTGGGCCGGGTTTCGGGAGGAGATCGAGCACCGCATGCGCGCGTTCACCTACGCCATCCTCGTGCCGGTCTTCTTCGTCGGCATCGGGCTGCAGACAAACGCTAGGCTGCTCGCGCCGGCCGACGTACCCTTCGCCGTCCTCATCATCGCCGCGGCGGTCATCGGGAAGGTCGTCGGCTGCGGCCTGGGCGCCCGGGCCGGCGGGTTCTCCGGCCGCGAATCGCTGCGCATCGGCGTGGGGATGGTGAGCCGGGGAGAAGTCGGGCTGATCATCGCCGGGATCGGCATCCAATCCGGGCTGCTCACCGATCGCGGCTTCGCGGTGATGGTGATCATGGTGCTGGCCACGACGCTGCTCACCCCGGTGATGCTGCGCGCGGTCTTCCCGCGGCGCCGCCCGCCCCTCACCCAGGCGGAAGCGGTCGAGCAGGTCATGGGCGACGACGAGGCGTGATGCCCGCCGAAGCGCCCTTCTTCCGTGACATCGCGCTGGTCTTTGTCGCGGCGCTGCTCGGCGGCGCGCTCGCACAGTGGGCGCGCCAGCCCCTGTTCGTCGGCTACATCATCGGCGGCCTGCTGATCAGTCCCTTCACGCCCGGCTCGGCGCCCCGGCCGTGCTCGGCGCTCCGTGCCCGAGCGCGTGCTCATCTGCGGCTTCGGGCGCGTCGGCGGCACGATCGGGGACGCCCTCGAGGCGTTCAGCATTCCCTATACCGTGGTGGACCTGGACTTCACGGTCATCGAGGCTCTGCGCAAGCGCGGCATTCCGTGCGTGTACGGGGACGTCGCCGGCGAACCCGTGCTGCGGACGGCCGGCGCCGCCACCGCCCGCCTGGCCGTCCTCGCCACGCCGGGACTTTGAGCGGACCCGTCTGGCGGTGCGCCGGCTGCGGGCGGTCAACCCCGACCTTCCGATCCTGGCGCGTTCCACCCATGCCCTCCAGCGCTCCGCACTGCTCGAGGCGGGGGCCACGGAGGTCATCCAGCCCGAGTTCGAGGCGGCCCAGACACTCCTGCGGCACGGGTTGGAGCGTCTCGGCGTCCCGCATGACCAGATCAAGACGTTCATGCTCCGTCAGGAGCACGCGCTGGCGCACGCGGAGTTGCCGGAAGAGGCCGCGCCGCTCGAGTTGCTGGAGACCCGGACCGTGACGATCGGCCCCGGCTTCTGCGCGAACGTGTCCCTTGAGCAGGCGGGTGTCCGCGCGCACACGGGAGTCTCCGTGCTGACCGTACGCCGGCGAGACGGGACCGAGGTCCTGAATCCGCCTCCGGAGACTATGATGCAGCCGGGGGACCAGGTGACCGTGATCGGCATGTCGGACCAGATCGCGCTGTTTGAGCGCCTGAACGCTCAGGCGGAGGCACGCGGACAGCGGCCCGGTCCATGAACGCTGACGAGGAGCAGATCCTGGTGATACCCCGCGCACGGCTGTTCACGGAGACGCCCGTGCACGGCTTCAGCGCCGCGGGCGCGGCGGAGTTTCTGAACCGCGTGCGCGCTCACGGCGGCTTCCGTCGCCGGGGAGACATGGAGGAGGATCCCTCCATGAAGCAGATCATTCCGTACATGATCGTCCGCCATGGCTCGCGGTTGTTTCTCTTCCAGCGCACCACGGCGGGCGGAGAAGCGCGGCTGCACGGGAAGCTCAGCATCGGGGTGGGCGGCCACATCAACCGTTCCGATGTGGCCGGTGCGGCGGACCCGGTGGCCGCCGGGCTCCAGCGTGAGCTGGAAGAGGAGCTGCGCATTGGTGGAACGTGGCAGGCCCGTCTGGTGGGAGTCTTAAACGACGACACGAACACCGTGGGCCAGGTCCATTTCGGGCTCGTGCATGTGGTCGAGGTGAGCTCCCCCGACATCAGCGTGCGGGAGAGCGACACCCTCACTGGGCGCCTGACCGGCGCGGCGGAGCTTCGGGACCTGTACGATCGGATGGAGACCTGGTCGCAGCTCGTTCTTGATGCGGCGGATCCGCTTGCCCTCTAGACGAAACCGGTGATCGGTAGATGACGGCCACACTGCCCGTGAACGCAACCCCCCAGAGAACCGTCCTCCCCGCCGCCCGTCCTTACCATCTCCTGAGGACGCTCTCCTGCGGCCAGGCGTTTCGATGGCGGGTGGACGGAGGCGTCGCGTCCGGGATCGTCGCCGGCCGGCAGGTGCGGCTGGAGCAGCAGGAGGGGGCCATCGCGGTTGAGGGGCTCGCGGAAGACACGGCGGTAGGCCTCCTCGCGCCTTATCTGAGCCTCGATCAGCCGCTGCGCGCGATCGAGCGGACGTTGAGCCGTGACCATGTGCTCGCGCGCATCCTCCCCCACACATCCGGCATCGCCATCCTCCGGCAGGATCCGTGGGAATGCCTGGCCAGCTTCATCATCTCCGCGTTCAACAACATCCCCAAGATCGAGTTGACGCTCACCCGACTGTGCACACGGTTCGGCGAGGCGGTGCCGGGTGCCGGGCACGCCTTTCCGCACCCCGCGGCGCTGGCGAATGCTCCGGAGCGTGCCCTGCGGGAGTGCATGCTCGGATATCGGGCGCCGTACCTCCGCGCGGCGGCGCGGCTGGTTGAGTCAAGGGCGGTGGACCTGCGGGCGCCGTTCGAGCTATCCTACGACGCGGCCAAGCGGATGCTGCTCAACCTGCCCGGGGTCGGCGAGAAGGTCGCCGACTGCGTCCTCCTGTTTGCCTACGGGAAAGGTGAGGCGTTCCCGGTGGACGTCTGGGTGAAGCGGGCGGTCGAGCGATGGTACTTCCGGGGGGAGGCGAGGACGGAACGCGAGATCAGGGCGTTCGCCCGGCGCCGGTTTGGAGACCTGGCCGGGTATGCGCAGCAGCATCTCTTCTACTCCATGCGCGCGCAGCGGACTGGTATGCGCGCCAGCCGACCGCTGCGGCGAGACATTTCTGAAGGTTCTGGTATGCTCCAGCCATGAAATCGCTACAGCAACGGTGCGTTTCCCTGTGGACAAGAAACTGCCCATCAGGCTGATAAAGAAACTGATCAGAGCACGAGTCAAGAAGAACGAGGCGAAGTAGCTCGCTCCCGGGCTAGCCCACCGTAATGTGTCCGTGCCCGACCGACGTGATCTCTCCCACGTGCGCGTCAGCTACTCCGCGCCCTCGCAGAGCTGTTCGCAGCGCCTCCAGGCGTTCCCGCGGAACCGCCATGAGCAGCCCTCCCGAGGTCTGCGCGTCGGCGAGGATGAGTTGCTCGCCGGTCTTGAGAGATCCGAAGTCCACTTTTGCCTCCAGGTATTCGAGGTTCCGTGCGGTCCCACCGGCGATCGCCCCGCGGTTCGCAAGGCCGCGGGCTTCCTCGAGGACGGGGATCCGTTCGAACCAGATGGCCGCGCGCACCGCACTGGCGCTGGTCATCTCGTAGAGGTGTCCCAGCAACCCGAATCCCGTCACATCGGTCGCGGCATGCACGCCGACCTCGACCATCGCCTCTGACGCGTCGCGGTTGAGCCGTTCCATGACGCGCACGGCTTCCGCCGCGGCCTCAGGGGAGGTCTTCCCTTGCTTGATGCCCGTCGTGAGGATGCCGATGCCGAGCGGCTTGGTCAGCACAAGCTGATCACCCGGCTGCGCGCCCACGTTCCGCACGATGCGGTCGGGGTGCACGACACCCGTGACGGCCAGGCCGTACTTCGGCTCAGGGTCGTCGATACTGTGCCCGCCGGCGATGGTCACCCCTGCCTCGCGCGTCTTCTCGATGCCGCCCCGGAGTATCTCCTCCAGGACGTCCATCGGCAGCTTGGCCCGCGGGAAGCCCACGATGGCCAGGGCAAGCAGCGGCGTGGCGCCCATCGCATACACGTCGGAGAGCGCGTTCGCCGCGGAGATCGCGCCGTAGTGGTACGGGTCGTCCACCACCGGGGTGAAGACGTCCACGGTCTGCACGATGGCCAGATCATCGCGCAGCCGGTACACGGCGGCGTCGTCCGCGGTGCTCGTGCCGACGAGCAGGTTCGGGTCGGTCGGGATGGGCAGCTGGCGCAGGACCTGCGCCACGTCCTCAGGACTGAGCTTCGATGCTCACCCCGCGCAGGCGACCATGGAGGTCAACCGGATGCGCTCGCGTGCGGTCACGACCCTCACCCCCTTTCGCCGGCGTGTCGCTTCGGCTTATTGTAGCAGTGACCGTGCGCACGTATGAAGTCATCGAGCACACCGCGGATGTGGGGATCCTGGCCCGCGGGGACACCGTCGAGGAAGTCTTCACCGCGGCGGCGGAGGGGATGCTATCCTTTATCGTCCGCCCGGAGGATGTCCATTCGCTGGAGACGCGCCGGCGCGTCGTCGAGGCCGATGATCGCGGAGGACTGTTGGTCGCCTGGCTGAACGACCTGCTGCTCGTACTCAACGCTGACGCGTTCGTCCCCGGTGAGGTGGCCGTGCTCGAGTGCGGCGAGACACGCCTGGTTGCCGACGTGCGGGGCGAAGCCGTTGACCCGGCCCGGCACCGCTTCCGGCTCGACGTGAAAGCGGCGACGTACCACCAGCTAGAGGTTGCCAGGGAGAATGGGTGGAGAGCGCGAGTCATCCTCGATGTTTGACGCGCGTAAGGGATCTGGGATCAGCAAACAGGGGGGGCGCTAATCAGGGGACGAAGTAGGAAGAACTGCCAATGCTCGACCTGAAGCTCGTGCGTGACAATCCAGAGGCGGTGCGGGACGGACTGCGCCGGCGGGGGACCGATCCGGCGCTCGTAGACGCGGTCCTCGAGGCCGACCGGGCGCGGCGGGAGCTCGTCCAGAATGTCGAGCGGCTGCGCGCGGAACAGAACCGCGTCTCGGCGGAGATCCCGAAGCTCTCCGGCGAGGAGAAGACACGACGCATCACCGAGATGCGGGAGGTAAGCAGCCGGCTCAAGGGATTGGAGCCGGATCTGAAAGCCGCCGACGACACGCTGCGCAACGCCCTCCTGCGCCTGCCCAATCTCCCTCACCCGAGCGTCCCCGCGGGCGTTGACCCGGCGGACAACATCGTCCTGCGGACTTGGGGCCACCGCCCGGAGTTCGACTTTGAGCCTCGCGACCACGTGGAGCTGGGGACGAGGCTCGGCATCCTCGACCTGGAACGGGGAGCGAAGGTCTCGGGCTCCCGCTTCTACTATCTCCGTGGCGCGGGCGTTCTCCTGGAGCAGGCCCTCATCCGCTTCGCGTTGGACGCGGTGCTCGAGGCGGGGTTCACGCCCGTGCAGACGCCGTTCCTCGTCCGGCCCGAGGTACTGATGGGCGCGTACGGCGGCGCCGAGCTTGACACCCAGCAGGTGTACCGGATCGAGGGGGAAGACCTCGCCCTCATCGGCACGAGCGAGCAGAGCCTGGCCGGACTGTACAAGGACGAGACGCTGGACGAGAAGGCCACGCCGCTCCGGCTGGCCGGGTTGTCCTGGTGTTTCCGCCGCGAGGCTGGATCGTACGGGAAGGACATCCGCGGCGTGTTCCGCGTGCACCAGTTCGACAAGATCGAGATGTTTTCGTACACGACGCCGGAGGGGTCCTGGGATGAGCATGAGTTCCTCGTCGGGGTCGAGGAGCGCGTCCTGCAGCGGCTCGCGCTGCACCACCGGGTGATACTGCTGTGCGGCGGGGAAGCCGCCACCGCCTCGGCGAAGACCTATGATCTCGAAACCTGGTTCCCGGGACGGGGCGGGTACGCCGAGACCCATTCCTGCAGCAACTGCACCGATTTCCAGGCACGCCGTCTGGGCATCCGCGTGCGGAGCGGCGGCGCGAGCGTCTACGCCCACCTGCTCAACGGCACCGCCATCGCCACGCCCCGCGCCTGGATCGCGGTCATCGAGAATTATCAACAGAAAGACGGCAGCGTCCGCGTCCCCGACGCGCTCGTCCCGTACATGAACGGTCTGGAGGAGATCCGCGCGTGATCCTGCGATTCGTCGTGTTCGGCTCCGGAGCGGTGCTGATGGCGCTGGAGATCGTGGGCAGCCGTATCCTCGCTCCGTACTTCGGCAGTTCGGTGTACGTGTGGGGGAGCCTGATCAGTATCTTCCTGGCCGCCCTCAGCCTGGGCTATTATCTCGGCGGCGTGGCTGCGGACCGCTGGCCGCGCCCCCGCGTGCTGGCCACCACGTTGGGGATCGCGGGGCTGCTCATCCTCATCCTCCCCGTGACGGCGCGCCCCATTCTGGAAGCGTTTGCCGGGTGGGATCTCGGTCCGCGTCTAAGCCCGCTCTTCGCCTCGATCGTCCTCTTCGCGCTGCCCAGCATCCTGATGGGGGCGACCTCGCCCTTTGCGATCAAGCTCGCCGCGACGGCCCTGGCCACGGTCGGCAACACGGCGGGGGTGCTCTACGCGATCTCTACGGCGGGCAGCATCCTCGGGACGCTGTTGACTGCTTTCGTCCTTATTCCGGCAATGGGCGTGCGGGCGATCCTGTACGCGCTGGGCGCCGCCCTCCTCGTCCTGTCCGTCCTCATGGCCACGCAGACCACACGCGTCGTGCGCATGGCCGCCACGGTCGCTCTCATCGCCCTGGTGCTCGGCGCCCCGCTGGCGCCGCCCGCGGCTGCGCAGACCAGCTGCGGGGACACGCGGATCGTCTTTGAAAAGGATACGGTCTACCACCGCATTCGGGTCGAGGAAGATCGCTGCTACCGCTGGCTGCGCTTCGATCGCTCGCGTCAGGGTGGGATGTTCCTCACCAACGGCCGCGTGACCGACGCCCGGGAGAGTCCGCTGCGCTACCCGGATTACTTCCTCCTGGCCTGGCTGTTCAACCCGAACATCAAGCGGGTCCTGGTGGTCGGCATGGGCTCGGGGTCGGTACCCAAGCGCGTCCTCGCCGACTTCCCGGGCGTGCAGGTGGATTCCGTGGAGCTCGACCCGGTCGTCGTGGACGTGGCGAAGAACTACTTCGAGCTGCGGGACGATCCGCGGCACCGGATCTTCGTGCAGGACGGCCGGCAGTACATTCGGCGCGCCGACACGGCCTATGACCTCGTAGTCATGGACGCGTACTTTGCGGAGGGAGTGCCGTTCCATCTCGTTACGCGGGAGTTCTTCCGGCAGGCGAAGGCCAAGCTCGCCCCGGGCGGCATCATCACCGCGAACATCGTCGGTTTCCTGGGGGGGTCGAACAGCAAGCTGTTCAAGGCGATCTACAAGACCTACGCGGCCGAGTTCACGGGTCTGTACCTCTTTCCCGTGAACTTCCAGTACGACAAGGACGAAACCGGCGTCCGCACGATCATCCTCTTCGCCGGGGCCAAGCCGGGGCTGACGAAACCGCAGCTCACCGCGGTGTTGGCCCAACTCCGGAAAGATAGGCGGGTGCCGCCCGCGCTCCATGCGGATTACCTCGGAGACTTCTACGATCGCCCTGTTGCTACGGGCGACGTGCCGGTGATGACCGACGACCACTCCTTCACGGACATCCTGCCGGTCTGGGGCTGGGAACCCGAGCGGCGGTAGCCCTTCCCGGACGGCTCTTTACCCCGCGCCCTCCAGATACGGTAATTGAAGGATTGACCGGCGCCCGATCCTCTGGTCAAGTGGGAGTACTCGGCCCCCGCCGGGTGCCGTTCGGCCATTCCCTCAGGCGCGGAGCGTTTCAGGGTGAAGCGCAAGGAGTTTGTTCAGGAGATCGAGCGGCGTATCGGTCGCCGGAAGTTCGTGTGGTGCGGGATCCTCGGAGGTAATGCGCGCCCTCTGACCGCGATCGCCCAGTTCGCGGAGGCCTTTTCGATTATCGCGCCGGGAGAAGTGCCCGGTGCCGTGTGCCTGGAGCGGCTCACGGGCGAACGGGTGGATACGGTCGGTTTCAAACTGCAGCCCAAGGAGTCCCCCGCCCACGGCGAGTTCTATCGACGACTGTACGCTTCGCTGAGTGAACCCGCCGTGGTCGTGACTCACGAGGCGAGCCAGTTCTTCTCTTCCCTGTACTTCCTGCGGCACGAGTTCGTGCAGCACTTAGGTCTCTTCTACGAACGGCAGGTGACGTTTGACCACAAACCCTGGGTCGAGTCGGAACTGCGGAAGAGCGGCGTGCGCGTGCTGCCCTGGCGCTATGTCAGTACCTATGATGATCGGGCGCTGCGGAGCGCATTAGAGGACGCTGTTCGTGACGGGCCCGTCGTCGTCCGGGCCAACCGATCGGGCGGCGGAGATGGGCTGACGCTGGTTCGCCAGCCGGAGGACGTCCCGCCTGCGTGGCAGGACCGCGCAGACGGATTCATGGCCGTGGCCCGATTCCTCGAACCGAGCGTGCCGCTGAACATCAATGCCTGCGTCTTCCCCGACGGGGCGATCTCGCTGCACGCCCCCTCACTGCAGTTGATCGGCATCGCGGGCAGCGCGCTGGGCCCGTTCGGCTACTGCGGAAACGACTTCACCCGAGTGCGGGAGCTGGATGGCGGCGTGCTCCAGGCGTTCGAAGAGATGACCGTGCTCGCCGGACGCTGGCTGGCCTCCATGGGATACCTCGGCGCTTTCGGCGTGGACGCCCTCCTTCACGAGGGGACGCTCTACCTGACGGAGGTGAATCCGCGATTCCAGGGCTCATCGCTCCTGTCCTCCCACCTGGACGCGGCACTCGATCGTCCCGATGTCTTCCTGGCGCACGTCGGTGCGTTCCTCGGCGCCGCGGCGCCCGATCCGTGGAGCCTGGCGGCCCTGGCCCGGGAGCAGCCCCCGGCGGCACAGATCGTAGCCCGCAACACGCGGTCCGAGCCGATCGTCCGAAAAGGAGATGCTGAGGGGCTTCCCGCTGGCGTCGACTGCTGGCTGCTGCCCGACCGGGGGGTGGTCGTGCACCCGCGAGCATTGCTCGGCAGGGCGGTCGTGCGGGGCGCCGTGACCGAAGATGGCTGGCAGCTTCACCGCGACGTCGCCGCGTGGTTTGCGGAGCTCCCGGCGATGCTCTTCGAGGTCGTGGAACCGGCAGGGAACACGGAGAGCAGCCGGGAGTAGGCTGCCCGATGGCTTGTGGGCCCGTCCGCGCTCCTACCCGTCCGCGCTCCTACTTGGAGTGCTTGTCGGCGACCTTGGTGGCCCCGTAGGCGTCCGGTTTCGTGACCGCGACGTAGCCTGACCCGGTGACCATGCCGACCACTTCCCGGATCACGCGCTTCGTGTCGCCGTTGGGCCCGACGTCGAGGTGGATCTCGACGGGCAACTCCGAGTGCCCGTTGCGGGAGAGCTCGGCGCTGATCAGACCCGCTGTCTCCAGGCTGAGGGCCGTTTCGAAGAAGATGCGCTGGCGCAGGCTGTCCATCTTCCGGTTGAACATCTTCCGGTAGAAGTACCGCCCCCCATGTCCCAGGCGGTGGACGATCACCGCGGTGACGAAGCAGGTCTGCTCGCTCAGCAACGAGTCCGTGCCGATGATGAGATGGTAGTTCTGGTCGGGCTCCTCGTTCATGTAGCCGACCAGATGCTCGAACATCTGCCCGAAGCTCAACTTCCCGAGCGTCGGGCTGATGAACTCGAACCCCGCCTTGGGACGCTTGGGGAGCGCCCCGTTCGTCTCGACGGTCGGCACGCCGGCCTGTGTTTTGGAAGTGGCCTGTGAGTCCATGGTTCCAGAAAATAAGTATACGGCAGGGAACGCGACACCCGCAATCAGTTGCCGCCCACGTGTGGATGCTCAGCGATTCTGTCACCCTGGCCCCATGACCAGGGCGCGCGTTCGGTGACCCTCCCGGGTCAGTTGAACTCGTCCCGGGACGAGTCAAACCAGCCCGCGAGGGCTATTGACGCGCGTCGAGCATCTTCTCCGGAAGGCGTGTGAAGGGCGGGCTACATCTCGCGGCGACCCTCGAGGGCCTTGGCCAGGGTGACCTCGTCCGCATACTCGAGGTCGCCGCCGACCGGGAGACCGTGCGCGATGCGCGTCACCTTGAGGCCGAGCGGTTTGAGGATCTTGGCCAGGTAGATGGCCGTGGCCTCGCCCTCGACGCGGGGGTTCGTCGCCACGATGACCTCTTCGACCCCGCCGCCCTGCACGCGCCTGAGCAACTCCGCGATCTTCAGGTCGTCCGGGCCCACCCCGTCGAGCGGGGAGATCGCGCCGTGGAGGACGTGGTAGTGCCCCCGGTACTCCCGCGTGCGCTCCATGGCCAGCACGTCTCTGGGGTCTTCGACTACACAGATGATGCCGGCCGTGCGGTTCCGGCCGCCGCAGATGGCGCACGGGTCGATGTCGGTGATGTGGAAGCACGTGCTGCAGTATCGGATCCGCGCCTTCGCGTCGAGGATCGCCTGGCTGAGTTTCTCCGCATCTTCCGGAGCCATTTTGAGGATGTAGAAAGCCAAGCGTTGGGCCGTCCTGGGGCCCACGGTGGGCATCTTGGAGAGTTCTTCGATCAAGCGGGCGAGGGGTTCGGCGTACACGTCACATCAAGCCTGGGGGCAGGGGGAGGCCGCCGGTCAGCGCCTTCATGCGCTCGTCGGCCTGCGACTTTGCCGACCGCTGCGCCTCGCCGATCGCGGCGAGAATCAGGTCCTGCAGCATCCCGACGTCGCCCGGATCCACCACGGACGGATCGATGATGAGCTCCTGGATCTCCCCGTGGAGATTGGCCACGGCGCGGACGACCCCGCCGCCCGCCGTGGCCTCCACGCGCTCCGCCTTGAGCTCTTCCTGCAGGCGCGCCATGTCCTGCTGGAGCTTCTGCACCTGCTTCATCATCTTGCCCAGGTCGCGCATCAGGACTCTTTGATCTCCACGACCTGGGCCCCGAACAGCTCCATCGCCTTCGCCACCACCGGATCCGTGGCGGCCGAGACCGCCGGACCGACCGGATGATCGGCGCTGTCGCCGTCCAGGATGGTGCACTGCAGCCGCAGGCGCTGCTGCAGGACGCGCTCGACCGCGCCCTCGACGATGGACCGGTTCTCAGGGCGGTGCAGATTTTCCAGGTGGAAGTTGTATCCGGTGCGCAGCCCGATGACGAGGGAGCCGGCCTCGACCCGCAGCGGGATCCCCTCGATGAGGAGCGCATGGCAGAACATCTTCGTGTGCTTCACCTCTTCGAGGATGCGCGCCCAGGCACGGCGGACATCCTCGAGGGCCACGGGGGACACGGCCCCGAGCGGAGGTTGGTGCTCGAGATCCGCCGGGGTCTCCACCACCGCCATGATCGCGGGAGCGGCCGAGGCGTTCGCCGGTCCTTTCGACGTCGATCTGGCGTCCGGTCGTGGCTGGGGCTTGGGCGAAGCCGGACCCGGTTTCGGGGTCACCTCACCAACCGTGGGCCGCGGCGGGGATGGGCTCTCCTCAGGCAGCGTTCGCAGGACCGGCGCGTCCCCCGCCGCCGTGCCTCCGATCCGCCGCTCCAATCCCGCCAACCGCGAGCGGAGTCCTTCCAACGTCGCATCCATTTCCGGACGGCAGAGCCGGATGAGCGCAATCTCCAGCAGCAGCCGGGGCTGCGGGCTCCACCGCGCCTCTGTCTCGGTTGCGGCCAGGACCTTCAGGGCCTGCAGCACCTCGTCCGTGCCGGCCGCGGCCGCCTGGGCGCGCAGGGCCCCCAGACGCTGCTCCGTGGTATCCAGCACCTCCGCGCGGGCGCCGGTCTGCAGGACGAGCAGATCACGGAAGTGATCGAGCAGGGTGCGCAGCACCTGCCGGACGTCTTTGCCCTCACCAATGACCTGGTCGACGAGGTCCACGCAGGCCGGAACGTCCCGGCGCAGGACGGCGTCGGCCAGCCGCAGCGCGGAATCCTCGGCCAGCATGCCCAGCACAGAGATCACATCGGCGCCTGAGATGGGTCCCTCCGCGAACGCGGCGAGCTGGTCGAGAATGGACTCGGCGTCGCGCACCGAGCCGTCGGCCGCGGCGGCGATGAGGCTGAGGGCATCCTCCTCGATGCGGAACCCCTCGGTCGCGGCGATGTGGTGCAGCCGGGTGATGATCTCCTTCTGCAACACACGCCGGAAGTCGAAGCGCTGGCAGCGTGAGAGGATAGTCGGCGGCAGCCGGTGCGGTTCGGTCGTGACGAGGACGAGGACGGCGTGGCTCGGCGGTTCCTCCAGGGTTTTAAGCAGGGCGTTCGCCCCTTCTGTCGTCAGCATGTGCGCCTCGTCGATGATATAGACTTTGTACCGTCCTTCGGTCGGGGCGAGGCGAATGCGGTCGCGCAACTCGCGGATTTCGTCGATGCCGCGATTCGTGGCAGCGTCGATCTCGATGACGTCCAGCGCGTACCCGCCCGCGATGGCCTGGCAGTTCGGACACGTGCCGTCGGGCGTGGGCGTGGGGCCGATCACGCAATTCAGGGCTTTGGCCAGGATGCGCGCCGTGGTCGTCTTCCCCGTGCCGCGATGGCCCGCAAAGAGGTAGGCGTGCACGACCCGGTTGGTCCGGATGGCATTTTGCAGGGTCCGCGTCACACGGTCCTGTCCGATGATCTCGTCAAACGCCTGCGGACGCCACTTCCGATAGAAGGAAACGTGGGACATTGCGGACCTCCGGGGGCTCCGTTGCCCTGCGTGATTTCGCCGGGTCCGGAAGACATCCCTTGCCCGCCTGGAACACGGCGAGGAGGGCTGTTCGGGGGCGCAGAACCCTACTTGAAGTGCCCCCGGTCTTCCTGGCCTTCCTCATGCTGGTCTCCGCCGCCGCGGCGACCTGGGTCTATGTGGACTATCGCGCCCGGGCCGCCAGCAGCCCGTGGGAGCGCATCGCCTGGTGGTTGGGAACGCTCCTCGCCCTTCCCATCTTTCTCCCGATCTATCTGATCGCCGCCCGGCCGGTGGGGCGCCTCATCCGCTGCCCGGCGTGCGGCCGTTCGACCCTCGCGCACCGCGCCGCCTGCCGCCACTGCGGGACGCCCATCGCGTTCGAACCTTCGCCGGACAGCTGGGGGATCAGCGAGGTCGTCGGGCTCAGCCTCGTCTTCATCCTCGCCCTGCCCGTCATCGCGGGAGCGGTTGGGGTGGGGCCCGTCCCGACCCTCGGGCAGCTTTCCCTGTTCGCCGTCGCCCAAAATCTGTTGTTCATCGCGCTCACCGTCTACGTCGTGCGCGTCCGCTACCACCTGCCGCTCGAACGGGTCGGCCTGCGGGTGGAGCGGTGGCCGCAGTGGCTGCTCGCCGGCGCAGCGGTCGGGGGCGCGAGTATTCCGCTGAGTATGGGGGTGGAGAGTGCTGCCGTTGCCCTGATCGGCGCGATTGTGGGCCGGGGGCGGGCCGAAGCGATGGCGGAGCGCGAGCATCTCACCGACGTCCTGACCGGGATCCTGCAGCGGCCGCTGACCACCCCCCAGATTGTATGGATTATTCTCCTTGTCTGCGTGCTCGTGCCCATCGGGGAGGAGATGTTCTTCAGGGGATTCATGTACGGGATGCTGCGCCGGTGGGGCGTCGCCGCGGCCGCCGTCCTCTCGGCGCTGGCCTTCGCGGCCGTCCACCAGCAGATCGTCCACTTCCTGCCCATCGCCCTCCTGGGCGTGATCCTGGCGGGGCTCTACGAACGCACGGGATCGCTCCTTCCCGCGATGGTGGTGCACGCGGCGAACAACCTCGTCGCGGTCCTCGGCTCACTCTATCACTGGAATATCTGACGGCGCGGCCGTACACTTAGGCTGGCCGTGCTAGGCGGGGAGCTAGCGGTTCCCTGTACCCGCAATCCGCTACAGCGGGGCTGAATTCCCCTCCGAGACGCCGGACTTCAGGGTCTGGACGGCGCACGTGGCGACGACGGCCGGGTCCCGCGCAACGAGATCTGATGAACCCCGCCAGGTCCGGAAGGAAGCAACGGTAAGTCAGTGCTCTCGTGTGCCGCGGGGACACCTGGTCCGAGCCGGCGGCGCTGATCCCGCCTGGGGGCCGGTCGGCGACGAGGGGTGCACGGCCGAGAGAAAACTACGGGAGATGGGAGAGGGGACGAGGGAGGAGGGACTACGGCTCGTGCGTGTGAACGCGCAGGCTGTCAATGAGTCGGTAGAGCATGCCCACGACGTTTCCGTAACCCGCTGTCAGCCGCTGGTAGTTTCCCGTCGACAGATAGCCGATTCGTACAGACAGATCCAGTAGTGACCGTACCTCGGCGAGAGAGCCCCTAGCGACATAACACGCCTGAACGTACTCGCGGCGAAACCCCCTGGCATTCCCTTCCGCGATGTTGGCCGCGATGCTCACCGCGGCCCGCCTCAGATGGGAGGTAAGTCCATACCGCTCGTCCGCCGGGAATTCCCGCGTGGTTTGATAGACGTCCACGGCCAGATCTTGAGCCGCTTGCCACACACGAAGCCGTTCGAAAGGAGCCTTCATAAGAAGCAAAAGGACCTCGGATTCTCCCGAGGCCACTGTGCCATGTCTGATCGGACTCTTTCACTAGCCTAACGAGGCTATCTTCTCCCTCTTCCCTTCTCCCTCTTCCCTCCTCCCCTCCCCCCGCTACTTCGGTATCAACACCCTCAGCCGTTGGGGCGGCCAATAGATCAGCAGCGCCTGGCCCACGACCAGGTTCTTCTTCAGCGCGCCGAACGCCCGGCTGTCCTCGCTGTTGTTCCGGTTGTCACCCATGACGAACACCGAATCGGCCGGCACGTTCAGCGGCCCGAAATTCCCCTGCGGGCCGTTGTTCACATAGAGCTCGATGACGCGCCGTCCATTAACAGACAATTTGCCCTCCTTCACCTCGAGGACGTCTCCGGGGAGGGCCACGATCCGCTTGATGTAGTTCCGCTGGGGGTTGAGAGGGTACTTGAGCACGATGACGTCGCCGCGGCGCGGCTCGCGCAGACGGTAGAGGATCTTGTCCACGAGGACCCGGTCGTGGGGCAGGAGGGTGGGTTCCATGGAGTACTGCTCCACCTGGAACGCTTGCGCCACCGAGACCATGATCAACTGCGCGAGGACGAACGCGATGATCAGGGTCTTGGCGAACTCCCAGATACTGCCGCCGATTTTGCGCCAGCCAGGTGCGAGCACAGCGTGTTCATGATAGACGTTCCCTTTCGGCCGCGTCAACCGACGCTGTGACAGAAGTCACACCCGAATTGTGACTGAGGCCATCGCCCGGGCGCGCGTGGGAGCGTATTGTATCGGCAGACAGTGATCGGAGAAAGACCCACGCAGAACCCCTACGCGGTCGAGCGGTTCGTCCAAGAACACAACGCCCACGCTCGGGCGGTGGCCGAACTCCAGGCCTTGCGGCGCCGGGCGGCCGGTGAGCGGCGAACCAGGATCGGGGAGACCCTGCGGTCCCGTCTCGGCCGCGTCGCCAGGCGGCCGTTCAACCTTCGGCTGGCGCGGGCCGGACGTTAGCCGCTGCGGCCCTCCTCCGTCCCCCTCCGTCATCACGGAGAAGGATCCGCAGTCGGACCAGAGAGGCCGTCCCGCGGGGCGGCCTCTCCATTTGCGTGCGAGATCTTGCGAGGAGGTCCTCTGCCCGCACGTGGTAAAGTGGACTGGTCAACTCCTGATTGGCGTCCCTGGAGAATCGCGGGGGCGGGCCAATGGCAGGAACGGTGTGACGGCGGTCACGCTGCCGCCGTGACCCGGGTCATCGTCCACCCGGCCCCGGCGGAGTAGGGTCGAAGCAGAGACGCACGTGCGGCGGGACAGCCGCCGGCAGAGGGGAGGCCGGAGATGACGCGCTCGATAGCAGCGGTCGTGGTCGCGGTTGTCTTCAGCCTGTCCGCAACCGCCGCAGCCCAGTCAGAGTCGAAGCCCATCGCGGTTCAGGTGCAGGCCCGCTCCCTCGCTGAGAACGTCCTCGGCAGCGGGTTGATCCGCGGGATCTCCATCACCGAGGGCGGCGCGACGCTCCTGATGCGGTGGGAAGCGGCGACCTACCGGCCGCAGAACAAGGTGGACTCGACGCGCGCGCAGCTCTTCGGCGAAGCCGAGCTGGTCACGGGATCGATCATGGGCGGCATCCGCAGTATCTCGCGGATCCGCTTCAGCATGGCCCGGAAGGACGGGCAGGTCCTCGCCACCGGGGTCAACGTCCGGGGTCCGGGGGTGTCCCTGACCTTCAGCCAATTCCTCGGCGGCGGCGTGCACCAGTCGGCCCCGCCCAAGGCGAACGACACCCCGCAGCCCGGCGGGTCCTCAGCGGCGAAGGACTAGCCTCACTCCCAGACCCAGCGGTGGACGTTCCACGTCTCGTACGTCCCGGTCAATTGCACCGCGACGAAGTTGTGCAGCCCCGTCTTCGCCGCCGCCACCTGGGCGCGGACATACAGCGGCATCGCCGGGAGGTCGCGCGAGAAGATGACCGCCGTCTCGTTCAGCAGCGTGTTGCGCTTCCCCTCATCGATCTCCCGACTCGCCGCCTTGCACCGCGCGTCCATGGTGGGATTGGAATAGCCGGGGTAGTTCTGGCCGGACCAGCTGTTCCGCTCCCTCGGGATGCCGTCGGATGTATAGAGTGAATCGCAATCCGACGTGGGTGACAGGATCCAGGCGTACATCACGAGGCCGGGGAAGGCGCGCTTGTTCGTGACGTCGCCGAGCAGCACCCGGGCGGGGTAGTTCTTGATCGTCAGGCCGATGCCCACCCGGCGCAGGTCCGCCTGGATGATCTGGGCGATCTGCTCGCGCAGGCGGTTGCCCGCCGTCGTGTTCAATTCCAGCACCAGTCGGTTTCCCGCGGCGTCGCGGAGGATCCCGTCGCGGTCAGGGAAGTACCCCGCTTCCTTCAGCAGCTGCCGCGCCCGGGCGGGGGCGTGCGGATACCGGTCGACACGGTCTGTGTAGCCGGGGTGGCGCGGGGGCAGGTAGGTGTGCGACACGCTCTGCCGGCCCTGGAACAGCTGCTGGACGATCGCCTCCCGGTTCACGGCGTGGACGATCGCCCGACGCACGCGGATGTCGCGTAGGAAGCGATTGTCGAGGTTGAAGTCGATGTGCTCCCAGACGAGCCCGGGCTCGAAGAACACCTTGAAGCGGCCCGCCCCCAGACGCTCGAGCTGCACGGCCTGGTCGAAGGAGATGCCGATCGTGCTGATCGCATCGATGGCTCCCGAGAGCATCGTGGCCATCAGCGCGTTGGTATCGGGGATGAAGCGCCAGGTCACACGCTTGATCGCCGGTGTGCCGAAGACAGGATGATTGGGAACGGCTTCCACCGTGAGCGACGATCCCTTCCGCCATTCCACCAGCCGGTACCGCCCGTCGCCCACGGTGGCCCGGGGGTCGTTCCCGAACCCCGCTTCATTCATCCGGGTCGGGTTGCTGCGGTACAGCGGCTCGAGGAGGTGCTGCGGGAGGGCGCCGTGCTCCGTGATCGTCTGGTTGGCATATGCATAGCGCTCCCGCCACTCCACGACGACGACGAGTCCATCAGGCCGCGGTGTGCAGCGGACGTTCGCGATCCGCCGGGTCAGGTCGCGCACGACGACGGGGACCCGGTCATCCTTGGCCAGGGCATGCGTGAACAGGTAATCACTGCAGCCCACCGGCCGGCCATCATGCCAGGTGCGCGGTTTCACCTTCCAGGTGAGGACCATCCCCTCGCCGCGGAGCGCCCATGTGCCGTCCTGCAGCGTGGGGAGGGTCCGCACCCCCTGGGGGAACAACCGCCAGGTGTTGTCCCGCTGCACGTCTGAGGTGAACAGCGTCGCGATGATCGAGAGCGACGCCGCCATCTCCGCGAACAGCGGGCTGACGGTGCTCGGCTCCTGCGCCATGCCGATCACGACGTTCTCCCGCCCGGCCGCCGGCGGGGACGCCGGAGCCGCCGCGAGTGTGCCCGGCGCCAGCAGGAGACAACTCAGGACCAGGAGAGCGGAGCCGCGAGGCATGCGTCCTTCATTCGTCATCCGCCGCGGGATTCTTCCTGGCCCCGCCCGGGCCGGCCGCAGGGAAACGGTCGAGGAATTGAGCGGAGTCTGACCGAACAGGGTGAACGTGCTCTTCGGCCCCTGGCCACCGATCACAGGGAAGATCCTCTCCGCGGAACGAAACCGCCTGCTCGCCGCTTTTGTCCTGTTATTGGGCGTCAACCTCGCGCTGGGGACTACCTTCCACTATGGGCTGCCGTGGGGGCGATACGGAGGTTACGGGGGTCTGCTGCTCGCGGCGGCCAAGCTCATCTACACCTACGCTGTCTATCGCCTGTCCAAGGTGCTGCGTCAGCCCCTGTGGATGACAGCTCTCTACACGGTGTTTGCGCCGATCGCCGGATTCGAACTGATCCCGCTAGTCGCCCTCTTTTTCGGCGTGCGTATGGCCAGGGGGATGCTGGACGGACGGTAGCGGTTGCGTTACATCAGGCCGAGCCAGCGCCAGTACAGCGAGATGATGCCGAGGGAGACCAGCGTGACGGCGGCGTGGGCGAAGGCGACCTTTCGGGCCTGAGCGTGATCGAACAGCACGCCCTCCGTCGCGGAGTAGGCGGCCAGGTATTCCGGCGTCGTGGCCGGGACCATCCAGACCAGCACGGTGGCGAGGATGGCGATGATCGTCACCCAGGGGTCCACGCCGAGCACCGAGGCCACGGGGATCAGGGACAGGCTGAGGAAGAGGACCGCCTGCTCCCCGACCAGGGATGAGCCGACCATCCCCAGCACGCCGGTGAGCAGGACGAACGTGATCGGCGTGATGCCGGCCTGCGCCAGCCAGGCACCGGCCGTCTCTCCGGCGAGACGATCCAGCCCGAGCGTGCCCATAAGGCGCCCCATCCCCAGCAGCACCCCGAAGAAGATCAGGTAGCCCCAGTCCACCTCTCTCCAGGCATGCTGGTCCAGATTCCCGGTCAGGAACGCCGCGATCAGCCCGAGCACGGCCACCGTTGGGGCGTCGAGATGGATCGAGGGGCCCAGCACCCAGCCCGCGATGGTCAAGGTAAGGATCGCGATCATCGCCAACTCACGGACCGACGGCGGCCCGAGCACGGCCAACTGCAGGTCGATCTTCTCGCGGGCCACCGTCGCCGAGACCTTCGGGCGCAGGACGAGGAACATCGCCCCGAGCATCCCGACGCCGATCAAGACCGTGAGGGGAGCCGCCGCGACGAACCAGTGGACCCAATCGAAGTGCCGCCGGCTTGCCTCCGGCAGCAGGGCCCAGGCCAGCAGGCAGGCCGGCGACGCGTTGAGGAACGTGAAGAGCAGCGGACCCGAGCCGATCCAGGTCGAGAGGCCGAGGATCGCCGCCGCCGGCTCGTTGGGCCGTAGCCGCAGCGCCTGCGCGATCCCGCGGGCCAGCGGGCCGGTGAGGGCGGTGCGTCCCATGGCCGATGGCAGCACGGGTCCGAGGAGGACCCCGGTGAACAGCAAGGTTGCCGCCTGTCCAATCAGGCCGCGGGGCATCCGCCGGATCAAGAGCAGCCCGAGGCGGAAGAGGAGTCCTGAGCGCGCGATCGCCACCGCCAATCCCGTGAGGGCGAGGACGAAGAGCCAGTCCTTCGTGCCGAACCCGGCCACCGCCTGGTCGGCCGTGGCCACCGCGGAGAGGATCCAGCTGGCCAGCAGGGCCAGGCTGACCGCGGAAGGCGCGACGCTTTCGCTCATCCACAGGGCGACGGCCCCGCCGAGCAGCAGAGCGAACCGCATCCGCAGATCCGTACCCGGCGAGAAAGCAAAGGCGGCGAGGATCAGCGCCGTGCCGATGAACAGCAGGCGCAGCACCGGCCCTTTGATCGGGCGCGTGGGGACGAGCTCCAATCCAAACTTGAGCGCGGCCGACGACGTGCTGCCTATCTCCCCCGCGATCCGCCCGATCTCGGCGCTCACCCGTTGCCCACCGCCATGGTGCTCCTGGAGCGTCACGCCCAGCGTCCGGCGGAGCAGATCCAGCGCCGCGGCGGGATCCTCCCGCTGCTCGTAGAGCGCCGCTTTGGCCAGGGCGATCTCGACGTCCTGCGCCGCTTCCTCATCGCTGACGCGATCCAACCAGACCGGCAGGTCATCGCGCGCCGGCGGTGCGGGATCGCGCAGCGCCTGGCCGAGCGTCGCCAGGAATCCCGCGCGCGACCCATGGCGGAAGAGCAGGCCGAGGGCCGCGTTGCATCGGTGCGCGCCGGCGAGCGTGGCCGCGGTCTCGACGGCGAACTGCTGGATCCCTTCAGGGCCGAGCGTGCGGGCCGCGGTATCGCGCAGGACGCCGAGGACCGGCCCCGCCGGCTGAGCCAGGTCAACGCCGAGTTCGGTGAGATGCGCAGCGATGGTGATCGCGCCCTCTCCGAAGACGGTCTGCAGCACTTGAAGCGAGAGGTCGTCCAGCAGGACCGCGCGGAGGAGTTGCTCCTGCGTCCCGGGATCGTGCCGCGCTAGCGTCTGCTGGACCGTGGAGAGGAGCGCCTGCTCCCCCTGGACGATGACCTTCACGTTGCTGCGCAGACGGCGGGTCAGGGTGGCGGCGATGACATGGGCTACCGTCGGCTCCTGGCGGACGAGCTCGAGGAACCGCTCGCGCTCGAGGCGGAGGACCTCGGCGCCACCGGCATCCGCCCGGACGCTGGCGGACCGCGGCTCGTCGGTGAGCAGCGCCATCTCCCCGAAGACCTCGCCGGCCCGCAGCGTATTGAGGCGCACCTCGGGGCGTCCATCCCCGGACCGGGCGAAGACGCCGAGGCGTCCCTGTCCGACGATGTAGAGTGCGTCCGGTGGATCGCCCTGGGCGAAGACGGTCTCACCATCGCTCACCTGCAGAACATCCACGTGGGCGGCCACCTGGGCCAGCGCCATGCGGCTCAACCCCGCGAACAGCTCCACGCGAGGCAGCAGGTCGGCCGGAGAGGTGTGCAGCGCGTCCATCGCTGTCAGTAGATCCGCTGGCGAAGGCGTGTAGGATCGAGGAGGGCGATCTTCCGGCCGCGCAGCTCGAGCAGCCCTTGCGCGCGGAAGGCGGCCAGCGCCCGGTTCACGCGCTCGCGGGTGGCGCCGACCATCGTGGCCAGATCCGCCTGGGTGAGGTCGAAGTCGATCTCGATGCCGTTGCGCTTTACCCCGTAGCGGTCCCCCATCTCCAGCAGGGTGCGGGCCAACCGCGCGTGGACATCGAGGTGGGCCAGGCTTTCGGCGTATTCCGTGACGTGCCGGAGCCGCGTGCTGAGCAGCTCGATGAGGGCGATGGCAAGCTGCGGCGTTGCGGCGAGGTGCGCCGTGAACTCCTCACGGGTCAGCGTGAACGCGGTGGTGTCCTCCAGGGCCTCCACGCTGGCGGACCGTGGCCGCCCGTCCAGCAGAGAGAGCTCGCCGAACACGTCTCCTGGTCCGGACACCTCGACCGTGAGCTCGGTCCCGCTTTCCGTGGGCAGGAAGATGCGCACGCGCCCGCTCTCGATGACGTAGAGTGCGTCCCCGGCCTGATCCTTGTGGAAGATCATCGTGCTCCGCTTGAAGCTGCGGCGCCGCAGCTGCGCGGCGAGCCCGTCGAGGGCGTCGGCGTGCAGGCCCGCAAACAACGGGACCTTCCGGAGGAGATCGTGGACATCGGGCATCGTAGTAGGGGGAGGTTCGGGAGATCCGGAGGGGCTTCCTCCGGACGACGTCGGTGAAGCCGCCGGGCTATAATGGGAAGGTCTGCGGTGAGGTGCAGGAGCACGGCTGAACTGGCGGCACTGGAAATGCCGTAGGGGCCGCAAGGTCTCTCGAGGGTTCAAATCCCTCCCTCACCGCCACGAACCCCGCAGTTCATGGGTCCCGACTTCAGGCTCCTTAAGGGGTGACTGCCTCAGCCCAGCAGGTCTGCCGCGGCGGACTGCAGTTCCACGCCGAGCCGGTCGCCCCAATGATAACGCCCCGGATCCGCCCATGTCCCCGGCCCGAGTTGGTGCATCCATTGCTTCGGGGTGGGGGGTACTCCTGCCCAGCCTGCCCCCGCAGGGTAGAAGAGGTAGCAGTCCCACGCGATGTTCCCCACACCGCCAACCGAGGCAGCGACCGCGGTTGCGATCCGCCGTTGGCCGTCATAGAAGTGACTGGCCCGCCGGTCGCTGATGTGGTGCGCGACAGCCTGTGCTGCTCCCACGCTGTCAGCCTCGAGTACGGGTACCCAGACTACCAACACGCTCAGCGCCACGCTGGGGTAAGCGTTGAGCACGGCACTCTGCACCGCACGGGCGCCGAACATGCATGGTTGTCACGTGGGAGAAAGCAGGGCGACCAACCGCAGGCGATCTGCCTGTCGATTGAAGGCCTCCCGGAACGGCTCTACGTTCGCCCCGATGAGGTGCATTGAGAAGCCACCAAACCGCCTACGGCCTGTGATGAAACCAGACGCGTCTAGGGTGTTCGACCGATGTCCCCGAGTTCCTCAGGATGATAGATTCATCCGCAATGAGATGAAGGCGACCGCGACGTTAGGAGGAAGCCATGGTTATGCAGCGACGAGGAAGACTGTCCGACCCGTTCCTCAGCCTAATCGTATTTAGCGTCTATTCCGGATTAATGGGCGCGATTCTCCTCTTCGTGCCCCGAATAGTCCTCCCGTGGTTTGGGGTGCGGGAGGAGATCACCTCTGCCACCTACATGTTGGGGTTCGTTCTGTTGGCTTCATCCTTCTACTACTTCGCTTCTGGGATCGGAAAGGACCGCTACTTTGCCTACCTGACTGTATACACGCGCCTCGCTTCGCCAGTTGTCACGGTTGCGCTTTATCTCACGGGGAATGCGCCCGCGAACTATGTCTTGCTGAGTATCCTGGATGCTCTGGGGGGTGCTTGGACGCTGTCCGCTTTGAGAACTACCCAGACGAGGGCGCTTGAAGGTCGACTGGCCGCCGCGCCTCGAGCCTAGACTCTCTCATTCGAAAAGGGCAGCGGTTGCCGCGCTCACCGGGGTTTTGTCAATCAGGCGGCAACGTGAGTAGCCTTCGGGTAGATCTGTACCGCCGGCAGGACACAACGCTGAGCGTCGGAAAGATGTCGGTCGATGCGTGTCCTCGTCTACGCACCGGCCGCGCTGCATCGTGAAGCCTGGCAGGCGCTGCTGGCACGACAACCTGACATCGTCGTTGGTGGTACCTCTGCTGAGACCGACGGTCTGGTCCGATTGAATGCCGCCAGAGAGCCGACTGCGGTATTGGTCGATGTCGGCACGCCCGACCTCGACATCATCCGCCGCATCCATGCCGCGGTTCCGGACGGGGGACTCCTTGTTCTCGTGCCCGCATACGATCTTCCGTCGATCATCGAGCTGTTGCAGGCGGGGGTGACCGGGGTCATCGCGCGCGACGAGCCCGTCGCCAATCTCTCCCGAGCGCTCATTGCTGCTGGGCGTGGAGAGGTGGTGTTGCCTCCCGCCATCGCGGGAAAGGCATTGTCTATCCTGGCACGAGGCGGTCACGTTGCCGGCGGTCTGGCCGAACCGCTATCAGAGCGAGAGTCAGAAGTCCTGCGACTCCTCGCGCAGGGGTCGACGAACAAAGACATCGCACAGACGCTCACGTTGAGCGTACGAACCGTGGAGGCGCACCTGCGCAACATCTACGGAAAGCTCGGCGCGCGCTCGCGCACCGAGGCGGTGCTGTGGGCCGTGAGGCACGGTTACATGGTGGCGGAATAGGTGGAATCACCGTGGCCTCCCGCCTGCGGGCCTGCTACGGTGGGATCGATCTCGGGAAGGAACAGGGCCCGGAATGGCGCAGACCACGATCATCGCAGAAACCATCACGCCAGAACCGGCGACGCGGGTCGCCGTCCTCGGCACCCTTGCGGAGTTTCACCGCGAGCCGATTCCCTACGATCTACCCGCCCTGGTGCGTCTCGTGGAGAAGCTCCGGCCCGATCTGCTGTGCCTGGACATGACCCCGGACCAGTGGCGGCGCAGGGAGTTCGCCGATCTCCCCCCCGAGTACAGCGAGGCATTGCTGCCGCTGGCGCACCAAACCGACATCGTCGTCGTCCCGATCGCAGGAAACCGGCCTCCGGCCGAGCCGTCGGCGCCTGGATGGCGCGGAGGGTTCATCACCACACTGCGACGTCTGCTCGCCTTCATCCAACGCACAGCCCCCGGCCCCGACGCGCTGAATGAGGGTTGGCTCCACCATGTCGCCGACCTCCTGTACGGCATGATCGCGCGGCTGGGAGGGCAACGGGCGGTGCAATCCTGGCAGGCGCACACCGATGAACTCGTCCGACGGGTGCTTGAGGTCGCCCGCCGGGACCCCGGACGGCGGATCCTTGTGGTGGTCAACCTTCGGCACTGCCACCACATCCGTCCCGCACTGCGCCGATATCCCGCGATCCGAGAGGTTCCCCACTCGCTCCTCTAGCCCTACGTAGTTTCGCCTACGTCACCACCCGAAGTTCCGCTGTGGTCTTCCTCGTGCCCTGACGTCTACAATGGCGCCGGCCAATGGATCGATCTTCCTGCGGAGGGGTGAGATGAGAAGCTGGTTGGCCGTCCTGCTCGCCACCACCGTGCTGATCACGGCGGTAGTTCCTGCCACGGCCCAGGCTCGACGCCGGCTGGCGTTTGGCGACGTGGCACCCGTTGTGCTTCGCGAGAATCTCCAGCTTCGCGCCGCTGCCCTGGACGTGGCGATTGCCAAAGCGCAACTGGACCAGGCCCGCAGCGGCGCGCGCCCGCTGCTGGGTGTCACAACGTCCTACTCCCGTGCGCAGGAGCGGGCCGGACAGGCGTTGTCATTTGCCAACCCCTTCGGGTCGACTCCGGCGACCATCACCGTCACCCTGCGCCCGCCGGATCCTGATCTCGTCGCACTTCGCCTACGCATCCTGTATCCGTTATACACCGGCGGTTGGATCGAATCGCAAATCGTCCTTGCGGAGGCCAACCTCCGTGGCGCGCCGGCGGTGTTCACACGCGCGACGCAGCAGGTGGTCTTCGCGGCACAACAAGCGTACCTGCGGGTCCTACTGTCCGACGGCCTGCTGAATGCGGCGCGGCGCTCTCTGGATCAGGCGCAAGAACAGGTCCGTGTTGCACAGACTCGCGTTGCCGCTGGGGCATCCCCTACCTTCGATGTGCTCCAGGCGCAGCTGGCGGAGGCCGAAGCGCAGCAGGCCGTGG
>Ga0209751_10001182_pt1 | contig 27126 bp, 34 predicted proteins | sample RifCSP13_1_FD_184019 | JGI IMG/M metagenome (GOLD analysis project Ga0209751, IMG submission 184019) | Soil microbial communities from Rifle, Colorado - Rifle CSP2_sed 13_1 (SPAdes) (version 2) | ecosystem: Environmental > Terrestrial > Deep subsurface > Rock core/Sediment | place: Rifle...
GGAGGCCGAGGCGGTCAAGGCCAAGATGGCCGAGGCGGGTGCCACGGCCGAGGTCCGCTAGCCTCGCCGCCTCAGGTCCGCGTGGCCGGTCGTCGCCGACCGGCCAGATCGGTGTCAGGCGACCGGTTCGTCCGGCGCCAGCACCCAGCGATACAGCGCGGCGGCCACCCCGCCTCCGAGCAGGGGACCGATCCACCACACGTACCAGTTATCGAAATACCCGGCTGCCACGGCCGGCCCGAACCAGCGCGCCGGGTTCATGGCCGCGCCGGTAAGCGGCCCGCCGACCAGGATGTCGGCCGTCACCGCCAGGCCGATCGCCAGCCCGCCGATCTTCGGCGCCCGTGGATCCACGGCGGTCCCGATCACGGTCAGGACCAGCAGGGCGGTGAGCACCGCCTCGACCGCGATGCCGGCCAGCGGATCGACGCCCGTGCCGAGCGCCGGGGTGCCGATGTGCGACGGTGCCCAGGCTGCCTGGCTGAAGGCCACGCTCAACCCGAAGCCCGCCGCCAATGCGCCCACCAACTGGGCGGCCGCGTATTGAGCCGCCGCGCCGGTTCGGATCCGGCCCATGATCCAGACCCCGAACGTCACCGCGGGGTTGAAGTGCCCGCCGGACACGGCGCCCAGGGCCGAGACGAGCACCGCCAGCGCCAGGCCATGGGCCAGCGCCACGCCCAGCAGGCCGGGCGAGCCTGAGCCGCCCGCGGCCAGCACGTCGTACATCACGATCGAGCCCGCGCCCACGAAGAAGAACAGGAAGGTCCCGACCGCCTCGGCGGTCAGCCTTCCGAGCATGCCTCGTTCCACTGCGCCCTCCAGCCGCCGGCGGCCGGACTGGCCGCCCCACGGGCACTCTAGCGGAGGCGGCGCGGTCAGTGCCTTAACATGCCGTCCGGCCCTTGAGCAACCCCCCCCCTCGCCATCGGCAGGATCGGCACTGGCATGCATACCGCTTCCCCGAACACGGACCTGACCACCGCTGCGCCGCCGCCGGTCGCGACTGTCCTGCTCGGCTGGCTAGCCATGATCGGGGTGGACCTGTTCTTGAATGCCGGCATCCTCGCCCCCCTCTACAACTGGAACGGCCCCTTCCTGCTCAGCCCACTCGAGGCGTTCTATCGGATCCCGGTTGGGTATCTCGCCTTCCTGTTGATCGCCGGCGCGCTCTTCTGGCTGCTTGACCGGCTGGGGGTCCGGCGCGGGCGCGACGCGGCGCTCCTGGCCGGATCGGCGGGCGCGGTCGTCTGGGGAGCCCTCCTGCTCAGCGTGTGGTCGATCTCGACCGCGGAGGGGTCGCTGCTCGCGGCCTGGTGGATCGGCCAGACCGCTCAGCTGGCGATCGCCGGCTACGTCATGGGCGCAGCCCTGAGTGGCGCCCGCCTGCGGTCGGTGGCGGCAGCCGCCGTGGCCATCCTGCTGGTGGGGGCGATCTCGGCAGCGGTCCTTCAATCGATCGGCTTCGCCCCGGCGCCCATCGTCATCAACGGCTGACCCGGCTCCCACCTCCACCGCTTCGCAGACTCGGGGTAGTGGGTCAGTTTGGATCGAGCGGTAGTGGGTCCAGACTCGGGGTTCAGTTGACGAGGCGGAGAACGCTGCTATACTCCGCTTTCGCGTGTCCGCGTCCCCCCATGCCTCTGACGAGGAGTCCTGAATGCCCTTGGCCGAGTCCGCTGCGCGCTTCGCGCTGGCCCCGAGCCGTGAGAATTTCTCCCACATCCCGGAAGTCCTTCCTCTTCCGGACCTGATTCAGACCCAGACCGAATCGTTCCAGTGGTTCGTCAAGTTCGGACTGCGGGAGCTCCTGGACGAGATCACCCCGATCTCTGACTTCACCGGCAAGAACCTGGACCTGCACTTCAAGGAGTACTGGTTCGAAGACCCGAAGGTCACCGAGGAGGACTGCCGCACCCGCGACCTCACCTATGCCAAGCCGCTGAAGGTCGAGGTCGACCTGCACATCAAGGAGACCGGCGAGCACAAGGTCCAGACGGTCTTCATGGGCGACTTCCCGTGGATGACCGAGCAGGGCACCTTCATCATCAACGGTGCCGAGCGCGTCGTGGTGAGCCAGCTGGTCCGCTCCCCGGGGGTCTACTACACCGGCGCGGAGGACCCGGCCACCGGTCGGATCCTGTTCGCGGCCAAAGTGATCCCGAACCGCGGTGCCTGGCTGGAATTCGAGACCAGCAACAAGGACCTGCTCAGCGTCAAGGTCGATCGCAAGCGGAAGATCCCGGTCACCACGCTGCTGCGCGCGGTGGGGTTGATCGACCCCGCCGAGATGCTCCGCCGCTTCGAGCCGGTGGACAGCAACCCCGAGCACCCGTACCTGTCGCTGACCCTCGACAAGGACCCCGCCTCCACCCAGGAGGAAGCCCTGATCGAGGTCTACAAGAAGCTGCGCCCGGGTGACCCGCCCACGGTCGACAACGCGCGGACCCTGGTCAACAGCCTCTTCTTCAACTTCCGCCGCTACGACCTTGGCCGCGTCGGCCGCTACAAGCTGAACAAGGCCCTGTCCGAGGTCGCCGCCAAGCTGAAGATCGACCTGCCGGCAGAGCAGGGCGAGACCGGCCGCGAGGCGCGGATCATCAGCCAGAACGACATCGTGGCGATCATCGGCAAGCTGATCGAGCTGAACAACAGCCGGGGCGAGGGCGATGACATCGACCACCTCGGCAACCGGCGGATCCGGGCCAATGGTGAGCTGATCCAGAACCAGTTCCGGATCGGGCTGCTCCGCATGGAGCGCGTCGTCAAGGAGCGCATGACGATCACCGACGCGGAGCAGGCGACCCCCAACGCCCTGATCAACATCCGCCCGGTCGTCGCCGCCATGAAGGAGTTCTTCGGCGGCAGCCAGCTCTCCCAGTTCATGGACCAGACCAACCCGCTGGCCGAGCTCACCAACAAGCGCCGCCTGTCGGCCCTCGGGCCGGGCGGGCTGTCGCGCGAGCGCGCCGGCTTCGACGTCCGGGACGTGCACCCGTCGCACTACGGACGGATGTGTCCGATCGAGACGCCGGAGGGGCCGAACATCGGCCTGATCGGCTCACTGGCGACCTACGGCAAGATCAACGAGCATGGCTTCATCGAGACTCCCTACCGCCTCGTCCGCCGGCTGATCGGGCACAAGGATCGCCAGGCCAACGCGGTTGGCCAGGTCCTGGCCGAGGACCTGGTGGCGGCCGACGGCGCCAAGCCGCTGTTCAGGGCCAAGTCGACCGTGGACGACAAGGTGTGGGCAGCCATCAAGGAGCACAAGCTGTCCGGGGTGCGGATCCGGCCCGTGGTCACCGACGAGATCGTGTACCTGGCCGCGGACGAGGAGGAGCGCTTCCACATCGCCCAGGCCAACGCGCCGCTCGACCCCCAGCAGCACTTCGTCGAAGATCGGGTCCTGGTCCGCTACCGCGACCAGTTCTACGTGCAGCCGGCCGATGACGTGGACTACATGGACGTCAGCCCCAAGCAGATCGTGAGCGTGGCGACGGCCATGATCCCGTTCCTCGAGCACGACGACGCCAACCGGGCGCTGATGGGCTCGAACATGATGCGGCAGTCAGTGCCGCTGCTTCAGCCGGAGGCCCCCGTGGTCGGCACGGGCGTGGAATACCGCGCCGCGCTCGACTCGCAGGCGGTCGTGGTTGCGACCCGGCCGGGCACCGTGGTCTCGGTCACCGCCGACGCGGTGGTGGTCGAGTCCGATGACTCGGCCGACGAGCCGACCGCGTACAAGCTGCGCAAGTTCCTGCGCTCCAATCAGGGCACCTGCATCAACCAGCGTCCGATCGTGGACGTCGGAGACCGGGTCGCCGAGGGGCAGGTCCTGGCCGACTCCTCGAGCACGGACAAGGGCGAGATGGCCCTGGGGCAGAACATCCTGGTCGCCTTCCTGCCATGGGAGGGCGGGAATTACGAGGACGCCATCGTCATCAGCGAGCGACTCGTGCGCGAAGACCTGTTCACCTCGATCCACATCGAGAAGCACGAGCTCGAGGCGCGCGACACCAAGCTCGGCCCCGAGGAGATCACCCGCGACATCCCGAACGTGGGCGACGAGAGCCTGCGCAACCTCAACGAGGACGGGATCATCTACGAGGGCGCCGAGGTCAAGCCGGGTGACATCCTGGTCGGCAAGATCACGCCCAAGGGCGAGACCGAGCTGACCGCCGAGGAGCGCCTGCTGCGCGCCATCTTCGGGGAGAAGGCTCGCGAGGTGAAGGACAGCTCGCTGCGCCTGCCTCACGGTGAGCGGGGCATCGTCGTCGAGGTCCGCGAGTTCAACCGCGAGACCGGGGACGAGCTGCTCCCCGGTGTGAATCGCCTGGTGCGCGTCAGCGTGGCCCAGAAGCGCAAGATCAGCGTCGGCGACAAGATGGCCGGCCGCCACGGCAACAAGGGGGTGATCGCCAAGGTGCTCCCGGTCGAGGACATGCCGTTCCTGCCCGACGGCACGCCGGTTGACATCGTGCTCAACCCGCTGGGCGTGCCGAGCCGGATGAACATCGGCCAGATCCTGGAGACGCACCTCGGCTGGGCGATGAAGTCGCTCGGCCTGCTGGCCGCCACGCCGGTCTTCGATGGTGCGACCGAGGAGCACATCCGGGCTCGCCTGCGCCAGGCCGGCCTGCCGGAGAACGGCAAGAGCCAGCTCTTCGACGGTCGCACCGGCGACGCCTTCGACCGCGAGGTGACGGTTGGCTACATCTACATGATGAAGCTGCACCACCTGGTCGAGGACAAGATCCACGCCCGCAGCACGGGCCCCTACTCGCTGATCACCCAGCAGCCGCTGGGCGGCAAGGCGCAGTTCGGTGGCCAGCGCTTCGGGGAGATGGAGGTCTGGGCGCTCGAGGCCTACGGCGCGGCGAACATCCTCCAGGAACTGCTCACGGTCAAGAGCGACGACGTGATGGGCCGGGTGCAGACCTATGAAGCCATCGTCAAGGGGGAGGAGATCCAGCCGCCCGGGGTGCCCGAGTCATTCAAGGTGCTCATCAAGGAGCTCCAGGCGCTCGGCCTGTCGGTCGAGATCCTCAACGAGAACGAGGAAGAGATCCGCTTCATCGAGGACACCGGCAGCTACCCGCTGCCGGACCTGGGTGGCATCAACCTCCAGGGATTCGAGGAGTAACCACGCCGGGGCGGCGGCCGCTGCCGTCCGCCCGCGCGTCACCAGCCATATTCCAAACGCCGGGGCCTGGTCAGCCCTGGCAGTCACGCAGGGACGTGGCGCCAACCGCGGGAGTCAAGGTCACTCATGCTGGAAGTCAACAACTTCGACGCCATCCGGATCGGGCTCGCCTCACCGGAGCAGATCAAGGGCTGGTCCTCGGGCGAGGTCACCAAGCCCGAGACGATCAACTACCGCACCCTCAAGCCTGAGAAAGACGGTCTCTTCGACGAGCGCATCTTCGGCCCGACCAAGGACTGGGAGTGCTACTGCGGCAAGTACAAGCGGATCCGGTACAAGGGCATCATCTGCGACAAGTGCGGCGTCGAGGTAACCCGCAGCAAGGTTCGCCGCGAACGGATGGGCCACATCAAGCTCGCCTCCCCGGTGAGCCACATCTGGTACTTCAAGGGCACGCCCAGCCGGCTCGGGATCCTGCTCGACATCAGCCCGCGCAACCTGGAGCGGATCCTGTACTTCGCGCTGTACGTGGTCACCCGCGTCGACGACGCGGAGCGCGACAAGGTGCTGGTCCGGATCGAGCAGGAGATGGCCGAGCGGGTCGAGCAGGCTCGTGAGGCGTTGGACGCCAAGAAGGCCGATGTCGAGTCCGCGGTGGCCGACAAGCGGGCCGAGGTGGATGCTGCGCACGCCGCCGAGATCCGCCGCCTGGACGAGCGTTCCGCCACTCGCAGCGAGGAGCTGACCGTGGCGGCGAAGGCGGTCGAGGATGCCATCCAGGCCGCCGGCAAGGCGGTCGCCGAGGACCTCGTCTTCGCGCCCACCGGCGAGGTGTTGGCGCGGACCGGGGAGCCCGCGAAGGGCGCGCTCGCCGCGCTGAAGAAGGCGGTCAAGGCCGAGCTGGAGGCCGTCGTGGCAGAGGTGTCAGCCGCGAAGGCCGCCGCCGACGAGCGGCGCAGCCTCGCGGGCGCCGACCTGGAGTCGGGGATCGCCGATGCGCTGGTCGCCGAGCGAGCCGACCTGGCCCGCGAGACCGATGACGCGCGCCTGGCCGCCCGCGTCGCCAGGCAGCAGGTCGAGGGCATCAAGGTGATGCAGACCCTGACCGAGTCCGAGTACCGATCGCTGAACGAGCAGCATGGCCGGATGTTCGCCGCGGGCATGGGCGCCGAGGCGGTCAAGAAGATCATCGAGGGACTCGACCTCGATTCGCTGGCCCAGAAGCTGCACATCGAGATGCGCCAGACCTCCGGTCAGCGCCGCAAGAAGGCGATCAAGCGCCTGCGGCTGATCGAGGCCTTCCGCAAGAGCGGTGCCCGGCCGGAGTGGATGATCATGACCACCCTGCCGGTCATCCCGCCGGACCTGCGGCCCATGGTCCAGCTCGATGGAGGGCGCTTTGCCACCAGCGACCTGAACGACCTGTACCGGCGGGTCATCAACCGCAACAACCGGCTGAGCCGGCTGCTCGACCTCGAGGCGCCCGAGATCATCATCCGCAACGAGAAGCGGATGCTCCAGGAGGCGTGCGACGCCCTGATCGACAACGGACGGCGCGGCCGCGCCATCGCCGGCACCGGCAACCATCGGCTCAAGAGCCTGTCGGACATGCTCAAGGGCAAGCAGGGCCGCTTCCGGCAGAATCTGCTCGGCAAGCGCGTCGACTACTCGGGTCGATCGGTGATCGTGGTCGGTCCCGAGCTCAAGCTGCACCAGTGCGGCCTGCCCAAGAAGATGGCGCTCGAGCTGTTCAAGCCGTTCGTCATGCGCCAGCTGGTGGAGAAGCAGTTCGCCCACAACATCAAGTCCGCCAAGCGGATCGTGGAGCGCGTGCGGCCCGAGGTCTGGGACGTGCTGGAGGAGGTCATCAAGGACCACCCCGTGCTCCTCAACCGCGCACCCACCCTGCATCGGCTCGGGATCCAGGCGTTTATGCCGGTCCTGGTCGAGGGGTCTGCGATCCAGATCCACCCGCTGGTCTGTTTCGCCTTCAATGCCGACTTCGACGGGGACCAGATGGCGGTCCACGTGCCGCTCTCCACGGCCGCGCAGCGCGAGGCCAAGCAGCTGATGCTGTCGACCCAGAACCTGCTCAGTGCGGCGGACGGGTCGCCGGTGGTCTCGCCCACGCACGACATGGTCCTCGGCTGCTACTACCTGACCGTCGGGCACTCCGAGCTGCTCAAGCCCGGGGAGGCGGCGCTGACCGCCGACCAGCGCAAGCCGCGCCACGCCTACGTCGATGACGCAGAAGTGTTCATGGCATTGCAGGCGCACGCGGTCGGCCTGCACGACCCGATCGAGGTGGAGACGGCGGTCTGGGAGGGCGACCTGACCGATGGCGCGCTCGTCGACCGCCGGATCACGACCACCCCGGGTCGCGTCGTCTTCAACACCGTGCTGCCGCCGCAGCTGCGGTTCGTTGACGCGGTGATGAACCGCGGCGCGCTCAAGGCCCTGATCTCCGACTGCTATCGGCGCCTGGGCCCGCTGGCCACCACGACCCTCGTCGACGGCATCAAGTCGACCGGCTTCCACTACGCGACAGTGGCCGGGATCACGATCGGAATCGATGACGTCAAGATCCCCGCCGCAAAGGCGGAGGAGCTCGACAAGGCCGATGTCGCGGTCGGGCAGATCGACCGCGAATTCAAGCGCGGCCTGATCACCGAGGACGAGCGCTACGGCCAGACCGTCGAGGTCTGGCGGCAGACCACCGACCGGGTCACTCAGCACATGCTCGACGGGCTGGACCGGGACGGCAGCGTGTGGATGATCACCCACTCGGGGGCGCGCGGAAACGTGACCCAGGTCCACCAGCTGGCCGGCATGCGCGGCCTGATGGCGGACCCGTCCGGCAGGATCATCGACCTGCCGATCCGCAGCAACCTGCGCGAGGGGATGAGCGTGCTGGAGTACTTCATCTCCAGTCACGGCGCCCGCAAGGGGCTGGCCGACACGGCGCTGCGCACCGCCGACTCCGGGTACCTCACCCGGCGCCTGGTGGACGTGGCCCAGGACGTCATCACCCGCGAGGACGACTGCAACACGGACCTCGGCACCTGGATCACGCGGGCCGAATCGGCCGAGATCCCCGAGCCATTCGTGGATCGGTTGATCGGGCGCATGGCTGCCATCGAGATCACCGATCCCTCAAGCGGTGAGGCGATCACCGATCGCAACCAGGAGATCGACGAGGCCGCCATCGCGCGGATCGAGGCGACCGGCGCCGATAGGATCAGCGTCCGCTCGCCGCTCACCTGCGCCGCACGCCACGGCGTATGCCGGATGTGCTACGGGCGCAACCTGGCCACCGGCCGGCTGGTCGATCTCGGCCAGGCGGTCGGGATCATCGCGGCTCAGTCCATCGGGGAGCCGGGCACGCAGCTGACGATGCGGACCTTCCACACCGGCGGCGTCGCCGGCGAGGACATCACCCAGGGCCTGCCGCGCGTCGAGGAGCTGTTCGAGGCGCGCATCCCCAAGGGCCAGGCGATCATGACCGAGATCGATGGTGCGGTCGAAGTGGTCCGCACGGGTGTCGACCAGCCGATCGTGGTACGCGTCACGCACCGCGAGGCGTACCAGACCCCCGTCAAGCTCACCCCGCAGCACGAGGTGCTGGTGGCGAGCGGCGACGAGGTGGTCGAGGGCCAGTTGCTGGCGCGCCTCGATGTCGGCGACGCGCCGACCGAGGTCAAGTCACCCGCCGCCGGGCGGATCACCAAGAAGGGGAGCGTCCTGACGATCCACTCGGAGGACGTGGACGCTCGCGAATACCAGGTCCCGCACTCGGCCCGGTTGCAGGTCGAGACCGGCGCGGAAGTGCTGGCTGGCGACCCACTCACCGAGGGTTCACTCAACCCGAAGGACCTGCTCCTGATCAAGGGCGTGGACACGGTTCAGCGCTTCCTGGTGGCCGAGGTCCAGACGGTGTACCGCTCCCAGGGCGTCTCCATCTCGGACAAGCACGTCGAGATCATCGTGCGCCAGATGCTCCGCAAGGTCAGCGTCGACGGGGCCGGCGACACCGAGCTGCTGCCGTCTGAGCTGATCGATCGCTTCGAGTTCGAGGAGGTCAACAACCGGGTCCTGGCCGAAGGTGGCGAGCCGGCGACCGCGCAGACCGTCCTGCTGGGCGTCACCAAGGCGTCGCTGAACACCAGCTCGTTCCTGGCCGCGGCCTCCTTCCAGGAGACCACCCGGGTGCTGACCGAGGCGGCGATCAACGGGGCCAAGGACCACCTGCTGGGCCTGAAGGAGAACGTGATCATCGGCAAGCTGATCCCGGCCGGGACCGGCGCCGAGGCGCGCGCGCTGGCCGCGGCTCGGGCCGCGGAGCTGTCGCCCGAGGACGCCGAGGCGCTCCGCGAGCGCGAGGTGGCCATGACCTTCCTGATCGGCGACGCCGACACGGATGGATCCGGGGTGATCGAGCCCGACGAGGCCGAGGCGGCCGCTGAAGAGGCGGCCGAGACGGTCGCGGAGCTGATGGACGCGGGGGAGAACCCCGAGATGGAGGCCGCGGTCGAGGAGCAGGTCTTCGACGAGCTCAGCGACGAGGCCAAGCCAAAGGACTGAACCGCCGGGGGACCCGGTTCCCCCGGTTGACCTCGCACGCGCTCGGACCTATACTCCGCGTTCGGTGTCCCGCTCGAGGGACGCCTTCGTGTGTGCCCACTTGGGCACGTCCGCCAGGTCGATCCGCGCCCGCTTCCCGGGCACCGCAGCGGGCCGTGCTGGCGACCCACGACTAGCCATCCGTAGCACATCTTTGAGCGAGCCACCGCGAGGTTCATCGGGTTGCCAACCATCAACCAGCTGGTCCGCAAGGGCCGCACCCCAGCGGTCAAGAAGGTCAAGGCGCCGGCACTGCGCCGGACCTTCAACACCCTGAAGCAGTCTGCCTCCGAGGGCCGGGGAGCTCCCCAGCGCCGGGGCGTCTGCCTGCAGGTGATGACCCGCACCCCGAAGAAGCCGAACTCGGCCCTGCGCAAGGTGGCGCGCGTGCGCCTCACCAACGGGATGGAGGTCACGGCCTACATCCCCGGCGTCGGCCATAACCTCCAGGAGCACTCGGTGGTCCTGGTCCGCGGCGGCCGGGTCAAGGACCTGCCGGCGGTGAAGTACCACATCGTGCGCGGCACCCTCGACGCCGCCGGCGTGCGCGACCGCAAGCAGAGTCGCAGCAAGTACGGCGCGAAGTCGGCGGAGAAGAGCTAGTCCCCATGCCTCGCCGTCCCACCATCGCCCGCAAGACCAAGTACGCCGAGACGCTGATCGGCACCGCGCTGACGATGGATCAGTTCACCAACAAGCTGATGCACGGCGGCAAGCGCCAGCTGGCGGCGGGGATCCTCAAGGATGCGCTGGTCCGCTGCGAGAAGGGCGGCGGCCGGTCCGGCATCGAGGTCATGGAGATGGCACTCCGCAACGCGATGCCGTTGATCGAGGTCAAGCCCAAGCGGGTGGGTGGGGCGACCTACCAGGTCCCGATCGAGGTCCGCGCCGACCGGCGGATCAGCCTCGGCATGCGCTGGTTGATCGAGGCCGCGCGCAAGCGCACCGGCCGGAGCATGGCCGAGAAGCTTGCCGGCGAGCTGCTGGACGCCTCCAACGGGATCGGGGCCGCGGTCAAGCGCCGCGAGGACACGCACCGGATGGCGGAGGCCAACAAGGCCTTCAGCCACTTCAAGTGGTAGCCCTGGCCATGCCGACCGCCGTCGGGCTGGAGAAGACCCGCAACATCGGGATCATCGCGCACATCGACGCCGGGAAGACCACGGTGTCGGAGCGGATCCTGTTCTACACCAAGAAGATCTACAAGATCGGCGAGGTCCATGAGGGCGCGGCCACCATGGACTGGATGGAGCAGGAGCAGGAGCGCGGCATCACCATCACCGCCGCGGCCACGACCTGCTTCTGGGACGACTACCGCATCAATCTTATCGACACGCCCGGCCACGTGGATTTCACGGTCGAGGTCGAGCGCAGCCTGCGCGTGCTCGACGGAGCGGTCGTCGTCTTCGACGGCGTGGCCGGCGTGGAACCGCAGTCCGAAACCGTGTGGCGCCAGGCCGACCGCTACCGCGTGCCGCGCTTCTGCTTCGTCAACAAGCTGGACCGCACCGGGTCCGACTTCTGGCGGGTGGTGGGCATGATCCGCGACCGGCTGGGAGCCAACGCGGTCCCGGTCCAGCTGCCGATGGGCGCCGAGAGCACGTTCCGCGGCGTCATCGACCTGCTCGAGATGCAGGCCATTACCTACGGCAATGACCTCGGCGACCAGATCCAGGTCGGTCCCATTCCGGCGGAGTACGCCGACGAGGCGGCCAGGGCCCGCGAGCAGGTCGTGGAGGCGGTGGCCGACATCGATGATGACATTGCGCACCGCTACCTGGAGCGCCAGGCGATCGACGCGGCCAGCCTGCGTGCCGGTCTGCGGGCCGGCACCCTCGCCTACCGGATCGTGCCGGTCCTGTGCGGCTCCGCGCTCAAGAACAAGGGTGTCCAGCCGATGCTGGACGCCGTGATCGACTTCCTCCCCTCGCCGCTGGATGTGCCCGCGGTGACCGGCACTGACCCGCGGCAGCACGCGTCGGCCACGCGCGGCACCGATCCCGATCAGCCGTTTGCCGCGCTCGCCTTCAAGATCGCCGCAGATCCGTACGTCGGCAAGCTGGCCTTCTTCCGGGTCTACTCCGGCACCTTGAAGAGTGGGTCATATGTCTACAACTCGAGCAAGGGCATCAAGGAGCGGATCGGGCGCCTGTTGCAGATGCACGCCAACCATCGCGAGGAGATCGAATCGGTCAGTGCCGGCGACATCGCCGCTGCAGTGGGGCTGAAGGGGACCTTCACCGGGGACACGCTGTGTGACGAAGACCGGCCCATCGTGCTCGAGGCGATCATCTTCCCCGAGCCGGTGATCGAGCTCGCGGTCGAGCCCAAGACCAAGGCCGATCAGGACAAGATGGCGATCGCCCTGCAGCGCCTGGCCGAGGAGGATCCCACCTTCCGGGTCAGCACCGACCAGGAGTCGTCGCAGACCCGGATCGCGGGCATGGGCGAGCTTCACCTGGAGGTGATCGTCGACCGGATGCTGCGCGAGTTCAAGGTGCAGGCCAACGTCGGCCGCCCGCAGGTCAGCTACCGCGAGACGATCCGCAAGGCGGTCAAGGCCGAGGGCCGATTCGTGCGCCAGACCGGCGGCAAGGGCCAGTACGGCCACGCCGTGATCTCGCTGGTGCCCCTCGAGCGTGGTTCAGGCGTCGTCTACGAGTCGAAGGTGGTGGGCGGCTCGGTGCCGCGCGAGTTCTGGAAGCCGGTCGAGCAGGGGATCCGCGACGCGTTCGCGGCCGGCGTGATCGCCGGCTACCCGGTGATCGACCTCAAGGCCACGCTGCTGGACGGCTCGTACCACGAGGTGGACTCGTCGGAGATGGCGTTCAAGATCGCCGGCTCGATGGCAGCCAAAGACGGGGTGCATCGGGCCGATCCGGCCATCCTGGAGCCGGTGATGAAGGTCGACGTGACCGCGCCCGAAAATTTCATGGGTGATGTCATCGGCAACCTCAACAGCAAGCGCGGCCACATCGAGGGGATCGAGGAGCACGGCACCTCGCGCGTGATCCACGCCCACGTCCCGCTGGCAGAGATGTTCGGCTACGCCACCGAGCTGCGGAGCATGACGCAGGGGCGTGCCACCTATTCAATGGAGTTCTCCCGCTACGCCGAAGTCCCAACCGGCATCGCCAACGAGCTGATCGCCAAGTCCAAGAGCTAACAGGAGCGACGAAGGACCAACCATGGCCAAGCAGAAGTTCGACCGCAGCAAGCCGCACGTCAACGTCGGCACCATCGGCCACGTCGACCACGGCAAGACGACGCTGACCGCGGCCATCACCAAGTACCTCGCCATGCAGGGCGGGGCCGACTTCCGCGCGTTCGACAGCATCGACAACGCGCCGGAGGAGCGGGCCCGGGGCATCACCATCGCGATTGCCCACGTCGAGTACCAGACCAAGTCGCGCCACTACGCGCACGTGGACTGCCCAGGGCACGCCGACTACATCAAGAACATGATCACCGGCGCCGCCCAGATGGACGGCGCGATCCTGGTGGTCTCGGCGGCGGACGGCCCGATGCCCCAGACCCGCGAGCACATCCTGCTGGCGCGCCAGGTGGAGGTCCCGTCGCTGGTGGTCTACCTGAACAAGGTGGACATGGTCGACGACGAGATGCTGATCGACCTGGTCGAGATGGAGGTTCGCGAGCTCCTCAGCAAGTACAACTTCCCCGGCGACGACATCCCGGTCATCCGCGGGTCGGCGCTCAAGGCGTTGGAGTCCACCTCGACCGATGCCGATGCGCCCGAGTACGGCTCCATCAAGGAGCTGATGGACGCCGTCGACACGTACATCCCCACCCCGGTGCGCGAGGTCGACAAGCCGTTCCTGATGCCGATCGAGGACGTGTTCGGGATCAAGGGTCGCGGCACCGTCGCCACCGGCCGGATCGAGCGCGGCATGGTCCACACTGGCGACTCGGTCGAGCAGGTTGGCATCCACGCCAAGTCGCGCTCGCTGGTGGTGACCGGCGTCGAGATGTTCAAGAAGACCCTCGACGAGGGCCTGGCCGGCGATAACGTCGGGCTGCTGCTGCGCGGCATCGAGCGCGAGGAGATCGAGCGCGGCCAGGTGCTGGCCAAGCCGGGGAGCGTGAAGCCGGGCACGAAGTTCAAGGCCGAGGTCCTCGTCCTCACCAAGGAGGAGGGCGGCCGCCATACGCCGTTCTACGCTGGCTATCGTCCGCAGTTCTACCTGCGCACCACCGACGTGACCGGCGCGATCGAGCTGCCGGCGGGCGTGGAGATGATCATGCCCGGCGACAACGTCAACATCAACGTGGAGCTGATCACGCCGATTGCCATCGAGCAGGGCCAGCGCTTCGCCATCCGCGAGGGCGGTCACACCGTCGGCGCGGGCGTGATCACCGAGCTCGTCGGCTAGCTCGATGGCCAAGCAGCGCATCCGCATTCGGCTCAAGGCGTACGACCACAAGCTGCTCGACCAGTCGGCCGAGCAGATCGTGGAGACGGCGCAGCGGACCGGGGCCGCCATCGCGGGGCCGGTTCCGCTGCCGACCCGGATCGAGAAGTACACCGTCATCCGCGGGCCGTTCGTGCACAAGGATGGACGGGAGCAGTTCGAGATCCGCACTCACAAGCGACTGATCGACATCATCGATCCGTCGACCAAGACGGTGGATGCGCTGATGCGACTCAGCCTGGCGGCTGGGGTCGATATCGAGATCAAGATGTGATGACCGGTTCGAAGGAGTTCAGGTGCCGGCTGGGTTGATCGGGCGCAAGCTCGGCATGACGCGGGTCTTCGCGGAGGATGGTTCCGTGCTGCCCGTCAGCGTCATCCAGGCCACGCCCAACAGCGTCACCCGGCTGCGCACGCCGGAGCAAGACGGTTACGCCGCCCTGCAGGTCGGCGCGGGCACGGCCAAGCGCCAGACCAAGCCGGTCGCCGGCCAGTTCGCCGCGCTCGAGGCGGACCAGCGCCGACCCAGCGTCGTGCGCGAGTTCCGGGTCGATTCAGTGGACGGCTTCCAGGTCGGCCAGGTGCTCGACGTCAGCCTGTTCGCGCCCGGCGACCTGGTGGACGTCACCGGGGTGAGCCGTGGCAAGGGGTTCGCCGGGACCATCAAGCGCCACCACTTCAAGCGCGGCCCGACGACCCACGGCTCCACCAATACCCGCCAGCCGGGCTCGATTGGCGCCGGCACGACCCCGGGGCGGGTCTGGCTGAACACCCGGATGAGCGGCCACATGGGCGACGAGCGGGTCACGGTCAAGAAGCTGGTCGTCGTGCGGGTCGACACCCAGCGTCACCTGCTGCTGGTCAAGGGCGCCGTCCCCGGCGCGCGCAACGGCCTGCTTCTGGTCCAGAAGGCGACCTGACGATGGCCAAGACCACGGTGCTGAAGCCCAACGGCAGCAAGGCCGGCAGCGTCGAGCTGACCCCGGCCCTGTTCGACGCGCCGGTGCGCGGGGGGCTGCTGCATCAGGCGGTCGAGACCCAGCGCGCCGCTCGCCGGGTTGGGACGTCGGACACGCAGACGCGCGGCGAGGTGGCAGGCGGCGGGCGGAAGCCTTGGCGCCAGAAGGGCACCGGCCGGGCACGCCAGGGCAGCCGTCGCGCGCCGCAATGGGTGGGCGGTGGGGTGGTCTTCGGGCCGCACCCGCGCGACTACGAGCGCAAGTTGAACGCCAAGATGCGCCGCTCCGCCCTGAAAGGCGTGCTGACCGCGAAGGCCAGCGAGGGCGCGCTGCGCGTGGTCGAGGGGTTCGGCCTGGACGAGATCGGGACCCGTGCCGCCCTGGCACGCCTAAAGGCCTGGAAGGCCGAGGGCAAGGTGCTGGTCGTGCTGGCCGCGCGAGACCACGTGGTTGAGCGCTCGCTGCGCAACCTGCAGGAGGCGCGCGTGATCCTGGCCAACAGCCTGAACGTCGTCGACCTGCTCGAGGCCGACACGGTGGTCTTCACTCGCGAGGCGCTGGCGCGCGCCACGGAGGTGTACGCGTGACGGCCACGATTCACGACATCCTGATCCGCCCGGTCATCAGTGAGAAGAGCGTCGCCGAGACCGAGCGCCAGACCTACACCTTTGCGGTGCGACGCGACGCCAACAAGCTGCAGATCAAGGCCGCGGTCGAGGCGCAGTTCAAGGTGTCGGTGCTGGGCGTCCGGGTCATGACCGTGAAGCCCAAGCAGAAGCGGCGCGGCCGGCGCACGCCGGGCACGGTGCCCGGCTGGCGCAAGGCGGTGGTCACCATCGCGGTGGGTCAGAAGATCGAACTCTTCGAGGCGGTGTAGGGATGCCACTGCGCGGCTATCGACCAACCAGCCCGAGCCTGCGGCAGATGACCCGCTCGACGTTCGAGGAGGTCACGGCCGATGTGCCGCACAAGCCGCTCACCGAGCGGCTGATCTCGAAGGCCGGGCGCAACGCCCAGGGCAAGCTGAGCGTGCGTCACCAGGGCGGTGGCCACAAGCGCCTGTACCGGGTCATCGATTGGAAGCGCGACAAGGTCGGGGTGCCGGCCACCATCGCCACGGTCGAGTACGACCCCAACCGCTCGGCCAGGATCGCGCTGCTGCATTACGCCGACGGTGACAAGCGCTACATGCTGCTGCCCCACGGGCTGGGGGTCGGCGACGTGGTGGTGAGCGGGCCGGAGGCCGAGGCGCGAGTGGGGAACGCCCTGCCACTGTCGCGCATTCCGCTTGGCACCCAGATCCACAACATCGAGATGACCGCCGGCCGCGGCGGCCAGATCGTGCGCAGCGCGGGCAGCAGCGCGCAGCTGCTGGCCAAGGAAGGGGAGCACGCCACCCTGCGTCTGCCGTCGGGCGAGGTGCGCAGGGTGCGGGCCGAATGCATGGCCACGGTCGGCCAGGTGAGCAACCTCGATCACGAGAACCAGAAGATTGGCAAGGCCGGGCGCAGCCGGCACCTGGGTCGGCGCCCGGAGGTCCGCGGCGCAGCGATGAACCCCGCCGACCATCCGCACGGTGGCGGCGAGGGCAAGGCCTCGGCTGGCATGCCGCCCAAGACCCCCTGGGGCAAGCCCGCCATGGGCTACCGCACCCGCAAGAACAAGTTGACCGGCAAGATGATCGTCCGCCGTCGGTACGGACGGGGCTAGGAGACCTCGATGAGTCGTTCCGTCAAGAAGGGACCGTTCGTCGAGGCGCGCCTGCTCGGCCGCATCGACGAGATGAACAAGCACAGCGAGCGCAAGGTCCTGAAGACCTGGTCGCGGGCCAGCGTGATCTTCCCGCAGATGATCGGGCACACCATCGCCGTGCACGACGGTCGCCGGCACGTCCCCGTCTTCATGACCGAGAACATGGTCGGCCATCGCTTGGGCGAGTTTGCGCCGACGCGCCACTTTCGCGGTCACGGCAAGCGCACCGAGCGTTCCTCGGCGCTGAAGTAGAGGATCCCGATGCGCGTCACCGCCACCGCTAAGTTCATCCGGATCAGCCCGCGCAAGGTGCGGCTGGTCACCGACCTGATCGCCGGCAAGCCGGTCGAGGAGGCGGCGGCCATCCTGCGCTTCCTGCCCAACGCCGCCGCGCGCGACGTGGCCAAGGTGCTGAAGAGCGCAACCGCCAACGCCGAGAACAACTTCAACCTGGCCGCGGATCGCCTGACCGTGGTCAGTGCCGTGGCCGATGAGGGTCCCACCCTGAAGCGGTTCCGCCCCCGCGCCCAGGGCCGGACCTTCAGCATCCTCAAGCGAACCAGTCACATCACGGTCGCGGTCGCGGACCGAGAGGAAGCCTGATGGGTCACAAGGTACATCCCTACGGCTTCCGGATCGGGATCAACAAGCCGTGGCTCGCCAAGTGGTACGCCGATCGCGATTACGCCACCCTGCTCCAGGAGGACATGCGCATCCGGCGCCTGGTCGGAAAGCAGCTGGCCAACGCCAGCGTCAGCCAGGTCGAGATCGAGCGCGGCATCAATCACGTGACCGTGACGGTGCACTCGGCCAAGCCAGGAATCGTCATCGGCAAGGGTGGCCAGAACGTCGAGCTGCTGCGCAATTCGGTCGGCAAGCTCACCGACAAGAAGGTCAAGCTCGAGATCAAGGAGGTCCTCCAGCCGGAGCTTGACGCCGTGCTGGTGGCCCAGAACGTGGCTAGCCAGCTGGAGCGCCGGATCGCCTTCCGCAAGGCGGTCAAGCAGACCGTGCAGCGCACGGTCAAGGCCGGGGCGAAGGGCGTGAAGATCCAGGTCTCCGGCCGCCTCGGCGGCGCGGAGATGAGCCGTCGCGAGTGGGATCGGGAGGGGCGCATCCCGTTGGGCACCCTGCGGGCCGATATCAGCTACGGCGTCGTGCACGCTCGGACGACCTACGGGCGAATCGGGGTCAAGGTCTGGATCTATCGCGGCGACCAGCTCGGCGAGCGACCGGGTGCGGCCCGCACCGAGCCCCGCCCGCGGCCGACGCGCGGCCGACCGCGAGCCGCGCCATTGAGCAGCCCGGTTGCGGCCAGCCCATCGAGCCCGGTGGTGGATGACGTGCCGGCCGAGGGTGGGGAGGCCTAGCCATGCTGCTACCCAAGCGAACCAAGCACCGCAAGGTGCAGCGCGGCCGTCGCGCCGGACTGAGCAAGGGCGGGACCACCGTCAGCTTCGGCGAGTACGGGTTGATGGCCGAGGAGGTGTGCTGGTTGACCAGCCGCCAGATCGAGGCCGCGCGCCGGACCATGACCCACCACATCAAGCGCGGCGGGCGGATCTGGATCCGCGTCTTCCCCGACAAGCCGGTGACCAAGAAGCCGGCCGAGGTCCGGATGGGATCGGGCAAGGGTGCGCCCGACCACTGGGTCGCCGTGGTGAAGCCCGGACGCGTGATGTTCGAGATGGCCGGCGTCCCGGAGGACACCGCGCGCGAGGCGATGCGGCTGGCCAGTCACAAGCTCCCGATCCAGACCAAGTTCGTGATCAAGGAGGGCGTCGAACATGGACATCAGTGAGATCCGGCGCCTGTCCGACCTCGACCTGCAGGCAGCGCTGCTCGAGGCCAAGCAGGAGCTCTGGAAGGTCCGCTTTGACCTGGCCACCCGCCAGGAGAAGAACTACAGCCGCCTGCCGGCGACGCGACAGCGCATCGCCCGGATCCTGACCGTCATGACCGAACGACAGCGGGCGGCCTCGGCCGTGATCGAGGAGGCGAGCTGATGCCCGGCCAGCGACGGACCAAGGTCGGACGGGTCGTCTCCGACAAGATGGACAAGACGGTGGTGGTCAGCGTCGAGCGGCTGCGCCGACACCCGATCTACAAGCGGGTGGTGCGCCTGTCCAGCAAGTTCAAGGCCCACGACGAGCTCAACGCGGCCCGGGTGGGTGACACGGTGCGCATCGCCGAGAGCCGGCCGCTGTCGCGCGAGAAGCGCTGGACGCTGATCGAGGTGCTCTCGCACGGCGGCGGGATCGCGCCCGGTGATGAGCTGGCGGAGGACACATGATTCGCCAGTACACGCGCCTGCGGGTGGCCGACAACTCCGGCGCCCGCGAGCTGATGTGCATCACGGTCATCGGGCGCTCCAACAGCGCCACGGCCGAGGTCGGTGACGTCATCGTGGCCAGCGTCAAGCAGGCCCTGCCCAACTCCGGGGTCAAGAAGGGCGACGTGGTGCGCGCCGTGGTGGTGCGCACGGCCAAGGAATACGGCCGCCCGGACGGTTCCCAGATCCGATTCGACGAGAACGCCGCCGTCCTGATCACGCCCCAGGGCAACCCGCGCGGAACGCGCATCTTCGGTCCGGTAGCGCGCGAACTGCGCGAGCGGAACTACATGAAGATCGTGTCGCTCGCCCCGGAGGTGCTGTAGGCCATGAGCGTGCGAAAGGGCGACACCGTAGTGGTGCTGGCCGGCAAGGACCGCGGCAAGCGGGGCACCGTCGAGCGGGTCGAGGCCACCAAACGAGGACTGGGCGTGGTGGTTCAGGGCATCAACATGGCCAAGCGTCACCAGCGCGCGCGCTCCCGGACCCAGGCCGCGGGGATCATCGACGTCCCGGTGCCGCTCGACATCAGCAACGTGCAGGTGGTCTGCCCGCAGTGCGGGAAGCCGACCCGCGTCGGCCAGCAGCTGATCGGCGGGGATCGCCCGCGCCGCGTGCGCGTGTGCAAGCACTGCGGCGAGCAGCTCGAGGTGACCAGGTGAGCCCCGAGCCCAAGGCCCCACGCGTGGCCAAGGTCAGCCGTCCCACGGGCGAGACCAAGGCCGTCGTCAAGCGTCCCGCCAAGCCCGCCGCTTCGGCCGCGGTGACGCGGCCGCGCGCCAGGAAGGCCACCGCCGCTCCGCTCGAAGTGCCCGTGGCGGCGGCGCCCGCTCGCAGCGTGGCGGAGCCGGTTGGCCTGCGACGGCGCTATCGCGACGAGGCCGTGCCCGCGCTGCTGCGTGAGTTCAGCTACGCCAACCCGATGCAGGTCCCGCGCCTGCACAAGGTCGTGGTCAACATCGGCCTGGGCGAGGCGATCCAGAACGCCAAGGCGCTCGACGCCGCGGTGCGAGACCTGGCGGGGATCACGGGCCAGAAGCCGATCGTGACCAAGGCCACCCGATCCATCGCCCAGTTCCGCCTGCGCACCGGGATGCCAATCGGTGCCAAGGTCACGCTCCGCGGCCAGCGGATGTGGGACTTCCTGGAGCGCACCATGCGCCTGGCCCTGCCCCGGATCCGCGACTTCCGCGGCGTGGCAACCCGCTCGTTCGACGGCCGCGGCAACTTCAGCCTCGGCCTGCGCGAGCAGCTGGTGTTCCCCGAGATCGAGTACGACAAGATCGACCGCCTGCGCGGCATGGAGATCAGCATCGTGACCACCGCCCGCAGCGACGAAGAGGGGCGCAAGCTCCTCGAGCTGCTCGGCATGCCGTTCCAGGCCAACTGAGGAGACCCGAGTGGCCAAGAAATCCATGATCGCGAAATCGCTGCGCAAGCCGCGCTTTCCAGTCCAGCAGCACAACCGGTGCGCGGTATGTGGTCGCCCGCGCGGCTACATGCGTCGCTTCGCGATGTGCCGTATCTGCTTCCGGGAGCGAGCCCTCGAGGGCCAGCTGCCGGGGGTGACCAAGTCCAGCTGGTAGATCGCCGACCCCAAACCCACGCGGCCGCAGTGCGGTCGTTCAGCGGCAGGCGCCCGGACCGATCCGGCGCGAACCACCGCCGAGGAGAGAAACCAAAGGTATGAACGTAACCGACCCGATCGCCGACATGCTGACCCGGATCCGGAACGCGAGCATGGCCAGGCATGAGCTGGTGGCGCTGCCATCCTCGCGCGTTAAGCGCGAGATCGCCCGCATCCTGGTCGAAGAGGGCTTCATCGATGGGCTCAGCATCGGACAGGATGGACCCCACGAGCAGCTCGTCCTGACGCTGCGCTACGTCGATGGCCGGACGCCGGTCATGAGCGGACTGAAGCGCATCAGCAAGCCCGGCCTGCGGGTCTACGCCCGCAAGACAGAGATCCCGCGCGTGCTCGGCGGTCTCGGGCTGGCCATCCTCTCCACCTCCCACGGGATCATGACCGGGCAGCAGGCCCGGAAGTTGAATCTCGGTGGCGAGGTGCTGTGCTACGTCTGGTAGGGGCTGACATGTCACGCATCGGACGCATGCCGATCCCGCTTCCCAGCGGGGTCGAGGTGATCCAGGAGGGCCAGACGCTGCGCGTGACCGGCCCTCGCGGCACGCTCCAGCGCGACGTGCATCCCGAGATGCAGATCGAGCGCGATGCCGCCGAGCTGCGCGTGGTGCGCCCCAGCGACCAGCCGCGGCATCGGGCCCTGCACGGCCTGACCCGGACCCTGATCGCCAACATGGTGACCGGCGTGACGACCGGCTTCCGCAAGGGACTCGAGATCAGCGGGGTGGGATACCGCGCCCAATTGCAGGGCGACAAGCTGGTGTTGGCCCTGGGCTACTCGCACCCGGTGGAGGTTCCGGCCCCGGCGGGGATTGCGTTCGAGTTGGAGACCCCCACCCGGCTCGCCGTCGTGGGAGCCGACAAGGAGCTGGTTGGCCAGGTGGCCGCCTTCATCCGCTCCCGTCGCAAGCCGGAACCCTATAAGGGCAAGGGCATCCGCTACGCCGGCGAGCAGATCCTGCGCAAGGCCGGCAAGACCGGCAAGGTGGGGGGCAAGTAACCGATGATCAGGCAGCAATCTCGCGACGCGCTGCGGCGCAAGCGCCACGCCCGGCTTCGGCTTCGCGTGTCGGGCAGCAGCCTTCGGCCGCGGCTCTCGGTCTTCCGCAGCACGCGCTTCATCTACGCCCAGGTGATCGACGACAGCTCCGGGCGGACCCTGGTCGCCGCGTCCAGCCGCGAGGCCGGCCTGGCCGCTTCCAGCAGGATCGACGCGGCGCGCGCGGTCGGCCTGGCCATCGCCGAGCGGGCACGGTCCGCCGGCATCCACGCCGTGGTCCTGGACCGCGGCGGGTATCGATACCACGGGCGGGTTCGCTCGCTCGCCGAGGGCGCCCGCGAGGGCGGCCTCGACCTGTAGAGCGGAGGTAGAACGGTGGCGAGGATCGATGCATCCAAGCTCAATCTCGAAGAGAAGGTGGTCCAGATCAACCGCGTCGCCAAGGTGGTGAAGGGCGGCCGACGCTTCAGCTTCAGCGCGGTCGTGGTCGTCGGCGACGGCAACGGCACCGTGGGAGCGGGGCTGGGCAAGGCCGGCGAAGTACCCGAAGCGATTCGCAAGGGCGTGGAAGACGCCAAGAAGCACCTGGTCCACATTCCCCTGGTCGGCACCACCATCCCGCACGTTTCGCAGGCGGACTTTGGCGCGAGCCGGGTGCTGTTGATGCCCGCCGCGGCCGGCACCGGCGTGATCGCGGGTGGCTCGGTGCGCTCGGTGGTCGAGGCCGCCGGTATCCGGGATGTGCTCAGCAAGACGATGGGCAGCACCAACCCGGTCAACGTGGTGAGCGCCACGATTGCCAGCCTGTCCGCCCTGCGCTCTGCGGACCGGATCGCGGCTGCCCGGGGCAAGACCGCGGAGCAGTTGATCGGCAAGCGCGCCGCCGCCGCCGCGCGTCGACCGCACCAGGCCGTCGAGCGGAGCGCACCCGGCTTCGGCGGTCCGGGGGACAGCCGTGGCCGCTAAGCGCAGCGGCTCGGGCCCCGCGGCCAGCCTGCGGGTGACCTGGGTCCATTCGACCATCGGGCACAAGGCCGGCGCACGTGGCACCATCCGCGCGCTCGGCCTGCATCGGCTGCACCAATCGGTCGATCTGGCCGACACCCCGGTCAACCGCGGCATGATCCGACGGGTGGCGTTCTTGCTGCGCGTCGAGCCGCTGGCCGAGCGGCCATCAACTGGCGAGGAGTCCTGAGTGAAGCTGCATGACCTGCGTCCCGACGAGGGGTCGCATCCGCCATCGCGTCGGCTGGGACGCGGCCACGGATCGGGCCGCGGCAAGACCGCGGGGCGCGGAACGAAGGGCCAGAAGGCGCGCTCCGGAGGCAGCATCCCGGCCTGGTTCGAGGGCGGCCAGACACCGCTCCACATCCGCACGCCCAAGCTGCACGGATTCAAGAACCGGTTCCGGGTGGAGTACGCGGGCGTGAACCTGGGTCGCCTCAGCGAGGCTGCCCCGGGGACCCTCATCACACCCGATGTGCTGCGCCACGACAAGCTGGTCCGCGATCAGAAGACCCGCCCATTGCCAATCAAGATCCTGGCAGGAGGCGATGCCCCGCGTGGCGTGACGATCCACGCGCACGCCTTCACTCGCCAGGCGATCAGCAAGCTGGAGGCCGCGGGCAGTTCGGTGCAGCTGATCTCGTGGCCGGACGGGGCGCCGCTCGACTTCGCGCCCTTCGCGAGCGCGCCGACCGCCACCGCCGGCACGCCCCCACCCACGACCGAGGCCGAGGCGGAGACCGAGACCGAGACCGAGACCGAGACCGAGACCGAGGCATAGCGTGATCGAATCGCTGGTCACCGCGTTCCGCGCCCCGGACATCCGGCGCAAGATCCTCTTCACGCTGGGGATCTTGCTCGTCTTCCGGGTGCTCACCAGCGTGCCGGTTCCGGGCGTCGACCAGGCGCAGCTCGCCAACCTGTTCAACTCGAACCAGCTGCTCGGCTTGCTCGACCTGTTCTCGGGCGGAGGCCTGGCCACCGCCTCGATCATCGGGATGGGGGTCAACCCCTACATCAATGCCAGCATCATCATGCAGCTGATGCAGGGCGTCATCCCGAGCCTCGGTGAATTGGCGCGAGAGGGCGAGTACGGTCGCAACCGACTGAACCAGTACACCCGCCTGCTGACCGTGCCGATGGCCTTCGCCCAGGGCTACGGGTTCTCGGTCCTGCTCTCGTCGAACGGGGTGATCGCGCCCTCGCCGCTCTTCAGTTTCGAGACCATCGGGCTGCTGCTGAGCTTCACCGCCGGCACGATCCTGTTGATGTGGTTGGGCGAGCTGATCAGCGAGCGCGGCCTGGGCAATGGCATCAGCTTCATCATCTTCGCCGGCATCGTGGGCCGCATCCCCGACCAGGCCGGACCGATCATCGCCGGCCCGGACGGACTGGTCCGGATCATCCCGTTCATCGTGCTCGCCGTGATCGTGATCGCGGGCGTGGTCTTCATCAACGAGGGTCAGCGCCGCCTGCCGGTGCAGTACGCGAGTCGGGTTCGGGGACGCCGCATGTACCAGGGCCAGACCCAGTATCTGCCGCTCAAGGTGACCATGGCGGGTGTGATCCCGATCATCTTCGCGGTCAGCATCCTCCTCTTCCCGGCCCAGATCGCGCAGTACTTCACCGCCAGCGACACGGATTGGGTTCGATCGGTGGCCGCCTTCGTGGTGAACAACCTGAGCCAGAACAACGTGATCGTGTACGGGGCGCTGTACTTCGTGCTGGTCGTCTTCTTCACGTACTTCTACACCGCCTTCCAGTTCAGGCCCGATCAAACCGCCGACTACCTGCGCAAGAACGGGGGGTTCATCCCGGGCATCCGCCCGGGCAAGCCGACCGAGGACTTCCTGGCGCGCGTCACCAACCGGATCACGCTGGGTGGCGCCCTGTTCCTGGCCACGCTGGCAGTCCTGCCATTGGTCGTGTCGGCGCTGATCCCGGGAACCCAAGCATTAAGCCTGGGTGGCACGAGCGTGCTGATCCTGGTCAGCGTGGTGGTGGAGACCATGAAGCAGCTCGAGGCCCAGATGATGATGCGCCACTACGAGGGCTTCATCCGGTGACAGACGCGGGCCGCGGCCGGATGGCCCCGCGCCCGCGACGGATCCTGCTGCTGGTGGCACCCGTCGGCGCGGGAAAGGGGACCCAGGCCCGGGCCCTGGGCGAACGATTGGGCCTTGCCCACCTGGCCACCGGCGACCTGTTCAGGGGTGCCGTGCGGGCCGGGACCGAGCTGGGGAGGCAGGCGGAGGCCTTCATGCAGCGCGGGGACCTCGTCCCCGATCAGATCAGCGTGGCGCTCATCGGCGAGCAGCTCGCCCTTCCCGACGCCGCGCCGGGGGTGATCCTGGATGGTTTTCCCCGCACCGTGGCCCAGGCCGAGGCGCTTGACGCGATGCTGGCCGGCCAGCGGACGGCGGTGGAGCAGGTGATCTCGATCGAGGTTCCCGACGAGGAGCTGGTGCGCCGGGTGGCCGGCCGCCGGGTGTGTCCGACCTGCGGCACGCCCTACCACCTCGACAGCGACCCGCCATCCAGGCCGGGCGTGTGCGATCGCGACGGCACGGCGCTCGTGCAGCGCGCTGATGACCGTGAAGACGTGGTCCGCGCCCGGCTCGCGCGGCAGGGCCCCCCGATGCAGGACGTGCTCGCCCACTACCGACAGCGCGGGCTCGTCCGCAGCGTGGACGGCCGGCAGGCCATCCACCGCGTCACCGAGGAGATCCTCCGAACGTTGGCCGACCCAGCCGACCCGGCGGCATGATCACCATCAAGCGCGACGATGAGATTGCGCGGATGCGGCACGCGGGCGGGATCCTCGCCGAAGTGCTTGACGCGATGCAGGCTGAACTCCGGCCGGGGATCACGACCGCGGCGCTCAACGAGCTGGCCGAGGGGCTGATCCGCGGCGCAGGGGCCGTCCCGTCGTTCCTGGGCTACCCCGGTGCGACGCCGTTTCCGGCCTCGATCTGCGCGTCGATCAACGACGAGGTCGTGCACGGGATCCCGTCGCGCAACCGTCGGCTGCAGCCGGGGGACGTGGTCAGCCTAGACGTTGGCTGCATCTGGGACGGCTGGCACGCCGATGTGGCGCGCACCTGGGTCCTGCCCCCGACCCCGCGACGCGTCCAGGAACTGGTGGATGCCACCCGGCGCGGGATGGAGGCCGGGATCGCAGCTGCCCTGCCGGGGAACCGGCTGGGGGACGTCGGGGCCGCGATCGAGGCGGTGGCGCGCCGGCACGGCTATGGAGTGGTCCGCCCGTTCGTCGGTCACGGCATCGGCAGGTCGATGCACGAGAGTCCGAACGTGCCCAACTACGGGCGCGCGGGGACCGGCGTCCGCATCGAGCCGGGGATGTGCTTCGCCATCGAGCCGATGTTCAACCTGGGGGCTGACGACGTGGTGGTCCTCGACGACGGGTGGACGGTGGTCACCCGCGACGGCAGCCTGTCGGCGCATTTCGAAGACACGATCGCGATCCGCGAGTCGGGTCCGGAAGTGCTCACCCGGGCGTGAGCGGAGCGGTTGTGTCGGTCACGGAGCCTCGTGTATACTCCGCGTTCCGTGGGCCGCCCGGTGCGGCGGCCTTTCCGTGTGTCCAATTCCGATTCTTCAATCAGCAGATCGAGGGTGCGTAGCGCTTGGTAAAGAAGGATGCGATCGAGGTCGAGGGCGAGGTGGTCCTGCCCCTCCCCAACGCGATGTTCAAGGTGCGCCTGGAGAACGGGCACGAGGTTCTGGCCCACGTCTCCGGCAAGCTCCGACAGAACTTCATTCGCATCCTGCCAGGTGACACCGTCCGCGTCGAGCTCAGCCCCTACGACCTCACCCGGGGTCGCATCACGTACAGGATGAGATGAAGGTAGCCGCGTCCATCAAGCCCCGCTGCGAGCGCTGCAAGGTCATCAAGCGCTCGGGAGTGGTCATGGTCATCTGCGTCATTCCCAAGCACAAGCAGAGGCAGGGGTAGCCGCCGATGGCCCGGATTGCCGGCGTCGACATCCCGCGCGACAAGCGCGTGGTGATCGCGCTGACCTACATCCACGGCATCGGTCCGACATCGGCAAGGCAGGTCCTGGCCGCGGCCAACGTGGCCGAGGCGACCCGAACCCGGGACCTGTCCGAGGACGAGGTGACCCGCATGCGCGAGGTGATCGATCGTCGCTTCAAGGTCGAGGGTGACCTGCGCCGCGAAGTCTCGATGAACATCAAGCGGCTGATGGAGATCGGCTCG
>Ga0209751_10001186_pt1 | contig 27075 bp, 23 predicted proteins | sample RifCSP13_1_FD_184019 | JGI IMG/M metagenome (GOLD analysis project Ga0209751, IMG submission 184019) | Soil microbial communities from Rifle, Colorado - Rifle CSP2_sed 13_1 (SPAdes) (version 2) | ecosystem: Environmental > Terrestrial > Deep subsurface > Rock core/Sediment | place: Rifle...
AGTCAAACCGTGCAGAAGCAGCAGGGAAGAACGAGATTTAGTTCTTCCTAATTTGCTGAGACTGCGGAGATAAAGCTGACCGGCTAAAGCCGGTGGATTTAACCTTGTGATGGAAATTAAACCTCGCGCATGGCAACCAATCTTCTGATCGTCGAATCTCCGGCTAAAGCCAAAACGCTCAAGAAATATCTGGGCAATGACTTCGAAGTGCTCGCCTCGTATGGGCACGTGCGCGACTTGGTTCCCAAGACCGGCGCAGTAGATACCGACAACAATTTCGCCATGCAATACGAGGTCATCGCACGCAACAGCAAACATGTCGACGCGATTGCCAAAGCCGCCGCGCTGGTCGACAACATCCTGCTGGCACCTGATCCGGACCGCGAAGGGGAGGCCATCGCCTGGCACATTGCCGAGTTGCTCAAGGCCAAGCGCGGCTTGAAGAACAAGAATATGCAACGCGTGGTGTTCTACGAAATCACCCAATCGGCGGTGCGCGAAGCAGTTGCTCATCCACGCGAGATTTCCATTCAGCTGGTCAACGCGCAACAGGCACGCCGCGCGCTGGATTACCTGGTCGGCTTCAATTTGTCGCCGTTGCTATGGCGCAAGATACGTCCGGGTTTATCGGCGGGTCGCGTGCAAAGTCCCGCGCTGCGCCTGATCGTCGAGCGCGAGTTGGAAATCGAAGCGTTCCGCACACAGGAATACTGGACGGTGCATCTGGACAGTCACAAGGCTCACCAGCCGTTTTCCGCCAAGCTGTTTCAGTACCAAGGCAAGAAACTGGAGCAACTCAGCATCGGCAGCCAAGCCGAATACGACACGATTTTCTCCAAGCTCAACGATGTCAGGCTGCCGCCCAAGGTAGTGAGCGTCGAGAAGAAGACCAAGCAGCGTTATGCCGCCGCGCCGTTCACCACTTCCACCCTGCAACAGGAAGCCGTGCGCAAGCTAGGCATGTCCGCCGAGCGCACCATGCGCACCGCTCAATCGCTGTATGAAGGTGTGGACATCGGCGGGCAGACCGTTGGTTTGATTTCCTACATGCGTACCGACTCGGTGTCGCTGGCAAAAGAAGCGGTGCAGGAAATCCGCAACTATATCAGCAGCAACTTCGCCGCCGATTATTTGCCGCGCACCCAGCCGGCTTACAGGAGCAAAACCAAGAACACGCAGGAATCGCACGAAGCGATCCGCCCGACCTCCATCGCGCGCACTCCGGACAGCATGCGCGGCCATTTGAATGCCGATCAGGCGCGCCTCTACGAGATGATTTGGAAGCGCACGCTAGCCTGCCAAATGGCTCCGGCTCGTTTCGACACCGTCAGTCTGGACATTAGTTTGGGCGGCGACAGCACGCTGTTCCGCGCCTCTGGTCAGACCCTGGTATTCCCCGGCTTCATCGGTGTGTACATGGAAGACGTGGACGACTCAGCCGAAGAAGAGGGCGGCAAACTGCCGCCGCTGGCCGAGGGAGACGTATTGTCGCTCGATAAACTGTATGGTGAACAGCACTTCACCCAGCCGCCGCCGCGCTTTTCCGAAGCCAGTCTGGTCAAGTCGCTGGAAGAATACGGCATCGGGCGGCCTTCCACTTACGCCACCATCATCTCCACCCTGCAAGCTCGAGAATACGCCATTCTGGAAAAGAAACGCTTCGTGCCCACCGATGTAGGGCGAGTCGTCACTCGTTTCCTCACCGAGCATTTCACCCGCTATGTCGATTACGGCTTCACCTCGTCGCTGGAAAACGAGCTGGACGAAGTTTCCGAAGGCAAGCGCGACTGGATACCGGTGCTGGATGAATTTTGGAAAGGCTTTAGCAAGCTCATCACCGAAAAGCAAAGCATCGAGCGCAAGGATGTCACCCAGGAACTACTCGACGAAGCCTGTCCGAAATGCGGCAAGCCCCTGTCCAAACGGCTCGGCAAGCGCGGCAGCTTCATTGGCTGCACCGGCTATCCAGCATGTGACTTCACGCGCAGTCTGGGCGGGGAAGTGAAAGATGGCGGCTCGGCACGCCGCGAACTTGGCGCGCATCCCGACAGCAAACAAGCGGTATTGTTGCTGCGCGGCCCTTACGGCTATTACGTACAACTCGGCGAAGTGGTGGAAGGCGACAAGACCAAGCCCAAGCGCGTCTCATGGCCCAAAGAATTACCGCTAGAACAAGCTAGTCTGGACAACGCACTGAAGCTGCTGCAACTGCCACGCGAACTTGGCGCGCATCCCGAAACCGGTAAGAAAGTCATCGCCAACATCGGCCGCTTCGGCCCCTACCTTGGGCATGACGGCAAGTTCAAATCCATCCCGCGCAGCGACAGCATCTTCAACATCAGTCTGGATCGCGCGGTGGAATTGCTGGCGCAAGCCAAGGCCGGCAACACCGTGCTGCGCACCTTGGGCGAACACCCCGACGACAAGGCCGCAGTGGAAATTCGCATCGGTCGCTATGGTCCTTACGCCCGCCACGGCAAGATCAACGCCACCCTGCCCAAGGATGTTTCACCGGATGAAATTACGCTGGAAGAGGCATTGGCGTTGATTGCTGCCAAAGCCACTAAAGCAAAAGCGGCGGCGAAAGCGGCAAAACCTGCTCCCAAGAAGGTTGCTGCTAAGAAAACGGCTAAGAGTAAGGCTTAAGCTTATAGGGTGCAATAAACGTAGCGCATTGCACTGGTTGGCCAATACCCCTCGGCGCAATGCCCGTTGGTTATTGCGTCTTGCGCTGGCTGTTGCACTTCGAGATTGAATCCGCGAGATGAGAAAATTGTATGGCTTGACGTACTTAAGGAATTTTATGAGCCGTTTAAGAACTATTTAGAAAGGGCGGTGGGAGAGATGAAGAGTGTAAAAGGAACCCCAGAAGAAAGCACTAAGATATGCACCGTCTGTGGGCAGCCTATGGTTATACGATGGGGAAAACATGGGAAATTTCTGGGATGCTCAGCATTTCCCAAATGTAAAAGCACGCTCCCTCTGGATGAAAAGGGTGAACCTGCCGCTCCTGAGACCACTGACCAGAAATGTGAAAAATGTGGCAGCGCTATGGTGGTCAGAGCCAGCCGTCATGGAAAATTTCTGGCATGTTCTGCATACCCAAACTGCAAAAACACAAAATCCCTTACCGGCGAAACAACCAAAGTTGAACCTACCAACGAAAAGTGTGAAAAATGCGGCAGCCCAATGGTTATTCGATTTAGCAAGAAATGCCGATTTATGGGCTGTTCAGCCTATCCAAAATGCAGAAATATCAAGTCTTTGCCTACAGGTGTAAAGTGCCCAAAAGAGGGTTGTGGCGGAGACCTGATACAACGTTGCTCGAAAAAGGGTGGTATCTTTTTCGGATGCAGTAAATATCCTGAATGCGATTATATTGCGAAAGAATTACCCGATACAACAACTGATACTGTAAAGGAAGAATAAATTAAATTAATTGCTTTATTTCAAAGTTACAAACCCTTTATTCTTTACAAAGACACTGACTGGACTATTTGTTTCTAAGAATTCATCCATGAGTGTCATAAATTCTATAACAGAATGCACCTCTTTTGTGCCTACTTTTGTTATTAGATCACCTGGCTTTATACCGGCACGCTCGGCGGGACTATTTACTTCTACATCGACAACCAAAACTCCTTTTTCACCTTCAAGTCCAAGTGATTTTGCAATATCTTGATTTAAATCGTTGACTACCAATCCCAAAGAGAATTTTGTTGGTTCATCCAGTTTTCGAATAGCTACATAGGTTTTACCAGCAAGATCTTCGGGCTGTCTTTCCACAAAGACATCCAGTGCACTTTCCACACCGTCTCGTATAACCTTTACAATGATTTTTGTATCTACTTTTGCATGCCGAATAGCATGCTGGAGATACGTTGTATTTTCGATTCTTTTCCCATCTATCTCTGAAATGATATCACCGGGACGGATGCCTCCCTTCGCAGCGGGGGTCTCGCTCCACACCTCCAAAACAAATGCACCCATTTCTGTTGACAGGCCAAAACGAGAGATAATTTCTTTTTTATCTTTGAGACCAAGCGATACGGCTAAATCGTCATTAATATCGTGCGTTCCCACACCCAAGTATCCTCTTATAACTGTTCCTGTAACCATGATCTTTTCGGCAGTTTCTTTTGCAATAGAAGCAGAAATTGCAAATCCTACACCTTGGAAACCACCCGAACGAGTTGCAATAGCGGTGTTTACACCAATAACCTCACCCCTCAGATTGACAAGCGGGCCACCACTGTTTCCAGGATTGATGGCTGCGTCCGTCTGGAAAAAATCTTCGTAGACAAAAGGGAGTACGAACGGAATGACATGTGTCCTTCCTTTGGCGCTGATTATGCCGGTAGAAACGGTTTGTTGGTACCCAAAAGGGCTACCAATTGCGATAACCCAATCACCCACTTGCACTTCTTCTGAATCGCCGAATTCGGCAGGTAAGAAATTCTCTCCTTCTATTTTAATGACCGCAAGGTCGGTATTTGGATCAATGCCAACGATTTTGGAGTGTCTGTATTGTTCACCATTGTAAGTAACCACCGTGATTTCATCTTCAGAAAAACCGCTGATAACATGGTTATTGGTCAAGATATAGCCCAGTTCATCTATAATAATACCTGAGCCTAATCCCCTTTTTGGTATATTATCAGTAGGGTGATCACGTTTGGGTTGAAAATCTTGATAGGGTGGTAATGGTTCGGTATCTGTACTATTTTTTAAAGGTTCCTTTTTTTCTGTGCTTAAACTGACAACTGAGGGTCTGACGAGTTGTGAAACTTTTCGGAATGTTTCTATAAGCGGTTTGGTTATCTTTTCAAGTTCAAAGAGTTCTTGCTTTAATTTATCGATTTCGGCATTTCGCCCTGCAAAAGTAGGGCAGTTGTAGAGGAAGAATAAGGAAGTTACTATCAACGACAAAAATAATAATTTTGTGCATTTCATTTTTTATTTGTAGGAGCTTTCAATTTATAAACCAGATACCCACTACCAGCAAATATAAATACATCTACGAAAAATGTTAAAATAACTACCCTTTTCGCTAATTTGGGATTGTTTGTCCTGTGGACTTTTGCAATTGCACTAAAGGTAAAGTATACAATTAAAATATATGCAAAGCATACACCTATAATCAAGGGTATTTTTTTTGAAGTCTTCATTAATTAACAGCACAATGAACTTATAACCACCCCTTGATCCCCTCCTTCGCAAGGAGGGGATCAAGGGGTGGTCTTCCGCGGGTTATTTGCCATACTGGTTATGGTCACGAAACCCGCATGAATAAAATGAAAATTCCTATACAATTAAATTATATTTTAGATAGTGCTGTTTAAAAGTAGACTTAAGGAGTTGTTGGAGATACTGTCTTCTCTTTTACCTCCTCTTTTGTTCCCAACTTCATCATTTCCAGCCGATTAGACAATTCAATTTCAGCCTTCTGGATATCACCTATCCGTTTATTAAGGTTTTCTTCAGTAGTTTTATAATTAGCCTCAAAACCGCAAACATGCGCATCCAAATTTTTAATCATTGTTTCTCTCTCTTTGATCGTTTGTTGGATATCATTATTGCAGTTCTTTATGTCATCTATGTCGTTATGGAGACCATTCCCATCATTTACAATTAAAGAAATAGACCTGGATAAATCATCTAGTCGTTTTTCTAGCGTTTGAGTTATTTTAGAAATTTCAGCTACTCTACGATCTGTATCCTTCAGCCTTTCACTCGAAGTAGCACTACACCCGAACAGAGACATTGATAACATCCAGATACAAATATAGGTTACAAAATAATTTTTCATTTTCTAATTATAAATCAATTGTATATAAACACAAAAAAAATTTATTATAAATTGGAACTTTTTTTGAATTAAATATGTTTTTCCTATCAAATTGTTCTCCTTTTTTAAGCAAGCTGACTTTCGCTTTCCTCCTTTTCTACGAAAGTCGGCTTGCTGTTTTTTATATGTAGATATCTAAAAAGGAACCTAGCGGTTCTCTGCGGTTTCTTTTTTCTATAGTCAGAGGATCGGTAATTCCCTTCGTTTGAACATTCTTCGCTGTGTCTCCCTGTGTAACGTTTTTGACTTTCTGTGCAAAAATCTCACTTTTTTTCTGTATTTTTTCTACATTCTGCGAGTGGATACTTTTAGGTATATTTTCAATGTCACTCTTTTGAGCGTTTTTTACTTCATTTTTAAAATCAAGACTGTTAATTTCTTTTTTATTTGTTTGTGTGGATAATCGTTTAATCTGTTCAAGAAGTTTTGATACTACCGGAGTTACGTCATTTACCATATGCCTCCCCCCTAAAATAATTTGATGGGAACAATAATACAAGTGCAGATTTAAATGTGAGCGATTTTTGTACCTAATTCAATCAAGTCATTTAGAAAAATGCATACATTTAAGATAAAAAGATCATTCCGTATAAAGTATCACTAAAAAGATTGTGAAAATGTTTTTTCTTTGAGTAACAGATTCAATTGTTGTAACACTAATAGAATTAAGGTATTACATGTAAAATATATTTTTAGCAAGATCTTTATAAAATTTATTACCTATGCAAAGGGTGTTTTTAAAATTGTTTTCAACTTGCCATGCTATGAAAGAAATATAAATTTGTTTAGCAAAACCAGCTAATATTTAACTATAATCCATACTAATTTATACAAAAACTGTTGGAAAATTCAACCGTGTTATAAGTATTGTATTTTGTTGGATTGCATTTTTATGTGCTGAATGTTATAATTTTCTCGTAATTTATTTTAACATATTGTTATTTATAAAAGGGGGCGAAAGGATTCGACCGGACAGTTTGAGGTTTAGGTGGCGTATTGAGGTTGTCAGGCGGCCTCATTAAAAACCTGGCAAAATGATTTAAATGCCGAATATCCAATGGCACTGGCTGCTTAATTAACAGCCACGTTTCATTATTCTTACCTGCGAGGTTAATGAAACGACGATTAGCAGGTTAGTTCATTCCTTTTGCCCGGTGGGGAATGAACGAATTCTTAACTGAGCTGGTCTATGGAAACCCTGTCAGTTGGGGTTCCAGATGGCGAGACTTAAAAAATTGACTATATACGTAGAAGCCTATGCTGAAATGTCTAGGGACGCGGGTTCAATTCCCGCCGCCTCCACCATTTCAAGATTATTATTCAATGCAAACGCTTGTGCTTTTGACGAAAATATTTATCAAGTTTTCACTTGATAAATCAATGTTTTAACCTTTTCAATAGCGGCCTCTTTAGTGTTTAAATTGCCTTCGAGTTGTTCATCTTCAATTTTTGTCAAAATATCTTTAAATACAGGACCTGGTTTTAGTCCCATGTCGATAAGGTCGTGTCCGGTGATAAGGGGCTTTGGTTTGACCTCTTCATGACTCAGTTTACTGAACATCTCCTGACAGTAGTGGTAGTCAGATAGATCACCGCTGCTGGCAAGGGCATCGATTCTGCATAACTCTGCCAGTGCTGGATAACCCTCCTCTGCAAAAAGTCTTTTCAGTTTGCTCAGCCGCATCTTTTGGGCATCTTTAAAATACAGGTGTTTTAAAACGAGCCAGACAATGCGATCCTTTTCAGCATTAGACGTTTTTAACCGATCGCAGATTTTTGCCGTCATGTCAGCGCCCACCTTTTCGTGCAAATTGAACCGAATTCGGTCAGATTCCTCAAAGGTAATGGTCTTGCCGATGTCATGCAACAGTATTCCCATAGCGAACGTCCAGGAAGGTCTTTCCATCCCCTGTTCAGGGACAGGGGCAAGCTTGGACAGGCACAAAAGGGTATGCACGAAGACGTCCCCCTCAGGGTGAAAGTTTTCAGGCTGTCGCACGCCTTTCATGCTTGATACTTCTGGTAGTATCTCTTCCAAAAGACAGAGTTCATCTAATAGTTTAATACCGATATGTGGGTTCGTGCCCGTTAATATCTTTTCCAGTTCTTCCCGTATGCGTTCGGCGCTGACCACATGAATATTTTGGGCAAGCTGAATAATCGCCCGTCGTGTATCTTCATGGATGGGAAAATTAAAACGGCACGCAAAACGTGCGGCCCGTATCATGCGCAACTTGTCCTCCGTAAATCGTTCGGCAGGATTTCCGATGGTACGGATAATACCTTTGGAAATGTCTTCCTGTCCGCCAACATAGTCCAGTATCTCATTCTTTACGGGATCGTAGAGCAGCCCATTGATGGTGAAGTCCCGCCGTTTTACGTCATCTTCTGGGGTGCTGAAGGCTACATAATCAGGGTGACGTCCATCACTATAAGAACCTTCCGTGCGAAAGGTAGCCACCTCGAAGTTGTGACCATCTTTGACAACAATGACCACGCCAAACTGCACGCCAACAGGGATGGTCTTCCCAAAGAGGTTTATAATGTCCTGGGGAAGGGCGCTGGTGGCAATGTCGTAATCAATAGATACCTTCCCCATAATCATATCGCGTACACACCCACCGGCAAAGAAGGCTTTATAGCCGTGTTTTTGCAAGGTTTTTACGATTTCTATGGCGGTTTGTTTAACTGTCATGTTTGAGAAAGGTAAGAAAATATTCTGATCTAATACCACAGTGATGCGTCATTTGCACCGCGTTCGCGCTGCTAACGCTTGATATCACCGGCGGGCAATAGCCCGTCTGTTGGATTGACTTGTTAGATGCTTTTTTATCATTTGAGCTTTCAAAGGATATTTCTCAGGATTTTACAGGTTGTCAATTTCTAAATCAACATCCAACTCCGGCCAGTATAAATGATAGCCGTGAAGCAACTTAACATTCTGTATCGCTTTTAATATTTTGATTTATATTGATCCGTCTCAACTTCTTCCTGCAGCCTTTTAATTGCTGATTGGTAGAACAACGTGTCTATTTCAAAGCCAATGAAATGCCGTTTTATTTGTTTAGCTGCAACTGCTGTCGTTCCAGACCCCATAAAAGGATCTAATACTACTTGACCTTGTTTAGTCGTTAGTCTAATGAGAAACTCAATAAGGGGCAGTGGTTTCTGAGCCTCGTGAATTCGTTTTTCATTTATATTGTAATCAAACTCCAGCAAATTAGTAGGTGAACTACCGTTTATCAAGCACTCATCAATATTTATTGCTCCAACTTCATTTTCTAAGATATTATCAGTTATTGTACCTCCGATTTTGTATGGTTTTACAAACCATGCAATGGGTTCAAAAATAGGCGCTAAATTGCCAAGCCTCCATCCTTTCCATTTATGCGATTCCTCTTTCAACCCCCGCCGAGCAAAGACAATACTTACACGTTGAGCACGATGATGCGCAAATTGCTTTTTCCATGCCAATGTATCTTTAAGCAAGAATCCAATATTCTCAAACGCATTAATAACTTGATGTACGGTTCGTCTACCACTGAAAACAAAAAGGGATGCCCCCTTTTTCATTTTAGGATAAACAATCGCAACCCAGTTTTTACACCACTCTCTATATTCAGTGCCAATGTTTCTGTCCGACTGTGACCAGCCATTTATCGGTTTGCCACGTCTTTTAAACCCTGACTTCCCTATCTGTGCGGGAGATTGGCCAAGTAGAGCTGAATTTGTGTTGGAATGTAGAACATCCCATTCATCCAGACAAATTCCATAGGGAATATCGGATAAAAATAAATCTATAGATTCATTATCAAGATTGCCCAGGAAATTACGACAATCTCCAAGTGTAATTCTATTTATGTAATTTTCATTCATAACGTGGATGGATTAGTCCCCAAGTGCTTGCAGATAGCCTCATTCCCAAGCACATGAAAACTATCATTTTTATCTTTATTCTACAATTATCAGCGTATTACCGGATAGCGTAATGGCGTTACCCTGCGCAACTCTTATCCGGCTTATTTTAATTTTCCGGTATCGACCGGTTCTTTTTTATTATGATAAATCACTCGAACATTTTTCAATTCATTTTTAATAAAATCGGTATAATGCTCAAAGCCGCTCTTCTTAAAATCCTGGTATACCTGCTCTTTGCTTTCCCAGACTTCTTCCATGTATTTGTCATAATTAGTCTTCATATTTATCCAGATAATTATTAAAAAATTCTTCTATGACTGTCTTGTATTCCAGTGCGTCGTCTGCAAGGAGAAAGTTGATCACGGAAGTATCCAGATATATCTTAAGTTTTCTCATCTTTACACCTCGCAATGACAACTTTCTTTTAGCGTTTACTATACGTCCTTACTTATCTACCCCGCAGTAAGCCCAGGTGCGGCTCTTTGAAGGAATAGAGGCTGTGGACGGTACCTTCTGACTGGGCAGATGGCGAGCGCATTTCAAAGCGGAGTGTGCCTTCGTATATTCCCTTATGAAGTTCTTGAATGCTTCTGCATCCAAGCTCTTGCAATGAATGGAGCAAGCTTTGCATCAGATATTGAACAAGATGGATAACCGATCCCTTATCTACAACCGTACCGGTAACGCCCTGCGCAACTTTTATCCGGTCTTCAACGGCGAGGTATCTCTTTCCTCCCCCTTTTTCCATGGCTTCATGAGATGCCATACCTCTGTATTTTTTAACGCGTACACCGCCTTCATAAAAATATTCGCCCGGGGACTCACTGGTACCGGCAAGTAAACCGCCCATCATAACGGCGCTGGCGCCCAGAGATAATGCCTTTACGATATGTCCTATATGGGCTATGCCGCCATCCGCCATGACGGGGATATTTGCGTATTCTTTAGAGAATTTTGCCGTGTGATAAATTGCAGAGCCTTGCGCCCTTCCAACAGAAAGGGTATCTTGTGTAATACAAATAGAACCGCTTCCCATACCAATACGAAGTGCATCAACGCCGGCATCGATCAATGATTTGCACTGTTTTGCGGTGACAACGTTTCCTCCTATTACTTCAAGGTGCGGGTATGTCTTTTTGATGTATTTGATCGTATTGATTTGGAAGATAGAATCACCCTGAGATGCATCGATCACGATAACATCCACGTCTGCCTTGGCCAGTTCTGCCAGACGTTCTTTATCTTCTTCTCGTGTGGAAAGCGCTGCTCCCACGAGCAGTTGTTTATCCTTGTTTTTAGAAGCAAATGGGAAGTCCTCATTCTTCAGCAAATCCGTACGACTCAGGAGAGATACGAGACGGCCTTGTTTATTGACAAGCGGAAGTTTCCCCTTTTTGCTTTCCTTGAGTATCTTATTCCCTTCTGACAGAGAAATTCCGGTTGGTGCGGTAATCAACTGGGTGGTCATCACCTCTCTTAATAATTTGGTACGGTCTTCCTCAAAATCAATATCCCTCTTTGTTACAATTCCTACAAGTTTCGAGTTTAATGTGCCGTCTTCGGTAATGGGGATACCTGAAAAACCGTGCGTTTCTTTAAGCATATCGACATCCCGAATAGTGTGGTTTGGGCTCAGCACGACAGGGTCAGTAATAAATCCATTTTCAAATCTCTTGACACGGCGTACCTCTTTCACCTGTTCATCAATGGTGTTATTGTAATGGATGATGCCAATACCTCCCAGCAGCGCCATACAGATCGCCATCTTTGATTCGGTCACAGTATCCATAGGAGAACTAACAAGAGGCCTTTTGATCTTTATATTGCGGGTAAGGTCGGTTTCAAGAGTGATTGCATCAAGCGCAAAATCGATGTGGCCTGGCAGCAGGATAAAATCATTATAGGTGATACCCCCCTGTCCTTCAAAAAATGTCTTTGCATCCAGTCCGTTGGGTGACATAACGTTTTAATTACCTCCAATTATTTATAAATTTCATGTAATTTTAAATCAGGTTGGGTTTTGCCTTTTAAAACCCAACCTGATTTAAAATAATTATAACATCATATAGGGATCAACATCAACTATTGCTTGTACACTTTTTGACGGTTTCAACATATCTGAAATCTTCTGGAGGGCATCATGAATGTGGCTGTGGTTCTGTGACCTTATCAGAAGATGCCACCTGAACATATCATTAATCTTCGTCACGGGTGCAGGTGACGGTCCGAGTATTTCCAGATTACCCCCATTTGTTTTTGTGATTTCTTTTAATTTTTCGGCAACGACAGAAGACTTTTCTCTGGCCTTATCTTCCTTTCGACTACGAAAGACTATTCTGGCCAATTTACCAAAAGGAGGATAATTTAATTGTTTTCTGTATTCCAGTTCTTTTTTTGCAAATCCATCATAATCATGGGCGGCAGCATACGTGATGCTGTAATGCCTTGGGTTAAACGACTGCACAACTACTCTACCCCCCTTTGGCCCTCTGCCCGTACGCCCCGCAACCTGTGAGATGAGTTGGAATGTACGTTCACTCGCCCGGAAATCAGGCAGGTTCAGTATCGTATCCGCCGAAATTACCCCAACTAGGGTAACGTTGGGAAAATCCAGTCCCTTCGCAATCATTTGCGTGCCGAGCAATATCTGGACGTCCCCCCGTTCGAATGCGGTCAGCGCCTTTTCGTGGGCATTTCGCGCACGCATAGAATCGCTGTCCATACGGAGAATTTTATAATTTGGGAACTTGGCTATAATTTCGTCCTCGATTTTTTCGGTGCCAAACCCGCGATAGTTAATATTGCCTGTCATGCAGTCCGGGCATGATTCCAGGGGATGAGCCTCTGCGTGGCAATAATGGCACAAGGCTGTATTTAATTTTTTGTGAAAGGTCATGGGAATGTCACATTTCCGGCATTTTAATACGAATCCGCACCGTTTGCAGTGAAGATACGGCGCAAATCCCCTGCGATTCAAAAACAGGATCACCTGTTCATTTCTGGCTAACGCTTGATTCATATAATATGCCAGCCGTTGAGAAATAATATGGTGACCTCTCCGTTTGCGAACCTCTTCGCTCATGTCTACGATCTCGATTGGAGGAAGTTGTTGATTACCGATTCTTTTGGAAAGGACGATCTTTTCGTAGTTTCCGGTTATTGTGTTGTAATATGTTTCAAGGGAAGGGGTAGCCGTCCCCAATATCACCATGGCGTTTTCATACGCTGCCCTTAGGATTGCGACATCCCGTGCGTTATACCGAGGGCTATTTTCCTGTTTATAGGTGTTCTCATGTTCTTCATCGATAATGATCAATCCGACATTTTTCAAAGGTGCGAATATGGAAGATCGAGCGCCGATGACAATGTCTACCTTGTTTTCTTTAATATCATTCCACTGAGAATAATGGAAAGTACCCAGAAGGTGACTATGCAATATGGCCACATTATTAAATCTTGCCTTTATTCGTTGAATAGTTTGTGAGGTAAGAGATATTTCCGGAACAAGGAAAATAACCTTACGGCCCTGCTCAAGCACTTTCGCAATAGTTTGTAGGTAGACCTCTGTTTTCCCACTGCCGGTAATGCCGTGAAGTAAGACAACGCCCGGCTTGTGTGTAACATCGCACGGTAAAGCATCGTTTTTTCCATCAAATATGTTTATCTCCCTTCCCTCTCCCTCATGTGAAAGACCTTCCCCTTCCCCTCCTTGCGAAGGAGGGGAAGGGGTGGTTAAAGCGGGAGTAATCCAGTTACTATTATATAGTGCAATGAGTTTTTTGTTAATGATATCGAAGGCGTTTTGCTGCTCTTCGGTAAAAGTTAAATGTTGTTGCAATGGGCCGAAATCGCAAGTCGTATCGACAATGTGCTGGGGTTTATTTTGTATGGCAAGAAATCCCTTCTTTTCAAGCTGGCGAAGTCCGGGCATCTTGCAACCACTGATGTGAATGAGTTCCCTGGCGCTTATTTCCTGAAAATTTTCACTAAATAATTCAAGTACCTTCGCTTGTTTTGGAGCACGTGTTTTTATTTGCGAAAGGGTTTTCTGGTCAAGCGCTAACAGGGCGTCACGGCGCGTCACAAAAAAAGTCTCCTTTTCTTTTACGCCCCTGCGTGCAACCGGCGGGATTACGGCATTGATCGCCTCTCCCCAGCCGCAGTAATAATGGGATGACAGCCACTTCGTGATTTTAAGCATGACATCGTTGGCCAGCGGTGTCTTATCAATTACGTTAATAATGTCCTTTATTTTATATGGGGAAGGAGTATACGTAAATCCTACGCAAAAGCCTGTGGTTATTTTATTGCCGAAGGGTATTTTTACCCGCATACCTGCTGTAAGGCTGTCTCTTAAGTGTGGAGGAATGCTGTAATGGAATATCTTATTTAGGGGAATATTGACGACCACTTCTGCATATAATTTCTGGAATGGTTGATTCGCCTGCAAGGTTTGCTGTTCTGGTACAATCTCATTTGAGCATGGAGCAATGGGAGTCGAGATCTGATTTGTGAGGCTGGTATACATAGATTTATAGTAAAAATTTCAATCCCCGTTCCCCGTTTACACGAGGGCAAGTTTCACGAGGACAAGTTTCGCGTCTTTCGCGGGCAACCTGTCCTCGTGAAACTTGCCCTCGTGTAAACTGGGAACGGGGAACAGCGAAATCCCTTTCGTTTCTTTTTGTGTGTTTCGTGGGTAATACGCTACTACCGAAGGCCGCCTAGTTTAATGAGGGGATAGTAGCAAAATAATAGTGTGGTGTCAAGGTAGATACTCAAGCCAAAAATTGGGATTGGTAAAACAGTCCACAGAGATCACCGAGATCACGGCGGGAAAAATTAAGCCTTCGGAGACTTTTTACACCACTAAGACACAAAGCCACAAAGAAAAAACATAGACATGTAACTGGGTAGGAGCCGTCTCCTGACGGCGATTGGCAATTCACGTCGGTTTGCAATTGTCACAATGTAACCGTTAATGTAGAGACGCAATACATTGCGTCTTTCCGTTGATGCTGATTGTCGCCAACAGGAGTGGTTTCCTACAACGCACTAACGCGACTTTCAAGTCGCCTATTTTTGTTAATTACCTTCTTAGTCGCGTCAGGGGATAGTCTAAAAAAGGAGTAAATGTAGGTTGGGATGAACGAAGTGAAACCCAACAGATACCTTAAATAAAGTGTGAGAGCAATGCAATATCGCAGATCACGGGCAAAGGGTGCAACCTTTTTCTTTACGGTGGTAACACACGGTAGAAAAAAGGTAACAGTTCAGCACACACACCCACCTGGCCTCCCCCACCGAGGGGGTGGAAACGTATTTCCCCCGCCCCTGGTGGGAGGGGTTAGGGGAGGGGGGTGAACTGTTACGAAAAAAGATATTATGCAATGAAAAATTTGTTGGGTTTAGTGCCTCAACCCAACCGACTTAAACTGATTTGAGAGCAGGGTAACGTCAAAGTCAAAGAAACGAGGAGCGTAGTAGGAACAGGAAGAGTAAGCATGAAGTGCAGAAGGGGATAAGAAGGGGCAAACTGGGGAGAAAGAGGAAAAGTGGCAGAGAAAGGGGGGGATTTTGGCAAGGGAATTTCCGTGGTTCCGGAGGGATTCAGGAAATAAGGCAGGAGAAGAAAAGCTTCGGCGTATCAGAGGCGAAGGAGCCTGAGAACGAGAGAAGGCTTGTAGGTCATAGTTCTGATGGTTTGAGTGATAGAGGGACATTGTAACCATCGGAAAATGCAGAATACTTGCCCTGTATGAGGGAAATCGAGATAATGGTTTAAAGCAATGCTTGCCCAGAGGGTACGGAGAGCGTAAAGGGTTGCATCTTAAATAATAATAAATATTGATATTTTCTATTGCGTTAATATAGCAATTCCTAGCCAATTATTTATGATTTGATTCCGCTGAAAAACCCCAATCCGCATCGGCCACATTGCGCACATAATCATGGCGTACTGTTCAAGCAGTGGTGACTTTATAGGTGCGAATGACGGCGAAAAATTATGTGTTGCCAGTCAGCCGACTTATAACGCAATGTATGATGGTCATTTCACAGGTAGAGACCTCTCCCCATTCCCCGTTTTCACGAGGACAAGTTTCATGAGGACAAGTTTTATTCATCCTGTTTCTCATGTTGCGGCGGCATGTGCCGATACCATAGCACAAAGAGTCCGTGCCGCTTCCCATTGAACCCTTCGGAACCACCGCCGAAGGTTGCACGCCGCTCCAATGAGATAATTTTGCAGACGTGTTTTGGCCAAGCTGTGGTAGCGGGCGTGGCGAAGACCATAACCGCGGATCAACTCACTCTGAGTGCCCTCCCCCCGAATAAATCTATCGGGGGCAACTTAAACGCCTCGGTTAGCATCTTCCTGCGACGGGCCTGCAACAAGGTGTGATATTCACCGACGATCAGCGTACGGTGGGTCTGCGTGGCGGCGATGCACTCCACCCTTCTTGGACATGCGCCACAAAGGGTGTTGTTCCATTCGAATCGATAATCCACCTTGCCGGTCTTCTCCTCGTGCAACCGACTACAGTTGCTACTGGTCTGCCCGGCCGGGCAGATCGCCTGTCGCTCCTCGACTTTTATATCAAAGGCTTCCACGGTGAACACCTTGCCACGATCGGGTGAGGCTGGCGCCGGGCCGTGCAATTCACGGAACTCTTCTTGCGCTTCGTGGAGCGGCGGCCCGCACACGTACGCGCCATCAACATACAGAACCGAGGGCGGCTCCAAGCCCATGTCGGCTTGCTCAGAAAGGACCATGTCCATGCCGGGCTTGTCGCTCTCCGACGCATTTTGTGTGACGATGGCGGTGATGAAGTTTTGAGTCGGTTCCCCCGCCTCACGGAGTTCCTCCTGTACCGTCTCCACCACCTGTGTTTTGTAGCCCACCCAGGTTTTGTCCTTGATGGTGGACTTGGAACTCCATTGAGCCTGAGGCTCGTGCGGATTATGCACCGCTCCGGTGGGCTGTGCACGGGTCTGCTGATACTCCCCTTGTTCATCCCGTTCGTAGTTCTCATCAAACACACGTTGAGCAAGACGGATCGCCTCGGCGTCTTTGATCGCGACGTCTTGCGTGTTCGCCCATTCCAGGATCGTGCACATATCCTTGCCTGCTTGCAGAAACTTGGTCTTCAACGCTTCCACCGTGCAGCGAGGGTCCTCCTTGCTCTTGACCTAGCGCTCCCACAGCGTCGTCCAAGACTCCGGCAGGAGTTGGCGGCGTTCCAGATATTCAAGCGCCAACCGGATGGTTTCTCTGACACATTCTAACCGGCTCATGTGACTCAACAGCCCGCATACATGCGTGGAATCCAGCCGTTGTTTGGATCGTTTAGCCACCCACCCGTCCTTCACCAACCGATCCAGAACGGCTTGAAAGACTAAGGATTCCATCTCCCCCGTGAGCAAGCGTTTCCGGAATACCACCAAGAGTGAAGGATCAAACGAGGGGGACTCCAGTGAAAGGTTTAGCGCCAGCTTCCAGCAGGTGTTGTACTGCACAGCTTCCGCCGCCTGGCGATCCGGCATCCGTTCGATAAATTGCAAGACCAAGACTCCCTGCAGGAGAACCGGATCTATGGCAGGACGTCCGTTGTTATCACAGTATAAGGCGTTGAGTGCTACCCGATATGTTTCCAGCATCGGATAAATAACATCGGAGAAAAAGAGGAAGAACTCCGCGCGTTTGCGTATGGCGGCTGGAATGGAATAAGCAGGTTTGTCGAAGATATCTCGCAGGGGCGACTTGACGGGAGCAAGTCCGGGTGTGGGACAAAGGCTCATGGCACCTCCAGGATTAAATTAAAGCAAATAATCATTTGACAATTGCCAGGCTACGGTCTAACCTATTGAAGTGCAAGCAAAATATCTAGTCAAAGTACGGATGATTCGTTCGAAAGGATGGACTAATCAATTTTATGTGTTCATCCCGCTCCCGCTGGCGGCAGCCATCGGCCTCGACGGCGGGGAGGAAGCTCAGTGGAGCTTGACCGACAAGCACACACTACAGGTCAAACGTTTGGTCTGTCGGTGGACGAGACTACTCAACAGAAGAAGAGAAGGGTAAAAAAGAAATTGCCTACCTCTGTCAACCCCGGTTTTTTATGCAGGGATTTTTCAGCGAAATCAAAAATTAAGTAATTGTTTCCTCAAATATGTTATCTTATCACTCGGGTTTTTATTTCGCATCAGCTCAGCATTCATCTGGTTATATTTCATGGTAATTGCTGCTATGCTGCTTGATTAAAAAAGAGTGGATTTTTATTTCATGATGGCTCAGTCTCCCAACCCCCACCGAGCGCCTTCTAAAGAGAGACAAGGTTTAACGATACGGTGTGCTCGCTCTGGGCAAGATTATCTTCTGATGCATATTATTCGTGGCTTTGCCCCGTTTGTTTTGCCTGTTCAATTTGTGAAATTGTGCCAGATTTTTGGTAATACTTCAGCTATCTTAGACAGGATATACAGGATTAACAAGATAAAAGCTACCTTATTTCATCCTGATTATTCTGTTAATCCTGTCAAAAATTAATTTATTTATATCATGTCTATCCCGTTATCTTGTCAAATCTTTTTCCTCCGGTGAACTATTACGATTATTGGAGCATGTCCGGTGACTCAATATAAACGTCCATCTGTTGTCCAGCGAATATTGGCAGATCAGTTTGTGTGATGTTGTAAATGACCTGCAACACACGCGTGTCTACACGCTCAATGCTGTCGCCGGTGAGTGATTTTTTAGGGACAATATACGGCTCGAAACGCACAAATTTCAAATTTGTTTTAATTTCTCTATTACCGCGCAGAAAAGCAACTGCCGGGGCGTCCGCACGAACGCGCCAGGCGTCATTCTCATCTACATCGACGCGAACGTTCAGTGGCTTGACGTTGCCAAAGAGGATGAGGGGTGTTTGGGTGACGCCTGCGGGGGCAAACTCGCCGGGGTGGATTTTCAATTGCAATATTTCGCCATCGACAGGGGCGCACACAATAATTCGATCGAGGTTTGTCTCAGTTTCTTTTATTTGCGCCTTTGCAGAAATAACGGCTGCCTTAGCCTGAGCAAGTTTCGCTTTGGCGATTTGTACAGCATAACGGCGACGGTCGAGTTCTTCGACACTGATGACCTGTTTGTTACATAATATTTCTGCTCTTTCCAATTGATTTTTCAAATCAGCTAGCGATGCCTTTTCTACTTTAACACTCGCCTCTGCCACCCTCAGAGCCGTCTGCCGCACTGCCTGTTGTGCTATCAGGTCACGGTCATCGAGCTTGAATAGCGAATCGCCTGCCTTGACCTCGCTGCCGACAGAAACGAAAATTTCAGAGACTACGCCTGGAACAAGTGTGCCGATTGCAATATTTTCGGTATTGGCTTCCACAATGCCGGTGCCAGCCACGGATGATTTAAAGGGTGGCGCTGCTGGGTCAACAAACGGTTGAGCAGGAGGAATGGTCTTGCTGCCGTTGATGACTGTCAATATTGCGAATCCGAGTCCAAAAACGGCCAGGACGGGAAGCAGGTATTTTGTAATCATGGGAACCTCCTAATTCAATTTTTCATTGAACCGAAAATCACGTGAGTCCGATACGCCGATAATATGGCCGTCATCCATTTTAGCGATGCGGTTTGCAAATTCGAATATACGCGAGTCATGAGTGACTACGACCAATGCGCGATCAACCCCGACAACCACTTCGTGTAAAAGTTCCAAGACCTTATGGCCGGTTTCGTGGTCAAGCGCACTGGTGGGTTCATCGCAAACGATAAATTTTGGGTTGTGTACCATCGCTCTGGCGATAGCAACGCGTTGCTGCTGGCCACCTGATAACTCACGTGGCAACGAGTACGTGCGGTCCCCCATCCCAACCCGATGGAGGATTTCTCGTGCTCTCATCAATGCGTCACGTCGTTTTACCCCATTGATCAGCAGGGGCGCAGCAACGTTTTCCGCGGCTGAAAGTGTTGGTATCAAATTGAACAACTGAAAAACAAACCCGATATTCTGTCCCCGAAACCGCGCTTTCTCACGATGGCTCATGTGTTTGAAATCATGTCCAAATACCATACATTCGCCTTCGTCCCTTTCAAGAACGCCGGCGACGATAGAGATCAGCGTGGTTTTGCCGCTGCCTGACGGCCCGACCAGCATCATCATTTCACCTGTTTTCACTTCCAGGTCAATGCCGCGCAGGGCGCGCACCTGGGTCTCGCCGCTGCCATAGGTTTTTGTTACGCCTTTGCATCGCACTGCAATGTTATTCATAATCTAACCCGAGTCGGAAGAGTCCTTGAATGGGAATTTGCGATTTGGGATTTACCTCCTCCTTTATCCTACTCCGTGAGGGGGATAAAAAGATGTCCCCCGCTGGCGGGGGTGCAGGGGGTGGATCGTAAATCGTAAATATTTGCTAAAAGTGTCAAAATATTTTTTGTAAAATACTAGCTTTTGAAAACAATTGCCGGCTCCAGGCGTATTACCTTCCACATACTGAGGGTGGCCGAAGCGGCACAAATCAACGTGACTGCAGTTGCGCTGGCGGCCAGGAGTTGCCAGGGTAACAGGAAGGAGAGTTCTGTGCTTCCTGACAGAGCGCCAAAACCGGAGGCTGCACCAACTCCAATTCCATACCCGATGCTGCCAACCATCGCTGCCTGGAGTAAAATCATGCGTAACAACGTGACATCTGAAGCGCCCATGGCTTTAAGTGTTCCAAAGTAACGGATGTTGTCCAGGGTGAAGTTATAGAAGGTTTGCCCGGCAATGGCGACACCAACAATGAAACCAAGCACTACGGTGACGCCAAAATTGATAGGGATACCGGTGTACTTCATAAAATAGCGGACGGTAAGCATTTTGAATTCATCCCGCGTATATGCGGCAAGTCCAGTCATCTGGCGAATGCGCTGGCTCAAAGCATGGAGGTCATGTCCGTGTTTTGCTTTAACTAGCACAAAAGACATCAACTTTCGCTCACGAGGCGCAAAGACGGTTGCCCGTGAGTATGTAGTGTAAATAACCGGCTGAGATTGAAACGTTCTCGACACCTTGCAAATCCCAACAACTACGGCACGATGGTCATTCAGTTCCATCGTGTCGCCAATTTTTAAGGGTACACGCCTTCCGTCCGGCATGACCCTGGCGAGTTTGTCCCTGATACTGAAGCTGTCAACGATAATGGCATCGCTGCGGCGCAGATCAGACAATTGCCCTTGCAGCATCTGAGGAGTACCGCCGATCAGGGTTTCATCGTCAAGACCAACAACATTACACGTCTGGAAAGTCCCGTTTGGAAGCCTGGCCTTCAACAGTCCTTTGTACATAGGGACTGCCCATGCAACACCTTCCACACTCCGAACTCTGAGTACTTCCGTTTCCTTCAGCGGTTTGAGGTCGTCTATGTACTGTACCTTCGGATCCATTACCCAGATATCGGGAAGTGCCGTATCGGTCAGAAAACCAAACGTGCGTGTCATCAAACCCAGGAATATGGCAGATTGCTGGGTAATGAGCAGCGAGGCAAATGTCAGTCCCATGATAATGCCCAGGTATTTGGCTCGATCCCCCATGAGCATTTTTAAAGCAATGAAATTCATTTTTTTCTAATGGTTTAATTTCCAGTAAGAATTTACTAAATGAAAGTAAGAAGAATAAAATTTATCAGCATATAAACCCCTCACCTGACCTCTCCCACAAGGGGAGAGGAATTTTTCCCTCCCTTGACTTCGTCGTGAGCTCAGTCGAACGATGGGAGGGATTAAGGGAGGGTGTGAATATTTTCATTTTTTTAACATCGAGTGTCTTTTGAATTCTTTGATTGCGCCAAGCGAAAAGACGGCGATATGGTCAGCCAGCCGATCGACGTCCTTAAGACTATATTTCTGGTTCGGATACAAACGGTTTACCACAGGCCTTGCATGATGGTAAAAAACGCATTGGGATACAATACTCATGGTGCACAGACGAACCAGTTCGCTGTTTGTTCGGGCGCCGAGCAATCCACTTACAATTGATTCTAGTTGTTGCGCAAGGGGTCGTATATTGTTTTCTACAAGCGCATCTAAAGCGCGGGTTGGCTCAAACATTTCCCGCGACATCAATTTACCATGCCACGCATGGCGACCTTCGTCGAAAATACGAAGAAGGAGTGATCGAACAAACGCCTGCAACCGCTGTTCAAGGGTTGCGTCACCACGAAGTCCAAGCTGTGGGGGATACTTTTCACAGGCGCACTGATGCGCATATTGGAGAACGGCTGTGTAAAGCCCCTCCTTGTCGCGGAAGTGGTAATTAATAGCCGCAACGTTTGCATTAGCCCGTTTGCAGATATTCCGGACGGTAGCTTTCCGAAAGCCATGCTCTGCAAACCCCTCGACCGCCGCCTCCAGCACCCGCTGCCGCGTTTTTAGATCGGGTATAGTAGAATTTAAAATATCCATTTAAAACAATTGTATAAAACAACTGTTTGAGTTGTCAATAAGAAAAATGAAACTATTTAATATTTACACTATACAAGCACGTTGTATTGGGTCAAAAGTTAGCTCCGCCACCAGCCAATGCCAACTACGCCTGGATATAACACTTCCTGTATCACCTGGCGACTACCGGGCAGGCAGGCTTTGTACTGGCGAATGGCTCGCTGACTACCAAAACCAACAACGAAGTCGAGATACGCAAGGCGATGGTGGAAAACGATTTGATTGATTGCATTGTGAATCTCCCTACCAAGCTGTTTCTCAATACCCAAATACCCGCCTGCTTGTGGTTTTTCATTAAACAAAGAATCCGTTCAGCTCAATATGAGGCATTAAAAGCGGTCAATAAGGAACTGTTATATAAATATACTCAGGGTGAACATCCGTTATTAGTACTGATTTTTCGGTGGCTAAATATGCGGCATATTTTAAACAGGCCATTATATCTTCCTGCTGAATGCGTGGAAACTGTTTCAGGATTGTGGAATAGTCGTCCCCTGCGGCAATGTGACTTAATATTATACGCACCGGGATGCGAGTTCCCAATTAATGCAAGGCTCGCCTCCACAAACCTGAGGATCGGAAGTAATGCGTTCGTTCATTTTTTCTTCTCATTTGCAGCGTCTCTGCCTATCTTCCTTTATTCTCTTCATTACAGTAATTTTGCGATGGGTGCGCTATTCAGACTGTGCCAAATGAACAATTTTACTCTATTTCGAGATGTTTCTTCCCCACTTTTAAAATAATAAGGTTCATTTGACCCAGTCTGTATTGCTTCACCCATCCTTACGGTTGCATACAGTTGGTTGTTTCTTTCTTATAGTCAATAATACATCCGTGATGCCAATAGTAATTTAGATATTTTTTAATATCTACTTCTCCAATAATGACACCGATACCAGGAATAAAGGTATCACATTCTTTGAATGGTTCGCCACAATAATAGCAAACGCCACATTCACCTGGGATTTTTTCAATATGATTTGCCATAAACATCCTAATTTTAAAACAACCTTTTTTCTAAAGTAGTAATTTCATACACTTTAGAATGCCACTCAGATACTGCATCATAGTCCATGAATTTCGTTCTTTTTTGAATTGAAACGAAAGCATTTAAAGCTAATTTTGATTCAAACTCTTTTTTTCTGATATCAGATGCTACTATATAGAAGTCTGTATAAAAATCTTGTAGTTCGACAAATTTTAAAAGGGAGTTATAAATATCTGCTGCGTGTTCAACTTCAAAAAACATAGAAGGCATTTTCCTGACATTAAACCAAGTTACATCTATTGTACGAGCTCTTTGTATTATACGGTCATAAGTAAATTGATAATAGTCTTTAACAGAAATAATTTCTTCTAGTCTCTTGCCCAAATAAATTTTATTCTTGTCTTGATTTGGTATATAGGTTTGAAACTCTTTTAAATTACCGATTTCAACAAGCAATCCCTGAAAATATGTATGACTAAATTCTTCCTGCTTTTGTTTTGGTATGTCTTTGATTGGTAATATATCAAAAGGCAATTTATCTCTGTACGTTTTTAATGCCCATAAACCTGGTCTTATTTTGAAGAATAATTTTTTATCTTGGACAATTCTTCTAATGCTTGCAAATGGGGTTTTTGTTTTCCATTCGCACTCCTTAATTTTTAATACCTCTTGGTTTAAAGACCCAAGCGTGGTATAGCCTCCTTTACTTTCCATGACCTTTATTACAGCTTCATATTGTTTCATTATAGTTTTGATTTATTTGTTTAGAATTTATAATACTTTGCCTTCGTAAGACCGTATTTTTCTGCAATAAAAGGTATTATTTCCTTATGCTCAGTTCCAAAATTTTCTATGATATTTTCGGCAAGTTCGTTGGTTATCTTATCAAATAAAAAAGCCAAAGTTTCTTCTGTTGGTTTAAGCTCATAGTCGTCAATGAATGCGGCCAAATGTTTAGCGATACTTCCACTTGAAATATTTATATTTATTGCTGGATTATTCTCTTGCTTCCTTATTTTTCTAAGTAATTGCCAATATGTTTCCATAAACATTTCCCAAATTAAATTTTTGAAGGAAAAATTAAAATCGGTTAAAAATGCTCATGAACTTAATTCCAAGGATAAATAACTGTTTGTGATTGACCGAATTTCTCTTTTGATTGACTTTGTAATTTCATATCTTTAGACACAAATGGTTCAGTTTGTACATAGGTATTTAACAAATATTTGTTTTTTAACATAACGCCCATGTATTTTCTATTGAGTAGACTCGTGACAATTCCTATTGTTGAACCGTTACAGAATGGGTCTAATATTAAATCACCTTCCTTTGTTGATGCAAGAATGATTCTTTTAATGAGGTCAGTTGGTCTTTGAACGATGTATTTCTTTACACGCTTTTTATCAATAATTGATGCAAAATCTTTTAAACCTTTGACAATACTGTCTTGTTTCGCTTCCTCGTCGCCAGTAAAACGCCATAAATTACGCATTTGTTTTCCATTGTTAAACTTCTTCATCAATTGATAATCGAAGTAGTGTTTACTCTTTTGATTCTTGACAGCCCATATAAATATCTCTGTAGAGTTAATAAGATATTTACGTGAAAGTTTTGGTTGAAGAGAGTGTTTGTACCAGATGATGTCATTAAGTATTTTATATCCAAGTTCCTGCATGGCATATCCAATTGAATAAATTATGTGAGTTGTTCCAGATACCCAGATTGTTCCATCAGGTTTTAAAACGCGCTGGCAGGCCTTTAGCCAGTCAAGTGTGAATTGGTGGTTTTCCTTTACGCCTCTTGACTTATCCCATTTCCCCTTATTAACAGAAACCATTTTTCCGGCATGGCAGGTAATCCCCCCATTTGAAAGAAAATAGAGCGGATCGGCAAAAATCATGTCAACGCTGTTCTCCCGCGCCTGATTCAAAATCCCGACACAGTCGCCTTTGAGCAGTTTTACTGAATGTGCAGAGTCGTCGTAATAAATGGTAAAAGGTCTTTCTTTTTCATAGGCAGATGTTTCCTCAGAGATGTAAAATTCGATGGGATTTTCAGGGAGATTATACGTATGCTCCGTTTTTTGTTTAGCCTTATTGCTTGATTTGATATGCGTTTTTCCCGGCATTTTTTTACACAAGAACATCAAAAATCTTTATCTGAGGCTCTGTCTTGCTCAATCATATTAATCGGAGCTTTTTTCATTGCAAGTGATTTTTCTTTTTTTTGTAGTTTATACACTGATATTTGCCATAAGAAGCCTGCAGCAACAGCGCCAGCCGTGTCTGCCAGCCAGTCGAAGACGTCTACCGAACGGTGTGGTGTAAAAGATTGATGAAACTCATCCGACATGCCATAGAGGGAGGCAATGCCAATCGCTAAGATAAGTTTATATATATTTTTACTTCCAATCCGGGCGGTGGAGAGCGACCAGCAGGTCATAAGGCATAAAAGACCAAACACTGCAAAATGAACGAGTTTATCAGTATGATGAGATAGTGATATGGAAAAAGTATCCTGGGCGGATTCCCAGTATATAATGCCGGCATACGCAGCAGTAAAAATACATTTAAAAATCCAGTGTATTTTAATCTTGATGTTCATCCTTTTTGTCTCCTGTAAAGATACGAACCCAGTATTGTGTCTCATCAGAAGGGGTACCCTGGTATTTGTAGCTCGGTTCATCGACTGTATGGGATGTCTCCTTTTTTTCCTTCTTCACCAGGGGCATATCAGTTTTTTCCATGCACGGTTTTTGCTCTTCGTCAGGGAGGCTTTTGAAAACATCTTTCCAGTATTTTGCATCGGTTTCAGATGGGCCGTTCCGTTTACTATCAGGCTCGTCAGATTTGATTTTTTTATCCTCGTTCAGAACCTCCATAATTTCTTTATACATTACTTTTGGTTCAATAATCGGACAGCCGCATTTTTTGACGTGTCTTTTTATGTCGTTGTCATAGGTTATCACGCATACATCTTTTGGGTTTTGGCAGAGGCTTGTGATATTTTTTATCTCGGTATCTGCGCTTATGCCTGATTTTGAATAAATCACGGTAATGCCGGCATAGGTTTGTTTTTTTGGCAGAGATGTTTCCGTATAATTACCATCAAATACTAAAATCACATCGCAGCGTTTTTTCTCCTTATATTTTGAAAGCAGGGAAATCACGTGGTCACGCACGGGTTCAATGTTATTTACTTTCACGTGCCTTTCCAGTTCAGGGACGGTGAATATCAGATTATAGCCGTCTATAATGATTAACATACGATTTGACAATTATCAAAAACCACTTTTCCGGCGACAAGTGTAGTTACAACTTGTCCGATCAACTTCCAACCATTGAAAGGACAGTTTCTTGCCTTGGACTCAAACTCTTCGACATCAACCGTCCATTCTTTGTCCATATCAATAATCGTAATATCAGCCGGCATGCCCACGGCTAAACTACCGCCGTTGACCTTAAATATCCGTGCGGGATTGGTGGACATTTTCCTGACAACTTCTTTTAATGATAGAATGCCGGGATGGACGAGTTTTGTAAGGATAACACCGAGCGCATTCTCAAGCCCTACAAAACCCGAAGCCCCTTTTTTTAAATCATCATGGGTATGGGGCGCATGGTCTGTGGCAATGACATCAATTATTCCGTTTGACAAACCTCTCTGAAGCGCTTCTCTGTCTGCCGGGGTACGCAAAGGGGGATTGGTCTTGGGTACGCTTCCACTCGCATTTTTGAAATTTTCATCCAGCAATAAATGATGCGGTGTGGCTTCGCAGGTGATCCTTGCAAGGCGTCTTTCTTTGGCCTGTTGAATGACTTCCAG
>Ga0209751_10001188_pt1 | contig 27059 bp, 21 predicted proteins | sample RifCSP13_1_FD_184019 | JGI IMG/M metagenome (GOLD analysis project Ga0209751, IMG submission 184019) | Soil microbial communities from Rifle, Colorado - Rifle CSP2_sed 13_1 (SPAdes) (version 2) | ecosystem: Environmental > Terrestrial > Deep subsurface > Rock core/Sediment | place: Rifle...
GGAGCCGTAAGGCACGCTCATGTTGGCACCCAGCGCTGCCGCCTCGTACAACGACATGCGGAATAGGTCGAAGCCTTTCCCGACTTTGAGTCGATCGATCATCTCGGGCACAACTCCGCCGTAGGGGTTCTCAACCACCACCACCGGTTTGCGCCCGGCGAATCCGGCGACGTAGCGGTACCAGGCCGGTTGGCGGTAGCGTGTGTTACGCATCTCGGTGATAATCAGATCGACCTTGGGCTCCAACGGGTAGTACCAGTGAGCCACCAGGTTGAAGAAATTGCCGGAGACCAGCACCTGCTTACCCTTTTGGGCGGCGTAGGCTCGGGCGTAATCAGCCAGCTCGGCGAAATAGCGTTTGATTGCCTGGATCTGGAAGCGCGTGTACTCCCAAAACAGGGGCGTGCTCTCCCGATCGGTCTTGAAGTCGTAGCCGCGCGCCAACAGCCATTCGCCGTAGTGGAATGTGTTCAGGTCTGCGCTCTCCAGCTCCGGGGGGCGCTGCCCGGTTGGAAACGCCTTCAGGTAATCGCGAAAGCCTTTCATACAGTCCTTGCAGAAACAACCTCCGTATTGAAAACTGGTGATCGGCAGCTCGGCTTCGTCGAGCTGCACGCCATCTACACCTGCCTCGATTTGCAGGCGGATCACAGCTTTCAAATACTCTCGCCAGACCGGATTGTTTCGATCCATGGTGAAGCACTGGTGCTCACGATCGGGACATTCCACCCAGCGGGCGTGACAGGGTGTCCCGAAGATGTCGCGCGAACAACACTCCTCGATCAGGTCGCTGACTTTCTCACCATCACTGTTGACTAGCCCGGAGGGGAAATACTTCTCCAGGGGTGCCCACAGCTTTGGGTAACGGTTTTGGGAAAACTCGCGTAACCCCATCCAGGAGCGCTTCCCGACGCCACGCAATTCGTTCAACGCCAGGATCCTGTCCTCAGCTTCATTGAGCTCGGCGGGGAACTCCCAGCCCTGGACTTCGAAGACTATCCCAAAAACCTTGATCCCGTGTTCCTGGCATTCCCGAATAAACTCGCTGTCGTTCACGAAGCCATAGAACCGGGAGCGCGCGTCGATCTCACCAAACGCTTCTTGCTCCAGGTACGGCAGAGAGAGCGATCCTCCACCCAAAGCCGACCAGACCAGCACAGTTGCCCGGTAGTCGCGCAGGTCCTCCACCATCCGCAGCCGGCGCGGCGGCAGGCTAGGATGGTAGCAGTGCTGGCGCGGGAACCAGGCGTCGAAATAGACCCCTCTTTCCATATTTTTTCCTTTCGTCGATAATAGGTAGTGAAATTTCTATATTCTAATGATATCGGCCGTAGGTTTTCGCCACCTCGACCAGCTTGAAAAGGTTTGCGTCCGGCGTATCGCGCCCGCATTGGTCGCCAGTGGATAGCACCAGGCCCCCACCGCTGGCGCAGTCGTCGATCAGGCGCTTGGCTTTTTCTTCCACTTGCTGGGGTGTCGCATTTAACATGAACTCAAACGTGTTGATATTGCCTTTCAAGCAGACACGCCGTCCATAAAGCCGTTTCACTTCAGCCAGGTCCACGTCTCCGCCCGGAGGTTCTTCGAGCGGTTCGATCACATCTACTTCGGTCTCCTCAACCACCATTTCCACCACTTTGCGCGACTTGCCACACACGTGCAAATGGGAGAAGACGCCATATTGCTTGCAGATTCGGGCCGCCTCCTGGATGAACGGCAGGTCATAGTTGCGGAAGTTGCGCGGGCTGCTGACGCTCAGGCTGGAGGCCGATCCACCCAGCATAATTTCGTCGGCTCCGGCATCACAGGCTGCCTTCAAACGCGCCAGCGCGTGGCGTGCATAAAAGGCAAAGACTTCCTGAATATAAGCCTCCTCGTCCACAAAATCGTAGAACATCACATTGTAGCCGCCATGGCGTTGGAAGAACCACCAATCCTGCGGGATGCCGATCGCCACCGAATAGACTCCCAGTTCGCCGATCCGCTCGCGATCATTAAAATCAGTTTCCCACTGCCAGCATTCGTCCTCACCCATCATTGATCGCAGCTTGGGCCAGTCTTTCTGCAAGTCTTTAACCGGTTTCTCTATCTCCCAGGGTGGTTCAGTGGTTGGAAATAGTGTTTGCCGGGTAATTTCACCGTACGCGGTTTGAGCGATCTCCCTGCGCACCTGTCCACCGCTGTCGATCGTTTCCAGGTGAGTCTGCCACCGGGGACGTTCAGGGGGAACGACCTCGGCCAATGACCCATATATGTACCACCCATCCATCCCGTAGTATTTAACCGCATCTACATAGGCTTGGGCGACGCTGGCAGACGCATAGCCGTTGTGAGGTAGACCATCTAAAAACATCTCGTTGAACGGCCGGCCAGAAAGCCGGACAGGCACCATAGCCGAGATGTCAGGCGAGACCGGTACATGGTCCGGTTCCCGGCACGCAAAGGCAGTGAGCATGCGCTGGCGACCGGTCATAGAATTTCACCCATTCCGCCGCTCAAGAAAGCAAAGTGCGGTTCCTGGCGTTCCTCCTCTTCCATACCGTTGCCGTACGCCGAACTGTAGAAGCCCTCGATCCGCGCCACCGCCTGCCGGCTCCATTCGACCAGCTCCTTCCTGCGCTGCGGGTGCCCTTTGGTTAGCTCCCGGATCCAGCGGGTAGCCAGCTTGACGTGGTTTAACTCGTCGGCCTGCAAGTAGTCACAGAGCTCGGCAATCCGTTGATAGCCGCGCCCTTCTGCATTCACCCGCCACTCCCGCAAGGTATGCATCAAAGTTGCTTCCGCCCAGCTGTTCGTCACGGCGATCCGCCGGAGGGGGTCAGGCTCGTTCTGCATCCACCACCAGGTGAGTGGCCAGGGGCCATAGCCAAGCTCGGCGCCCAATTCCTCTTCGCAAGCTTTGGCGACGATCTCGATGTGACGCGCTTCATCCCACATCTGGTTAGCCAGATCCATGCGCATTTCCCAGGGCAGCTCGGGAAACTCAGCCAGCATTTTACCCATGCGGTCAGTTGTCTCGACTTCACCGTAGAGCAGCTGGTGGAAATTGTGCCGGTAGCCTTCCAGCGACCACTGATCTTCAGAACTGTAGGCTTTTTCGAAATCCTGCGGGTCCCCAGAAAACCAGAACGGCGCCTCGACGGCTGAGTGCTCCAGCGGAGGGCAGTGCTTGATAAACCGGTAACCAGTATTGCCGCGCTTAGGCCGCGGGAGGGATTTTTCCATTGCGCGGGTGCTGTGAAATGCCAGCCAGTGCGATTCGATCCCTTGCCCCGTCACCCCACCACAAGCGACCAGGCGCGCTTCCAGGTCTGCCTGGATATCCAACGCCAACCGGCGGTCAGCTGGGTTCTGTGTCAAGCTCTCCAACACAGCCTGACCCCAAGCGATATGCGATTGTCCGATCCCCGCCAGGTGACGTAGCATGCGCACAGTCGGGGTGTCAGCGAGCGGATCAGTTGCATCGGCGTGATAGACGTAAGTGCTGACCAGGTGCGGTTCGAGCACCCGATATACGGCGACCAGGCGCTCGGTTGTAGAAGCCAGGTTCCAGATACTCTCACAAAGAGAGGCGAGTTCGTCAGTGGCTGGTTCCTGGCGTTCTCGGTTCGAGCGTAGCTGTTCCAGACGTTCGCCCAGCTGATCTGCGGCCTGAGCGTGATCATAGACATGGTAGCCAAAAGCCGCTTTATATGCGATCTGTGGGGTGGTGTGACACCAGCCGCCGATCATCTCCATCAGCTGGATTTCAATGTAGCGATAGTTCGCCAGGCGGCGGGAATTCTCCCGAACAGTAAAGCGACCACCAAATTCCCGACGATCAACTATTGGCATAAGCGTCTCATCTTTCGATCATGACCGGCGTCTCCGGAAAACGCACAACATAACCGTCGTCTTTGCCGGTATCCTGGTGCAGCAAGACGACTACTTTGAGCGGTTGGTCGAGCGCCAGCGGCGCGCCGTGCCAGACGCCTCGCTCCAGCAGTACGCCCTGGCCTTGCCGCACTCGAAAGACCTGGAACCGCACCAACGGTGGCAACCGATCCGGTTGATCCGGATCATCCGGCGGGCCAACATAAACCAGGCAGTCACCACCGACTGGGATGAGCAGCTCCATGCTGCTCATGTGGCGCTCTGCCCAATCGAAGGTCAGATCAGCGAGGTTCAAATCCAGGTAGCCAATCCCAAAAGGGCGCTCATCCCCAGCCAGGAGAGCGTTCTCTCCCCACCAGGCCCAGCCAGGGCCAGCTGCATCGTGCGTCCGGACTGGCTGTTCGATAACTTTTCCGTACGGGGCAAAGGATTCCTGAGTGAGATTCAAGATGGGTAATTTCACGGATGCCTCCTCCTTACTATCCAGTAAATCCCTCATTATCATAGATCGAAAGTGAACTGCTGGTATCCAACCAGGCGCGGGGCCCCGCAGAGACCAGATGGTCGCTGGACGGCCTCTAGCAGGTTGACCAGCGTATTGGCTACTCGCAACTCCAGCAAGTTCTCGCCCGGTTTCAGCAGTTGCGTGACCTCGATATCATACCCCGGCCACAGACGTATGCCCGCAGGCTGCCCATTTACCAGCACCTCTAGCGCGTCGTCCTGGAGCTCCGCTTGCAAGAACACCCGTTGGCTCAGGAATGCTTCGGGAAGTTGGAAACGCCGGGAATAAACAGCCAGACCGGAATAGAAGGGGTATCCCTGCTCCGTCCAGGATTGGGGTTGGAGCGTACTGCGTGGAGCTGAGATTTGGTAACGGCCATCGCCAAGTAGGTCCAGGCTGAAATCGCCGGTGATCTTCAGCAGGTCCAGCAAACCGTCCGTGGATTTTGTGACCACCAGTCGCAGGGCGATCAGGTTATCGCCGCGCTGGAGATGGAGAGTAATGTCAACTGCTTTCATCTGGCTGTCGAAGGCGCTCCGGACTGGTGCCGAAGTGACTGGCTGCCCATTGATATGCAATTCCCAATCAGAGCCAGCAAACCCGTCCACGATCAGGTCAACATGCGGTGGTAGGTAGTCTGCCAGGAAACGAATCTGGTACCAGACCGGGGTCGGATAGGGCAGATCAGGCTCAGCCGGCAGCTGGTAAGTCCAGGCACCAGGGACCATTGGCAGCCAGCCAGCGGCTGGCTCGGCTAACGGAGAAGTATATAATTTCCGGTCCCTCCCGGGCTCCTCCTGCGTCGCCAGCCAATTTCCGATCACTAGAGCGTTAGCGGCTTCTGCCTGGAACTCCCACTCGCCGCCTAATAGGATCGGCTCAGATGGGATCTTTCCCCGCGCTGTTTTTCGGATCCGCTTTCCGCCCTGCTCCAAAACAATGAATCCTTCTGATGTTGGCCCATATCCGGTGATCCGCCCACCACCAGCACCAGGATCGAGGGAATCGAACCTCAAGTTGGTCTCCAAAATTTGAATGCCGCCGCCCGGACGGGTCAAGACAAAAGCTGAGCCGACTTGCGACAGGTCGATCTGAAAGTGCGTCCTCCCGTCTATTGCCTGGAATGGGACGATGGGGTGCTCTTTACCTGTCGACGGATCCCACCTCACTGGTTGGACCTCTCCCGCGATGGATACCCTCGCAGAAATACCATTGAACGTAGGGTTGACAAAGAAGTAAATGTCCTGATCGTCGTTTATCCGGTGCAGGTAAAAGACATCCGGATGATCGATGGTCACATCAGGGGTAACCAGACTGTTCAAAACTGCACGCATGGCATCCGCCATCGCCTGGCGTTCCTGGTTCACTTCTCCAGTGATTTCCTGGCGTTCGCGATCGGCCTGGGCGAAATAATAGCGGCTGACCTCGCTGCTCCCCGTTTCGACCACGAGCAAGGGGCTTTCTGGCTGGCCGGGGGTACCCAATTCCCATTGCAGGCGCATGGGCAGATGGCGGGCCAGGGCGTAGCTGCGCAGAAAGCCGGCTTTACCCCCGCTCGGGGAGGCGCGCTCGATGAGCTCGATCTCCTGGGCCTGACGGTAATTCTGTTGAGTCTCGGCAGGGTTCACGCCGAAGAGGGTCTGCATACGATCCGAGATATCCACGAGACTATCCTGGCTGAACGCCCGGTCAGGTAGGAAGACCATACCAAGCACCTTCCCGCCTTGGGCTACATACTGTTCCAGCCGCTCGACGGTGTCCAGCTTGAGATGCGTAATGGGCGGCAGGATGAGCAGCTCATAGGCTTCGTCATGCACCCGCAGGGAGCTCCCTACCAGCTCCGCACTGGCCAGCAGATCCTCGTCTAAGTAATCAAAATCATAGTGCAGGCGTAGGAGCAGATCGGTGAGAGCGTAAGTATCATTCTCCAATCGCTCGCCCATTGGCGTGCGATGCTGAGGGATGTAGACGGCGAACATGGCGTTAATCGGCCACAGCACAGCCACTTTGGCAATGTGCCGCCCGCCGCTAAGAAGATGACTCAACCGGCTAATGTAATTGGAGAACTCACCATAGTACCGCCACCATGGGTACTGGTAGAACATGGAGGGCGGCCAATCGCGCTTGCGTGGCCCCTCTAGTGTGTAATGGAAGCCGTGCGGGTTAAGCAGGTTGACGCCCAGCACGTATTCCCAGTCGGCGATCCACTTCATGCGCTGCATGGTAGCATCCATGAAGATGCCACCGAAGGATTCGCAAAGTAGCCGCGGGCTGCCCAGCTGGTGGGCGGCCGAGCTGGCTACCTTCATGGCGACATGCTCGCTCGGGCGGTCGCGAGTACCGATAATCGGGTAGAGATGGTCAACGCCGACCACGTCCATGTGCTGGTAGTGCCTGAAGAGGTTACCCTCTACCCGGATCATGCCGCGCACGCCCTCCTCGTAGAGCAGGTGACCGGTGAAAAGCACATTGTGCGCCTGGCACCAGGTATGAATTTGCTGGTAGAAAGCCTGGCTGTAGAAATCAGTCAGAGTGTTGTAGAAATCATACCGCACACGGGCGCTTTCCGGGCTGAGGTCGAAGAACAGGTCAGGCAGGCGGGGTCGCAAGTTATAGCCATTGCGCTCCTGAAAGCGGCGGAACATATCCTTCGTCCAGGGAACGACAGCGTTGTCTGCGCCGCTCAGGAAGTAGTGCATGGCTGGCTCGTCGGTGTAGAAGCCCAACATCTGCGACGCCATCCATCTCTCTACAGCCTGAGCATACGGCTCATACCCCAGGCGTAAAAACTCCTTGGTCGATTCCGGGTTTAGCGCGTCGATGTAGTAATCGGCCTCCTTCTCAACGATGTAGACCAGCCGCCAGTTTCCGGCCGGCGCTTCCCAGGGGATGACATTGACGAAGGACAGGTTGGGGGTTAAATCAACGACCTGCCTGTCGCCTCCGTCCAGGCGGATCGCGAAGGCGGCCACTGGTGTGGAGTGCTCGAAGTCCAGATAGCGGCTATCCGCGCCGGTCAGGTAGGTAAACCAGGGGCCACGCACGGTGAAGTTGATGCATTCAATGTAACGTTGGGCAAGATCTGGCCGGGCCTGGAGCACGCGCTTATCGGCAGTACCGCTCGGCCAGTTCATCTCGTCGTAAATCCAGGTCTTCAATCCCAGTTTCTCGGCCTCTTCAACCGCGAATCTGATCCGGTCTAAATAAGTCGGGGTTATGTAAGGAATTTCTAGGCCATAACGTCCATGCAGGATTATCCCTGGCATTCCCTTTTCAAAGAATTCCCGGATTTGATAGCGCATCTCCTCCGGGTTAAGTTCACCGTTCAAGAACCAGAATGGTAGGATGCCGTATTCACGAGGCGGCAATTGAAAATGTTGAAGATCAAGCGGAATCCTGGGCCAGGGCATAGGTAACGACATCATTCACTCCATAACTCATATTTTCCTCTCCCAACTTTGGCGAGGAGGGGTTTGGTTTTCCACCAGGCGACTCAATCCATGACAACAGTAGATTTTACAAAACCGGCAGGTTTTTCGTGGGCGGTGCGAAACGCCTGATTTATCTCGGGCAGCGAGAAGCGATGGGTGACAAGTTCAGCCAGCGAAAGCCGCCCTGCTGTAAGCAACCTTACGCCGATGCGCATGCCGCGCAAGATGGTTGAGACCTCTCGAAAATGAGCGTTGATGATTTGGAATGCCATCCAGTTCCAGTGCGCCAGCGCGATCTCACGCATCCCTCCCTGGTGGTATCCGACAATCACGACTTTACCACTCATGCGCGTTACCTCGCCCAGCATCTGCAGCGGCGCTTGCACCCCGGTTACTTCGAAGCTGACATCCGCGCCCTGCCCGCCAGTCAGTTCCTTGACCACCTCAGTCAGAGATTCTTGACCCACGTTGACGATATGTGTGGCGCCTAACCGCTTTGCTCGCTCTAAGGCGTCCTGGCGGGTATCGGCCACAATCAGGTGGCGCGGCCCCTGAAGCTCTGCCAGCATCTGCACCAGGTTGCCCATGAAACCGGCGCCGATGATGACGACATCGTCTCCCAGGGAAACGTTGGCCAGTTCGATGGTATTGACCGCGCACATGAGCGGCTCAATCAGAGCAGTATCCAACGGCACATTTCCGACCGGGAAACAGTACTCGGCCTTGGCTGCAACGTACTCGGCGTAACCTCGCGAAGTGACCCACAACGCGACCGGCTCACCAGGCTCCAGGCCGCTCACTTTTGCTCCGACCTGCTCAATCACTCCGCTTACTTCGTGGCCGGGGAAGCGCGGGAAGATTTCTTTCCCAGATTTCCCTTCCCACATGTCCAATTCGGAGGTGCAAACACCGCAGGCCGCCACCCGCACCAGCACTTCATCCGGCCTGGTCTGCGGTACAGGCTCATCGACAATGTCAAAGGTATAAGGTGCTTTCAGCAGTGCAATCTTCATTTTCTTGTTCCATCCTTGATTGGTTTAGTCTCTCTCCACCAGAATCCTGGCAGATAGGCCAGGGACTGGCACTTTTACGATGTCTGACGTACCGACCCGAATGAGTTCGTCTGCCAGGCGATCTGATAACGAGCCTTGCCTGGTGAGGGATTTGAATTGCTCAGGCAGCTCGAACTCGACTTCGGCCGGCTCTTCATAAAAGTTTAACAATACCACCACTGGCTGCCCGGACGGTTCAACGTAGCGGATATATCCATAGACCTCCTGTGGGATCGATGGGATATTCAATGGTATCCAAAGGCGTGAATGAAGGCTGGGAATTTCTTTGCGCAGGGCGATCAACTTCTTATGGTATTCACGTAGGCCAGGATACTTCTCTTCCCAAGTGAGTGGCTGTGGATCGTAATAAGGGCGGAACCATTCCCCCACCTCATCGCCGGTATAGATGCATGGAATCCCAGGAAGAGTCAACAGCAGGGTAGTCGCTACCCGCGTCATCCCTTCTCCATGACTGGTGATGAAACGCGTCCCGGTGTCATTGTTGTTCAAAAAACGGAAGATCAGGGCATCAGGATGGAAACCGTCCGGCCGGTTGGTCAGAGCAGCATGCAGATTGTACGTAAGCAGGCGATGTTTATAGGAGTCCCAGACCAGCTCCCAGGCCCAATGCCCAAGCTGGTCAGTCCAGTCGTAGGCGGCATCGAAACCATTGTCGAAATAGAAGGGATCGCGCGCGCTGGCCTCTGCCAGGAGCAGAAGATCGGGCTTGATCCGTTTTAGCTCGCTGCGCCATTCTGGCCAGAAATCTGGCCGGCGCTCTCTAATGCCCCAGGCCACGTCTACCCGAAATCCATCCACGTCGAATTCCCGCACCCAATAACAAAAGGCTTCGATCATCCAGCGCCGGACTTCGGGATTGTCATAATTCAGGTTTGGCAGGTGTGTCCAGTCGAAGTAGTTGGTAACCGAGCCGTTCTCGTCGCGATCATAGAAATCCCAATATGAGGATTGTTCTCCGTGCTCCAGGGTGTCTTGGAAGTAGGGGTGCTCGACTGACGAATGGTTGGGGACAAAATCCATCAAGATACGGAGGCCCCGCGCGTGGGCTTCCTGCACCATCCGATGGAAATCCTCCTTCGTCCCGTTCCTCGGGTTGAGCTCAAAATAATCGACGACGGAGTAGCCGTAATCAGGGGATACATTCACCGGCGCCAGCCAGAGAGCGTTTACCCCCAGGTCTTGTAGATAATCCAGCTTCTCCATGATCGCCTTGAAGCCCGGACTACCAAAATTGCGGGGAATAACACCATAGATAATGGCCTTCTCCACCCAGGCAGGATTTTCTTTATCATAGTTCGGGATGCGCACCTTGCCACCGGTTACCTCAACATAGGTGGTGGCGATGTCCTGCCTGCCGTTCTGGTCGACAATCCGCAACGAAAAATAGTATTCGCCATCGATGAGAGGAGGGGCCAGGATGATGTGCTCGCCGCTCACCTCGCCGCGAAACTCGCGCTGGCTCATCCCATCCACGCCCTGCACTTCCACGGCTGCGGGATTCCCCGGCCGGGCAGACCAGATGTGCTCGATGATGGCTGCCCCATCGCGCTCGTCGGGCTGGCTTATCGCGCCAGCGAGCACCAACTTGCCATCTTCAAGCGATGCGCGGATGGCGGCTTTAGGCTTTTGCCTTAGTCGTTCGGTGAAGTTCAGCATTTGCGATGTGACCTCCTGCCCATTCGCCCGCTTGCAGATCGCTACGACGTGGTTTTCACCCTCAGACAATTGCACCTGGCCTGAAAAATTCGCGCCCTCCCGGCTGGCCTCGAGGTTAAGGCCGTTGACATTGACCGTGACCGTCTGGCATTCGTCCGGGCCGATAACCTTTCCGTTGACAGGCCTGTTCCACATCCAGACGTCTGCATCACTCCCCTCCAGCTGGACCTCGACTGGCGCTACGGCGGTCGGGGTGAGCAGCGGACTTGTTGAGGTCGGGATCGTCTCTGATCCGTTCGGCTGAGGAGACGTTAGGGCGGGTCCCGATCCGGGCTTAATTGGTTTGCAGGCCGCCGCCAGGGTTCCCCCCGCAGCTATCAGGCACAGGCGTAAGAAACTCCTGCGGTCGAGCCCGTTCTTATCCATGGCAGTGATTTTCTTCGGCTCGTTTGCGCCAGAGCGCATGTTTTCGATCGGTTACTTCATCCCGGTCAACGCAATTCCCCGGATAAAGTAGCGCTGGAAGATCAAGAAGATCAGTAGCACGGGCAGCGTTGCCAGCACCGAGCCGGCCATCACGTCATCCCAGGCGGTGCGGTTCTTGACAAAATACAACGCCAGACCGAGCTGCACCGTTTTCAATTTTTCACTGCTGATGACCAGCAGTGGCCAAAAGAAGTCGTTCCAGTTCCAGGTGAAAGTAGAGATGGCGTTGAAAGCAATCGCCGGGCCGCTCAGTGGCAGGGCAACCTGCCAGTAAATGCGAAACTCAGAAGCCCCGTCCATGCGGGCAGCATCGATCAGATCGTCGGGGATGGATTTCATGTACTGGCGGAAGAAGAATATGCCCCACACACTGACCGAGGCAGGCAGGATTAATCCCCAATACGAATCCAGCCAACCATGCCCCCCCTGCCCGAGGAGATTATTCCCCCCGAAGAAAGGGATATGCTGCAGGATCAGGTAGTTAGGGATCAGGAACACTACGCCCGGGATCATCAGCGTGCCCAGCATAAATACGAAGATCGCATCCCGGCCCGGGAAGCGGCGCTTAGCAAAGGTGTAAGCAGCCAGGGAGTTGAAGAACAGCTGCAAAACCACTACCGATATCGCGATGAACGCGCTGTTCAGGAACCAGCGCCCTAAGCCAGCGGCTTCCAGAAAGTCATGGTAATTATCGATGGTGAAGTTTTCCGGCCACCAGGTGGGTGGCCAGTTGAACATATCACCCAGGGGTTGGAAGGAGGCTGAAACCATCCACACCCAAGGCGCGGTGAACAGAATGACGCCGATCACCAATGTCAAGTAAACCAGAAATTTCCCGAGACGGCTCAAAATTTCACCGAGATCGACCCGCGAGACTGGTCGGACACTGGTGATCTCTTTTTCTTGAGTGGTAACTGCCATAGTGTGAACCTCCTTTACCCAAGTTTTCTGAATTAATACTGGATGTCGCCTTTTATATATTTCATCTGGATGATAGTGAAAATGAGGATCAGCGCGAACAGGATATAAGCCATGGCGGACGCGTAGCCCATTTCAAAATGCCGAAAGCCCTTCTGGTAAATGTAGTAACCGACCACGGTAGTGCGGCCGAGCGGTCCGCCGTTCGTCATGATGTAGATGTGCGCAAAGGCTTGGAAGGATCCGATTATCGATGTGATCAAGACATAAAACGTCGTCGGAGAGAGCAGCGGGACAGTGACGAAAAGCATTCTTTGAAAGCCGTTCGCCCCATCGACTTTCGCTGCGTCGTAGAGTTCCTCGGGAATCGATTGCAGACCAGCCAGGTACATCACCATGATCCCGCCGGTGCCCATCCACACGCCCATAATGATCAATGCGGGCATCGCCAGATCCGGGTCCGCCAGCCACAGCAATTTTTCCTTGATGATGCCCAGCCTGAGCAGGTAATAGTTCAGCAGGCCATAATCACCCTGGTATATCCACTTCCAGATCACAGACGAAACCACCAGCGGCGTGATAACCGGGATATAGTAAAAGGTACGGAAAAGTCCCTGGCCGCGCACCTTGGTGTTCAGCAACAGGGCGATGAGCAGGCCAGAAGCCATGCCAAGCGGTACTCCGAAGCCAGTGAACAGGATCGTATTCCACAACGACTGAAAGAATTTTTCGTCCTTAAACAGGTGGATGTAGTTTTCTAGCCCAACGAATGGCTTGGCCGGCTCGAGTATATTCCACTCGCGGAAGCTGATATAGAACGAGAAGCTCACCGAGAAGAGGGTGAAGATCGAGAACAGAATAAACCACGGCGAGAGGGACAGATAAGCGCTCCACTGCTTTCGCATCTGTTTAAAAGTGTCGCCAAAAGTTATCGGTTCTTTACCTGGTTTTTGTTGGGTGCGTGCAAGAATTGCCATGTCACTCCTTTCCATGCAAGTTCGCCAGCGCTAACTGGCAACCAGCCTCTGCCAGTTAGCGTGCCATCACCCAGCTTAACTTTGGGGGTTAGGGGTTTCTAACAAGGTTTGACCGTTGTTAGAAACCCCACTATGATCAAGATGGTTCTGTTGTAACGTTACTCTTTCAGCTTTTCTTCGGCTTCTTTGGCTGCTTCGATGACCGCCGTTGCCCCATCCGGGTACTCTCCGTAGAATGCGAGGTTGAGGTGGGCAAACAGGGCTTCATCCACCAAATAGTACTCCGGCTGAACGGCTGTTTCGACGAAGGCGCATTGCATGGCGTCCGCGAAGCCTTTCAGGACTTCACGGTTCTCATAGGTCGTCGGGTCTTCCAGCAAGGAGATGCGCGGCGGCAGCAGCGTCGAGGGCGCCTCTTCCGTGCCCAGGTTCAGCTCGCGCATGTTCTCGGGAGCGGAGACGAACTCGATCCACTTGAAGGCTGCCTCCTGGTTCTTGCTTCCAGAGAACACCACCAGATGGTCAGATGCGACTGTGGTAGCGCAGCGCTCATCCTGCGGCAGCGGGGCGGTTGCCCACAAACCGGTGACATCTGGGAACTCGGTCAACAACGTTCCGGCAAACCATGAACCGGCCATGTACATGGCGACATCGCCGTTGGCAAACGCCACCCGCCCATCCCACGAGTTGGAATTCAAGAAGTCAGGCGGGGAGTACTTCACCAGGCTTACATAGAAGTTGGCTGCCTTCTGTCCCTCCTCGCTGTCGAAGACGACATCGTTGGGATCATCCGGATTCAGCGCCAACCCGCCAGCCTGCCACAGCCAGGGCAGGAAATAGTAGCTCGACTCGTAATCGGTTGCGAAAACGATGTAGCCATACTTGTTGTTAGCCGTATCGGTCAGCTTCTCGGCATACTCCTGGAACTCCTCCCAGGTCGTCGGAGGTTTATTGGGATCGAGGCCGGCCTCTTCGAAGCGGTCGGTGCGGTAGAACAATCCGGTTGTCTCACCGTCGATCGGCAGACCGAAGTAGCTGCCCTCGACCGAAGCTGCGGTCAGGAAGGCCGGGACGTAATCGGTCAGGTCGATCACTGTGCTCTTGGCGACGAAATCGTCCAATTTCACCAAGGCAGCCCGTAGGCCGAACTCGCCTACGGTCCCTCCATCGATATAGGCGGCGTCAGGTGGGTTGTTTGCCGCCACTTGGGTGAGCAGCTTGTCGTGCATCTCTTCAAAAGGCACGTCCACAAACTCGATAGTGATGTTCGGGTGGATGGCAGTAAATTCCCGGGATAAGACTTCCCAGGCGTCGTCCTCCTCTCCCGAGTGTACCCAAGAAGCGAAGGTGATGGTGACCGGTTCTTCGGGATCGGGGATTTCTGGGCTGAAGTCCAGATCCTCTGTCGGCTCCGGTGGGGGTGGTTCAGTCGGCTCCTCGGTCACCTCGGCTGGGGGCGGTACAGTTGGCCCTTCCGTCGGCACAACCTCTGGGGGTGGGGCTCCAGTGGTCGGGGCAGCAGCCGGCGGCGGGGCGCACGCTGCCAACAGCGCAACGATGACGAACAGCGACAAGGCTGCCCAATAGAGAGACGAACTTCGATTGTGAGTGTTCATTTTTGCCTACTCCTCCTTGGAATGATGATTAGTCGCTCGGCATTTGAGTGTACGCCAACTGATTTGCGAGGCGTGGGGGCTGAAACAACGTGGCGTACTCGTCGCAACCTGGATCGCCAAGCTTAGTCCAGGTTAGTTTAATAAACACGATCCATCCAAGATCGCGTCGCTGCCCATTAGAGAGAGATAATTCCGCCATTCATCCGGTTACTGCTTAGCCTCCATTCGAGTCGTTTCCAGGCCAATCCCGGTTGCCGCTGAAGCAATGAATTGTTCCAGTTCTTCAGCCGTCGGCAGAGATGGCTGAGCCCCCGCCCGAGTAGCCGTGATCGCGCCGGCTGCATTAGCATACCGGACAGCCTGGAACAGGTTTTCGCCCTTGCCCAGAGCTACGGCCAGCGCCCCATTGAAGGCATCCCCCGCGGCAGTCGTATCCACGGCGGTCACTGAGAAGGCAGGGACATAGGTCTTTTTTCCGTGTGACAAGATGTAAGCACCTTCCGAACCAGTTGTCATGATCAGATTAGGCACTTCTATCCGTGAAAAAAGGTGGGAGACGAAATCTTGACTATCCTGAGAATGATTATCTCCAACCAGGATCGCCGCTTCCGTCTCATTAGGGGTCAGGATATCGACCAGCTTGAAAAACTCATTGGGGATTTGTCGAGCCGGGGCGGGATTGAGGATTACCCTGACTTTATGCCGGTAAGCCAGTTCAGCGGCTGTCTGGACAGTGTCGAAGGGCACCTCGAGCTGTAGGAGAAGGCTGTCGGCTTCCTTTATCGCGGTTTCCGCTGCCAGAACATCTTGAGAGGAGAGTCGGCTGTTGGCGCCGGGTGCGACGGCGATAATATTCTCGCCGTCTTGATTCACCATGATCAGCGCCACCCCGGAGGGTGTTTCCTTATCCAGAACGATAAAATCGGTTTGGATGCCCTCTTTTTTATAGGCATCCAGTGCCTCACGGCCCAAGTTATCATCGCCTAGCCGGGCAATAAAAGAGACGTTTCCCCCAAGACGAGCAGCCGCAACTGCCTGATTCGCTCCTTTTCCACCCCTGGCAACACAAAACTGTTCTCCCAATACCGTCTCACCCCTTGAAGGGAGTTGCGAGACGCGGACGACGAAATCGGTATTCGCACTGCCCACAACGACGATTTTTGGATTCATGTCAAACCTGTTCCAGTCTCCTCTGGAGTGCGAAGGGCGGTTTGTGTTGGCGAATGTTGAATGGTCTAGATTCGGTTGTGCCGCCTCTCTTGGGCGTCACCTGGCTTCATTGAGGCAACTACCTTTAATCAACAGGATTATGCGTCGTGCTCCCCCGGACAATTAATTCTGGGGAGAGTGTTAAACGACGAGCGGGGCAATTTTTATCAGCGATGCGGTTTGCGAGCAGATTGACTGCCTGAAAACCGATCTCGGTTTTTGGCTGGGCGATAGTGGTGAGAGGGGGATTCATAAAACGGGCGAGTTCAATGTCGTCATAACCGATGATCGCCAGGTCTTCAGGTACGCGGTGGCCAGATTTGGCAGCGGCGCGCAGGGCACCTACAGCCATCAGATCATTTAATGCAAAAATGGCCGTCGGCGGGGAGTCCAGATTGAGCAGCGTGCATGTAGCCACCAGACCCGAATCGGGATGGTAATCGCCCAAGAAGAGCAGAGATTCATCGTACAGCATATCCTCTTCTTCGAGAGCCCTGCGATAACCGTTGACCCGTTCAGCGCTGGTATTGATGTTGGAAGGCCCCATGATACAAGCGATCCGCCGGTGCCCCAGTTCAATCAGGTGTCGTGTGGCGAGATAACCACCTTGCTGGTTGTCTGTAAGGACCGCATCCACACCCGACTTTGGCAGGTCACGGTCTACTAAGACCACGGGCATTTCCTGGCTCAGGAGGAAATCGAGTGAGTCGACCTGATCACCTGTGGCGACGAAGATAATCCCATCCACTTGATGCTTGCTCAACACATCAACGTATAATTGTTCTCGATGGGTATCGCGTTCGGTATTACACAGGATAACTTTGTAGCTCAGCTTGAAGGCTGCGTCTTCGATGCTTCGACCGATTTCGGCGAAGAAAGGATTAGAACTATCTGGAAGGATCAGACCGATGGTGTTGGTTTCGCCTCTCCGCAGAGAACGGGCAAGGGCATTGGGGCGGTATTTCAATTCGCTCATCGCCGCCAAGACGCGGTCGCGAGTATTTTGGGAAACGAAGCGCGTGTCATTGATTACATGCGATACCGTTGCGTAAGATACTCCAGCTCTCTTGGCGACTTCTCGAATTGTGGTCATCGATGGTCGTGGGATAAAATGTGGGGTATACTATCGTCAGGTAAACGTTTACGTAAACGTTTTTATAATTTTAGCACACCCTTTTACGCGAGTCAATCAGGTTTTCTACCCAATTTATCTCTATAGTAGGAATTTTCATGAAGATTGACCTCCAGGATGAAGCGATAGGCCATGTTAGACGTCTGGTCTCTGATATCAGCAGCCGCATGATTGGTTCGCCGGGAAACCACGTTGCGGCAGACTACATTGCAGAGCTCTTCCGAAAGGCCGGGCTTTCGGTAGAATTCCAGGACTTTCCCTGTCCGGATTGGGCTGAAGAATTTACCTCCCTGGAGCTCGGTGAAGAAACGCTGGAGGCCTCAGCAAACACCTTTTCCCCTTCTTGCGATGTCCGGGCACCAACCATCGCAGTGGGTACATATGAGGAGCTGCTATCCGCCGGTATCTCTGGGCAGATCCCCATTTTTTACGGCGAGCTGGCACAGCGTGAACTGGCCGCCAAGGGGGCCATATATGTCTCGGAACGCGATCGGAAGATCATCCAATTGCTGGAAGAGAGACAACCGGCAGGGCTGATCACCGTTAATCCCTCCTTGTATGGGCGGTGGCGGTTGATCGAGGATTTCGATCTTGCCATCCCGTCGGTCACAGTCACTGCTCGTTCAGGACTGAAATTAATTGAGCGCGCCGGCGATCCGGTGCATATGAGAATCTCTACGCATCGGACGCCCAGCCATTCTGCGAACGTCATTGGGCGGCTGGCAGGCGAGCGGCCAGAGCGGATCGTGCTCTGCGCCCACTACGATACGAAAGTCGATACTCCCGGTGCCTCTGATAACGCCGCTGGTGTGGCTTGTCTCCTGACTCTAGTTTCCTGTCTATGCCCCTCCCCACACCGTCATACCTTGGAATGGGTCGCATTCAGCGGGGAAGAGATGTATGGTTTGGGCGATATGGAATATGCATCCAGGACGGGAGATGGATTCAACCGCATCGCCGCTGCTATCAATTTCGACGGCGTTGGACTCCGAATAGCAGCCAACACGATTGCCACCTTCTCAGCCTCCAAACCCTTCGATGAAATGATTGATCGCCTGAAAGCCAATTATCCAGGAGTTGTCCGAGTAGACCCCTGGCCATCCAGCGACCATTACATCTTCTATTCCAATGGGGTGCCGAGCCTTGCGCTCAGCTCCTTGGGTGTGAAGGACATATACCATACTCCTGCGGACACGGTAGATTGGATTAGCCCAGACAAACTGGCTGAAGCCATGCTGCTGGCCCAGGATATCTTGCTTGCCCTAGATGAAAAAGAGCTTGATTGGGGTCGCCCATAAGAGGAGACTATGGCCAAGACGAAAATTGTGCTGATCGGCGCTGGCAGTGTGATCTTCGGACCAGCTCTCCTGAGTGACATTTTCCAGTGCAAGGAACTGAGCGGCTGTACGATTGGCCTGTGCGATATCAGCGCCGACGGCCTTCACCTGATCACCCAACTGGCTCACCGCCTGAACCAGGAATGGGACAGCGGCATGCACATTATTGCCTCCACTGACCGCAAGGAACTGCTGCCCGACGCGGAATTCGCCATCGTCTCGATCGCCGTAGACCGCGAGAGGTTGTGGCGGCAGGATTGGGAGATCCCGTTCAAGCACGGCATCCGCCAGCCATTGGGTGAGAACGGCGGTCCGGGCGCCTTCTTCCAGACCGCCCGCAATGCCCTCCCGATGCTTGAAATCTGCCAGGACATGGAGACGCACTGCCCGGACACATACCTCTTAAACTTTACCAACCCCGTCCCGCGCATGACCCTGGTCGCCCGGCGCTATTCGCAGATCAAAACGGTCGGCCTCTGCCATCAGATCGGCCTGGGCTACGATATCGTGGCCATGGTCCTGGCCAAAGACCTGGGATTGGCCCCCCTTGAACCACCCGAGAAGGAATGGGATTTTCACAGTGTTACTTATCCTTACCAGGAGGCAATCCGCAACCTGATCGATATCAAGGCTGCCGGCATCAACCACTTTACCTTTATGCTCGATATTCGCCGAAAGGATACCGGCGAGGACCTTTACCCCCTCTTCCGCCAGCGCATCGCCTCATTCCCTCCCGGTTATCAACCCCTCTCGCGCCAGATTTTAGACATCTTTGGCCTCTTTCCGGCCACCGGTGACGGGCACTTATCGGAATATACCCACTGGATGCACAACCCCCAGACCGAACCATGGAAGAAATATAACCTGAGCCTGTACGACTGGGACGGCGCACAGCGCTGGCGCGCCGCCAGGCAGAAAGAAGTTGAGGATATCGTTGCCGGCGGCCCCCTCATCGCTCGCTTGAAAGAGCCTTCTGGCGAGATGGCTGTCCCGATCATCTTGGGCATCAAGGACAACCGCAACCTGTACAATCACGCGGTGAACATCCCCAATGAAGGTTACATTACCAACCTGCCGCAAGGTGCCATTGTAGAAGTGCCCGGGTTGATCAGCGCTCTGGGAGTGCGCGGGCTGGGCGTGGGTAGCCTTCCCGAAGGGATCGCTGCGTTGTGCCGCACACAGATTGATGTCGCCAGCCTGGCGGTGGATGCCGCCGTGACCGGCGACCGCCAGGTAGCCCTTCAGGCTTTATTGGTCGATCCGATGGTCAACGATATCGATCAGGCTCGCAGCCTGCTGGATGAGTTGCTCCAACTCCAGGCTGATTACCTCCCCCAGTTTCAACGCTAACGAACTAACACCAATTGAAGCGCGTATGTCCTAACTTACTATATTCAGAAAGTGGAGAGGAATGTGTAGCACTTGACGTATAATAATGACAAACTTAGATCGTTTCATTGATCAAACCAGGTCTATTTTCACCCATAGTACCAGTGTAATGCGTAATTCCAGAGTACCGGCATAATATGATCTTAGGTCATTATTGAGCCATTAAAGGCAGGACACATGTGAACCATATTTTTCCCCCAGCCAAAGCTCGGCAGCGCCTGCCTGAATTGATAGACAAGTTCGATGATTATTTGGGTGTCTTCAATCAGGCGAACTTATTTACCGGACCAAGCCTGTATTTCCATCGCAAAACCATAACCTTGCTCAAGACTTTTGGAAGTGTTGAGGCTGCACTAAATAGCGACCAATTTATCGAGTCTATCTATGCTACCTTGACTGCCTGGGGAATGCATCGCATGGGAAAGACAAACACAAAGCTGGCCGAATTTGAGCAAATGCGTAACAGCCTACGAGCTCAGTGCGATCAGATAGCCGGCTTCCAACGTCTTTGTCTCCTTGATCTACCTGGTGAAAGAGTCCAAAGTACCGCAAATAAGTTGTGGCAGATCATTGATAACCTACAAATTGGTATTGGCCAGGTGAAGATTGTTTCCAGCTCAAAGGCATTGCATCACATCCTGCCAGACTTAATTCCCCCCATCGATCGCCAATATACTTTACAATTCATCTATAACAACAAGAACATTCATCCTTCAGAAGAAGCAAAGCGGTTTCCAGAGATATATTCCGTCTTTTACCAAATTGCTCACGGGGCACAGGATTCAATCCAGAGGGCGGTTGAGGTTGGCGGCGGGATGAATACCAGTCCGACCAAAGTTATTGATAATGCGATTGTGGGGTATGTTCTAAGGCACGTCAAGAATCCGAGGAGGGAAACCATAGAACCAGAGCAACCGCAGGAAAATGCACACATAACACAAACATTACAAACCGCAGCCGAACCACGCTACCGCCAGATCCTGCGTGCTGTAAAAGCTTTGATTCAGATGGGTGCCCGCACTTTCAGCCGCAAAGACGTCCGACTTCAACTAGGCTTGGACGCGCATGAGTGGCATTACGGTTATACGGCTATCTTCCAGGCGATACGAGAAGATCAACCCGGCGGCGCACCCGATATTCCTGAACGATATCGAGGTGTTTTCAGGCGAATTGAACGAGGGGTTTTCGAGCTTACCCCTTACGGTATACGCTTGTTGGAAGAAGCATTCGACGAGGAATAAGAAGTTATGGATTATCGGATTGATGAGGTTATCCATATAAGAGTTCTTGTTCTTACGCTTGGAGAAAGCCAACATGCAAATTGGCGGTTGCGAAGGTGCTGGAATAGCGGATTGTTCATGAAGGTGTTTATCTGTGGTTGATCAACTTGAACTTCGAACTGAGACAGATGCGTTAGTGAAATCCGCTTACTACTCCCTTCGAGATGATGCTCTGACCAAGGATCGATCACGGGAATTGGAACGGTATCTATCGACTCAGATCTATATAACTGAAGAGTCGATCAGGAAAGGAAAGCAAGAAAAATTTGGTGATCTAACCGAAGAAATGTATCGTAGGCGAACGCTACTGAAGAGAATTGCTGATGGATTGGCTTGGATCATTTTTGACTACAACGCAGAGGCGCTCAACGGTTGTTCTATTGGCCATTCTTCCGGTTTTATGGCTGGAAAATCAGGATATGAGTATGAACGGAATGTGTTAGAAGCACTTTATAGCTCACCAAACATTCGATATGCTATCCAGTGTGATATCACCAATATTTTGCGCCTGAGCGATGTCTTGGCAATTACGACTGAAGGTCAAATTGTACCCATTGAAGTCAAGGGGACCCCTTCAGGCCGTTCACATCGGCAGAAGAGGAGAGTTAACGAGATCTTGGAGTTTCTTCGGACGGGGGTTTTCGACGATGCAATCAAGGGGATGGCGCCGCTTCAGTCTCACAAAGTTCCTGTAATGTTTGAGCATTATTGGGATGAGTTAGAAGGCCTTTCAAGAAGGGCGCTTAAAGATGGTATGGCTTGGAGTGTCCTTGATCATTGCATCATCATCCAGGCAGTAAATACTCAAGCTCATATTGATCAAGACTCAATCGAAAATATGATTAAGGCTGTTAATTGGGGGAATGCGACGCGTACGATTAGCAGTCTCGGCAGACATCTATCAAGAGACATCGACATCATGCCGAGGACAAGGTTGCCACTCACAGTCTTTCCGTTATCGCCAGAGATTGGATTGGAATATATTTTAGGTCATTTGGATGCTGTGATCGTACTAAATAAAGCTGCGATCGTGGATCGATTTCGAGAAAGTGGGTTGGAGTGTCTCCTAAACGAAAATGGATCAGCTATTGCCACGACTCGTGGCGGAATAAAGTTTCAAATCGTTGATGCCTGGGATAAAATTCTCTCTGAATTAGTGACCTCTTATAGCTTTGTTGGCTATATAAGTGCCACAGCAGAAAAGGTCGATAGGGAAATTCAGTCATAAGTTGGGTCCTTATCATGAATGACGAAAATCATACAAAATATCCAAGCGTCTTTCTCTCATATGCCTGGGAGAACGACACCCACATAGATTGGGTTATAAAGCTGATGATGGTTCCAGAATCAATTGCACGCAAAAACATTCCTATCTGGTTAACAGGCTCTGGAGTCGCCATATATAGCGGTAGACGTTTGAGATACCCCCAGATAAAGGCGCCCCCGGAGCGATTCGAACGCTCAACCGCCTGATCCGAAGTCAGGTGCTCTGTCCATTGAGCTACGGGGGCTAATTAACTTGGATTATACCGCGCCTCCAAGCAAACTCAAAGATGGACTCCAAATCGCTCCTTGTTTAGTTCCAGGCTTGGATCTAGATTGATTATGTCCAAATGCACAGTATTTGTTAACAATAATATGTGCAATATATTGACAACGTGGAGATGTCGGGTTATCATCTTGCCATCCTTTAGAATAAAAGGAGGATTCCGTCATGGCTGATCAGACCAGTGGTTTCAATCTAAAGGCGGTCATCCAGGAGACCGGGTTGAGTGCTGAGACGCTACACGCCTGGGAGAGAAGGTATGGCCTGCCCAAGCCCGCGAGGACTCCCGGCGGGCATCGCCTGTATAGCCTGCGTGACATTCAAATACTCAACTGGCTCACTGCAAGGCAGAAAGAGGGCATGAGCATCAGCCGGGCAGTTGGCCTTTGGCGTAGCTTGGAAGCGGATGGGCAGGATCCGCTGCTGATATATTCTCCGCACCAGCAGCCGGGTAGACCTGGCGGGGTAAAGTTAGATGAGCTGTGCCAGGCATGGGTAGACGCATGCCTGGATTTCGATGAGCAGGCCGCTGAGCAAGTCCTTGCTCAGGCTTTTGCGCTCTATGCACCGGAAGTGGTGTGTACCGATCTGTTGCAGAAAGGATTGTCTATCATCGGCGACCATTGGTATAGTGGAGAAACAAGCGTACAGCAGGAACACTTTGCCTCAGCCTTGGCTATGCGCCGGCTGCATACCCTGTCAGCTGCTGCGCCTGCCCCCAACCGTCCTGGTCGGATCCTGGCAGCCTGCCCTGCAGGGGAAGAACACGAGTTTGGCTTGCTGCTGCTGGCTGTGCTGCTCCAACGGCGGGGCTGGGAAGTAATATACCTGGGCGAGAATGTCCCGATCCTGCGTTTGGAATCCGCTCTGCACGCTACAAACCCCTTTCTGACTGTCTCAATAGCGCAAACCCTTCCCTCGGCCGCCTCCCTGCGCCGTATGGGAGAATTCTTGAACGAACAAGGTGAGCTATTGGCCTATGGTGGCGGAATCTTCAACGCCCTGCCCTCAATCCAAAATTTAATCCCTGGCCATTATCTGGGAAGTGAACTTATCGAAGCCAGTCAAACGGTGGAAAGATTATGGAATCTGAAACCGCCCAATCCACAGGTACTGCCCGTGCCGCCAGATCACCAGCAGGCTCTTCAGCACTATATAGAATTTCATCCACAGATTGAGATCTACGTAGCCGATGCCATTCGTGAGGAGGATATCCTTCCAGCCCATCTGGAAATTGCCCTCTCGGCATTCCAGCAGCACCTGGCAGCTGCCTTAGCTCTGGGGGATATCAGCCTGGTCGAAAACTCTCTCAACTGGCTGGCAGGCTTGTTAGAAAATCATGGATTACCCGAAGGGCTGTTGATGCGCTTTTTAGAGATTTATCAACAGGCGCTCGAAACCCAAACCCCCACCGTCGATCAAGCTGTGTTCTCCCACCTGACTGAATTATTCAATGAACACCCAGATTAATCGTCTCAATAGCTAAAATGATATACGATCACTGTTTTCGAGTGAAAGCGCCCCTCTCGGAAGTGGTGTCTTTTCACCGCCTGGCAGCCAGCATGAGTTCCATTACTCCTCCTCCCCTTCGAGTGAAGGTTAACAATGCTCCGGCAGAGTTATTTGATGGCGCTGAGATGGATTTTTCTTTATGTGTCGGGCCGTTCTGTTTGCGCTGGTTAGCGCGCATCGAAGATGTATCCCCAGCTGGCTTCACCGACCGACAATTACACGGCCCGTTTCAGGAATGGAATCATCGCCATTCCTTCCACCGGGTTGACGTAAATATAACGGAGGTTAACGACCAGATCAGCGCTCAGCTAAAGAAATCATTCGGTGGGCGTTTATTGGGTTGGGGATTGTGGCTGGGCTTGCCATTTTTATTTGCTTACCGCGGCTGGAAAACCCGCGCCTTATTGGAGAAGTGATTAGATGAACCTGCTGGCACAGGCCGTTGGTATCGACCAATGGCCCTCACACTCTTATTGAAAGGATAATCAAATGAAAGATTTCGTTCGACAAACCACTGTTGTTTTGACTGTCGCTGCTACCATCGCAGTCAATATCCTGGCAAATGCTTTGCCTTTGAATGGATTGAATACGGGTGAAATTTCCGACCGCTTCAAAGTCTATTTTGTCCCGGCAGGCTATGTCTTTTCCATTTGGGGTCTGATTTATATCGGCTTGATCGCCTACGCTGTTTTCCAGGCGCTCCCTTCTCAGCGTGAAAATCCGCGCTTAAGGCAAACTGGTTACCTGGTCGCTGCCAGTGGTCTGGCAAACATTGTCTGGCTTTTCCTGTGGCACTACGAGCAATTTCCGTTGACCCTGATCGCGATGTTTGCCTTGCTTGGCATACTGATCGTCATTTACCAGGGCCTCGGCATTGGCTTGACCCTGGTGTCAGTCGCCGAGACCTGGACTGTACGCGTTCCTTTCAGTATCTACCTAGGCTGGATCACTGTCGCCACGGTTGCCAATGTAACGGATGTTCTGTACTATCTGAATTGGGATGGATTTGGCGTTACTCCCGAAATATGGATGTTGATCGTGCTGGCGGTGGTTTTACTAATTGCCGCGCTGGTCAGCTTCGACCGGCGTGATATTGCCTACAGCCTTGTCATCTTGTGGGCTTTAGTTGGGATCGCGGTGAAGCATTCCGCGGTGTCTTTGGTTGCAACCGCTTCCCTGATCACAGCAGCACTGGTGGCTGTTATCCTGATCTACAACCTTTTTCAACGTAAAACCGCTCAATCATAATTACATAGATGGTAATAAATCTAGTCTCTCTTAATACCCCTGTGCTGGATTTTGAACTGGCCGATTTCACCGGCAAGATCGTGAGTCTATCGGCGTTGCAAGGTAAAAATGTTGTGCTCGTCTTCAACCTCGGTTTCTTCTGACCATTCTGCCGCCGGGTATCCGCTGACAATAGCTCTGACTGGATTAATCGCAATTCGCTCAGCCTGGTTTCACTATACACAGCATTCAATTCATTGGAAAGGCCGTGCGTTAAACACCTCACGTCGCCAGGTGGACACATGACAATTCTATTGCCTCCGGCCCCGACCAACACAGCTGCCCGTTCTTCTCTGAACGCCTTGTTAACTAACCGGAGCCTTCTGTTGGCGATGAAAGCCTTGCAGGATGAGTTGGGTGATATATTCTTATTACCCATGCCCGGTTTCAAGGCAGTTGTTTTGTCAGGACCCGAGGCAGCTCATTTCACGTACGTCAAAGCGCGCACCGCCTTGCGTTGGCGCACTGAGGACGACCCCGTGACTGGCCTGTTGCGGCATGGTCTACTTGTGGAGGACGGTGAAAGCCATGATGATCTGCGCCATGGCGTGATGCCTTACCTTCATCGTCAAAAAGTGGGCGGTTATTTGCAAGCGTTTATTAGAAAAACCGACCAGGTCTGCGAGACATGGGATCTGGGCCAACCTCTGGATATGCTCGTGGAAATGCGCCGCGTTGCGCTATTGATTTTGATGGATGCGCTTTTCGCTGTCGATATCTCGCCCGAAATAGATCAATTATGGTCGGCGATTATGCGCACCATTAAGTGCATCTCTCCGGGAGCCTGGCTGCTTTGGCAAGACATCCCTCGCCCTGGCTTTGAACGGGCTTTGCGCGAGTTGGATCAATACATCTATGGGGTGATCGCAGCCCAAAGGGCAAATAATCGGTCAAGCGACAATCTGATCATGCACTTAATCAGCTCTGGAATGAGCGATGCTCTGATCCGCGACCAGATGCTGACCTTGTTGATCGCCGGTCACGATACCAGCACGGCGCTGCTCGCCTGGGCTATCTACTCTCTGACCTCTCACCCCCACGCCATGCTGCTGGCGCAGGAGGAAGTTGATACCGTGTTGGGGGATCAAGTGCCGAGTCATGAACTTATCGGGCGTCTGGTCTACTTAGAGCAGGTGATCAACGAAACGCTTCGTCTTTATCCCCCTATTCACGTCAGCAACCGCTTAGTGGTCGAGGAATTGGAATTCAATGGTTATCGCATCCCATCCGGTCACCGATTGATGTTTTCGATCTACCTCACCCATCATGATAAAAACCACTGGCCCCAACCGGAGCGTTTTGACCCGCAGCGATTTGCGCCAGGCGTTGGGCGTCTCCCATATACTTTTATACCCTTTGGGGGTGGGCCGCGCAACTGTATCGGGGCAGCTTTTGCCCAGGTTGAAGCGAAAGCAGTCCTGGCGCGCCTGCTCCAGCGCTACAACTTTACCCTACTGCAGCCATCTGTCCGCCTCTACATGGGGGCGACGCTCGAACCCCGTCCTGGAGTCCTCGTCCAGGTTACCCGGCGGCGATGATCGAAGTCGATTTCGCCATCCTGGGCGGAGGTGCCTCCGGGTTGAGCCTGGCATTAGCCCTGGCGCAAAGCCTCCTGGGTAACCACTCCATTCTATTGGTCGAAAAGGAGTCTAAGAACCGCAATGACCGCACATGGTGCTATTGGGCGCGTGAAAATTCTCCCTTCTACGGCATTATCCCCATGACCGACCACCCTTTCCCGCGCCAGCTGGGGAATCGCGTCCTGTCGATCGGAGCGCGTGGGGGACGAGTCAAACCCTCCACCGGATTCGCATTCTCCCGCATCCAAAGGG
>Ga0209751_10001189_pt1 | contig 27020 bp, 20 predicted proteins | sample RifCSP13_1_FD_184019 | JGI IMG/M metagenome (GOLD analysis project Ga0209751, IMG submission 184019) | Soil microbial communities from Rifle, Colorado - Rifle CSP2_sed 13_1 (SPAdes) (version 2) | ecosystem: Environmental > Terrestrial > Deep subsurface > Rock core/Sediment | place: Rifle...
CGCGGGATCGCCCGGCCCCCGAGCTCGCGAATCGTATGCTCCGCGCGCGCGGATAGGGGCTATCCTTGGACCGTCGAGCGGCCCGGGAGCCGCTCGGTCGCGCGCACCGCGGCGGCCTGCCGGGGTGGGCGCTGGCGCGACCGATGCTGGCCCGTTTCGAGGAGGATCGACCCATGACGTCTCGCCGTCCGAAGCTCACGGCGCTCCTGATCACGTTCGCGCTGGTGGCCGGCGCGTGCAGCCCATCGGCCGGAGGATCACCGTCCGCGCCACCCCAGGCGTGCGAGGCCGCGGGCAGTGCGGCCGGTGCCGACCTCCAGATCCCCGACGTCGAGGCCGGCAAGTTCAACGTGGCCATGGTCCTCATCGGCCCGCACGACGACGGCGGCTGGAGCCAGGCGCACTACGAAGGCCTCCTCTATGTGTGCCAGAACATGCCCGACTCGCATGTGGCCTACATCGAGCTGGTGCCCGAGGGCGCCGACTCTGAGCAGGTCTTCCGCAGTCTCAGCCGCAAGGGTTTCGACTTCATCATCGGGACGTCCTTCGGCTACATGGACCCCATGGAGACCGTCGCCGGCGAGTTCCCGGACATCACCTACCTGCACCTGACCGGGTTCAAGTCGAACGGCAAGAACTTCGGCAACTTCTTCGGCGCCATGGAGGACTTCAAGTACCTCGCCGGCATGCTGGCCGGGTCGCGGGCCAAGGCCGACGGCAACCCCAAACTCGGCTACATGGCCACCTTCCAGATCCCCGAGGAGATCCGCCTCGGCAACGCGATCATGCTGGGCGCCAAGGTCACCTGTCCCGAGTGCACGATGGACGTGCGCTGGATCAACACCTGGCATGACCCGATCATCGAGAAGGAGGCAGCCGCCTCGCTCTTCGACGCCGGCGCCCAGGTCGTCTTCACGGGCGCCGACACGCCGGCCGTGGCCGACGTCGCCCAGGAGAAGGGCAAGTGGGGCGTGACCTACGACCACCCCGGCTCCTGCAAGGTCGAGGCGTGCCTGACGGCGCCGTACTGGATCTGGGGTCCGGAATACCTGCGCATCGCCGAGGCGGTCAAGGCCGGAACCTACACCGCCGGCTATGAGTACTTCGACGCCGACTCCGGCGCCATGGGCCTCTTCGGGTTCATGGAGGGCGAGACCCTCCAGCCCGGTGTCGCGAGCCTGCCGGCGGAGGACATCCAGAAGGTCAAGGACACGCTGGCCAAGATGCTGGCCGGCCAGTTCACCCGCTTCGACGTCTTCGCCGGCCCCATCAACGACAACACGGGCGCCGTCAAGGTGCCGGCCGGCGAGAAGCTCAAGCAGGCCGATCTCGACCAGTTCCCGCCCGGTGCACCGGGCAACGAGTGCACGTACTGCATGAAGTGGTTCGCCGAGGGCATCAACGGCGAGCTGCCCCAGTAACCGAGGCGGCAGACACATCGGGCCCGTGGAGCGCGCCTTCACGGGCCCGGACTCCTCGCCGGACCGGCTGAGGCTGCCGTGACGAGCGACGGGAGCACGGCGCCGCTCGCGATCGAGCTGCGCGGCATCGTCAAGCGCTTCCCCGGCGTCGTCGCCAACGATGGCGTGGACTTCGACCTGCGGCCCGGCGAGGTCCACGCACTGCTCGGCGAGAACGGCGCCGGCAAGAGCACGCTCATGAACATCGTCGCCGGGCTCTACCGGCCCGACGAGGGCGAGATGCGCGTGGACGGCCGCCCGGTCCGCTTCCGGTCGCCGCGCGATGCGATCGCGGCCGGCCTGGGCATGATCCACCAGCACTTCGCCCTGGTCCCCTCGCAGACCGTCACCGAGAACGTCCTCCTGGGGCTCGACCGGCCGCGCTTCCTGCTCGGCCTGGCGAAGCACGACGAGGAGATGGCCGCGCTCGCGGCCGGTCTCGGCCTGAAGGTGGACCCGCGCGCCAAGGTCTGGCAGCTCTCCGTCGGGGAGCAGCAGCGCGTCGAGGTCCTGAAGATGCTCTACCGCGGCGCGCACGTCCTGATCATGGACGAGCCCACGGCCGTCCTGGCCCCGCAGGAGGTCGAGGAGCTCTTCCGCACGCTGCGGGCGATGACCGCGAGCGGCCGCTCGATCGTCTTCATCAGCCACAAGCTGGCCGAGGTGCTGGCCATCGCCGACCGCATCACGGTCATGCGTCGAGGCCGCGTCACGGCGTCCGGCATCGCTGCGGCCGGTACCTCGAAGGGCGACCTCGCTCGCCTGATGGTGGGGCGCGAGGTGCTCGGATCGGTGGAGCGGACCATGTTCCGTCCGGGCGCGGTCGTGCTCTCCATGCGCGATGTCCACGCCGAGAATGACAAGGGCTTGCCGGCCCTGCGCGGCGTCTCCCTCGACGTGCGGGCCGGGGAGATCCTGGGTATCGCGGGCGTGGCCGGCAACGGGCAGAGCGAGCTGGCCCAGGTCGTGACCGGATTGCGGCCGTTCCTTGGCCGCATCGAGATCGCCGGCGATGTGGCCGAGCGCCGCTCGGCGCGCGATGCCATCCGCCGCGGGGTGGCGCACGTGCCAGAGGACCGCACCGGCGTGGGCAGTGCCCCGAACCTTTCGATCACCGACAACCTGATCATGAAGGCCTACCGCGAGGCTCCCATCGCCCACGGCTGGGTCATCGACGTCAGCGCCGCGCGACGGATGGCGGAGAGCCTGAAGGACGAGTACAGCATCGCCGCGCCCTCCATCGACACGCTGGCCCGGCTGCTCTCGGGCGGCAACCTCCAGCGCCTCATCCTCGCGCGAGAGATCGAGTCGAAGCCGAGCCTGCTGGTCGCCGTCCAGCCCACGCGCGGCCTCGACGTGGGCGCCATCGAGGCGGTCCACCGGCTGCTCATGGCACGGCGCGAGGCAGGGGCCGCGACCATCCTCATCTCGGAGGACCTCGACGAGATCCTCGGCCTCTCCGACCGCGTGGCCGTGATCTATGAGGGCCTGATCCTGGGCACCTTCGACGTGGCCGAGGCGGACGTCCAGGAGCTCGGGCTGTTGATGACCGGCGGCACCGGCGGCCTGCCGCTCGAGGTCGCTCCCGCCCTGCCCGGGGTGCCCGGGGCGTGACCGCCGCCGGATCCCCGCAGGGGGTCGCAGCCCGCAGCCGGCGCACCGTGCAGCTCGAGCGCCGCCTCGACGTGCCGCGCTGGCTGCCCTACCTGGCCACGCTCGGGGCCGTCGCCTTCGCGCTCCTCGTCAGCGCCATGATCCTGGCCGCGGTCGGCGGCGACCCGATCCGCTCGTACCTGCACATCGTCGACTCGGCCTTCGGCGACATCGGCGTCATCTCCGACACGATGGTCAAGGCGACACCGTTGATCCTGACCGGCCTGGCCTGCGCCCTGGCCTTCCGGATGCGCCTCTGGAACATCGGCGCCGAGGGCCAGCTCCTGATGGGCGCGTGGGGTGCCAGTGCAGTCGTGCTGGTCCCGCTCCTGCCGCCGGGAGCACCGGCGCTGGTGGTCATCCCCGCCATGACCCTGGCCGGCTTCGCCGCGGGCGCACTGTGGGGCTTCATCCCCGGGCTCCTCAAGGCGCGGCTGGCCATGAACGAGATCATCGCCACGCTGATGCTCAACTACGTCGCGGCGCTCTGGATCGCCTTCTGGGTCTTCGGGCCATGGAGCGAGGGAGGGTTCCAGCTCACGGCGCAGTTCCCCCGGGAGGCGTGGCTGCCTCGGCTGACCGACCTGGCCGCACAGGTCCCCGCCCTCGGCGGCCTGACCGTCCATCTCGGCCTCGCCTTCGCGCTGGTCGCCGCGGTCGCCCTCTGGTTCATCCTCAGGCGCAGTCGCTGGGGCTACGAGATCCGCCTCACGGGCGACAGTCCGCCGGCGGCCCGCTATGCCGGCATCGACATCGCGCGCAACACGATCGCCATCTTCATGATCTCCGGCGGCCTGGCCGGCCTGGCCGGCATGGCCGAGGTGAGCGGCGTCGTGCACCGCCTGCAGCAGGCGATCTCGCCGGGCTACGGCTTCACGGCGATCATCGTGGCCTACATCGCGCGGTTCAACCCGCTCGGGGTCATCGTGGCCGCCATCCTCTTCGGCGCGCTCATCCTGGCCGGCCGCGAGATCCAGCCAGCCGGGGTGCCGGGCATGATCCAGGGCATCGTCCTCTTCTCGCTGATCGCCAGCGAGGTCGTGCTCCGCTACCGCATCCGGCTGGTGCGAGGCTAGGGCCGCGGCATGGACTTCGTGACCATCATGGCCGCGGGCGTGGCGACCGGCACGATCTACCTCTTCGCCGCCGTGGGCGAGATCTTCGCCGAGCGGTCGGGCGTGCTGAACCTCGGCGTGACCGGCATGATGCTGATGGGCGCCGTGGGCGGCTTCGCGACCGTCGTGGCCACGGGCGACCCGTGGCTCGGCCTGCTGGTGGGGATGGCCGCCGGCGGGCTGCTGAGCCTCCTGCACGCGGTGGTCACCATCCACTTCCAGGCCGACCAGGTGGTCAGTGGCCTGGCCCTGACCTTCGTGGGCACGGGGCTGGCTCGCGTCCTGGGGGAAGGCCTCTCGAAGGCCGGCGCCACCTCACTGCTGCCGAAGCTCACGGTCCCCATCCTCTCCGACATCCCCATCGTGGGGCCCATCTTCCTGCGCGACCAGAGCGTGCTCGTCTACGCCGGCTACCTGCTCGTGCCGGCCGCCTGGTACTGGATCCACCGCACGCGACCCGGGCTCAACCTGCGAGCGGTCGGCGAGTACCCCGCCGCGGCCGACGCGATGGGCGTCAACGTCTACCGGCTGCGCTACCTGTACGTCTTCATGGGCGGCCTCCTGTCCGGCCTGGCCGGGGCCGCGATCACGCTGGCCATCCAGCCCGGCTGGTTCGGGGATCTGACCGTCGGCGGCCGCGGCTGGATCGCCATCGGCCTCGTCATCTTCGCCCAGTGGGATCCGCTGCGCGCCGCCGTCGGCGGCTACCTCTTCGGGGCCATCGACCGCTTCCTGCTCGACGTGCAGGGCCCGGAGAACTTCTTCGGCATCCGCAACCCGGTCTACTACGACCACACACTGACGTTCTTCCTGGGCATGCTGCCCTTCGTGCTCGTGATCGTCGTGCTCGTCGTCGGCTCGCGCGAGGCGGTGCGCAAGCGGATCGGGGCGCCGGCGGCGCTGGGCGTGCCCTACATCCGGGGCGAGCGCGGGGCCTGAAGGGGCCCGCCCGCCTAGAAGGGCCCGGGCTCCCCGCCTGGCTCGAGGCCGCCGAGCTCCATCTGCACGTACTCCTCGTCGGCGCCGAAGCGGAAGGCCTGCTGCACCGGCCCGTCGGCCTCCGCCGCGCCGTGGACGGGCGCGAACTCGATGACGATCCGTTCGTCGCCCTGGACGAGCGTGTAAGCCAGCAGCTGATCGGGCCGCGTCTCGAACTCGAGGTGCTCGAAGGAATCCACGTTGAGGCAGATCGACAGGGGCGTGAAGAAGGTGGAGGTCCCGGGCTCCTCCACGACGATGCGCTCGACCCAGCCGGTGCCATGGCCGACGAGCTGGCCGGAGCGGAAGTAGCGGTAGGCGACGGTCTGCTTCAGCAGCGGTCGCAGGAGATTGTGGATGTCCGAACGGCTCGAGACCAGGCCGCTGTTGACGAAGAACTTGGCGGGCGGCTCGAGCGTCAACGGACTCCTCCCTGGCACGGTGTCCTGCTCCCCTCCCGGGGCCGTCGGCATCGTAGCGCGGCCACGCGGCGGGGACAAGGAAGAAGTCGGCCGGGCCGGCGGCGGTCAGACGAGCCGGGCGAAGAGCTCGTTGGAGACGAGCCGGCCGGACAGGGTCAGCCGGATGCGCTCGCCGGGCGCGGGCTCGACCAGCCCGTGGGTCGAGGCCCACTCCAGCGCCGGCCGCACCGCCGGGTGGCGCGCCAGCCCGAGATCGATCCCCTCGCGCAGGCGCAGGCCGAGGACGGCCCGCTCGGCCGTGACCGTGCGCTCGTCGAGCCGCTCCCCGCCGCCGGGCGGCAGGCGCGGTGGCGAGCCGTCGGCAGGCGTCAGTGCGGCCACGTAGCCGTCCAGCCGGGCCGCGTTCCATCTCCGGCCCCGAACACCGTCGAAGGCATGTGCCCCCGGTCCCAGCGCGGCGTACGGCCGGCGCCGCCAGTAGGCCAGGTTGTGGCGGCTCTCCCCGCCCCGCCGCGCCCAGTTCGAGAGCTCGTACCAGGCGAAGCCGGCCGCGGCCAGCCGCTCGTCGAGCAGGGCGTACGCGTCCGCCGCGCGATCGCCGTCCTGCGCAGCGGCGGCCGTTCGGCGCCAGCGGCGGGCGCCGGGCCGGACGGGGAGATGGTCGCCCGCGGGGCCCGTCAGTCCCTCCGCATCGGGGTCGTCGAGCGTCAGGGCGTAGGCCGAGAGGTGGTCGACGGGCAGGTCGAGCGCCCGGCCCACCGTCGCCGCCCAGGTCGCGGGCGCCTGGTCGGGCAGGTCGTACAGGAGGTCGATCGAGCGGTGTGCCAGGCCCGCGGCCCGGGCGGCCTGCAGCGTTTCCACCACATCCTCGGGCCGGTGCCGGCGCCCGATCCGGCGCAGCTCCGCGGCATCGAGGCTCTGCGCGCCGAGGCTGAGACGGTTCACGCCGGCGGCGCGCAGACCGGCCAGGTCGCCGCGCTCGTCCGGCCCCGGGTTGGCCTCGATCGTCACCTCCGCGCCAGCGGCCAGCCCGAAGCGCCGCAGCACGCGCTCCAGGAGCGCCGCCACCGCCGCGACCGGCAGCAGCGAGGGCGTGCCGCCGCCGAGGTAGACGCTCCCGAGGGGCGGCCTCCGTGGAGCCCCGGGCGGGCCGAAGGCGGCGTCGAAGACGTCGGCGCGCAGCTCGAGCTCGGCCCCCAGGGCCCGCAGGAACGGCTCGACGCGACTGCGCGGCCCGCGGGCCGCGGCGCCGCTGTAGACGACGAAGTCGCAGTACGGACAGAGCGAAACGCAGAAGGGGACGTGGACGTAGAGCGCGACCGGCGGCAGGACCTGGGCAGGACTCAGCCGTCCCCCTCGGAGACGACCTCCCAGCCCTCCGGCGGCAGGCGCTCATCGGCCTCCTCCTCGGGCTCCTCACCGACCGGACGCACCTGCCCGGCGTGGCCGGTCGTGACGAAGGTCGCGAAGCGGATGATGGCGTGGCCCAGCAGGCCCGCCCCGATGCCGCCGGTGGCCACCGTGAGGTAGCCGGCCACGACCCCGACCACGAGCGACATGAGCAGCATGGCGCGGCTGCGTCCCGGTGCCCCGAGGCGCGTGGCGAGGGCGTAGAGGACCGCCTGGAAGGCGATCGCCACGTCCACCGGCCAGCCCAGCGCGAGTGTCAGGCCCAGGAGCGCGCCGCGGAAGACGGCCTCGTCGATGGCCGCCGTGCCGATGGCGTTGAGCGCCGCCCCGGGGTAGAGGCGGTACTCGGGCGGGCGCAGGCGGCGGTAGCGATACCAGGCGAAACCGGCCGCCGCACCGGTGCCGGCCGCCCCGAACAGGAGCCCCAGCACGAGGGCCCCGACACGATCCTCGCCGGTGGAGAGGTGCAGGACGGTGATCGGGGCCGGATGGATCTCGTAGATCGCGACCGCCAGGGCGATGCCCGTGGCATACCAGCCCAGGCGCCGCAAGCCGTTTCGCCAGCCGCCGGGCGCCAGCTCGTCATCGTACTCGGCGGTCCCGAAGCGCCCGGCGTCGAGGCGCAGCAGGATCAGCAGCCCCGTCAGGCCGATCGCGACGAGCACACGCAGCTGCTCCTCCATCGCCGCGCTACCCGGCCTCGTTCGTGCGCAGCACGGCCAGGAACGCCTCCTGGGGGATCTCCACGCTGCCGATCCGCTTCATGCGCGCCTTGCCCTCCTTCTGCTTCTCCAGCAGCTTGCGCTTGCGCGTGATGTCCCCGCCGTAGCACTTGGCGATGACGTTCTTGCGCATCGCCCGGACCGTCTCGCGGGCGATGACGTTGGAACCGATGGCGGCCTGGATGGGCACCTCGAACATCTGCCGCGGGATGAGCTCCTTGAGCTTGTCCACGAGCGTCCGGCCGGCCTGCTGCGCCCGATCACGGTGCACGATGAGGCTGAGCGCATCGACCGACTCGCCGGCCACGAGCACGTCGAGCTTGACCAGGCTGGCCGGGCGATAGCCGATCTCCTCGTAGTCCATGCTCGCATAGCCCTGCGTGCGGCTCTTCATCTGGTCGAAGAAGTCCACGATGACCTCGGCCAGCGGCAGCTCGAACGAGAGCAGGACGCGCTGGGGGTCGAGGTACTCCATCGTCGTGAAGCTGCCGCGCCGGTTCTTGGTCAGCTCCATCAGCGCCCCGATGTGCTGGCTGGGTGTCACGATCTGCACGCGCACCCAGGGCTCGGAGATGGTCTCGATCTCGCCGGCGCCGGGCAGCTCGGCGGGGTTGTCCACGACCAGCTCGGCGCTGCCGTCGAGGAGCTTGACGCGGTACTCGACCGAGGGCGCGGAGGCGATGAGGTCGAGGTCGAACTCGCGCTCGAGCCGCTCCTGGATGATCTCCATGTGGAGCAGGCCGAGGAAGCCGCAGCGGAAGCCGAAGCCGAGCGCGACCGAACTCTCCGGCTGGAAGCTGATCGAGGCGTCGTTGAGGTGGAGCTTCTCGAGCGCGTCGCGCAACAGCGGGTAGTCGGGGCCGTTGAGCGGGTAGATGCCGGCGAAGACGAGCGGCTTGGCCGCCTTGTAGCCGGGCAGCGGCTTCGTCGCGGGGTGCGCGGCGGAGGTGAGCGTGTCGCCGACCTGGCAGTCGCGCACGCTCTTGAGGCCGGTGGCCACGTAGCCCACTTCGCCGGCCACGAGCTCCCTGACCGGCACGAGCTGCGGCCGGAAGACGCCCAGCTCGAGCAGGTCGGCCTCGGCGCCCGAGGCCATGAGCCGGATCGTGTCGTGCTCCCGGAGCGTGCCCGCGGCCAGGCGGACGTAGGCCACGACGCCCTTGTAGGCGTCGTAATGGGAGTCGAAGATGAGGCCGCTCAGGGGGGCGGTCGGGTCGCCCTTGGGGGGCGGGACGCGGGCCACGATGGCCTCGAGGATCTCGGGGACGCCGGTGCCTTCCTTGGCCGAGGCGAGCAGGACCTCCTCGCGCGGGATGGCCAGGATGTTCTCCAGTTCCTCGATCACGAGGTCCGGCTGGGCCGAGGGCAGGTCGATCTTGTTGATGACGGGCACGATGACCAGCCCCTGGGCCAGCGCCAGGTGCACGTTGGCGAGCGTCTGGGCCTCGATGCCCTGGGCCGCATCCACCACCAGCACCGCTCCCTCGCAGGCCTGCAGGCTGCGGCTGACCTCGTAGGTGAAGTCGACGTGGCCGGGCGTGTCGATCAGGTTCAGGCCGTAGTGCAGGCCGTCTCGTGCCTCGTAGTCGAGGCGAACGGCGCGGGCCTTGATGGTGATGCCGTGCTCGCGCTCGAGGTCCATCGAGTCGAGCACCTGGCTCGTCATCTGTCGCGCCTCGATCGTGTGCGTCAGCTCCAGGAAGCGGTCGGCCAGGGTGGACTTGCCGTGATCGATGTGGGCGATGATCGAGAAGTTGCGCAGGCGCGACTGGGGGATCATGGGGAGCCGGAGTATAGGTGACAGGGCGGGGCCGGGACCGGGGCCGTGGCCGACGAGCCATATGCCCCCCGGGCATCCGGGGCCGTGATCCCGTGCGCAACTGCCTCGCGATGAAGCCTCATCGAGCAGCAGCTGAGCGTGGGTCCCGCCGCTCGCATGACCGGCGGGCATGCGGCGCGGCCGCCGGGTCAGACCTCGTCCAGATGCCTCTGAGGCACCCGGGCTCGATCGGAGCGGAGCGACGGCCAGGAACCAACCGCCGCGACCGGATCCGCCCGAGGGCTCCGGAACCGAACGAGGACAGGGGCTGTCGGACGAGGACAGGGGCTTTACGGCCGCGACGAAGAGGGGCATCCTCCGCGCCAATGGACAACTCCACGCCGATGGACGAGCCGCGCCCCACCCTCTCCTCCGACGAGCACCGCGACGCCCTCGCCGCGCGCCTCTTCGGCTCCCTCGTCGCGACGATGGACCTCGCGGCCGTCTATCTCGGCGACCGGCTTGGCCTCTATCGAGCCCTGGCCGATGGAGGGCCGATGACGTCGGGCGACCTTGCCGCGCGCTCGGGCCTTGTCGAGCGCTACGTCCGCGAGTGGCTCGAGCACGGTGCCGTGAGCGACCTCCTCACGGTGGAGGACGCGACTGCGGCCGCTGACGTCCGCCGATACGCCCTGCCGGCCGGTCACGACGCCGTGCTCGTCGATGAGCTGGACCTTGCCTACCTCGCGCCCATCATCCGCCAGACGATCGTCGCGCTGCGGGGGCTGCCAGAGCTCGCGGCGGTCTTCCAGCGGGGCGGCGGCGTGCCTTGGTCATGGTACGGCGCCGACATCCGCGACGGCCAGGGCGCCGCGAACCGGCCCTCTTACCACCACCTCCTCGGCTCGACCTGGCTGCCCTCGGTCCCGGACGTCCACGCTCGGCTCTCCGCCGAGCCACCGGCGCGCGTCGCGGATCTCGCCTGCGGCGAGGGCTGGTCCACGATCGCGCTTGCGCGCGCCTATCCCAAGGCACACGTGGACGGCATCGATCTCGACGAGCCGGCGATCGCCCAGGCTCGCCGCAACCTGGCCGCGACCGAGGTCGGCGACCGCGTGACGTTCCACGCCCGTGACGCCGCGGACCCCGCGCTCCAGGGTGCGTTCGACCTCGTGACCATCTTCGAGGCCGTCCACGACATGGCCCAACCGATCGCGGTGCTCCGCGCGGCACGTGGGCTCCTGGCGCCGGGCGGGTCGATGATCGTCATGGACGAGAGGGTGGCCGAGACGTTCGGCGCTCCGGGGGACGAGGTCGAGCGCTTGATGTACGGCTTCAGCCTGCTCGTCTGCCTCACCAACGGGATGGCCGATCCGCCGTCAGCCGAGACCGGTGCCGTGATGCGCCCGGCGACCCTGCGCGGCTACGCCCAGGCGGCCGGATTCGACAACTTAGAGATCCTGCCCATCGAGCACGATACCTGGCGGTTCTACCGCCTCGACCCCTGACGTGAGCGTGTCTGCTACCATCACGCGTCGCGCCGGCTCGCACGCCGCGTCGACGCGTCAGACTCCACCGCCCGCACCATCGAGGTCACCCCGAGTTGGCTCACTCATCTCGAACCTGGCGAGGCGCACGCACGCCGCAGGCCATGAAGCGCGTCCGGCAGGACCAGCGCAAGCACGCCGTCAACCAGCCGCGCAAGACGAAGGCCAAGACCCTCGTCGCAAAGGCCGTCGCCGTCGCGGCGAGCGGTGAGGCGACCGAGGCTCAGGCGGCGGTCGTGGCCGCCGTGTCGGCGCTCGACCGGGCCGCCAAGGCCGGGGTGATCCATGCCAATGCCGCGAACCGCCGCAAGAGCCGGCTCATGCGCAAGGTGGACGCCTCACTGGCTGGCCAGGCGGTCGTGACCGCCGCGAAGGTCGTGCGCACGACCGGCAAGGCCGCCGCGGTCAAGGAGGCCAAGGCGCGCATCGCCGCTTCGAAGGCGACCAAGGCCAAGGGCGAGCAGACCGCCGCCGGCAAGGCCCGCGCCGCGCTGCACAAGTCGACTCGCGCCGAGGGTGCCGCGAAGGCCGAGGCCGCCCCGGCCGTCAAACCCGCCGAAAGGGCACCGGCGAAGGCGACCGCAGCGAAGGCGACCGCGGCGAAGGCCACCAAGGCCGCCACGCCCAGGGTGAAGGCCGCGGCCGAGAAGCCGATCGCGAAGAAGGCGCCCGCGAAGGCGACGACGGCGAAGGCCGCCGCCCCCAAGGCGGCCGGCGCGAAGAAGGCCCCCGCCAAGAAGAGCTGACGCCCCGCACGGTCGCGCTCAGGCGACCGACGCCGGGTCCCTCGCCGCTCCCTCCCCGACGCGCGGGCCGGCCGCGCCGTACAGCAGTCCACCGGCGATCGCCCCACCGATGACCACGGCCACGATCGTCAGCGCCCCGTTGAGCTGCTCCTGGAGCACGAGCCGTTCGAACGCGGCCGCGTCGACCACGCCGGCGCGTTCCAGCTCCGGGCCCTTTCCGGCCCCCAGGTAACGCAGGTACGAGCACTCCGGGCCGGTGCGACACACGAGTGGGCCGCCCTGCGGACCGTCGCGGTAACCGGAATCGGCGTAGACGAAGATCAGGCGAACGCCGCCGTAGAGGATGGCCAGCGAGAGGGCGGTGACGAGGCCCGCCCAGGCCGCATTGGCCAGGACGCGGCCCCACGGCCGGCGCCGTGCCGAGCGGGCGTTGGCGTAGTAGCCGATGAGCAGGCCGGCCACCGGCGCGATGAGGAAGACGAGCGACTGGACGGCGACGATCAACTCCAGGCCGATGGCCATGACCACGGCCATGCCCAGGCCGACCCAGCCGGCGAAGATCGCTCCGCGATCGAAGACGCGCGTCACCCTTGGGACCGCGCCAGGGCGGCCGCGCCCGGGTAGCGCGCGGCGACGCCGAGCTCCTCCTCGATGCGCAGCAGCCGGTTGTACTTCGCCACCCGCTCGGAGCGCGACGGCGCCCCGGTCTTGATCTGACCGGTGCCCGCAGCGACTGCCAGGTCGGCGATGGTCGTGTCCTCCGTCTCACCCGAGCGGTGGCTGACGACCGCGCCCCAGCCCGCCTCGCGGGCCATCTCGATCGCCGCCAGCGTCTCGGAGAGCGTGCCGATCTGGTTGAGCTTGATGAGGATGGCGTTGGCGGAGCCCTCCTCGATGCCCCGCGCCAGGCGCTCCGGGTTGGTCACGAAGAGATCGTCCCCGACGAGCTGGCAGCGCCCGCCGAGGCGCTCGGTCAGCATCCGCCAACCGAGCCAGTCGTCCTCGGCGAGGCCGTCTTCGAGCGAGACGATCGGGTAGCGGGCGACCCAGTCGACCCAGAAGTCGACCAGCTCGGCTGTGCGCAGGCTACGCCCCTCCTTCGCCAGGCGGTAGGTCAGCTCGCCCTCGGCGGTGACCGCGGCGTCGTGGTCGAGCAGCTCCGTGACGGCGGGATCGAGGGCGATAGCGACGTCCTCGCCGGGACGGTAGCCGGCGCGCTCCACGGCGCGCAGGACGATCTCCACGGCCGCCTCGTTCGACGGCAGGGACGGCGCGAAGCCGCCCTCGTCGCCCTGGCCGACGGCCTGGCCGCCCTCGTGCAGGACGGCCCGCAGGGCGTGGAAGATCTCCGACCCCGCACGCAGCGCCTCGGAGAAGGTCGGCGTCCCGACGGGCATGACCATGAACTCCTGGAAGTCGGTCGAGTCGGCCGCGTGCCTGCCGCCATTCAATATGTTGAACATCGGCACGGGCAGCGTGTGGGCCCGCGCCCCGCCGAGGTAGCGGTAGAGCGGCAGGCCGTGCGCCTCGGCCGCGGCGTGGGCGCAGGCGAGCGAGACGCCCAGGATCGCGTTCGCGCCCAGGTTGCCCTTGTTCGGCGTGCCGTCGAGGTCGATGAGCGTTTCGTCGATGGCCGCCTGATCGGCCGCGTCGGCGCCGAGCAGCGCCGGCCCGATCGTCTCCAGCACGTTCGTGACCGCCTTCAGGACGCCCTTGCCCCCGTAGCGGTCCCTGTCCCCGTCGCGCAGCTCGACCGCCTCGTGGGCGCCGGTGGAGGCGCCGGAGGGCACGGCCGCCCGACCGGCCGCCCCGCCCGAGAGGACGACGTCGACCTCGATGGTCGGGTTGCCGCGCGAATCGAGGATCTCGCGGGCGTCGATGAACTCGATGGCGGTGGTCATGCCGGGCGGTCCATGAGGGCGGCGATGCCCGGCAGCTCGATGCCCTCGAGGAACTCGAGCGAGGCGCCACCGCCGGTCGAGATGTGCGTCATCTTCGAGCCGAGCCTCAACTGCTCGATGGCGGCCACCGAGTCGCCGCCGCCGACGACCACCGTGACGCCCTCGTCGGCGCGCCTGGCCAGGAAGCGGGCCATCACGCGGGTGCCGTCGCCGAAGGTCGGGACCTCGAAGACGCCCAGGGGTCCATTCCAGAGCACTGTTCGGGCATCCTGGAGCGCCTCGGTGAAGGCGGCCATGCTGGCCGGGCCGGCGTCCACCACCGACCACGAGTTGGGGATCTTCGAGGCCGGCACGAGCTTGTGCTCGGCGCCGCGCGTCACCTCCTTGGCCACCACCACGTCGGTCGGCAGCAGGAAGCGCACACCCTTCTCCTCGGCCAGGGCCAGGATGCGGGCGGCGTCCTCGACCCGGTCGCGTTCGAGCAGGCTCTTGCCGACGGTGTAGCCCATAGCCACGAAGAACGTATTGGCCATGCCGCCGCCGACCACGAAGGTGTCGACGCGGCTCATCAGGTTCTCGAGCACGCGCAGCTTGTCCGAGACCTTGGCTCCGCCGATGACCGCGGCGAACGGCTTGGCCGGCGACTCCAGCAGCTGCGAGAGCACGGCGATCTCGCGCTCCATGAGCAGGCCGGCGTAGGCCGGCAGGAGCTTGGCGATGCCGACCGTCGAGGCGTGCGCCCGATGGGCCGTGCCGAAGGCGTCGTTGACATAGACGTCGGCGTAGCTCGCCAGGGCCTTGGCGAAGGCCGGGTCGTTGGCCTCCTCGGCGGCGTGGAAGCGCAGGTTCTCGAGCAGGATCGCCTGACCCGGCTTGAGCCGGGCGAGCGCATCCAGGGTGCCCGCTCCGAGGGCGTCGCCGGTGACGCGGACGGGGCGCCGCAGCAGCTCGGAGAGGCGCAGGCCCACCGGGCGCAGCCGGTACGTGTCGTTGACCTTGCCGCCCGGCCGGCCGAGGTGGCTGGCCAGGATCACGATGGCGCCCCGATCGAGCAGGTAGGCGATGGTCGGGATCGAGGCGCGGATGCGCGAGTCGTCGACGACCTTGCCGTCGGCGAGCGGGACATTGAAGTCGACCCGCACGAAGACCCGCTTGCCGGCGGGATCGAAGTCGCGCACGGTGAGCTTTTCCATGGCGTTCGGGCTCCCCGGCGGGTTAGAGGCGGGCGGCCACGAAGCCGACCAGGTCGGCCACGCGGCAGCTGTAGCCCCACTCGTTGTCGTACCAGGCGATGACCTTCACGAAGTCGCCGCCGAGGGACATCGTCGAGGCGGAGTCGATGATCGAGGAGCGACTGTCGCCGCGGAAGTCGCTCGAGACGAGCGGCTCGTCACTGACGCCGAGGATGCCCGCCATGGGCCCGTCCGCGGCGGCGCGGAAGGCCGCGTTGAGCTCCTCGACGGTGGCCGGACGCTCCAGCTCCGCGGTGAAGTCAACCACGCTCACGGTGGGCGTCGGGACGCGCAGGCTGAAGCCGTCGAACTTGCCCTTGAGGTCGGGGATGACGAGCGCCAGCGCCTTGGCCGCACCGGTCGTGGTGGGGATGATGTTCTGGCCGGCCGAGCGCGCCCGGCGCGGGTCCTTGTGGGCCACGTCGAGGATGCGCTGGTCGTTCGTATAGGAGTGGATCGTGTTCATCAGGCCGCGCCTGATGGTCCAGCCGTCGTGCACGACCTTCGCCGCCGGCGCCAGGCAGTTGGTGGTGCAGCTGGCGTTGCTGATGACGTGGTGGCGCTCCGGATCGTAGGCGTCCTCGTTGACGCCGAGGACGATGGTCACGTCCTCCTTCTTCGCCGGTGCGCTGATGATGACCTTCTTCGCGCCGGCGTCGCGGTGCGCCTGGGCCTTCTCCGCGTCGGTGAAGAGGCCGGTGGACTCGATCACGATGTCCACCCCCAGATCGCGCCAGGGCAGCTGCGCCGGGTCCTTGACCTGCAGCACCCTGATCTGGCGGCCATCCACGACGATCGCGTCGTCGGTGTGGGTGACGGTCCCGGGATAGGCGCCGTAGGTCGAGTCGTGCTTGAAGAGCAGGGCGTTCATCTTCGTGTCCACGAGATCGTTGACCGCGACGACCTCGACCGCGGGGGTCCGCTCGAGGAGCGCCTTGAGCGACTGCCGACCGATGCGACCGAAGCCGTTGATGCCGACACGGGTGGTCATGAAAGCTTCCCTCCTGCTGCGCCGACGGGGGCGCCGATGGTCGACGGATGGATGAGCCCGCCTTCGGCGAGCCTGAGGGCCACGAGGGGCTGCGACCCGAAGAGGCCGACGTCGTCGCCCAGGCCGGCCGCCACGATGCGCACGCGCCGGGCGGGGACGCGGAAGCCGAAGCGCTCGACCTCCCGACGGGCGGGAGCGAGCCAGCGCTCGCCCTGGTTGCGCGCCACGCTGCCCCCGACGACGATGAGCTCGGGGTCGAAGACGTCCACGAGGCCGACACAGACGGCGGCGAAGGCGCGGCGGGCGCGCTCCATGATGGCCGCGGCGTGGGGATCGCCGCGCTCCTCGGCCTCGGCCACGTGGCGCGCCTCGAGGCGCGTCGGGGCGAGGGTCCGGACCAGGGACGCGAGTCCCGGGGCCTCACCAGAGGCCGCGGCCGCGGCGGCCAGGCGCGCGATGGCGGAACCGGAGGCGATGCCCTCGAGGTGGCCCGTCGCGCCGCAGGCGCAGGGCGGGCCGTCGAGGTCGACGGGCAGGTGGCCCAGCTCCCCGGCCGTGCCGTCGGGGCCCGTGAGGAGCCGGCCGCCGCTGACGACGGCGCCGCCGATGCCCGTGGAGACGGTCAGGTAGACGACGTCGCGGGCTTCGCGCGCGGCCCCGAAGGCCATCTCGGCCAGCACGGCCACCTGGGTGTCGCGATCGAGCACGACGGGCAGGCCGAGGGCGTCCGCGACGGCCGGGGCGAGGGCCACGTCGTGGATGTCGGGGCCCATGTTGGGCGGATCGACGATCGTGCCGGTCCGGGGATCCACGGGACCCGGGGCGGCCATGCCCACCGCGACGATCGCGCCGCGGTCTGCCGGAGCGACCGCCTCGAGAGTCGCCCGCAGATGGTCGATGCAGGCATCGACGACCGCGTCCGGCCCCAGCTCGCCCGGCGTACGCCCCTCCGTGCGGGCGTGGAGGCGCCCATCCGGGGACACCAGGGCGGCGCGGATCCGACTGGCACCGAGGTCGAGGGCGAGGACGGGTCCCGGGGCAACGGGTAACGCGGGGCGCGGTCGCATCTCGACCCGCGGCATCGCCGCTCTGCCCGTCATCTCCCCCCGATTGTACCGAACGCGGCGAGCCCGGGATGCCGAGAGCCCCGGCCGTCGCCGGGGCTCTCGGAGATGATCGCGGTCGGGATCAGCCGCCGATGCGGAAGACCTTCGTGCCGCACTTCGGGCAGACGCCCGCCGTGGCCGGCTTGCCGTTCTTCATCGTGATCGACTTGGCGTCCTTGATCTCGACCTTCTCCTTGTCCTTGACGCAATAGCCCATGGTCATGGTGTCCGATCCTCCTCCCGGATCCCCGGGTACTGGTGACGGCGCCGGGCGAAAGGCCCGCCGTCCGTCGGTGGGTTCGCTCCGTCAGGACGCCAGCGGCGCCCAGAGGGATGGCCGCCAGTGCGCCGCCCCCGCGGCATGGACAGCCTCTTCCATCTCGGCCAGCAGGCACAGCGCCTCCAGCCCCGTATCGATGCAGGCGGCATCCGCCCGATCCTTCTGCTCGCCGGTCACGAAGCGGCCCGTCGGCCGCTGCGCGTAGGCGGTGCAGACGACGCCGGCCCGACAGCCCGCAAGCCCGGCCAGCACGAGCACGGCCGAGGCCTCCATCTCGAAGTTCACGACCTTCTGGCGCCGCATCTCGGCGGCCAGGTCCGGGAACCGGATGGGCAGCTGTGCGATCGGCCGGCCCTGCGCGCCGAAGAACCCCGGCGCGGTCGCGGTGATGCCGAGATGCGCCGTGTGGCCCAGCCGGTGGGCGGCCTCCACGAGCGCGGCCACGGCCACGTAGTCGGCCACCGCGGGGTAGCCCTCGTGCACGTAGTAGCTCGTCGTCGCCTCGAGGCGCACGGCGCCCGTGGTGACGACCAGCTCGCCCAGCTCGATACCGTCCTGCAGCACGCCGCAGGAGCCGATGCGGATGAACGTCGGCCGCGTCGTGATGGCCAGGATCTCGGCCATGGCGATCTCGACATTGTCCGTGCCGATGCCGGTCGAGACGACCGAGATGCGCCGGCCGCGGTAGGTGCCGGTGACCGAGGCGAACTCGCGGTGCCGCTGCCGCAGCTCGACGCTCTCGAAGCGCGTGGCGATGCGCTCGGTGCGGTCGGGATCACCGGGGAGGAGGATGTACTCGGCCAGTTCGCCTGGTCCGAGTGCGATGTGATATTGCCGTTCGCTATCCGGTAGCGCGACGCGGTAGTCCGCGATCGGCAAGGCTGTCCCTCGGTGCTCGCTTGCCCCGTGCTGTGCGGAGCTGCGGCGAGGATAGTCTCGGCTTCACGTCAGCGTCAAGCCGTTGAGCGTGGTTCGTGCGTCGACGGCGTGAGCTCGGCGAGACGTTCCGCGACCCGCCCCGAGAACAGGCGTTCGATTCGTCGACGCCTGGCGGTCGTCACGGCGCCCGCCGTGGCGGCGATCCCACCGGCCACGGCCATCGCCGCAAGGCCGGCCATGAGCGGGCCGTCGCCCGATCCGGGGCCTCCGCCCGCACCCGGGGCAGGGGTCGCCAGGGCACTCGAGGCCGAAGGGGTCAGCGTCGACGAGACAGCGGGGACCGCGGCGAGCGATGCCGCGCGCCAGACATCGGCAGGGCTGGCGACGACGACCTGCCAGCCGTCGCCCAGCGGGACGACGCGCCCCACGGCGTTCACCGCCTCACCGCGTCTGAGGTCCGCCGCGAGCGTGTCCGCTGCCTCAGGCAGCCGGACGACCGCGCTGACTGACCCGTCGTCGAGCGTGAGCATGAGGCCGTCCACGGCCACCACGAGCCCGCCGACCCGCACGACTCGGCCGGCGTTCCCGGCCAGGTCCCCGAGCTCGACATCGATGGGCAGCGTGCCAGCATCGGCCCCCGTCGCCGGGGAGCCACCTCTGCCACCGCTCACCGCCGCCCCGCTCCCGGTGCCGGGAGAGGCCTTGCCGCCAACCGCCGGGCCGACGGCAAGGTCACGCGTTCCCCGCGGCACGAGCGCGAAGCGTCGGTCGGAGGCAGTCGGATATGGGCGGCGGACGATGCCGATCACGGTCGAAGTGCGACCCTCGGCGAGGGTCGTCGCGGGGATCCCGGCCCGGGACAGCCCCACGATCGGCAGGCGTTCGCCGCCCGGCAGCTCGAGCTCGGCGCGCCAGCTCTCGCCGTAACGGTGGAGCTCGACGATCCGCCCCGATGCCACGACCAACCGCCACTCCAGCCCCTCGGCGAGCGGGGCGCGCGTCACGCGGTACGGGACCGGGTCGCCGACACGTCCGAGGAGCTCGACCGGCGCATCGGCCGCCAGCTGGGGCGCGCCGTAGTACGCGCCCACGACGCCCGTGACACGCACCTGGTCGCCCACAGCCGGCGCCGGATCGCCTTCCACGAGGCGAGCGAGGACGCCGCCACCGGCGTCGGCGATCACGACGCGACGACCGTCGGCATCGAGCAAGCCGGCCGGCACGATGACGGTGCCCGCGATCGTCACGGGCGTACCCGGGCTCGCCAGTGCGTCCCGGATGGACATGATCGCCGCGGTCCCCGGCGCGCCCGTTGGCTCCGGCGTCGGGGATGCGGTCACCGCGGCCGTTGCGGATGGACCGGCGCGCCGCACGTCGGCGGCGTCGCGGATCCACACGCGGTACCCGTCAAGGCGGTCGCGCCCGGTCGCACGCTGGCCCGCGACGCCCGTCGCCTCGAGGCTGACGCCGCGCCGGATGTCATCCGGCAGACGACCGGCCCCGGCGAGGGCGAAGGCCCTGCCGCGACCGCTCGCGTCCTCGAGCACGATGGTCGTGGTGCCGGCGCCGCTGACGTCGACGTCGATGACGGAACCGCTCACGCGGACCAGGAGCCCTTCGGTCGATTCGCCGAGCCCGGCGAGGGGCACGAGCAGTGGGGTGGGCAGCGCCGCCGGGCCGAGACGATCCAGCGGGTCGGTGTCATCGAGGCGGATCTCGAGCGCACCGTAGCGCGCACCGATGCGGCCCTCCACGACGATCGTCTCGCCCCGCGTCAGGGCAAGCCCCCGCCGACCCCCATCGAGGCGGACGAAGATGCCGCCGCCGGCGTCCTGGATCGCCAGCGTCCGGTCGTCCACGACGCGACCCGGTTCCACGGTCACGACGCCCCGCACGCGGACGTGCGTGTCCGTCGGCAGGCTCCTCGCGGCGGCGATGGAGATCTCGGCCGAGGGTGTGAGTGTCGGTGTCGCGGTCGGGCTCGGGGTCGGGGTCGGGGTGATCGTCGGCTCGGGCGTGCCGGTCGGAGCCGGCGAGGGGGTGGCGGTCGGTTCGACCGTCGGGGTCGGGGTCGGATCGGGCCGCCGGACGAGGTCCGACGGGTCGCGCAGGATCAGTCGATACCCGTCCGAGCCCGTTCCCGAGGCGTCGCGCTGGCCCAGGACGCCGATCAGGGTCACCGTGGCGCCCCGCGGCAGGTCCGCGGGAACGATCCCACTGGCCACGCCCGCGATCACACGAAGAGCGCCGCTTCCGTCGTCGAGGTCCACCGCGAAACCGTCGGTGAGCGTGTCGGGACCGCCGACGATGACCCCGGCGACCCCCACCAGGCGGCTCTCGAGGGGCTCACCGGCGCCGCCCGTGGACATGTCGAGCGGCAACACGGGTGACCCGGCACCGGCATCGGCGATCGCCGCCGCGTCGGCCAGGCGGAGCGTGCGCTGGCCGTAGCGATCATCCGTCGTGCCGGTGACGACGACGGCCTGGCCCACCGGCAGCGCCGGCCAGTCGGCGGTCGAGAGGTACAGCGCGATGCCCGCCGCCGCGTCCTGCACGAACGCGCCGCGACCTGCTTCGAGGGCACCGAGCGGCGTGGTCAGGGTGCCCGACACGGTCACGACCGTGCCATCCGGAGCAAGGCGCGCGTCGGCGATGGACACGACCGGGTCCGGCGCCGGGGTCGGGTCTGGCGTGGGCGCGGTGGTCGGCTCCGGCGTCGGCTCTGGCGTCGGCGCGAAGGTCGGCTCTGGCGTGGGCCGGATGGTCGGCTCGGGGCTCGGTGACGAGGTGGGATTCGCGGTGGGGTCGGGAGTCGGGCTCGGGGTCGGCTCCGCTGTCGGCTCCGGCCCCACGGTCGGGGTCATCGTCGGCTCGGGCGTGGGGCTCGGCACGGGTACCGGGCCGGCGGCCAGCCCCTGAGGGCTCGGGGCCGCTTCCAGGTGCGTGTCGGTGCGGTTGTCGTTCGTGTCGCTCGCGTTCCCGAGCAGACCACCGGGCAGCCGCTCGACACTCGAACCGGCCGGCGGTGGGAGGGCCGCCGTGCCCTCCACGAATGCGTTCGTCGCATCGCCCCAGCCGAGCGCGTCGATCGGCGCACCGCCCACGGCCCGCAGGACGATCGTCCCTCCCGTCGCGCTCAGGCCGCCGCTGTAGGTCGCGTCCGCGCCGGAGGCGAACGTGCCCGAGACGTTGGCGAGCAGCGCGTGGCGGCCCGGCTCGACGGGCGTGGATGCCGCCCAGGTCGCCTTGCGCGTGATGGTCCCACCGGTCGAGGTGACGTAGACCACCTCGAGACCGGCCAGATCGGCCGTCGTCGGGCCCGCGTTGTAGAGCTCGACGAACTCGTCCGACGCGCTCCCGCCACCGGTCATCACCTCGCCGACCAAGAGGCCCGTGGAGGGCGGCCAGGCGACGGCCGCGGCTGCCGTGACCCCGGCTGGTGCCTCGACTCCCGGCGAGGCGGCCGCACCTCCGACCACGAGGACGAGGGCGATGAGCGCCGGCACGAGGGCCGGAAGGGCGACGCGGACGCGGCGCGACATGGTTGACCTCCGGGCGGGTGACCGGCGGCATGGCGTCCCGTCGTTCTACTCCGAGGCGCTCACCGGCGGCTCCACCGCGGCTTCACACAGCCTTCGACGGACGCCGTCCGGCGGCCGCTGGGGTACCATGCCCCCGCTCCGTCACCGCCCGACAACGACAAGGAGATCCCTCCTTTGCCCCGCTCCAAGAGCACCGCTCGCGCCGAGGCGCGCCGCCACCACCGCGCCGCCCAGTCGATCCAGCCGAATGTGCTGAGCGGGGACGTCGTGACGCCGACCGCGTCGTCGAGCGCCGCGATGTCCGCTGCCGCGTCCGCCGAGCCGGCCCGCCGTGGCATCCTCGGCTTCCGCATGCCGGACGTCCGTGCCGACCTGCGGGCCCTCCCGGCCGAGTTGCGGGCGAATCGCTGGCTGTGGCTCGCCTTCGCGCTGATGCTGTCCGCGCCGCTGGCGTACGCCGTCGCGACCTACATGAGCGCGGACGCCGCCGGCGCCCTGCGCTTCTACTACGGGCTGATGGTCACGCCGCCGGCGATCCCGGTGCTCGTGGGCGGGTTCGTGGCCCATCGCGGGACGTACCTCGTCGGGCTGCTGCTGGGCGTCGTCAACGCCGCGATCGTCGTGAGCATCGGCACCTCCTCGCTCCAGCCGGGCACGGTCGAGACGGGGGACCTCCTGTCGGTGTCGGTCACGTACTTCGTGTACGCGTCGGCGATGGGCGCGCTCTTCGGCGGCCTCGCCGGCTGGTACCGCAAGTTCCTCGGCGAGAACAGCCGCCGACAGCGGGCCGCCCGCGATGCCCGGGCCCAGGAGCAGCGCCGCAAGGCGAAGCAGGAGGCCCGCCCGGGCCGGACCGGCCGCTGACTCCGCGGCTGACCTTCGCGGGACCCGGCGCTCGGATGGCATCAGGCCAGCCGCCGCATCGCGGCGTGGCCGAGCTGTCGCACACCCTCCGGCCGTGACGGCCCGCCCACGCCGCGCGCCAGCTCGGGCAGCGGCAGGATCCGCCGCGCCACGAGGTTGACCACGTTCGTCTCGCGCTGGAGCGTGCCCTCGATGTAGAGCAGCGCGTGGCGCCGCACGACACCGCGCAGCCGCGCCCAGGCGTCCGGCCAGAGCGTGACGTTGACCATGCCCGTCTCGTCCTCCACGGCCAGGAACACGGTGCCCTTCGCGGTCATGGGGTGCTGGCGCGTGACGACAAGCCCGCCGATGGCCACCCTGCCCGGCGGATGCTCGGCGAGGCGGGGCGCGCTGACCGCGCCCAGGCGGTCGAGCGCCGGGCGGAAGAGCTCGATGACCTGGCGCCGGGCGTCGAGCGAGAGGATCGCGTAGCTGTCGCCGAGGCGCTCCAGTTCCGAGGGCGGCGGGAGATCCGGCGCCGCGGTGGCCGGCAGGCGGAGGTCGAGGGGTCGGGAGGCGGCGGGCCCGGCGATCGGGCGCCCCTTCGTCGCCCCGGCGACCTCGCGCAGCTGCCAGAGCAGCTCGCGCCGCGGGCGGCCGAGCGAGTCGAGCGCGCCGGCCCGGATGAGCCGCTCCAGCAGCTCCTCGGAGAGCCCGGTGCGGGCGACGACGTCGGCCAGCGAGCGGTACCGGCCACGCTCGCGTTCCGCCTCCAGCCGCTCCCCGAGCTCCTCGCCGATGCCGTTGACGAGGTGCAGTCCGAGGCGGATGCCATAGCCCACAGCGTTCTCCGCCGCCAGCCGGCGCCGCGCCTCCCCCTCCAGCACGACGCAGGCCGGGCTCCGGACGGGCTCCGGCCGGCGCGCGATCCCGGCACCGGCGGGGAGTGGCTCGCCGGACATGCCGGCCCACTCGGTCGTGGTGCGGTAGCGGCTGCGGTCGAGGTCCACGGGCAGGACCGCCACGCCATGGCGCTTCGCGTCGTTGATCAGCACCTCCACCGGGTAGAAGCCCATCGGCTGGGCGTTGATGAGCCCGACCGTGAACTGCGCCGGGTAGGCCAGCTTCAGGAAGGCCGACTCGTAGGCCGTGCGCGCGAAGGCCGCCGCATGGCTCTTGTTGAAGCCGAAGCTGGCGAAGCCGGCCACCTGGCGGTAGAGCTCCTCCGCCTCGGCCTCGGTCAGGCCGCTCGTGGCGACGCAGCCCTCGACGAAGCCGCGATGGAGCTTCTCCATCTCCCGGCTGGAGCGCCAGGTGCCCATCGCCCGGCGGAAGCCGTCCGAGGCGGCGGCGCTGAAGCCGGCCACCTCGATGGCGATCTTCATGACCTGCTCCTGGTAGAGGATCACCCCCAGCGTCTCGGCCAGGACCGGCTCGAGGCTGGGATGGAGGTAGGCCACCGGCTCGAGCCCCTGGCGGCGGCGCAGGTAGGGGTGGACGGCGTTGCCCTGGATGGGGCCGGGACGGATGATCGCCACCTCCACCACGAGGTCGTCGAGCGTCTCCGGCCGCGAGCGCGGCAGCGTCTGCATCTGCGCCCGCGACTCGATCTGGAAGACGCCCACCGTGTCGGCCGCCCCGATCATGGCGAAGACCTCGGGCAGGTCCTCGGGCAGGCGGTCGAGGTCGACGTGGACGCCGCAATCGGCCTGGATGTCCCGGAGGGCGTCGTCGATGGCCGACAGCATGCGCAGCCCGAGCAGGTCGAGCTTGATGAGCTTCATCGACTCGATGTCGCGCTTGTCGTACTGGACGACGACCCGGCCGGGCATCGAGGCCCGCTCCAGCGGCGCGATGTCCACCAGCGGCGCCCGCGTCACGAGCATGCCCCCGACGTGGATGCCGAGGTGGCGCGGGAAGCCGTCGATGCGGGCGCACAGCTCCAGCCAGCGCTCCCAGGGCGAGAGGCCGACGGTGCTGCCACCTCGTGGCTGTGGCGGCGATGGCGGCTCCGGCGGATCCCAGTGGCTCGGCCGCCCTAGCCGGTCGGTGCGCCGCTCCGGGGGCCGCAGCACGCCCGTCTCGGGATCGATGGCCCGTCCACCGATCGTGCCCGGCGGGGCGTCGGCCGCGTGGCCAGGGCCGGCGACGCGGCCAGGGCCGGCGACGAGCTTGTCGGCCTCGATGTCAGTACTACTGTCACCAGACAGCATCTCGGCGTCCAACGACCCGCCGATCGACTCGTCTCGCCCGCCAGGATGCTCCCCGGCAGCCGATCCACGCTCGCCGACCCCCTGCCCCGGCTCGATTGAGCCTCCACCGAGGGCCCGTTCCGGCCGCGCGCGCCCGACTTGTGTGCCTCGTGACAGTACAACTGACATCCCGGCGGGCAGCGACGGTGAACCGGGCTCGGACATCCCGACGGACAGCGGAGCCACCGGCCCGCCGCCCCGCAGCCAGCGCACGCTGGCGGGGGTGTCGCCGGGGCCGCCCTCGTCGTCGGAGGGACCGGGGCGCAGCGACATCCGCGGCGCCAGGCGGTCGGGCAGGGCGCGCGGCAGGACCGCGGCCACCGGCGCCGGCGCCGGGGCGCGGAAGAACTCGGCGAAGCCGCCGTCCGCCTCCAGGTCCCGCCGCACCATGCCCGAGTCGTACGTTTCGAGCGCCTTGGCCACGCGGTCCACGAGCGGGCGCGGGAAGCCCAGCGCGTACCCCACCTCGCGCACGGCCGACCGCGCCCGGTAGGTGACGACGTTGCAGACCATGCCCGTGTGGGCCTCGCCATAGCGCTGGTAGACGTACTGGATCACCTCCTCGCGGCGCGACGAGGCGAAGTCGATGTCCACGTCCGGGTAGGCCGTCCGCCCCTCGTTGATGAAGCGCTCGAAGAGGAGGCGGTGGCGGATGGGGTCGACGCGGGTGATGCCGAGCACGTAGGCGAGGATCGAGTCGCCCGCGCTGCCGCGCCCCTGGGCAGGGATGCCCCGCTCGCGGGCGAAGCGCATGAGGTCCCAGCAGATGAGGAAGAACTCGGCCAGGCCGGTGCGCTCGATGACGTCGAGCTCGTGGGCGAGCTGCTTGACGACGGCGGGCGTCATGGGCTGATAGCGCTTCCGCGCTCCCTCGTGGCAGAGCCGCTCGAGGACGCTGAAGGGCGTCTCCCCCCTGGGCACGGGGAAGCCGGGGAAGCGGTAGCGCTCGAAGCCGAGGTCGATGCCGCAGCGGGCGCCGAGCTCTCCGGCCGTCCGCAGCCCCTCCGACCAGGCCCGACACACGACCGGCGCGGCACCCGGCTCCCCCGGCGGCAGCGCGGCCAGCTGCGCTGCCGACTTCAGGTGGAACTCCCCATTGGGACGGCGCAGATGGCCGCTCTCCTCGAGCGTCAGGCCGTGGCGGATGGCGACCAGGACGTCCTGTATCTCGCGGTCCTCCGGGCGCGCGTAGTGGGCGTCGTTGGTGATCACGACCGGCAGCCCCAGCTCGGCGGCCAGGGCGGCCGTCTCTCCGACGAGGAAGTCGTCGTCGGGCAGGAGATGGTGCTGGAGTTCGAGGAAGAAGCCGCCGCCGATCCCCTCCACCGTCGCATAGAGCGCCGCGTACCGGCGGGCCACCGCGGCGGCCCCGGCCCGATCGCCGGCCAGCAGCCGCCGGGCGATCTCGCCGTGGCGGCAGCCGGAGAGCGCCACGAGCCCCTCTGCGTGGCGCTCCAGGAGCGCCTGCGTGAAGCGTGGCACGCCCTTCGTGCCCGCCAGGTGCGCCGCGCTGATCATCCGGCACAGGCTGCGGTAGCCGGTCAGGTCGCGGGCCAGCAGGATGAGGTGCGGCCCCCGCTCGCGGTCGCGCACCCGCCGCAACTCTTCCCGTCTCGGGTCCCGATGCCCCGGCGGCCGCAGCCGCTCGACGGCCGGGCGCACCGGCCGCCCCTCGACGGGCAGGGCCGGCCCGGGCGCGGCCACCGTGCGCCGTGCCCTCCGTCGCGGCACGACGACGCCCGAGGGATCCGCCGCCGCGGCGTCGAGCAGCTCGACCTCCAGTCCGACGATCGGCCGCAGACCGGCCTCCTGTGCCACGCCGACGAAACGGACGGCGCCGTAGAGGCCCCCGTGGTCGGTCACCGCGAGGGCGTCGAGGCCCAGCTCGAGCGCCCGGGCGACGAGGTCGTCGGGGCTCGAGGCCCCGTCGAGGAACGAGAAGTTCGTGTGCGCATGGAGCTCGGCGAAGGGTGCCGCGGGTCGGGACATGGGGCCGCTCCGTTGGCTTGGGGGCCCCATCGATGATAGAACATCCGTTCTATCTCGGCAATCCTCCGACGCCCGGCGTCCCGCGCTTATCCCGCTCGGCTATAGTCCGGCGCGATGCTGCCCATCCGACGATCCGACCCCGGCCGCATCGGCGCCCGGCCGCGGCGGGCCCGCCGCCGCTCGCTCGGCCGCC
>Ga0209751_10001190_pt1 | contig 27013 bp, 27 predicted proteins | sample RifCSP13_1_FD_184019 | JGI IMG/M metagenome (GOLD analysis project Ga0209751, IMG submission 184019) | Soil microbial communities from Rifle, Colorado - Rifle CSP2_sed 13_1 (SPAdes) (version 2) | ecosystem: Environmental > Terrestrial > Deep subsurface > Rock core/Sediment | place: Rifle...
ACCTCAGAGCAAGCATAGTTGGTGCGAGCACAATCCGGCTAACGGCCTCGAGCTGAGCGGCGCAGCACAGCTACATCGTACATGAAATCGCGCTGAGGCTGCGTCCGCTCCAGCGAGTTGTTAGCCGCCGATCAACTTACCTCGTGCTGCCAGAATCGGCCGGTCGGTCGGCGCTATCGCCTGGAGGTTGCGCAGGGATCGGCGCGGGACGCTTGGGGCGAGGTGACTTTCGGCGCCTTCTCAACTTCAGCGGGCCAATCTGCTCGCGCGCTTCCGTCGAGAACATCTCGTGTAGGGCCTTTGCGAGGTCTTCTGCGTCGATGAGAATGCCCGTGTCTCGGCGGATTTCCCTCCGGATCAGAAGCATCGTGCTCTCTTGAAACAACGCTCGGCCAATGGATGACGCACCGAGCGCGGTTGTTCTGTCCCAGTACTCGTCCAATTGGCCCTTGCCTAGCGATCTCTTGTGAAGGAGGGAGAGCCGCTCAGCGACCTTGTCGAACTCCGCCTCGTCTAGGCTCACGGAGAATGCTCGTTCGTATTCGATGCCCTCATCGAACGTGAGATGGTAGAGGTTCCAGTCGACACCATTAGTGAGAAGAACCCAGCGAAAGTTGTTGCGCGATGCATAGGCTTGTGCCTGGTCGATGTGCTTGTCGCGAAGTCTGATGCCTGCCGCCTTGACTTCCACGAGAAGTCGAACGCGGCCATCTATCTTGATACTGATGTCAACATACTTGCCCTTAAGCTCTGCTTCACGGCTGACATCCCTGATCGGGTCGTAGCCTAGAACTTTGTCGAAGAAGTGTATGAGCCTTTGGACAGTGTCTGCTTCGTTGAGAGCCTCGTCGCGCGCGCCAATAAGGATTGGGCTGAACTTCTTGAGCGGTTTGCGAATGTCGATTCCCATGATGTCCTCCCTGTCAGTGAGTGCCACGGATTCTAGACCAAAGCGCGCATGGCGGCTAACGGCCTCGAGCTGAGCGGCGCAGCACGGCTACATCGTACTTGAAATCGCGCTGAGGCTGCGTCCGCTCCAGCGAGTTGTTAGCTGCCCGATCGCTCCTCGAAGGCAAGCCAATTCTCCTCGATGCGCAATATGTCGCGCTATTGGATCTCCCGCTTGGCGATACCTGTGAATGAACTACGTTTGTCCATTTCTCGCCAGTCAATATTGACAATCTCCCAACCTTCGGATCCCAACACATCGAAGTACTTCTCGATCTCATCACGACTCGGCCCTTTGAGTGTGAGTCTCCGCTCAAGGTCCATCGAGTCGACAATCATGTATTCCCATTTCTTCACGTGGCTTATCCTCCGTTCTTTTCGTATTCGGGAGGCACGCGAAATGAATGGTCGCATGAGCCAGATCGCAAATCGCCAGCGGCCATGGAATTCTCGGTGGTTGGCAATGAACCTGACTCGTGGGTGACCCCCATGGACAATCGGCCTTACGATCTGGGCGGCTAACGGTTTCGAGCTGAGCGGCCCGGCCAAGACGCCTTCAGTGTATCGCGCCGAGCTGGCCGGGTCCGCTCCAGCGAGTGGTTAGGCAGAATATTCTCCCGTGGGCCGGGAACATGCTCCAGATCTGCGTCGTCATTAATGTACGCCTGAAGTAGGGAGGGGACCATGAGACGTCGATGGGTTCTGTCGGTAGCGGCGCTCGAGTTTGCGGTGTTGGTGCTGGCTGGCTGCCACGGCGTTGGTGGGCCGGTGTCCGACTCCTTGGATGGAACATCTTGGCTTGTTGTTTCACTCGAAGATAAGGCTTCTCTTCCCGGGATCAAGATGACTGCGGTCTTCGATACGAGCAAACTGCATGGTTTCTCAGGCTGTAACCAATTCGGCGGTTCGTATACAGTCATTGGGGACAGGATCAGAATCAACGAACTCCAGTCGACGCTAATGGCTTGCTTAGCGCCCGAGGGAGCAATGGATCAAGAACAGAAGTTTCTGACGCTCTTGTCCGCCTCCGACAGCTACCGGCTAGCGGACGGGCATCTTCGATTGTTGCACTCGGGCCAGGTCGTGCTGGACTTCATTCCGCACGACTGAGACTTCAGACTCAGGAATCTGAAGGTTGCTATGCCTTAGTGCAATTCTGCCTAACGAATTAAGGGATTGATGTGGCGCCATGCCGCCACATAATCCCAGGTTGGACTAAGCCGAGCGCAGCTTCGAAGCATGATTTGGAATTTGGTCTCAGGGTAGGTGGGGCAGGGTTGTCCCCCTCATCCTGTCTGTACAGGCGGATTGTAGCTTGCTCTCGGCCCGCGCGCCAACGTAGCCGGGGACCGAAGATCGATCCGGGAACGATCGGGCCCGGTCATCACCAGGAACAACCTCTCGCACTTGCTTTTTCCCAGGACAAGCCAGTCGTCACCCTTCGCCCGGAGGGGCGCAGGAGGCAGGTGTCGACTACGCACTTCACTGAGGCATCCCGCGAGCGGCAGGCGGGCCCCGGGGCCGGATGGCCCGCACCCACTGCATCGGCATCCCGCATAAGGGGCAGCGCGGCTCCATCAGTGGGTGCTTGGCTGCCTTCGGAGCGAAGTCTGCCGCCCGCAGCCGGCCCAGCAGCTTTCGCACCGCCGCCAGGAGGCGATGCTTGCCAGCGCTGAACAAGCCATAGTAGCGCACCTTCACAAAGCCCTTGGGCAGCACATGCTGCAGAAAGCGACGGATGAATTCCTCCGCAGCCAAGGTGCGGAAGCGCGTTCCTCCACTGCCGGAGTGCCGGTAGTTGAAAGTGACCCGGCCGTCAGCCAGTCTGACCAGCCTCCGATTGCTGAGCGCCACCCGGAAGATGTAGGGAGCCAGATACTTGAGCGCCGCCACGCCGCTCCCCACCGGCTGGCAGTGCACAACCCAATCCTGGCGCCAGACCGGCTCAGGGATCTCTTGGAACCAGTTCTCCCGGCTAAGCCCCTCCCGGAACTTGGCCCGATAGACGGGAGACAGCGCTTTCACCGGCAGGAAGAAACTCTTCCGGCTCGGTACCCAGGTGCGTCCGTCCTCAGCCAACCCTCCCCCCGCCACCAGGTAGTGCACGTGAGGGTGGTAGCGCAGATCGCGCGCCCAGGTGTGCAGCACCCCCATCATCCCGATCTGCCCACCCACAAACCGTGGGTCCCTGGCAAGCTTCTGGGCCGCTGTGGCACTGGCGCGGAAGAGGATGTTGTAGACGGTCTTCTGGTGCCGCCGCCCGACCCTCCGCAGTCCCTCGGGCAGCGTGAACGTCAGCAGAAAATAGGGGACAGGGAGCCTGAGCTGTTGCTGCCGATTGAGCCATCCTTCGGCAGCCTCCTGCTGGCACTTCGGGCAGTGCCGATTCTTGCAGGAATGGTAGCTGTAGCGGGTCTCCTCGCAGTCCGGACAGGCATACACATGTCCGCCCAGAGCCTGTGTCCGGCATCCTTCAATATCCTGCATCGCCCGCCGGTGGCTGGGCAGCAGGCGCGCGCCAAACTTCTCCCGGTATGCAGGTCCGTGGCGGCGGAAGACCTCCGCCAGTTCGATCACGCCAGGCTGTCTATCACTCGATTGATTGCTTCCGCCGCCAGCTTCTCACCCTCGCGCGTCAGATGGGTGTAGATCGAGGTGCTCTTTAGAGACGCGTGGCCAAGATAGGTCTGGATAATCCGCAGATTGACTCCCGCCTCCAGCAGATGGGTCGCATAGGAGTGTCGTAGGGTGTGCACGCTGGCCTGCTTCTGAATCCCGCTCGCCAGACACGCTGCCCGAAAAGCCTTCTGCACGGAGCTGGGGGATATGTGACTGGAGGCCTTTGAAGGAGGCACGCCGCTGGATGCGTGGGCAGGAAAGAGCCACTGCGGGTGACGATGGGTTTGCCAGTACTGTCGGAGCAGGACCAGGGTCCGATCGGGTAGAGGGACGTACCGATCCCTCCCGCCCTTTCCCCGGTGAACGTGGATCAGCATGCGGTCACTGTCCAGATCTCTGGCTTGCAGCTGTACTCCCTCTTGCAGACGCAGCCCACAGGAGTAGATGGTGCTTAAGCAGACATGGTAGCCAAAGCTGTTCAGGCAGCTCAGCAGGTGGCGGACTTCCTGCTGGCTCAACACCGCCGGCAGCTTCCTTTCCTTCGGTGGACGCACCAGCTTGAAGGTCGGCCAGTCCCGCTTCAGCGTCTGCTCAAACAGGAACTTGATCCCGCACAGCGCCTGGGTGCAGGTGCTGCGGGAGGCCTGCCTTTCGTTCTTCAGATAGAGAAAATACTGCCGCAGGTCCTCCTCAGTGATGTCATTAGGCGACTTGCCGTAGTGCTCCGCCAGTTGGCGGGCGGACCGCAGATAGGCCTCCTGGGTTCTTACCGAGAAGCCCCGCAGCTGCATGTCCTCGATCATGCGCTTTCTCAAGTGAGTCATGGCCATATCCTCCTGCAAACAAGCGGTTTGAGGAGACTATAGCCCGAACCTCACTTCGGTCACTCAATTGTCAGAGAAGTTCGATGGGGGAAGACAATCTGCGCGAAGCGCTTAGTTCAACTACTGATTCTGCCGACCCCTATCCCCGAATCCTAATCGATTCGCAATAACCCCGATCCGTAACGGCATATGCTGCCCGCCAAGTGGCGCTATACGGATTGGGATCGGCATAGCATGCAATCGGGGGCTCTATGCGCTCATGAGGCTGCAACCCGCCACTGTCATGGCCATCATACAGCCTCCCGGGCCCGACCACAACGAGATGGCCGGCCACAAGCACATCCAGGGGCCCGGGCGATCGCCCGGCATCCAGGCGCGACCACAGCACTGCCCCCTGACGCTACCCACAATTCAGACCTGACCCTGAGGAAATCCTTCGCTTCAACCAGCAAGGGTCCCAACTTCCGCCCTCTGGGGCAGGCATTCTCTGGCGCTCTCACCCCCCCGTGCCCGTCAACTCAGTCGGACACGCCAATCCACCTGCCCCTCCACTCGCCGAAGGGAATCGAGAGGGTCACGGTCTGGGGTCTGAGGATGTCACTACTTTCTGTAGGCAACATAGATGTCCGCTTCGTTCATGACGTCTCCCTGGAAGAAGTGGTGGACAAAGTACAAGTTGCCGGCAGCGTCGAGCGAGGGCTCGCCAGCCAGGGGTGAGACGATCAGCTCGGGCTCTTGCCATTCCCCGTTCGCCTTCCTCGATCGCCAAATGCCGAAGTTCCGGTAGAGCCACAGGTCATTCCCATCCGGGCTGATGGCGGGCCAGCCTTCGCCGTCCGGGGTGTTGACCGCGGACACATTGACAGGTTCCTGCCATTCTCCAGCGATCAAGTTCGACACCCAGATGTCGAGGCCCCCCGCCCCGCCGGGCCTTTCAGAGCCAAAGTAGAGTTCGGTTCCATCCGCCGTGATGTGCAGCTCTCCGACTTCGTAACCGGGATCGAAATCGGCATTCGTCCAATTCCGCCACTCACCGTTTACGTACTCGGCGGTGAACCAATGTATGCCCGTGTAGCCTTCTCTCGCCGAACAAAACCACATGACCTCACCCTGCACAAATTCACAACCATCGCCCGCCAGCTTGCCGGGATCCTGCAGCATGACCCTCTCCGCCTCGCCCCACTCGCCATCGACCCATTCCGACGCGTAAATGCCCGTCACGCCATCGAGGATCTGCTTCTCGACCGGGACGGTTACATCCGGAGTGAAGAAGAAGTACAGTGTGTTCCCATCGGGTGTGATGAAAGGCGAGTCTTCCGCTCCGGCCGTGTTGACCCGTCCGGGCAAGGGAACCGGCTGTTCATAGTCGCCGGAGAGCACCTGTGGGGGATGCTCATCGGTTTCGGGAGACATCTTGACGGCACCGGCGGGGATGCTGTCTTCCCTGTCCAGGTGTATGACAGCGACCGATGATATGGGGGTCGCCGGCACAGGGCTGGGAGATGGTCCTTGCGTTGGCGTGAGTTGAGTCGCACCGCCACACGCTAGCACGGATACGACGGCGATCGAAACCGCGGCGAAGGATGCGAGGATCCGCTTGTTCATCTTCTCCCTCGATCAGATGAGGTCAGATGAACGGCATTCTAGAGCCGACGCATGAGCGTCGCAACCGCCCCCCGTCGATGGGGCGCAATTGCCGTGGGAGGCAATAGCGCTTCGACTGCCGCTTAGCGTGATTGACGGGCAAATGCATGGGGGCGGAGCTTCCAAGCCCCTATAGTTGGATGCCGATGTCGAACGTGCCGCTGTATCCCGATTCCGTCTCAGTGACATCCAACGTCAGCAAGTTCCCGCTCTGCCGGAAGATGCCGTCATCGGCGTTTCTCACAGCCCGCTCTCCCTTGCCGGCGTATGGCTCCTGTTCGTAAACCAAATCCGAAACCGCGTCGTCGAAGAAGAGCTGCGAGGTGAACTCGTACCCCGCTCCCGCCTCGGTCACGCCCCGGATCTTGAAGTGGATGTGCACGGTGCGGCCCCGGTACCAGCCGGGATAGATCGTAGTGAACCTCGCCTCTCCGTTGGCGTCCGTGACCTGGTACCCGCGAAGGAACTTCTTGCCGACCGTGTTGAACCCAGGGTCGGCGACGTCGGAATACACACCCTGGGCATCGCAGTGCCACACGTCGACCGCCGCGCCGGCGAGGGGAGTGCATCCTTCACTCGAGACCTTCGAGACGAGGAAGACCACCTCGAGCGGCAGCCCGTCCGCAACCGACCCGTCCGACGGATCCGAGCGGATGTCGGATCGGTTGAGCATCTCATCCACGAAGTACGGCCCTTCGGTGAGCTCCGGGCGAACGACGCACGCGGGCGTGCGCATGACTGTTGTCAATCCGGCCTCCGAGGTCGCGGTAGAAACCCCGGCCTCAACACCGGTTGCGGTCGAGGCCTCGGCAACGGCCGTGGCGGCCACAAGCTCCCTGGGAGCACACGCCACTAGCAGCGCCGCACCGGCGGTTCCGAATAGCGCCAGGACCTCCCTTCGACTCAGAACCCTCCCCACCGGGCGATCATCGTTATCCATCTCTCTTCCCTCCATTGGGCGCCCCGGCCTTGGTTGGAGACGATTCCCCTCATCACCGCGAGCCTGGGATGCGCTGAGAATACCAGGGCCCTCGCGATTTGGCCCACAGAACTTGTGTAGGGATTGTGTAGATCGGTGCGCTCGCGGGTCGACAGCGGGCGGACGCAGCCGCGAAGATAACGAGGCTCGCCCTGGCCGGCGCTCTGGCCCGGCGCCAGGCTCGGCCGCCGACGGCCTCAACCTCAAACGCGGGGCGAGCCTTGCCCAAGCCTGCTTGGGAAAGACTCGCCCGGATCGCTTTAACCTTCGCTGGGGCGCGTTGTGAGCCCCTTCGGCTGTAATTGCCGCCAGCCCTTCACCCACCAGCACCCGCTGGTTGGGCTATGTCCAAAGGAACGCGATTCGTTTGCTCGTCCGCGTTCGACCTTAACGGTCAAGTACCGTGCGAACCCCTACGGCGCAGGCGTGGGCATGGTGACGAACGGCGCGCTCAATTCACAGACTGCGATGTTGTCAAAGTACACCACCGTGGAGGGATCCTCGGGCGGAAACAGCTCCAGCGCGATGGAGCCAGCCGGCAGCGGTTGTGGATCGGTGTATCCCATCGTGGTGACGCCGTCCACCCACACTTCCGTCCTGCCCTGGTAGGTGCTGATCTCGACGGTGTGCCAGGCTTGGGCCTTGGCGCCCCGACCGCGCGTGACCGTCAGGTTCATCACTGGCAGCGTCAGCCGGTGTGCCTCGCTACCCGACGATCCGATCACGACCTGGTAGCGGGAGTCATCTACTTGCTGCCCTTCGACCTGGTACTGCCCGGTCTGGAGCCAGTTAAACGAGAGCGTCCTCCGGCCATCCACGAGGAAGCGGAGGCGCCAGACGGCGTCCTCGAAGGTGAAACCCTGGAGAGTTGAGAACGCATGCTCAGGGCTGGACAGGCTCGCCACAGTATTCCCCGGCTCATCGGGATATTCCGCCATCCCCCACCCCATCGTCTGAAATGCGATTTCCTGCCAGCCATCCGCCGCGCCATCTTGGAAGTCCTCAGCGTACAACTGGGTCTCGCCGGGTGCGCAAGCCTGGGCCGGCAGGACACCATAAGGATCACGCGTGAGAGCAATGGTGACCTCGTTCGATCCGCGCGCCAGGCTGAGACTCTGCTCGGCACTGAAGTAGCCCTGGGCCGAGACGGCCAGCGCGCCCTCCAGGCCCGCCAGATCCGTCCAGGCGAACTGGCCTTGATCATCGGCAGCCACCGCCTCCCCATTCCCGGACTCCGGAAAGACGATGCTTGCCCCGGCAACGGGATTTCCCTGTTCGTCGAGGATCTTGGCGGTCAGATCGATCGGGACAGGCGTGGCTGTGGGAGTCTCCGTGGGCGGCACCGGCGTCGCCGTCGGCTCAGGAGTATCCGTCCACGCCGCGGCGGTTTGGGTGGCGACCTCTTCGGGCGAGGGGCCACAGGCTGCAGCGAGCAGGACCAATGGAAGGATGACCATCAGGCAAACGGGCAAACGCTTCATTCATTCCTCCTTTTCAGAATCTAGCCGCCCAGCGTCAGCCGGAGGGCGGAACACGGCCTCATACTCGAAGGTTCGACGTTCTTTGTGGCGCGAACTTCCACAGCGCGGCGGGAGAATCCATCAGGCCATGGGGGCCCATGCCGAATGAGCCCACATGGTCCGCCTCACAGAGAAGTCGCTTCAAGTGCTCTCCTGTAGAGGCGCCGCCTCTTTGGGCTTGACATGGACAAAGTACGAGGCAAGGATGGCTGCCAGTCCGACCAGGCTGAGGGCACCGGACTCGAGCATGAGCGATTTCGACAGCTCTCTGACCACGGAGTTGAGCAGGTCACGGCCGATTTCGGACATGCCGGACGAGAGATACGGCGGGATTCTCACTGCGACATGGTTCACCCAGACCCAGTCCAACCCGATCAGGGCTGCGATCCCGATCCCAAAGCTGATCAGGCCGGCGATCAGCATCGGGATGCCCCACCAGCGCAGCCAGCCCTTGAGAGAGCGCACCCCGAAGACGGTTACCAGAAGCAGGATCCCCAGCGGTAGGAGCGGACTGAACCGGAATCCCAGCCGGATGTAGCGGAGGACGGTGAGGGGGTCCTGATCGAACGGACCAGCGTCGGTGCCGGCGACCTTATCCGTGGCAGGCTTGATGAGCACGGCCTCGTCCGGTATCTCGGCGACCAATCCGGCCAGTTCGTTTTGCATGTCAGAGACCAGGGTCGAGTATCGGTCCTTGGGCGGGTTGCAGAGCACCATCTCTCCCTCGCCGCCGGACACCCTGGCATTCATTTGGACCAGCTCCTCTTCCGTGCAGGGCGGCTGGGCGGTGACGAGCAGCTCGATGACGTCCCGGCCGGTCTGGCTGGCGAGACGTTCTTTCAGGAGGACCAGCGACATGCTGGCGGAATCCGTCTCACCATTTGAATAGGCGAAGACCTGCTCCAGCGCCTCTTCGGTCATGCTCTGCATGAGATCCTGCGGGAGCAAGGTGCGGATCAATCTCTCCCAGTCGTCTCGGGTGAGATTCTTCATGAACTCCATCTGCCCGCCGCCAGCACCGGTGTCGCCTGGGTTATCGGCATCTTGCTCGAGGCAGGGCGCGATTTCCCGGGCTTCGGCGTCGGTGGGCGGACGCTGGTCGGTGATTAGAGTGTCGTACGCCCGGTCACCCACGGCTTGTTTGACACAGGCCAGAGCTTCCGGCGATGTGCTCGGCAGAGGGTTTTCTCCCCCCGGCCAGCCCGCAAACTGATCCAGGCAAGGCTGGGCGAGCTGGAGTTCGGCCTCGGTCGCGGCGCGCCGGCCGGTTCCGACAGCCAGGTAGGCATCTTCGCCCAAGGTTTGCGTCAGGCAGGCCTGCAACTCTGGAGGGGCGCCGTCGATCCTGCAGGCGAGCGGGTTGTCCTTGCACGGGTTGGCGATGAAGGCCTCCAGCGTTCCGAGTTGATCGGCGATCAACGCGGGCGCCTGCTCGTAGATCGCCTGCTGCATCAGCACGCGCTTGTAGGTTTCGGCGTTCAGCAAGGTGTAATCCACGTTGACGAGGCATAGCACGAGGACCGTCACGATCACGAACAGGGCGGCGAACACGGCTGCGATGGACTTAGCGATGAAGTTGAACAACGCGGCCAAGAATCTGCGCAACTCAGGTTCCCCTTATCGTGTCACTCGCCTCGTTCTTCAATGGCTGGATCATCCTTCCACCGCATTCACTTCGCTCACACGCCCGCTCTGGCCATTTCGCCGGATCTGGCTACAACACGAATGGCAGACTGCGCATCTCATGGGGCGCAGACCCCCCGGACTTGCTACGCTAAATCCCACCAAGTGGGTAGAAATACTCCCTCACCTGTGCGCATGGAGAGGTCTTCACTCTATGGGAGATGGAAGCGCAGAACAATCATCCTTTTCGGCTAGTTTGTCGGCTCGCAAGAGGATCGGTCGTCCTGGAGGGTTCGGCCGAGAACGCACTACAAAGGGGTTTACGCCGGGGTTCGTCCCGGATGTTCTTACCGGGACCGACCGTCCCGGATGTTCTTACCGGGATCCTCATTGCCTCCCGAGTCACCATGCAACACGATTAAGGGCCGGCGCATCGCCGCACGGACCCGGGCGGACGATCTCAGTACGCATGCGAGGTGAGGGCGCGGCGGCGCGCGAGTCCGGAACGGCTCCGGTCGCGGATCCAGCCCCTGGACGACGCGAGGCGAGGTGGGCATGGAACTGCCCCAAACGATGCAGATTGAATCAGGTGCAACCAGCTGGAGATTTGGGGCCGCGCCGACGGGCAATAAGGTCGATCGATGGCCGTGCTGCTCGTCGATTCGCCCAAGGGGAGGCGACAACGACCCGGAAGTGGCAGAGGTGGTGGAGCATCGGCGCCAGAGGAAGCGCGGTGAGCGCCTTGACTCACGGTGTGGCGAGGGTTACCCCTTCAGACGCGCCCCATCACAAATCATCTCGACGGCCTTGGCGACGCGACGCTGGCGCGTCTCGTCTTTCTTGGCTGACTCGATCCAGGAAACGTACTCCTTCCGATGGCTCGGCGACTGTTTCTCGAATGCGGCGGCAGCCCCCTTGCGCTTCTTCAGGGCTGCTGTCAGGTCCTTGGGCACGGCGACCTTTCTGCCTTCTTTGTCGGCATCGAGGGTCACACGAACCTTCGCTCCCTGGGAAGCTCCGATCTTCTCGCCTCACTCTCCTCGAAAGACCCATTCAACCTGACGCGTCCCCGTCGCTACTTCCCCCAATCCAGAGGGCCGAAGACGATGGATCCGCGCTTCATTCGTCGGCGTGCTCTCCACGACGCACAACCTGCTTTCGGTAGATGACGACCTCACCCGCCCGAGCCAGGTTCATGGCTTCGACGATCATGACTTTCAACTCCTCGTCCGATACCTCGGAGCCATCGAGGTCGAGCAGGAAGTCCTCGCCTTGAACGTGCCCGCCGTTGGTGAAATCCACCCGGAAGTCGAACTTGACTCTGTACTCGGAGGCAGGGTTCGGCGTGTACATGCGGATACTCAGGGATGTCGCTGAGCGCTCGCCTGCGTCACCATTCAGGTCGCCTTCTCACGCAACTGGGCGGTGTAGATGGGGGTACCGATCTCCGCCCCCAGTCGGCTCAAGCCCGTCTTGTCGTCGATGGAGAACCTCCTCATGTAAGCCGGACGGCACAGGCTCTAGTCGCGCCCGGCTCATTGCACAGTATGTACAAGTTCAACGATTGGTCGCTTGTCGTGGTCTCGCCAACCACTCTTCCGCGTCACTGAGGCAGCGGAATGATCGCACGTTGACACCACGATCGCGGGCGACCGCCACTCCCAGGTCGACATTGCTGCTGGCGTGCTCGGGGTTGACGTCTACGTAAGCGATCTGCATGATGATCGGCGAGGTCTCTGCGCTCGCCTCCGACACGACCCTGTACACCTCGAGCGAGTTCAGGATGGGTCCGCTCAGGTCTTCCTCGATAAGGATAGACGGCACGCCTATTCTGGCAGAAGCCTCATAGACCTCGCGCAGATACCGGCGCAGATTGAGGGCGCTGTTCTCACCGGACACCCGAATGTGGAGTTATCCCGGCTTTTCCTCAACGCTCAGGTTGTAGCTCATCCCGGCCTCTCTCGACGAACGCTGCGCCGTCGCTAACGTCCCCCCAATTCTCGCGCGGGAGTGAGAGCACGCAAGCGGGCAGCAAGGGCCTGCGGGCCTCAGTCATGAAGGATTGTCTAGTCAGCCGCACAAGCTAGAGAAGCTCGCGCCTGCTGATCAGTTACCCGAAGTGGAGCCCGTCGAGAGCGGCACCTGCCGCACACACTGCGGGCATTCTTCAGGCGACCAGATGACACCGGGGATGGTCAGAAGGACCTCAAGGGCGATCTGCTTCTCGGCCGCGAAGCGGGCAGCTGTCGAACCCAGGACCGCCAAGGTCCCAATGGCCACCACGTTGGCCCCACAGGCCTCCAGGTCCTCGAGCGTTCCAAGGACGGCGGATCCGGCACCGATCACATCGTTGACGATGGCGACCCGCCGCCCCCTAAGTCGACCTCGAAGAGCGGCCGGGATTCGATACGTGACGGGGTATAAGCCGGTCCTACCAGGATTCTCGAATCGTTCCGAGTAGGTGAAGGACACGCCTAGTTGCGGGGCGAGCATGAGCGCCACAAAGGCACCCTCGACCAGAGGGCCGCAGACTGCTTCTAGGTCGTATTGGACGAGCCGCGTGGCGAGCTGAGCCGCGAACGGCTGGAGGCGGTCCGGGTGCAGACAGAGCAGCTCAAGATCGAGCCACAGGTCGCCATGGTGACCGGATTCGTGTTGAAAATGGCCCTTGCGTGCGGGGAGTAACTGGAGAAGCTGGTCTTCCATTTCGGCAGGTCCCCATGGTCGCGCTACCCGAGGATCGGGAGCTGGCGGCGCGGCGGCTGAGGAATGAGTATACACGGAGCTCCACCAGTAGCCCTGAAAAAGATACGCTCTGAGGATTCGGATCATGGTCGGGAAACGAACGGTTGGAAAAGATCCATGGCCGAGCGTGGGGAGGGCGCACCTAAGACAACCGACAAGTCAAGTCAGGCTCTCTCCGTCGAGTCTTATAGCCCGGAACGCACGACGATTTCCGAGACCGGCAGCAGCCCCCATTCAGGAGACAGGCGCCTGGACGGAGGTGAGTCATGCTTAGATGGAGTAAGGGCGAGTGGGTCCACCTGTGACCCGCCTACGGCCAGCGGATGCGGACCGGGTCGGTATAGCCGTGCTTCTCGACGGCGTAAAGGCGGCCCCCGGATTCCCCGTCGCAGGTCGTCTCATCGGTGAAGGTGTAGGCCGTGTCATCGGTGTGGGCGAAGACATCAACCTCATAGTTACCGAGACACACGGTGGCCTCGAGGAAATACCCTCGATCGTCGTCTTCGGTCATCCAGATTCCGTTCCAGGTCACGGTCACCTGATTCCCATCGCGGGTCGCCTGGACATTGCCCGGCGGGCCGTAGAGCTCGGAGTGTGGCAGCTTGGTCTGGGTGACAACTACGCTGAAGACGTCGCCCTCCACCTGGACCACGGAGGCACTCACCCAGCACGCGTAATGCAGCTTGTCGAATCGGACCCACAGCCAGGCGCCGTCGAAGTTGCGGTTCCAGAGCAGGCCATGATCGTTGGCGTACAGATCCGCAGCGTGGAGATAGGCCGAGGACGGTCCATACCGGCAGTGCGCCTGCTCTGAGACGGTCACATCCGGGAAGTCGAAGGTCGGCGTCGCAGTGATCGTCGGGGTGGGAGTGATCGTCGGGGTGAGCGTGATGGTCGGAGTCAGCGTAGAGGTCGGGGTGATCGTCGCCGTCGGGGTGGGTGTCAGGGTCGGTGTCGCTGTGGGCGTCGCCGTGACGGTTGCGGTCGCCGTCGGTGCGGGGGTGCGACTCGCCAGGAAGGCGATCGGGACGGCGCTGCAGCCGGCCAGACCCATCTCCAAGGACACACCCAGAAAGACGCCCGCCCGCCATCGGACGTTGGCCAGCCGATGCACGATCCCTCCCTCCTGAACCGGTCGCAACGGACCGTCGGGTCTCATTCTACGGCAGCCCGGCCCGCATGGACACCCGTCCTTAAGGTACACTCGCCCTCCGATCCGAGTGTGCCCTCTCGTCCTCGCAGCGTTCCAGCTTGATCCAGCCCACCCGATGGTGTAGCATGGACGTGCCCGACCAGGGTATTTCCCGGAGCCTCCAGCCGTCTCACAAGCGGCGTCCTTGGTCTTTTTCCCATCCGGAGGACCTAGTGACCGACGAACCGCGCAAGCGCGCATTGCTCGCCCTTCTCGAAAGAGGGCGTCGGGAAGAGCATGCCGTGTGGGATCTCTTCACCGAGGCCGAGAAGGCCGCCTCGGGGACGTTCGAGCATTGGGGCTTGAAGGACCTTGTGGCGCACATTTCGGAGTGGAAGGATCGCGACGCCAGCCGGCTGGACCCAGCGAACCAGGACATGACCTCTGAGGAACCCACAGACTTCGATCAAGCCAACACGGGAATCTTCGAGGCCCACCGCCACAAATCGTGGTTGCAGGTCGTGGATTTCGAGGCCCAAGCATTCTCGCATCTGGTCTCTTCCGTCAAGGCGCTGAGCGAAGTGGTCCTGCTGGATCCGCAGGCCTACGCATGGACGGAGGGACGGACGCCCTGTTGGATCGCGGCCTTCACCGGCTACTCACATCCGCAGGACCATCTCAGCCGGTTCCTGGTCGAACGCGGAGATCTCGAAACGGCCGAGACGATCCAGCTCCGCATCGTCGATGTGATGGGCTCCGTCGACGATTCCCCGCGGGCGAAGGGGGCCAACCTGTACAACCTGGCTTGCTTCTACGCGCTGAACGGGATGGCGGATGGCGCCATTCACAACCTGTCACTCTCCTTCCCACTCCGGCCCGACCTGGTGGACTGGTCGAAGAAGGACTCGGACTTGGACTCCTTGCGCGGCATGCCGGCTTTCCAGGCATTGTACGGGTCCTGAGGGGGTTGGCTGCCTCCGGGTCCCCCAAGTCTGGGTCGGTCCGCGGGCGACGCCATGGAAATCCTCATCGGCCCTGCGTCGGGGTCCTCCACGAAACCTAGCCCCCTCTCTCTTCCCATCTAACCGATAGCCTCATTCCACGCTAGCGAGGATCATTCTGGCCTTAGAAAAAGACCCTTTGACGGGGGCCATTCGGCTCGATGCTTCTGCCGGGGTTACGCGCCCCTTTGCGGTTCGTGCGTAAGCTTCTTAGTGAACGGAATGTGAATCCTGTCTCGCTGGGGTTCATTCACAAGCTCGGACCCAATGGTCCCGTTCGTCATGCCCAAGCCAGGAATGGCCCACCGGCTCGACCGAATCCCCCCACTCATCGGCCTCAACGCCTCCCACCAAGACCTACGCGGAAGGCACGGATGGGATTTGCCGTCAGTGATGAAACTCACTAGCCCCCACCCCCTTCGCTTGCCAAGATGAGGTAGACACTTCATGTACACAGACATCGCCTCGGTGTTCCACGACAAGGGATCGCCGAAGGAAAGTCCTCGGCATGCAGGGCGACCCCGGCGTTGTGTCGAATCGACATGACGCCGTCGATGTTTTAACCGGAGAGCCCCAAGCGCGCCCAACAGTGGATTCACAAGAAATCACGATCGACCTCGCGCTCTACGGGCCGCTGGCGCGTTTCGCCGGAGGCCATCACGTTGCCCAACGACCGGAGCGACTGAAGGCCGGCGCCACTCTGGGGGCTCTTGTCGCCAGGCTGGGCATCGACGGGTCGGAAATCGGCTACGTTTTCGTCAACGCTGTTCTGTGCGATGTCCCCGGGATGAACGTGAGCAGGGATCTCTGCCTCGAAGACGGGGATCACGTTGGGATCTTCTCACGGGTTCACATGTGGCCGTATCAGTACCGGGACGGCGTGCGTATGAGCCCCTCTTTGAAGGAGGCACTCGAGGTGCACGGGGCGATGCACCACTCGTACACAACCCCGGAGCAAAGCAAGGCATGATCCATCAGACACTGCCGACGAACTCACGCGGGATCCGACCTCAGTCCAGGTCGGAGCGCAAGGCGTCGGCCATCCGACGATCGACGGATATCGAACCATGCGAGAGGAGGCAAGACATGTCGAAGAAGATTCTCCGCATTGATCTGACTCACCGGAAAGCTACTTATGAGGAAGTGCCGAAGAAATGGGCTCAGTGGGCTGGCCGGGCGCTGACCTCGGCGATCACCTTCGATGAGGTCGAGCCCCCTGTCATCCCCTGGGACCGAACAACAAACTGGCCATCGCCCCAGGCTAGGTTACCGGGACGCCGGCCTCGCCAAGCAGTGGGCGGACCTCATTCGGAGGCAAGAGCCCGCTCACAGGGGGCATCAAGGAATCAAACGCCGGTGGGCTCTCCGGCCAGAAGATCGCAGGGCTGGGCCTGGCGGCGATCATCCTCGAGGGGCAACCCGAGGACGGCAAGTGGACCACGCTCGTGCTCACCAAGGACGGCGTCGAGTTCAAGGATGCCTCCGACCTGGTCGGCAAAGGGATGTATGAGGTCGACGAACTCCTGTGGGAGACCTACCCGGACACCGCCGTTATCGGGATCGGACAGGCCGGGGAGATGAAACTCTCCAACGCCGGCATTTCCGTCAACGACACCGAGAACCGCCCTGGTCGGTATGCGGGCCGCGGCGGCATGGGTGCCGTGATGGGCGCGCGTGGCGTGAAGGCCATCGTCATCGACGACACGGGCGGACCGGGCGTGGAGATCGCCGACAAGGAGCTGTTCGACCTCGGCCGTCGCAAGCTGACCGAGTCCATCCAGGAGCATGATCTGACGAAGAAGGGTGGCGGACTGCCCTCCTACGGCACGGCGATCCTGGTGAACATTATTAACGAAGCCGGCGGCTTGCCCACCCGCAACTTCTCAGCCGGCCAGTTCGAGGGCGCGGCCAAGATCTCGGGCGAGGCGATCGCCGAGGTCGTCGAGAAGCGCCGCACCAACGGTGGTTATGAGGGAATGGTCGGCCACAAGTGCAGCCCGGGCTGCATCATCGGGTGCTCGAACGTCTATCCCGACGAAGAGGGGAAGCACATCGTGTCGTGCCTGGAGTACGAGACGGCCTGGGCATTGAGCGCCAACTGCGGCATCGACGATCTGGATTCCGTCGCCCGCATGACGCGGGAGTGCAACGACGTCGGGGTCGACACGATCGAATCGGGGAATGCCATCGCGGTGGCGATGGATGGCGGGCTGTTGAAATTCGGAGACGGTGAAGGGGCCTTGAAGCTCTTCGACGAGATCCGCCGCGGGACGCCGCTCGGCCGCATCCTGGGCCAGGGCGTGGAAGCCACGGCCAAGGCCTTCGGTGTTCACCGTGTACCGACGGTCAAGGGTCAGTCGATGCCCGCCTATGAGCCGCGCGCCATCAAAGGCATCGGCGTGACTTATGCCACCACCCCGATGGGCGCCGACCACACTGCCGGTTACACGATCGCGCCGGAGATCGCCGGCGTCGGCGGGAAGGTCGATCCTCTGAGCGACGAGGGGAAGGCCGATCTCTCACTCACGTTCCAGGCAGCGACGGCCTTCATCGATAGCACCGGATACTGCCTGTTCATCGCCTTCCCGATCTTGGACATCGCCAAGGGCTGGGCGGGGATGGCTGAGACGGTCGCCGGTGTCACCGGTATGAGCATCACCGGTGATGATGTCGTGCCACTGGGCAAGGAAATCCTCAAGATGGAGCGCCTGTTCAACGAAGGGGCCGGCTTCACGCCCGAGGCCGACCGGATGCCGGAGTTTATGCGCTACGAGAAGCTGCCGCCGCACGACGTCGTTTGGACGATCAAGGACGAGGAACTCGATAAGGTCTACGGCTGGGTGCACAACGGAAGCTGAGCATGCACGTCGAGGTCCGCCTTTTCGCCACTCTTCGCCGATGCGCCCCGGCCTTGGGCGTCGGTGAGAGCTTGAAGTTGACGGTTGACCCGGGCACGACCATCGCCGACCTTCGCGATCAACTCGGTCTGCCTCCCGAAGAGGTGAGGGTTGTCATGCGCAACAACCTTCAGGCCGACCTCAACGACCAGATCGGCGATGGCGATCGAATCGCATTCGTACCGGCCATCGCCGGAGGGTAATGCCCGGCGGAAGGATCGTGCCCGGCAAGGATGTCCGCCCGAGCAATCCCGCTCGGGCCAGGCCAGGAGCAACACTCTGCCCCGCCCGTTCGACGGGCGGGGCGTTATTTCAGCCTGGATTCTGATGCGCGCCATTCCTCCCCCTTACCGTCTCTGCATTCCGCAGCGGAGGGGGAGCCGAGCCTCCGATCGTTGCAGCCGCGCGGGGCGAGGTCGGGCAGGCAGCGGCGAAGTATGCTTCGGGGCGAATCGGGATGTCGCATTTCGAACAAGTGCTGTGGGGCTACGCGCTGACCTTTCCCGATGATTGGTTTCACCGCGCCTTCCCTGAGGCGGAGGGCTTTGCCGCCGACCTCCGAGGGCTCGTTCGTGATGCGGCAGGAGCCGGTTCGGGCCACATCCTGATCCAGGCAGAATGGAACGGACGTCGCCTTCCGGTAGAGCCGCTGTGGAGCGCACATCTCGCCAAGTTCGCAACCATGGTTGGGGCGAAGCAGGTCGGCGCTTCAGCGTGGGCGATGGCGGGCGCCTCGGGGTTCGAGGCGGAAATCGCCATGCCGAAGAAGGAAGAGAGGAGGTTGTGGGTGGGGATTCTCTCCCGAGAGGCGACCGTGCTCAAGTTCATGGTCGCTCATCCCACACAAGACCGTCCCTGGTTCGAACCGGCCGTGACGGAAATCCTGAAGAGCCTGCAATTCGTGGATCGCGTACAGGGTATCCGGGTCCACGAGAGTGGCTTGCCGCTGCCGCCAGACTGCCGGCGGATCGACCCGGCCCTGGCGCTCAACGACATCTTGGAGCCGGAAAAGTGGCGAGTGTTCGAATGCCCGCATTCGCTGGGCGGGCTTCACGCGTTCTACCTGCGTGAAGCCCCTGCTCATGATTGGCAGATTGAGACCTTTGAATCCATCTCCGGTGAGCCTGATACCGGATTCTCTCGGGTGCGCCTGCGACGGGATGAGAAGGTGATCGCCCTCGGTCTGCTCCCATACCGTCCCCGTCATGCGGACGAGACCGTGCTGGGCAGAATCGCCATCAAGCTCAGCTGAGCCGCGCCGGATCCACCACCGACGCAACGCTCAATTCATGTTCGATCTATCGCGCATCCGCCCCGACCACCGGCGGCGACATTGCCAGGGGGCGCCCCTGCTTCCTAGCGTGAAGTAGTAGTCTCAGGCCGGACGGAGGCTTGCCACAGCGTCCTTTGGCGGGGATTACCCGAGCCCTTCGACTACGCTCAGGATAAACTCCGCCGAAGGGCCCAGGATGCATCCTATGGCTTTCCTCGGCCTTGTGCCCCCCAAGCATCCTGCCTGCTTGCACCCGAAGCGAAGCGCATCAGGGTCCTTGTGCTCTTCCAGGGCGGCTAGGGTGGAGGGATGGAGTCCTCCCACGGCCTCCTTCAGTGGTATCATGCTGCCTCGGCTTCCCCTGCATGGGCCGGCGCACACGACCTGTCGCGGCCGCGCCGCTCCACCAATGACACCATCCATTCCAAACGCGAATGGCTCTAGTGTGGAACATGCTGAATCGCATCCGCAGTACCTATCGCGAGTTCCCCTCGAAGTTCTGGACCCTCGTCGGCGCCTCATTCATCGACGGCGTCGGAAGCACGATGATCTTCCCATTCTTCGCCCTTTACATCACCCACAAGTTCGACGTGGGGATGACCGAAGCCGGATTGCTCTTGGGGATCTTCTCCGTCGCCGGTTTCTTCGGGGGCCTCATGGGAGGCGCCCTGACCGATCGCATCGGGCGGAAAGCCCTGATGCTCTTCGGCCTGATCTTCAGCGCGGTCAGCAGCGTCTCGATGGGGCTGGTAAACGTCTACGTCGTCTTCTTCCCCCTGGTGATCGCCGTCGGTCTGCTTTCGGACGTGGCCTGGCCGGCACAGAGCGCCATGATCGCCGACATGCTCCCGGAGGACCAGCGCCCCGAGGGCTATGGCATCCTGCGCGTCGCCCGCAACGTGTCCTGGATGGTTGGCCCGACAGTCGCCGGATTGCTCGCCGCGCAATCTTACTTGCTGCTCTTCATCCTGGACGCCATCTCCAGTATCATCACGGCTGCGATCATCTACCACTTGATCCCCGAGACCATGCCGGAGCGAAGCCCGGAGGCCAAGAGCGAAAGCCTCGCCCAGACGTTCCGCGGCTACCTGAAGGCGCTCGCTGACGGCAGCTTCGTCTCCTTCCTGTTCATCTCCATCATCATGAACCTGGTCTACATCCAGCTCTACAGCACGTTCTCGGTGTACCTGCGGGATGTCCACGGGATCCCGACGCAGGGCTACGGTTTCCTGATGAGCATGAACGCGACCTTGGTCGTTCTGACCCAATTCTCGATCACCCGCTGGACCAAGCGCTACCCGGCGATGATCATGCTCGCGCTGGGGAGCGCCTTCTACCTGACCGGCTTCACCATGTTTGGCTTTGTGTCGGCCTACGCCTTCTTCGCCATCGGGATGCTCCTGGTCACCGTCGGGGAGATGATCGTTATGCCGGTCGCTCAGGCCTTGGTGGCGCGCCTTGCGCCGGCCGACATGCGTGGACGCTACATGGCGACCTTCTCTCTAGCGTGGACTATCCCGGCCGCGGTCGGTCCTATAGCGGCCGGGGTCATTCTGGACAATTTCAACCCCGACCTGGTCTGGTACCTTTCGGGTATCCTGGAGACCTTCGCCGTTGCCGGCTTCCTGCTTCTCCACCTGCGGTTACGCATGCGTCTGGCGAGCCAGTCGATCCCGAAGCCGAGCCGGCCGTTGCCGGCTGAACCAAGCCACGGCGACACCGGCTGAGCCGTCGCCCTCTCGAGAGTGAGGCAGTCTCTATGACGACCGAAACCATCCAAATCAACCGGGCTCCGGTTCTGACATTGTGGGCGTGCATCGTGGCCGAGGGCCTCGGTTATGACCATGAAACGGCCTTGACGCTGGGCAAAGCCGTGGCCGGATTGAATGCCCAATCCAAGGGTCGTCGGCTGGGGATTTACAGCAAGCCTGAACCGGCCGAAGGTGAAGAGCCCACGAAGAAGTACGGGCTTGGAGAGGAGTTCTGGATCGAGATCTGCGGTCGCCCCGTCCCGGCCAAGAATACGCGTGACGGTGTACGCGCCGTCATCAAGGACGAAGCCATCAAACCGGCCGGGGTCGAGAAGTATCTTGCAAGTAGGTTCGGGGAGTCGCTGGAGGCCGTTCGCCAGGCGATGATCGACTTGGCCTCAAGCTACACGCCGGAGGAACTCGGACTCAGGGCGTATGGGTTCTACGAGCGGTTTCGGCCGGCGATCCCCAGCGGCAAAGCCGGCTGGGGTCAGAAGGGGGAGCTGGATTTGAGTTTGGTTCGATCTCTAGCCAAAACGAAACGCAAGTAACCAGGCGCGTCTCTTCCCGCGCTTGTTCCCCGCGCTTCGTGCGACACGCTCTGTCTGTACGCGAACTCCGGCTAGCCCGACCCGCCTCACACACGATGCGTGCCTGGGAGTTCATCCGCCTTCCTTGAGAGATCCCCCTACGCTGGCGCATTCCGTAAGGTGAATGCAATCTGATTCTCATATCGGCCACGCGTATCCTGTGGTAGCATCACTCGTTCGGCTTCCAGAAGCTCTTCGATTGGCATGCCGGGGTTGAGCGATCCGGCCCCAGTTGCGCCCAGATCTGGCGTGCCCCGAGGTAATCAACCCATCTTGGACAGCCTCAAGCCCGAGCAAATCCCCGGGACACACCCACCTGTCGATCCACTGATCGAGGTCAGCGGGTTGCACAAGTCCTATCGTACGTCCGCCGGCGAGGTCCCCGCATTGCGCGGTGTCGATCTGCAGGTCTGGCCCGGCGAATTCGTCGCCATCCATGGCAAGTCGGGCGCCGGCAAGTCCACTCTGATCAACATGGTTACCGGGATCGACCGCCCAACGTCCGGCGAGGTCCTTGTTGATGGCGTCGCAATCCACACCATGACCGATGACCGGCTGGCCCGCTGGCGGGGCAAGAATCTGGGCGTTGTTTTCCAATTCTTCCAGCTTCTCCCGTCTCTTTCCTTGATCGAGAACATCACCCTGGCGATGGACTTTAGCGGCGTGTACCCGGTGGTCGAGCGACGGGACAGGGCTCTTGCCCTTCTCGAACAGGTCGGCCTGGAGAACCACGCCCGCAAGATCCCCTCCAAGATATCCGGGGGACAGCAACAAAGGGTCGCCATTGCGCGTGCGTTGGCGAACGACCCCGGGCTGCTCGTCGCCGATGAACCGACGGGCAACCTGGACTCACAAACTGCAGGCGGCGTCCTGGATCTCTTGCAGGATCTGGTTGAGAGAGGCCGCACACTCGTCGTCGTGACCCACGACCGGGAGCTTGCTGGGCGGGCGGATCGTGTGATCGAGATAGAAGATGGGAAGTTACTCTCGGAGCGAGCCGGTCGGTGATCCTTCAACTGCCACCTCTTCCCGCCCTCTCCCTCGTGCTGCGTCCTCAGAAGGGCGCGCCCAGCAAATGCGGGCGAAGTCGAGGGACGACCTCGTTTCTTGTGAACATGAGGGGTTGGCTGCCATAAACATCCCGACGCGATGGACGAAGATCATCAAGGACACCTGGAGCAACAAGACCCGCTCGCTCCTTGTCGTTCTTTCTATCGGCGTCGGCGTGGCCGCTGTCGGAATGATCAATCACGCCGGGATCATCGTCCGGCGGGATCTGTTCGGCTCATACGCCGCCGGAAACCCGGCCAGCCTGCACATCACGGTCGCCTCCTTTAAGGAGAGCCTGGCAAGCGCCGTCTCGGCCATGCCCGAAGTCGAAGCTGCCCAGGCCAGGCGCGTCGCCGGCGCCTCACTCTTGACGCACGCCGGCGAATGGGTTGATGTCAACCTGAATGCCTTCCCGGATATGACCTCGGTCGCCGTGGATCAGATCCGGCTGCAGTCGGGTCGGCCGGCGCTCAAGACACGCGAGATCGCGCTCGAGCGCCAATCGGCGCAGGCCCTTAGTCTGAACGTTGGCGACGTCGTCCGGCTCAAGACCGATGGCGAGCGGACCTACGACCTCGAGGTCGTCGGCGTCGCGCACGATCTCTACGCGCTGCCGTACACGCTACTCGGCGAAGCAGACGGATATGTCACGCTCGACACGCTCGTGTGGATGGGCCAGCCGCGTTCGTTCAACCGTCTCGACGTCGTGGTTCAGGACAACAGGTACGATCGTGCCCACGTGGTCGAGATCGGGGACCGCATCCGGGATCAGGTGATTACCCCTTCCGGCTATCGTGTGCTGCGCTCCCAGATCCCCGGCCTGGGCGGTGATCCGGGAAAGCACTGGGCCCAGGATCAGATTCATGGCTTCCTGTTGATCCTGCAGATCATGAGCGGCTTGGTGATCGTGCTCAGCAGTGGTCTCGTCGTCAACACCGTCTCCGCCATTCTCGTTCAGCAGACCCGGCAGATTGGGATCATGCGTTCGATCGGTGCGGATCGACGCCAGCTTGTCGGCATGTACTTGCTCAACGTCTGTTTCTTTTGCGTGCTCGGGCTGGTCATCGCCATCCCGCTTGGCGTCCTCGGGGGTTGGTGGCTCGCCAGGTTCGCCGCCGGATTCGTGAACTTCGACATTTCGAACCTCGACATCCCCGTTCAGGTGCTTATCATGGAGGCCGCCATCGGCCTGATCATGCCTCTGGGCACGGCCCTTTTCCCGATCCTACGCGGTACTCGCATGACCATCTACGATGCCGTCTATCAGAGCGGACTGGGAGCCGATGTGAGCCGTGGGACGTTCGATCGATGGCTGATGAGGCTTCGAGGCAGGGGGGCGATTGCGATCCTGGCGTTGCGCAACACTTTCCGCAACAAGACGCGGCTGGCCTTTACACTGATCACACTCACCTTGGCCGGCGCGATGTTCATCGCCGTGTTCAGCACGCGCGCTTCGCTGAACGAGCATCTCGACGAAACCGCCCGCTATGTCGATTTCGACGTCGCCCTCCCCCTCCGCCAGGGCTCGGATGTCCACACAGTCTTACGCGAAGCCCGCCGCATCCCAGGACTTGCGGTCACCGATGCGTGGGCCCTCGGATTGGGTGTCCTCGTCCGAGACGATGGAAGCGAGAGCGAGCAGATCGACCTGATCGGACTGGAGCACGACTCGCCCACGATCGACCCGTGGATGCTCGAAGGGCGCTGGCTGCACAAAGGGGAGGCTCGAGGTGTTGTGGTCAACAACGATTTGCTGGAGAGCGAGCCCGGGTTGAGCCTGGGAGACACCGTTCGGATCAAGGTAGGGGATCGCACGCTCACCTTCCAGATCGTGGGAGTCACCTCCAATCATCTTTCCGGCCCTCGGATCTACATGGATACACGGACGTTCGGGGGGCTGACGAACCGGGCCAACCAGGTGGACATGCTGCGAGTCCGAGTCAATCCGGACCGCATCAGCAGCCGGGCAGTTCAAGAATCCTTCGCCGGCATGATCGAGACCCGTTTCGAGAACGGTGGACTGAAGGGCGGAGACTCCATCACCAACCAGGCGATCTTCGGCGACTTCACCGACGTATTCAACTTGATCCTGACGGTGCTGATTGTCATGGCCGTTCTCCTGGCGATCGTCGGCGGGCTCGGTCTGACTGGCAGCCTGGGGATCAGTGTCTTGGAGCGGACGCGCGAGATCGGCGTGTTGCGCGCCGTCGGGGCTTCAAATATCGCCGTGCGCAAGGTCGTATTGATCGAAGGGATGTGCGTGGGGCTGCTCAGCTGGATCCTGGGGGCCCTGCTTTCCGCACCGGTCGGCCGTGGTCTATCGGCCGCCGTGATCCAGGCCGTGATGCAGTCTAACCTGGGTTTCCGTTACTCCTTCTCGGGGCTCTTCTTATGGCTGGTTTTGGTCGCGCTCATCGGTGTGGGCGCCAGCCTGGCACCCGCCCGCCGAGCCGCTCGTCTCACCGTGCGAGAGGTGCTGGACTATGAGTGAGGGGCTGCAGAGCCGGCTGCGCCGGTTCCTCCTGCGCGATCGAGAGAACGGGAACGGCGCCGGCCGGGCGAGGACGACGGTGAACGACGGCTTCATCCGCTTTGAGAGTGTGAGCAAGTCGTACGAGACCAGCGCCGGTGCATTCAACGCGCTTCGAGAAGTCGATCTCACGATCGAGCGCGGCGAGCTAGTATCGATCGTCGGCAAGTCCGGTAGTGGCAAGACCACGCTGATCAATATGCTAACGGGGATCGATATGCCCACCAGCGGAGGCGTGTTCGTCGCCGGAACGCCGGTGCACGAGCTGGATGAAGGAGCCCGCTCGGTGTGGCGTGGGAAGACCGTTGGTATCGTCTTCCAGTTCTTCCAGTTACTGCCGACGTTGTCGGTCATCGAGAATGTCCGCCTTCCAATGGATCTGTGCGAGGGTTTGCCTCCTGGCCAGCGGGATGAGCGCGCCGTGGCCCTATTGCGGCAGGTCGGCTTGACAGACGCCGCCGACCTTTTGCCTTCGCACCTCTCCGGAGGACAGCAGCAGCGGGCGGCCATCGCCCGCGCCCTAGCCAACGATCCGCCGATCATCGCCACCGATGAGCCGACAGGGAACCTCGACACGCAAGCCTCAGAGACCGTGATGCTGCTGTTCGAGGATCTGGTGGCTAGGGGGAAGACCGTGCTGATCGTCACCCACAATGCCGATCTAGCCCGCCACGCCTCGCGCATCGTGCGGCTTTCGGACGGCGAGATCGTCGACTAGACGGAAATCGCCCATCCCCTCCCGCTGCATACACCAGTGGATATCCCGTCGGGATTGAACGCGTCCGGCCCTCTCACTTTCGGGGAAGGGGTCGGGGTGAGGGTCGAGCACACGCTGGAAGACCCCACAGCCCTTCCCTCCGACCACAACTATCGATATGTCCTCGTCGATGGTCAGGCTCTTCCCCCTCGCCCTTTCAGGGAGAGGGTCGGGGTGAGGGTTGGGTGTAGACTCGATCAGCAACGTCTTCCCCAGCCGCTGCGAGGGGCGACCTACCGCCAATTCCGATAATCTGGCGGAGTGAGGCCAGACTGCACCGGTTTGGTGACCATCCAGCTACACATCCTCGGAGATGATCGCTAAACTGGGGGCTGGCCCGAGTGGTCGAATCCGATGCCTCAGAGGCTGTCGCCGACTCATTAGACTTGGGCGAACCCCCGGGGGGCGAGCTGTGCCCGAGCAAGATCTGATCTACAGGAACGAAGCTGAAAGTTACGAACGGCTGATCCTCCGTGAAGATCACGAGGGGAACCTGATTCGTGCCTTGCAAGAGATCGTCTCCGTAAGGGGCAAGACCGTGGTCGATCTGGGGGCGGGGACGGGGCGTTTTACCCGCGCCCTGGCTGGCTCGGCCAGGCGGATCATCGCCATCGACATCTCCCGCCATATGCTCAAGTTGGCCAGGGAAAGAATGCCGGAGGGCCGGCCGGGGAATTGGGGATTTGTGGTCGGGGACAATCGACGTTTGCCCTTTCGATCCCGCATCGCCGATATCGCCATCGCCGGATGGAGTTTTGGCCACGCGACAGTCTGGTACGGAGATCATTGGCGCGATGAAATCGGCGCTTGCATCGACGAAATGACCCGTGTGCTGGGTCGAGGGGGCACCGCGATCATCTGCGAAACCCTGGGAACCGGATCCATGGAGCCGCGTGCGCCAACACCGACGTTGGCCGACTACTATCGTTTGCTTGATACCGAATTGCAGTTCCATCGGATGCAGATTTCGACGGACTACAAGTTCTCATCTCTGGACGAGGCGGTAGGAGCGATACGCTTTTTCTTCGGCGATGAACTGGCGGATAAGGTGGCGATGAACCGCTGGACTGTCGTGCCCGAATGGACCGGGATTTGGTGGCGGAAGGCCTGATCCCCCGTGTGCGCCTTAG
>Ga0209751_10001193_pt1 | contig 26999 bp, 23 predicted proteins | sample RifCSP13_1_FD_184019 | JGI IMG/M metagenome (GOLD analysis project Ga0209751, IMG submission 184019) | Soil microbial communities from Rifle, Colorado - Rifle CSP2_sed 13_1 (SPAdes) (version 2) | ecosystem: Environmental > Terrestrial > Deep subsurface > Rock core/Sediment | place: Rifle...
AGAATATCAACTACAATTCATAAACAGGCGAACAATGAAAATTGTGCAATCTGACTCAGATATTTAGGTGAGGCAACGAATCAGGTTTCACTCAGGTTTTTACGTGAGGCAACATGTAGGTCAGACTCGATTGATTTTGCACAAGCGGCGTTGTCCGCCAGCAGGTTTCAAATATCAATAGCCTGAAACCATTGATTCGCTATTGATCCGACAAAACTTGTCGCCTTGCCTGGGTTGTGCCAGACTGAAACCTCTGTTTGTTTTCATGGAGCGCGGCAAACGGCTTTCCTCCTGCTCTGAGGTTCTGGCTATTCGCAAACAAGCCGCTTCCTGCGGGACGACGTGTTCATCGTCGACGGCATGTTGCTTGTCGAGTGAAAGTAAAAAGTGTATGTGCAGGGTTATTGATCGCAAACCGGGCCGTATACTTTTCTCCAATAGGGAGGCGCGATGGCGAAACGGATTTATGATTATGTGATCGTGGGCGGAGGCTTAGCCGGCGCATCGGCGGTGACAGGAATCCGGGAGCGCGACTCGGCCGGATCGATACTCCTGATAGGCGAAGAAAGACACCTTCCCTATGATAGGCCGCCTCTTTCCAAGAAGTTGTGGCTAGGCAAGCAGAAGGTGGAGGAAATATTTCTTCACGGCCGGGAGTTTTATGACGACCATGCTGTAACCTTGGTACTGGGAATGAAGGTCGCGAAGATTGATTCCGGCGGCAAGGTGGTGTTCGGCGCGAACGGCGAACGCCACGGGTTTGGCAAACTGCTGCTGGCGACCGGGTGCGCACCTCGGCGGCTCGCCATTCCCGGCAGCGATCTGGAGGGTATTTGCTACTTCCGCAACCTGGACGATTATCTGCAAATCCGGAACCAGGCCGCTGAGGGAAAATCCGCGCTGATCGTCGGCGGCGGTTTCATCGGCTCGGAACTCGCCGCCGTCCTCAGCACCACATTGAATATCACCATGCTCTTCCCCGATGCCTACCCGTGCAGCCGTGTGTTCCCCGACTACCTGGGGCAGGCCGTGCAGCGCCATTTTCAGGAACGCGGGATCAGTATATTGGGTTCGGACAAGCCTGTGTCGTTCAGCAAGAGCGGCGGCAGGTTTCTTACCCGGACCGCGAGCGGAAAAACTATCGAGTCGGACCTGGTGATAGTTGGCATCGGCGTGGTGCCGGAAATGGAGCTTGCCCAAGTCGCAGGACTGGAAGTGGGCAACGGTATCGTGGTGAACCAATATCTCCAGACTTCACACCCGGACATTTATGCGGCTGGCGACAACGCCTTTTTTCCTTATCAGGCTCTGGGCCAGGCCATGCGCATCGAGCACTGGGACAACGCTCTGAACCAGGGAAAATGGGCGGGACGGAACATGGCGGGTGCCGGTGAAGCATACACCTATCAGCCATACTTTTTTTCAGACCTTTTCGAACTCGGCTACGAAGCCACGGGGGAAGTGGATTCCAGGCTCGATACTTTCGCCGATTGGCAAAAAGAAAACGAGACCGGCATCATCTACTATCTCCGCGACGGCAAGGTGAGGGGGGTCATGATGTGCAACGTGTGGGACAAAGTCGAGACGGCACGGGAGATGATCCGGAAAGGGGAAAAGATGACCCCCGACATGTTGCGCGGCGCCATCCGTTGATTTGTGCGTTCTCATCGCAGGGCGGTTGGCATCTTGTTCTGATTCTGGATCAAATGTGCATTTTTGTAGGGCGGGCTGCGCCCGCCGGATCAAGCATGTCCTGAGTCCTTCGACTATGCTCAGGAGAGCCTTGTCGAAGGGTTGTCGGGCGCAGCCCGACCTACGGATTGTTTTACCTTTGGATTGGAATTATGGAGAGAGCAAATGGACTGCATCCGCATCTGTAACCTTCGCGTCCGCTGCATTCTGGGGATCAATCAGGATGAGCGCCACGAGAAGCAGGATGTGGTGATCAACCTGGCGATCCATGCCGATTTGCGCCCCGCAGGCAAAAGCGACCAACTGGAGGATACGGTGGATTACCGCGCCCTGAAGAAACGCATCCTCGCCATGGTGGAGGAATCCCAATATCGCCTGGTGGAAGCCTTGGCGGAGGCCATCGCGTCGCTCTGCCTTGATTTTCCCGGGGTGGCGCGGGTTGACGTACGGGTGGACAAGCCACACGCGCTGCGCTTCGCCGAGAGCGTGGCGGTGGAAATCACACGGGAGCGTTAGCAGGCATGGCTCGTGCATTTATCGCCATCGGATCGAACATCAATCCGGCGGAGAATGTCAGAAAAGCGATAGTCCTTCTCGCACGACAAGAAAAGTTGACGGGGATTTCGATGGTCTACCGCACTGAACCGCTGGGCCGCCCGGAACAGCCGCGTTATTACAACTGCGTGGTGGAGATCGAGACCGGGATAGCTCCCGCGGACTTGAAGCAGAACCTTTTGCGGCCCATCGAGGATGCGTTGGGCCGCACTCGTACGGCGGACAAGTATGCGTCCCGGACGATAGACCTGGATCTGATCGTCTACGATGACCTGACCCTGGATACAGAAGATATCAAGCTTCCCGATCCGCAAATTCTCACGCGGCCCTTTCTCGCGTTGCCGCTATTTGAACTTGCGCCTGATCTGATGCTGGCAGGCTTCAATTTGCACATCCGCGAGGCGGCAGCAATGATTTCCCGAGAAGGTATGGAGCCGCTTGAGGACTATACAGAGCTTTTGAGACAGGACCTGCGCGAGAGAAAATTGCCGCACTAATTCCCTCTTCCGCCTACGAGAGAGAGTTAGGGTTAACCAGCCACTTGGTTGCCGTCTTTGGGCAACCTAGTGGAATGGCAAGTAGTTTCATCAGAGGGACGTTGAGCAGAAATCAAGTTGCTTCGCACAATCTCCTGTGCAGAGGTTAGCGGCGATTCCCAACTCCTTGAAATAACCTGATTTATCCTCGCTGTTCAGCGCTTTGTTTGTCATTCAAGCTGCTATCTTGGCATCGTCGCAACAGGTACGGGATCGGTGCGGTGCACGCATCAACCGGCACGAAAGGGCAACGTCATGTCAAAACCAGCCGTAATCCGATTAGTCGGCAATGACAACAAAAAATATAGCGCCGGGGCGCAGGCAATACAGGAGGCACGCGGGCGCATCGAGGCAGAGACACTGGCCGACCTTTCAGCGCAGGCTCGCGCCCGTATCGAGGCGCATGCAGCACGGGTTCTTGCGCAATCGCGAGCCGATACCGAAATGGAGCTGGCCGAGGCTGCAGAAGCCTGTGTGTTAGCCGAAAATCTTGCATTGATGGAGAGTGAGGCACGGCTGACTGCCTATCTGGAAGCCGAGCAGGCCGCTCTGGATCGTGCTGCGGCCGAGCGGACCGCGGCAGAGTTGATGCAGTCTCAGGCTGAGGCGGACAGAAATGCATCGCGGCTTCGGGAACAGGCCAATATATTGCTGCGCAAGGCCGAGCAAAAAGCACAGCAACGTCTGGCCACGGAAACCATGGCCAGCAAAGCCGCAGCCTTCAGGCTGCAAACCGAGCGTGATCTGGCCGTGCTTGCCGAACAGCGCGCCGAGGCGGAACTGCGGAGCGCGCATGAAGTCGAGCTTAAGCTGCGTGCCGAGACCAGACAGCTTGCCGCAACAAATGAGCGGCTTGCGGCAGCGCAACCGGCTGATTGACCTTTAGCAGTCTGTTGAATTTATCAACTCGCGTCGAAAAATGAACATTTTTGGGGGTGCTTCTACCCTTCACCAGTTACTAAAAATCGCTTGTAGCGCGTTCTGAGAGGTCGATATTTTTGGTAACTCTGTAAGGCCGATAAATTCAACAAACTGTTAGTCTTCCAACCTGGAAAAAACAGTTGTCCACGAAAAACACGAAATGGGGTAAGCAGGCATTTTGCCGCAAGGCGGAAGCTCGCAAAAAAATTCAAAAGCGAGTAGCAGTAGGATGTGGTGAGGCACGAACCGCATCATTTGGCACGCGAGCGATGTGGTTCCTTCGTCACCGCATCCTACCGCTCTATTTCAAAAGAATAACTATGTAGGGTGCGTTCCACGCACCATGATTATTGGTGCGTGGAACGCACCCTACGATATTTTGCTTTATGAATAAATCAATCTGACTGCAAGGCGTTCCGCAACTTTTCCATTTGCTCGGGCTGGGCGAGTGCTGCGCCGCTGACCCAGAACACATCCTCGGCCCGGCTGCCAAGCGTATTGATCTTGGCGCGATGCAGACGGATGTCGTGCTGATCCAGGATCAGCGCGATTTGCGCCAATAGTCCCGGCCTGTCCCCAGCGATCAGTGACAGCACGAACATTCCCTTGCGGTCTGGTTCGATCTCGACCCTGGTGGTGATCGGAAAGTTTTTCAGTTGACGGCTGACGCGTCCCGATGTGGCGTATGTCACCGGCTTGGCCTGGACGATTTGCTGCGCAAGTTCGAATTCGATGTAGGTCATGATGTCGCGATATACGGTTTTGCTGCGCGAAGCCTCCATGATCTGAAAGCTGTTCAGCGCATAGCCATGCCGGGTGGTGTGTATCTTTGCTTCGACGATGGTGTAGTTCATGCGCGCGAAAAAGTCACAAATGCGCGCGAACAGGCCGCGCTGATCCGGACAATACACCATCACCTGCAAGCCCTCGCCGATGCGGCTCAAGCGTGCCTTCACGACCGGAGTGGCGGGATTCACATTGAACGACAGCAAACGGGTATGCCAGGCGATCTCCTGTGCCTCGTGATCCAGGAAATAGCTATCGTCGAGCTGCGCCCATAACAGTCGATATGAATCGGCTGGCATCGCATAAAGATTGAGCGTGGTGGTTGCCTCGCGGCGGATATCACCTAGCTGGTCGGCAACCTTGCCGTCGCTCAGGTAACGTCGCGTCAGGCGGAACAGATCTCCAATCAGCTTGGCTTTCCAGGCATTCCACACTTTCGGGCTGGTGCCGCGCACATCGGCGACGGTCAATAAATACAGCGCGACCAGATAGCGGTCGTTCTTGATCTTGTCCGCAAAATTGGCAATCACCTCCGGATCGGACAAGTCCTGTTTCTGCGCGGTGGCGGAAAGGCTGAGGTGCTGTTCGACCAGCCACACGATCAAGTCGGTATCGTCAGCGCTGAGTTGATGTTGTATGCAGAATGCGTGAGCATCTTTTTTACCCAGATGCGAATGGTCGCCGCCGCGCCCTTTCGCGATGTCGTGGAACAGCCCTGCGATATACAGCACTTCGGGGCGGGCGAATTCGCCGATTAATTTGCTGCACAGCGGGAACTCGTGCGCGAGCTCCGGCACGGAGAAGCGGCGCAGGTTGCGCACCACCATCAGGATATGTTCATCCACCGTGTAGACATGGAACAGATCATGCTGCATCTGCCCGACGATGCGCCCGAATGCGGGAATATAAGCACCGAGTATGCCGTATTGATTCATCTTCCGCAGCGCGTGGAGAATCCCCTGCGGTTGGCGCAGGATTTCCATGAAGCGAGCCCGGTTCAGCGGGTTGCGGCGGAATTCCGCATCGATCCGGTGCTGCGCGCGCCACAGCGCGCGTAATGTTTTCGCGCTGAGATCGGTCAGTTCGGGGTGCTGCTCCATCAGCAGGAAGAGTTCGAAGATCGCCTCGGGGGAACGCTCGAACAAATGCTCGTCGCGAATCTCCAGCAATGTGCCGATGGTCATGAATCTTTCGTTCAGCGCATGCTGCGGCGGCACCTGACGGAACAGGTAATCATGCAGATTCTGCAGCAGGATGGTGTTGAATTGTCGCACCGCCACTTTGGTCCGGTAGTAGCGTTGCATCAAATGTTCGCTGGCGCGCCGGTTGGCCGATGCGGCGATGCGCATCTGCTCGGCAAGCGGGGTTTGAAACTCGAATATCAAACGGTCTTCACGGCGCCTGGCGAGATAATGCAAACGAATCCGCAGCGTTTGCAGCAGTGTGTGGTGACGTGCGATCAGGCGCGCCTCGGCTGGACTGATCAAGCCCGCCTGGGCAAGCTCCGCCCAGCGGGTGCCCAGGCCCGCCGCACGAGCGATCCAGGTGATGGTTTGCAGGTCGCGCAGGCCGCCTGGGCTCTCCTTGAGATTCGGTTCAAGATTGAAGTCAGAATCAAGGAAGCGCGCGTGGCGCTTCTGTTGCTCTTGCAGTTTGGAGGCAAAGAATTGGCGGGGATCGAGGTGCTGCCGCATGGCATCGCGCAATTCCCCGTACAGCACGGCATTACCGGTGAGCTGGCGCGCTTCCAGCAAATTGGTTTGCACCGTGATGTCAGCCGATTCGCTCAGGCACTGTGCCACGGTGCGGATGCTGTGCCCGACTTCCAGGCCGATGTCCCACAGCATCCCGATCAAGTCGTGCAGCTTTTGTTGCAAGGCTGCATCTGGTTCGGCATCCAGCAGGATCAGCAAGTCGATGTCCGATCTGGGATACAGTTCGCCGCGCCCGTAGCCGCCCACTGCCACCAGCGCGATCTGTTGCGGCATTGCGAGCTGTTGCCAGACACGGCGCAGATACTGGTCTATCAACCGGCTGTGCGCGCTTAGCAAGCGTGCAGCTTTTCCCTGTTGCAGAAAACTTTGTTCGAGAGCCAGCCGATCGCTACGCAATGACTCGCGCATTTCGGCGATAGTGTCAGATGCTCGGTGGGGGAGGGCAGCCATCGGAAACAGTCAGCACTTCAAAACCGGTATCGGTGACGAGTATGGTGTGCTCATATTGCGCCGACAGGCTGTGATCCTTGGTGACCACGGTCCAGCCGTCGCCCAGTTGTTTGATGCCCGCCTTGCCGGCATTGATCATCGGCTCGATCGTGAAGGTCATGCCGGGCTCGAGTTTCAGGCCGGTCCCGGGGCGGCCGTAATGCAGCACTTGCGGTTCTTCATGGAAATTCCGGCCGATGCCATGACCGCAAAATTCGCGCACCACACTGTAACCCAGCGGCTCGATGAAACTCTGAATGGCATGGCCGATGTCGCCGAGATACGCGCCCGGCTTGACTACGCGGATGCCGCGCCACAGCGCCTGATAAGTGGTCTCGCATAAACGCCGGGCCTGGATAGACGGCTCGCCGACATAGAACATGCGGCTGCTGTCACCGTGATAGCCGTCTTTGATTACGGTGATGTCCAGATTGACGATATCGCCATTCCTGAGCGCTTTATCGCTGGGTACGCCGTGGCATATCTGGTGATTAATCGAGGTGCAAATCGATTTCGGGTAGGGCCTGTGTCCGCTCGGCGCGTAATTGAGCGGGGCAGGGATGGCTTTTTGCACATTGACGATCAAGTCATGGCAGAGTTGGTCCAGTTCGTTGGTGGTGACACCCGCCTTGACGAACGGCGCGATGTAATCAAGAACCTCGCCGGTCAAACGGCCTGCGACACGCATTTTATCGATTTCTTGCGGGGATTTGATGGAAACGGACATATTTACTGTAATGATTTCAGAGGTGTCCGAGAATATCACGCGACTTCTGTTGATGCCAACTAAGGTAAGGCCATGAAACATGGCTGCTCCGCATCAGTAGCGTAGCGTGCGCTGTGCGCACGACGCAGATCAAAAACGTGCGCACAGCGCATGCTACCGGCACACCCCCTCCAAGGGGAGGGAGTTTGCCATCATTGGGCTTAAGTTAGTGCTATTGGGCCCCCGCCGGAATGACGAAATCTGAATTTTTAGAGGTACCCTAATCGGCGCGGCAAACATTTAAAGAATAAAAAAGGCGCGTTATGCGCCTTTTTTATTTCCCCCGCGTTATTGGTCGCGTGATCCAATCAGGTTGATATTGGGAATCCAGCCACGGTGATCATAGCCCGGAAAGATAATCCGCCACTGCTTCGATTTCGGCACTGGTCATCAGCTTGGCGATGTCGCTCATCATGCCGGATGGGTCATTCTTGCGATCGCCTTTTTTGAAGTCGGTCATCTGTTTGACCAGATCGTCCCTGTGCTGGCCGCCGATAACCGGAAACAGCGCATTATTGGGCGATTTGCCCTTGCCGTTTTCACCGTGGCAATTGACACAGCCGTAAACGCCGCTGGTGGCATTGCCCTCGAGGTACAGTTTTTTTCCGGCTTCGCTATTGCCATCTGATCCTTTCATCTGCTTCTGGCTGGCGAAATAGGCCGTGATATCGAGCAAGTCCTGATATTCGGTCACGGTCGCCGCCATGCCGCTCATGGTCGGATCGACACGGGCTTCGGTCTGGAAATCGCGGATTTGCTTCTGCAGGTAGTTGGCATACTGTCCTGCAAGCTTGGGGAAATTCGGTGCGGCACTGTTGCCGTCCTCACCGTGGCAACCCTGGCACATGGCCGATTTATCCTTGCCTGCGGCAGGACTGCCTTTGCCGATACGCTGTTTGATATCTTCCGGGCTATCGCCGGCATAGGCGGCAGTCGCCGCGAACAGTACCGCGATCAGAATGGCGGCAACGCTTTTCTTGGTGTATGACATGTGTCCTCGCTTGCAGTTTATGGTTGTTGATTTCAGCGCGATTGTTTCCGATAACTGTTGCCGCGTCAATGGTGATTTCCTTTCCGGATTGCATTGATGGGAAAGATGCCGGAAATCGCTGTCAAGGGCAGTGAGTTGACGGAAGTTGCAAGTAACCGGAATACCGGAGAATTTTAAAGCAGGCAACCACAGGATATGCAGCATTGTTATCTGCGTTCCGGCGCAATTGGCTGCCTGAGCCTGGATTTTACAGCCCGGAAAGGTATTCCGACACCGCTTCGATCTCGGCATCTGTCATTCGGTTGGCCAGACCGCCCATCGTTCCGGACATATCGGTGTCGCGTGCGCCCGTCTTGAAATCGTTCATCTGTTTCACCAGATAGTCCTTGTGCTGACCGCCGATCACCGGAAATATCGAGTTGTTGGCCGGTCTGCCTTTGCCGATTTCACCGTGGCAATTGAGACAACCGTTGTCACGGAACAGTTTTTCTCCAATGTCGTTCTTTACCGGCGTGCCGGACATCTGATTCTGGCTGGCGAAATAGGCCGCGATGTCCATCATATCCCGGCGGTTGGTCATGGCCATAGCCATGTCAGTCATGCTCGGGTCCTTGCGGGTACCCTCCTGGAAGCTGTTGATCTGTCGATAGATGTAGTCGGAGTATTGTCCTGAGAGCTTGGGAAACATCGGCACGGCACTGTTGCCATCTTCGCCGTGACAACCCTGGCACATGGCCGATTTTTCCTTGCCTGCAACCGGATCACCACCACCGGTACGCCGATTGATTTCTACAGGGGTGTCACCGGCATAGGCGAAGGTCGCCGCGAGCAATACCACGAGCAGAATACCGGCGATGCTTTTGTTAATGTAGGACATGTATCCCCCGCAGTGAGCTTGCCTGGCTGCAATTGTTTACCATCGATTCTGCCGAGTCAATTTAATCTTTAAGGAAGCGCTGAATAAGCCCGATTTGCAATGGGTGCTTATTGATAACGTAACGCCTCTATCGGATCGAGCCGTGCAGCTTTGCGCGCAGGATAAAAGCCGAAGAAAATACCTACTGCTGCAGCAACGCCAAATGCCACGACGACCGAGCTGCCCGAGATGATGACCATTGTGCCGGTCAGCGCGTTGGTTAGCAGTGCACCGCCGATTCCAAATAGCAGACCGATGAAGCAGCCGACCACAGAGATGATGATGGCTTCGAGCAGGAATTGCAGCAGGATGTCCCTTTCGCGCGCTCCGATCGCCATCCGGATACCGATCTCGCGGGTGCGTTCGGTGACGGAAACCAGCATGATGTTCATGATGCCGATGCCGCCCACCAGCAGGGAGACCGAGGCGATCGCGCCGAGCAGCAACGACATGACGCGCGTGCTTTCCTCTGCGGAATCGGCTGCGGCGGTGAGGTTGCGCAGGAAGAAGTCGTTGTCCATGCCTTCGCGTATTCGGTGACGCTGGCGCAGCAGTTCGGTCAGGGACTTTTCCACTTCCGGCATGATTTCCTGGGTGGCGGTCTGCACCATCACCATGCGCACCGAGCCTGGAAACTGGGAGCCGAAAACCTGGCGTTGCGCGGTGGTGAGCGGGATGATGATAGTGTCATCCTGATCGCGCCCATCCATGCCCTGACCCTTGGCAGCCAATGTTCCGAGGACGACGAACGGGCTTTGCCGGATGCGGAAGGTCTTGCCGAGCGGATCCTCATCGCCGAACAGATTTTGCGCAGCAGTTTTGCCGATCAGCGCGACACGTGTGGCTGAGCGCACATCAGAATCGGTAAAAGGCGCACCAGAGATCACCGGCCAGGAGCGCGCGTCCAGATAGCCCGGAGTGGTGCCGATGATGGAGGTATTCCAGTTGTTCGGCCCGTACACGGTTTGCGCATTGCCGGGATGTATCGGCGCGACGGCTTGCACGCCGGGCAGTTCGGCGATGGCATCCGCATCGCTGATATTTAACGTATATCCGCCGCCACTGCCGGAGCGTACTCCGCCTGTGGAGGTGCTGCCTGAAAGCAATATGAACAGGTTGCTGCCCATCGCTGCGATGGTTTGCTTGATCGCATATTGCGCGCCTTGTCCGATCGACATCATCAATACCACCGCGCTGACGCCGATCACCATGCCGAGCATTGTGAGCATCGTGCGCAGACGGTTAGCACCCATCGCGCGCCAGGCTTCGCCGAGCATTGCGAGCATCATGGTGATACCTCATTCCAATTTCCATTCAAAAGTGATGTGTTGGTCTGTAAAACTTCTAACCATGCACCCGTGCGAAAATCTTTTGTCCCGGCACCGGTGGGAGCGGCCTCCTGGCCGCGAAAAGCTTTATCGCGGCCGGGAGGCCGCTCCCACAAAATAGAGTCTGCTTGTTTTGAATCGGAAAAAAACCTGTTCATGCCGCCACCTCATTAACAAGAAATGCAATCTCCAATACAGCGTCGTCGGTAGTAGGTGGCACTACCCGCACCTGCGCTGCGCGTACCGTGTTCATGCCGCCACCTCAATAACAAGAAATGCAATCTCCAATACAGCAGCATCGGTGGCAGGCGGCATTACCCGCACCTGCGCTGCGCGTACCGTGTTCATGCCGCCACCGCCTGGTGATGTATAGGCTGGTCATCAACAATGCGCCCGTCAAAGAAGCGCACCCTGCGTTTGGCGTGGCGGGCGATGTCCTCTTCGTGGGTGACCAGCACGATGGTGATGCCCTCGTGGTTCAATTCCTCAAATAACGCCATGATTTCTTTGCCGGTCTGGCTGTCCAGATTACCGGTGGGTTCATCTGCAAGGATCAGGCGCGGCCGGTTGACCAAGGCACGGGCAATCGCCACGCGTTGCTGCTGGCCGCCGGAAATCTTGTTGGGCATGGATGACGCGTAGCTTTCCAACCCGACCTTGGCGAGCAGGTCATGCGCGCGTTGCTGGCGTTCATCGCGTTCCGCTCCGCAATAGATAAGAGGCAGTGCCACATTGTCCAGTAACGACATGCGCGACAACAGATTGAAACCTTGAAATACGAAGCCGATGGTGCGATTGCGCAGCAAGGCCAGTTCATCCTTGTCCAACTCCGCGACGCTGCGCCCATCCAGAAAATAGTGACCGGCACTGGGTTTGTCGAGACAGCCAAGGATATTCATGAAGGTGGATTTGCCGGAACCGGACGGGCCCATGATGGCGACGAACTCGCCGCCTGCTATGCTGAGGTTCACTTCTTTGAGCGCGGGGAACAACCCGGCAGAAGTCTGGTAGGACTTGTGCAAACCTTCGGTGCGTATAACGGGATCGCCCATCAGAACATTCTCATCGGCGGCCTGCTGCTGGAGCCCGTCGGTTTGACCGCCGCTTGTGCTTCGCCAACGACTAGCTGGTCCCCCGCCTTGAGTTCACCGCCGGTAATTTCGGTATTTCGATTGTCGGTGATGCCCAGCGATACGCTGATTGGCTTCGGTTCATTGTTCTCCAGCATATATACCTTGCCGGAAAAGCCGTCACGCGGGTGCCCGGACAAACGGTTTCCGTCCTTTTGATTGGCAGCAGGTTTTTGCACCTCGGCATTGGCGGGCTTGAAACGCAGCGCGGCATTGGGAACCAGCAACACATCCCTGCGTTCGGCGACAGCGATGTTCACATAAGCAGTCATGCCTGGAAACAATATCTGCTCGGGATTATCCACGTTGATCACCACGTCGTAGGTGACTACATTCGATACGGTGGTGGGATTCAGGCGTATCAGCTTGACTACACCTTTAAAACTGCGATTCGGAAAGGCATCCACGGTAAAACGTACTGTCTGGCCCACGCGGATGTTGCCGATGTCGGCTTCAGCGAAATTGGCGTCGATCTGCATCCTGGACAGATCCTGAGCGATCTTGAACAGCGTCGGGGTTTGCAGGCTGGCGGCAACGGTTTGACCGACATCCACCGAACGATCGATCACCACACCGGACACCGGCGAACGGATCACCGAGTAGGCAAGGTTGGCGCGGTCTTTTTCCACAGTCGCTTGCATCAATTGCAATTGCGCCTCGGCAGCCTTTTTGGCTTGCACTGCGCTATCCAGCTCCTGGCGCGAGACATATTCCTGCGCGAACAAGCTGCGCATGCGCGCTTCATTGGCAGTAGCCAGTTCCAGCGAGGCTTCTGCACTTCGCACATTGGCCAGGCTCTGTTTTTGCTGTGCGGCGAGCAGGGCATTATCGAGTTCCAGCAAAATCTGCCCCTTCTCGACCCTGCTGTTGAAGTCCACATAGAGCTTCTTTACCGTGCCGGAAACCTGCGTGCCGACACTCACCAGCGTCACCGGATTGATCGTGCCGTTGGCTGATACGGTCTGGTTGATATCGCCTCTCTCCACAGCCTGTGTGCGGTGTTGCGGCGGCACGGCCATGTAGAACTGCCAATAAGCGGCTATGCCGGCGCTGATGACGGCAATGGAAAGAATGATCAACGCAAGCGGGGATTGGAACAGTTTTTTCATGGCTGGATTTTCTGTCAGTTCTTCTGGGGTGGGTTTCCGCCGGACCTTTGACCACTGGTATCCGACAATGTTTGCAACAAGCTTGCGTCCAGGCTGCCCATTGCCTGTGCGAGTGTTGCGCGGTTGATGTTCCAGTCAAAGGCGGACTGAATACGTTGCCGGCGCGCGCTGGCCAAGGCGCCTTGCGCATTCAGCACATCCAGCATATTGCCCACACCGGCCTTGTAGCGGCCGAGCGCGACACGTTCAGATTGTTCCGCGCTGTCCAGCAGATCAGCGGTGGAGCGCAGCGCTTGTGTCGCAGTGATGAGGTTTTGATAAGCGGTCCACACATCCAGAGCCACTTGCAAACGCAGCCGTTCCAGTTGAATATTTTTTTCATCCAGTTGCGCCTCGGCAGCACGCACCCGGTACGTAGGCGCGTAGCCGGAAAAAATCGGCACACTCAAAGTGATGCCAGCCGACGAGCCGCGCGAACTGATACCAGCGCTGCTGTTTTGATCGGACGATACATTCAGGGAGATAGTCGGTCTGTCCGCAGCACGTGTAGCTTCTGCGCTGGCCTCGGCTGCCCTTGCTTGCGCAGCGGCGGCTTGCAGATCGGGGCGGTGCTGACGCGCATCTTCAATCAGTGTGTTGATATCACCCTCAAAATCACCTGGTATTACCGTTGTATTGGCGGCTACCAATAATACATTCCAGTTGGCATCCAGTCCGATCATGTTTGCAAGAGCGCCCTGCGCATTCTTCAGGTTTCCATCCGCGGTGATGCGATTCAGTGTTGCCTGCGAAAAAGCAGTTCGCGCTTGCAGCTTGTCGGCAGGCGTTGCGCTTCCTGCGATATAGCGTGCTTCAGCAGCGGCTAAACTTTCCTTGGCGGCGCGTTCCGATTCGAGTGCGGCATCAAGTGCTGCAAGGGTCGCCTGCGTCTGATAAAAGGCCTGAACGGCGGCAAGAAATACCGCCTGCACCGTGCTGTCCTGCGTGGCGCTCGCAGCAACCAGCAATTGGCGGGCATTTTCCAGATTGGCAGCGCGCGAGCCGAAGTCATACAGCAGGTAGGAAAGCGTCAGGGCTATGCTGCGCTGATCTACGCCTGAATTAGTTCCCGTCAAATTGCGGTTGGCGGAAGCGATCACGGCAGCGCTGGGCAGATAACCCGCCTTGCTCACCCCGAATTGCGCGGCATACACGCGTGAACTCGCCCACACCTCGCGGGTTTTCGGATTGTTGCACAACGCGAAATTGACTACCTCCAATAGATCGAGCGCGTGATTCAGTGATTGCGCATTGCACGGATCGCCAACCGCGCCGTCCATGCGCAGCACAGGCCGCTTCGACAGGCTCAGGACAGGCTTGGGCGGCAGCATCGCTTCCGTGCCGAACGGATCGGAAGTTTCTTCGGCCAGCGCCGAACCGCTGCACAGACAAAACAGGGCGCAGATAAGCATCCGCCTGGCTGTCTTTAACCAGCGACTTGCAACTTGTTGCTTGGTTGGTTGGTTATGCAAAGCCATAGGGTGTATCAGCTGAGTGTGCATGAGCAAGAAGCCGTATTCCATATTTTCATTTGTATCGGTTCGCGATTATCCGATAATACTTCGTTGGCAAGAAATATTTTGCACTGAATATGCTGCTAATGCAGGGGTGCGACAATATGCCGCATACTAAAATATGTATTATGTAGGTATCATTTTTCCGTCTTGATAAATTTGAGGAGGCGGTGATGAAGATGCGGTTGCTTGACAGTGGAAAGCTTTTTGCATTGGGCTGTATCTATGTGAGCGTGGCGAATGCGGCGTTTGCGGCGGATGAACCGCAAGTAATGGATGAGGTTAGCGTCTATGGTGATCGTCCAGCCGCTTTCAGGAACATCACCACCTCCACCGAGGCGGCGACCAAGGCATTGATTGAGAGCACCAACGTCATCAACACCGAGGATGCGGTGAAGTATCTGCCGAGCGTCCAGATACGCAAACGCTTCATTGGCGACCGCAATGCGATTCTTGCCTCGCGCAATGCGGGCACGCTCGACAGCGCCCGCTCGCTTGTCTATGCGGACAATGTTCTTGTGTCGATGCTGCTTGGCAACTCCTATAGCTATGCGCCGCGCTGGTGGTTCGTTTCGCCGCAGGAGATCGAGCGCGTTGATGTGAGCTACGGCGCGCATTCCGCAGCTTATGCGGGCAACGCAGCCGGCGTCGTCATGGTCATGAAGTCGAGAATGCCGGAGAAGTTTGAGGCCTATGCCGATGCGCAAGCCTTCTCTCAATCGTTCGATCTATACGGCACCAAAGAAACCTACAATGGATCGCGCGTGAGTGCTTTCCTCGGCAATAGGAACGGCGATTTGCGCTGGACGTTGAGCGCGGGGCATTTGGACAACACGGGGCATCCGATGTCGTTTGCGACGGCTGCTCGTTCGACGACAGTGCCCGGAGCCGCAACGGTGGTGACGGGCTACCACTGGGACAAGGACACTAAAAATGCCGACCGTGTCGTTTTCGGTGCCACCGGTATTGACCACAACATCCAGGACAACGCCAAGGTCAAGCTCGCCTACGATTTTTCCCCAGGCTCGCGGCTCACCTACACCCTGGGTTATTGGCAAAGCGATTCCGATGCCAGCGTGCAAAGCTATTTGCGCGATGCGGCGGGCAATCCCGTCTACAGCGGCAATGTGAACATCGGCGGCTTACAATATGCAGTGGGCACCACAGCGATGCAGCCTAGTAAGCGCAAGGAAGAGCACTTGATGAACAGCCTGACCTGGCGTTACGACCAGAAGCAGGAAAGCGACTGGGCATTCGAGGCGGCACTGACGAAATACAACTTCGGCAAGGACACCACACGCAAACCTACCGTCGCGTTACCGGCTGCATCGGTCGGTGGCGCGGGTCAGGTTCAGCTTCTGGATGGGACTGGCTGGCATACGGCGGATGTGCGTGCGGATTGGCGCCCGGAGAGTGGCAAGCGCGGGCACGATGTCGCTTTTGGCTACCACTACGACCAGCACACCCTCAATGACCGGACTTACACAAACACGGACTGGCTTGCGGGGAATGCGACCACCGTCAGTGCGGGCAATACGGGCAAGACAGAAACACAGGGCTTCTACGTTCAGGATGCGGCTCAGATGGGGCAGGACATGAAGTTGACCCTGGGACTGCGCTACGAACAATGGCGCGCATTTGACGGTACTACGACGAACGCGGCAACGACCCAACCCCACACAGAGCGCAAGGAGAACTTTACCTCACCGAAGCTTTCCCTTGCGTGGGTGGCGACGGAAGACTGGCTGCTGCGCGGCTCCCTTTCCAGCGCCGCACGCTTTCCCACGGTCACCGAGTTGTTTCAGAGCGGAGTCTCAGGTACAAGCACAACTATCAGCGATCCCAATCTCAAGCCGGAGAAGATCCTGGCGAGCGAACTGGCCGCCGAGCGTGACCTTGGCGGTGCAGGTAATTTGCGCATCTCGCTATTCCAGGACGACGTGACCGATTATCTGACGCGCCAGTCCATCACTACCACGTCGACAGTTACAACCATTCAGAATGTGGACAAGGTTCGCATTCGCGGCATGGAGACGAGTATGCAGCAACACAATGCGTTCATGCAGGGGCTAGACCTGACCGGCAGCCTGACCTTCGCCGACTCCAAGATTCTTGCGAATAACAATAATCCGGCCAGCGTAGGCAAAAAGATGGTTCGCATCCCGGACTGGCGGGCGACGCTGGCCAGCACTTGGCATGCTAACGACACGATGGACTTTACGCTTGCCGGTCGGTATAGCGGGAGGCAATTCAGCCAATTGGATAACAGCGACATTAACCCTGATGTATACGGTGGCGCGAGCCGGTTCTTCGTCGTCGACGCCAAGTTCAACTACCGTTTCGACAAGCGCCTCTCGATGTCTGTCGGCGTGGACAACCTGAACAACTATAAATACTATGCTGCGCACCCATACACGCAGCGCACATGGATTGTACAGGTCAAGGGCAGCTTATAACTGGATGTGGAGTGGGAGGGCAATCTCCCTGACACGTCTTTGTCCAGGCGGCGGCATTTCGGTCGCCGCCTTTGATCATGTTGTAAGATTGATTATTAGGACAAGCGATGTCGGCAGGGCAAGCCATCCTCAAAGACTACGGTCGAGGCTGCAAGTTTCCCGGAATGAATAAATGAATATGAACAACTTAGCTATTGCACTGTTCTTTACCGCCGTGATGGCCGCTTGCCCGGCGTTGGCGGCCGAACACGCCGGCCACGGAAAATCCGGTGTGGCGGCCTCAACTGCCGTGCCGGTGGACAGGGAGAAACTTTGGAAGGAATCGCTCGCCAAACCGTCGCTGGCCGTTACTGCGGTTTTTGATGAGAAAGGGCGTTTGTGGCTCGCTACCATCCGCGATCAGCATGTTTACGTCAGTTATTCAGACGACCATGGCGTTACCCAGAGCGCGCCAGTCAAGGTCAATACGGAGCCAGAAAATATTCTAGGCGACGGCGAGAACCGCCCCAAGATCATTGCGCGCAACGGGGTGGTTTACATTTCCTATACGCAGGGACTTGCAAAGCCCATGTCTGGCAACATCCGCTTCAGCCGTTCGGCCGATGGCGGGAACAGCTTTTCCGCGCCGATCACCGCCAACGACAACCGCGAAGTCATCAGTCATCGTTTTGACTCCATGATGGTGAACGGCAAGGGACATGTTTATATCGCCTGGCTCGACAAACGCGACCAGAGCGCTGCGGAAAAAAAAGGGGAAAAATATAACGGTTCGGCAATCTATTATGCGATGTCGGATGACGGTGGGACAAGTTTCCGGCGCAACGTCAAAATTGCCGACCATGTTTGTGAATGCTGCCGTACAGCCATGGCCGTGGATACCGATGATTACCCTGTCGTAACATGGCGCCACATCTACGACACCAATATCCGCGACCACGCGCTGGTCAAGCTGGATGGCAAAATGGCGCCGGTGCGGCTCAGCCACGAGAACTGGAATACCGCCTCTTGCCCGCATCATGGACCTTCCCTTTCCATCGCTGCGGATGGTATATATCACGCAACCTGGTTCAACAACGCGCCTGAACGGCATGGCCTGTTCTATGCGTATTCGACCGATCAGGGCAAGACTTTTTCCAGCCCGCTGAATTTCGGCAACTTCGAAGCCCAACCGGCGCATCCCTATGTGCTCAGCCATGGCAGCCGCGTCTATCTTGTCTGGAAGGAATTCGACGGGGAGAGCACCGGCATTCTCGGAATGCATTCCGGTGATGGCGGAAGATCCTGGTCAGCGCCAGAAAAATTGGCGGCCACATCTGACGCATCCGACAGCCCCATGCTGATCGGCGGAAACGACCGGGCTTATCTGTCCTGGAGCACGTTGAAGGAAGGTTATCGCCTGATCGAAATAAGCGGGGAACATCAGTGAACTTGAAAACCGCAGTTGAACGATACCAACCCTTCGATACGCCCGCTTCGCGGGCTACTCTCAAGAAACAGCTTTTTATGGCTATACGCATCAATAAGTTAAAAAATCCAGAGAATGATCGAACAGTATCCATTAGGCTCAAACCCCTCCCAGCCTCCCCTTGTCAGGGGAGGTGTGGCTTTGGCTCTCCCCCTGACAATGGGGAGCTGGAGGGGGTTAGGATCTTGGGATACGTACTGTTTCCTGCTCACGCCTTGCCTTGCGGATGCGGAGCTTACTTGGCTCAGGGCGAACGGACTCCCACCAAATTGGAGACCACCCCGTTCGTGCTGAGTACCTTGCGTAGCAAGGTGTATCGAAGCATGAGCGGGGTGGCAACTTCGGTTTTTAGGATGAAAAGATTTGGCTCCTTGATGGGCCTGTGTCTGATCGTATCGTCCTTTGCTCCGGTGCCGGCGCTGGCCACCCAGGAAATAAAGCCGTTCGTCCGCGGCAGCTACCAGCAGATCGTTTCCGCGCGGCAGGGAAAGCCCTTCATTGTCAACCTCTGGTCGTTGACTTGCAGTTATTGCAAGGTTGAAATGTCCATGCTCAAAAAGCTGGCAAGGAAATACCCCAAACTTGATTTGGTGCTGATATCCACGGACACGCCGGAAGAAGAGAAACAGGTTGCTGCCACCCTGGCAAAATTTTCCCTGAGCAAGGCCGAGGCTTGGGTGTTTGCCGACAGCTATACCGAGCGCTTGCGCTTCGAGATTGACAGGCAGTGGCAGGGTGAATTGCCGCGCACCTTATTTTTCAGCGCAAAAGGCGAAGTAAACGCCATCAGCGGCAAGCTTGAGCAAAAAGAAGTGGAACATTGGATCAAAGAACAATATAGTTCCCGGTGATATTATGAACTCGCAGGTTTGCTTGACGATGTTGCCCATCCCGAATTCCGGTGATTTACCGCTGCGCGACCGCTCGTTCGTCGTGGCATTGGTGGTGCTCGCACATGCGTTGCTGCTGTTGTCTTATACCTCGTCATCTGGCCAATCCAAGTCAGCGCATCGCGAATTGTCGATCAGCGTGACGTTGCCCAGCCCTCCACAAACCGCAGCAGTGAAACCGAAGCCGGCAGAGAAACCAGTAGTGAAGCCCATACCCGTCGAGTCCCAGCCTGTGCAGCAAGCCGCAGAACCTGACATGCCTGTGGAAACGATGGCCCCGTCGCCGCCGGTGGAAAGCGCGCCTGCCCAGCCGGAAAATGCTGCGCCTAGCCTGCCGGATCGCGAGCCGGATTATCAGGCGGCTTACCTGAACAATCCCCTGCCGTCTTATCCGATGGTGGCGCGGCGCATGGGTTGGCAGGGCAGGGTGGTGCTGAATGTCGAAGTGCTGGAGAGCGGCTTGCCCGGCCAGATCAAGCTGCATCAAAGCAGCGGGCGTGATGTGCTGGATAATGCGGCGATGCAGGCAGTGCGCGGCTGGCGGTTTGTCCCGGCGCGCCAAAATGGGCAGGCGGTCGCCAAGTCGTTTTTAGTTCCGATTCCGTTTATTTTGAAAGAAGATTAATGACGTCATTATTCAGCAGCGGTTCGATCGTCGTCAGCATCACGCTTCTTGTGTTGCTGTTCTGTTCAGTGGTCACGTGGTCCATCGTGCTGTACAAACTATTGCAGCAAAGGCGCAATGGCAAGCTGAACAAGACTTTTGGGCAGCAATTCTGGGACTCGCCAGACTGGAAGAACGCCGAACGCGTCAGCGAACAGCATGAAGGGCAGCTTGCCAGCCTGGCGCGTACCGCTTTCACCGCCTTGCGGGAATTGACCAGCGGCAAGACCGACCTCAAGCATGCGGGCGCGCCGCAGGAACTGATGGAGAATGCCTTGCGCCAGCAGATACGCAACCTTCAGCGCAATGGGGAAAGCGGCCTGGCCGAGCTGGCCGGTATCGGATCCACCTCGCCTTTCATCGGGCTGTTCGGCACGGTATGGGGCATCATGCACGCGCTGCAGGAGATCGGCAAAACCGGTTCGGCCAGCCTGGATGTGGTGGCGGGACCGATCGGTGAAGCGCTGATTGCCACCGCTTTCGGTATTGCGACCGCGCTGCCCGCGGTGCTGGCCTACAACTTTTTTCTGCGCCGCTTGCGATTGAATCTCACCGAGCTGGAGAATTTTTCAGATGACTTTGCCAGATTAGCGCGCAAATACGACTACAAGGTGTGACATGGCTTTCCATACTCAATCCGATCAGGAGATGATGAGCGAGATCAACGTCACGCCGCTGGTGGACGTGATGCTGGTGCTGCTGGTGGTGTTCATCGTCACCGCGCCGTTGTTGTCGCAATCGCTGGTGGTTAATCTGCCCAAGACAGTGGCCGTGGCGGGGCGCATGGATGCCAGGCTGCAAACCCTCACGATCGATGCGCAGGGACAGATCAGTCTGGAAAATGCCGCGCTCAGCGATGAAGCATTGGCGCAGCAACTGGCGGATTTCACCGCCGTGCAGGACAACTTCGAGTTGCACATCCATGCCGACGGGTCGGTCCCTTACGGGCGCGTGGCGCAGATCATGGCCATCGCGCAACATGCCGGGGTGAGCAAATTATCGTTCATGACGATGGCAGGGTCGCACTGATATACGGATCTTCTGTTGCCGCGATAAATATACACAGCGACATAAATCTACTGCGCGATTCGTGGGCGGGGTCGGGCAGTGCTCGCGATCCTCACATACTACTGTGTATGCTCCGGTCGCTGCGCGCTGGCCTCCCCCACCCACAAACCGCTCGCTACGGTTTCTGTCGCTGTGTATAAAAAAGGCACGCCCATCGGGCGTGCCTTTTGCTTGCTGCTTATCAACGATTAACGGCTGTTGCCATTGTTGCCGCGTCCGAGCGTATAGCTGGGGCGATCACCGTTGCGGCGCGGGGCACTGTTGCCGCCGCGATTCTGGTTGTTGCCGAAGCTGCGCTCCGGGCTGCGTGGCTGACCCTGGCCGGCAAAACCCTGGCTGCGGGAGTGTCCGCCAAAACCCTGCCCACCGCCTACACCCGGTGTATGAGAAACATTTATCCCGGCACCGGTATGACCTTGGGTGCTGTTGCCGTTGGCTTGTCCGTGCCATTGACCATGGCCTTCTTTCCTTCCGGCATGGCTATGACGGCTGTCCGGCGCGCTGTGGTGAAAACCATCTCCGGTTTTACCGGCAAAACCGCCGCCGGTTTTGTTGCCTGCGTAACCACCGGTGCGATTGCCGCCAAAGCCAGCGTTGTTACCGCCGCCGAAACCGCCACCGCCGCTACGGCGCGGGCCGCTGTTGTTGCTGCGTGGGCGATCCGATGAGGGGCCGCCGCCGGTGCGCATTTTGAACTTGGGTTCCAGTCCTTCGATGGTGTGCATCTTGATGCTTTGCTCGGTGTAGCGTTCGATGCGCTTTAGCAACTGCACATCGCGATTCGAGGCGAACGAGATGGCGATACCGGACGCACCCGCGCGACCGGTACGACCGATGCGGTGCACGTAGTCTTCGGCAAACTTGGGCAGGTCGAAGTTGATCACGTGCGAAATGCCGCGCACATCGAGACCGCGCGCCGCCACATCGGTGGCGACCAGGACGCGCACGTTACCGTTGCGCATATTGAGCAGGGTGCGGTTGCGTTCACGCTGGTTCATGTCGCCGTGCAATGCCGCGACCGAAAGGCCTTGTGCGGACAATCTGTCGGCCAGCGAATCCGCATCGCGTTTGGTGGCGGTGAACACCAGTGCCTGATTCATGTCCACGTCGGTCAGCAGATGGCTGAGCATCTTGTTCTTGTGCGCCACGTCATCGGCAAACATCATGCGTTGCTCGATGTTTTCGTGTTTGTCTTTTGCCGCCGAGACGGTAATGCGCTTCGGTGCCTTGAGCAGGCGCGAGGCCAGATTGCCGACCACACCATCCAGCGTCGCCGAGAACAACAGGGTCTGGCGTGTTTTGGGCGTGGCCTGGGCGATGCGTTCCACATCATCGACAAAACCCATGTCCAGCATTCGATCCGCTTCGTCCAAAATCAGCACTTCCAGGCGCGAAAAATCGATGCGGCCGCGTTCCAGGTGGTCAATCAAACGGCCCGGCGTGGCGACCAGAATATCCACATGGCCGGACAGCATACGGTTCTGCACCGGGTAAGGCATGCCGCCCAGGATGCTGATGATCTTGAAGCGCATGTTCTTGCCGTACTTGGTCGCGGCATCGCATACTTGTTGCGCCAGTTCGCGCGTCGGGGTCAACACCAGCACGCGCGGGCCTTTGCCGGGCAATGCGGAGGGCGTGGCCAAACGGTTCAGCGCGGGCAGGATGAACGCAGCGGTCTTGCCGCTGCCGGTTTGCGAAGAAGCCATCAGGTCGTGACCGGCCATGATTTCAGGAATAGCCTGCGCCTGGATCGGCGTGGGTTCAGTGTAACCGGTTTCGGCGATCGCCTTGAGAATGGCGGCGTTTAAATTCAAATTTTCAAATGACATCTTGCTTCCTTATTTTTAGAATCAAAGGGAATCCACATCGGCATTTGGGACGCAAGCCAACATCCGGTTAAAATCAACCGGATGCCGAATCGAATCCGGCATGACGAACTTTTAGCAGTTCCCTAAGGTAAGCGCAGGTGTTGATACAGCCCGTTATACGGGGAGGAGGTCAACCGGCGCATAAAACATCGTTGCTAACCGGAAAACTCTTAATGAGTTTTTATAGACAGGCGCGATTTGCATACGCGCGAGAGATAGGTCAGAAAACGATGAACCAATGCCGCTTTAGTAACGGCAAGGCGCGCATTATACGGATGAAAAAAATAAAAGCCAGCGATATTTATGGTCCCAGTCCAAGCGTGTTTGGTTTCTGCTAGGATTACTTCGGTTAGGGCACAAGTCCAGTTCATACACCTAGCCCCACGTATTTCAATAACGGTAGGAACAAGTATGTTGAAGGCAGTTTCCATCATGCGGCCAAGATACCTTTCGAGTTTTTTGTGGTTGCTGCTGCTATATGCCCTGATCATTTTGGCACTGTTGGGAACGGGCGAGGAAAAATTCGCCCAGTTGCATCTGGTTATGGATACTACCAATGCGACTCTGTCGCTGCTGCTGGCGGTATTTTTGCTGGGGGAGCAGTACGCGATCCAGACGAATGTGCGGAGCTATCTGGCTATCGGTTTTGGCTTGGCTGCAGCGACGGAGCTATTGCACGCCCTGATCGGTATCGAGTGGATAGGCTGGTTTTCCTGGATAGCGGTCAATTCCGAAACCTTGCGCCCTGCCACCTGGCCACCTTCCACCTATCTGTTGCCGCTGTCTCTGGCGTGGACATTCTGGTTGATGCGGCGCAACTCCGCGCTGCGGCCGGCCGTGTTCGCAGCGGGGATCGTGTTGCTGACGGTTGGGCTGTTCGTCCTGTCGTTCATGCTGCCGCGTTATGTGGATACCGGCATATTGGGGATTCAGCGCCCGACGCAGGCGCCTTTGCTATTGTTGTGGGCGGGTGTCATTGCCATGTATTGGCGCGAGCGGCGCACACATCCGCTGTATGAAGGACTGGCCTTGATGGGGGTGTTGCTGTTCCTGTCCGATCTGTGCATGTTGTATTCCACATCGCCACATGAAGAATTTGCCATGATGGCGCACGCCGGAAAGGCGATTGCCTACACCCTGCTGCACATAATCCAGATGCGTATTGCGGCGGAGGATAGCCGGGGACGCAATACAGCGGAGGCGGCACTGCGGCAGAGCGAAGACCGCTTGCGGACAATCTTCGAGACGGAGCCGGAATGCGTAAAGGTTATTGACCGCAACGGCCAACTCCTGGAGATGAACACAGCGGGTCTTGCCATACTCGAAGCAGATTCGTTAGAGAAAGTGCGGCAGCACGCACTCCTTAACTTTATTCTTCCTGAATACCGCGCCCCTTTTGCCGCCTTGCATAAACGTGTGATGAGCGGCGAAAGCGGTTTTTTGGAGTTCGAAGTCACGGGACTCAGAGGTACGCGGCGCTGGCTTGAAACTCACGCTGCACCAATGCGTGATGCGACCGGCAAAGTTGCGATGTTGCTTGGTATCACCCGCGACATCACCGAGCGCAAGAAAGCCGAGGAGCAAATTTACAACCTTGCTTTCTACGATCCGCTCACCGGTTTGCCTAATCGCCGCCTGCTAAAAGACCGGCTGGGCCAGATACTCGCCATCAGCAAACGCAGCGGCCGTTATGGCGCGCTGATGTTCATGGATATGGATAATTTCAAACCGCTCAATGATACGCATGGACATGATATAGGTGATCTGCTGCTGATCGAAGTGGCGCGCCGCATTACCAGTTGTGTGCGTGAAGTGGATACCGTCGCGCGTTTCGGCGGAGATGAGTTCGTGGTGGTGATGCTTGGTGAACTGGACATTGATGAAACCGGGACTATCGCGCAAACCGGCATCGTTGCGGAAAAAATCCGCATCACGCTGGCCGAGCCTTATCTGTTGAAAATTCAGCAAAAGGGCAAAGCGGAAACGACAGTCGAGTATCATTGCTCAGCGAGTATCGGCGTAGTGGTATTCAATAGCGAAACCAGCCAGGATGACATTATCAAATGGGCAGATATGGCGATGTATCAAGCGAAAGATGACGGGCGCAATCTGATCCGTTTCTTTGGTTTGAAGGATTGAATCCAGGGGTTGCACGAAACGCGCGGAATTGACTCACCCTCTGTGCTAGAATGCGCGCCCTTTTCAAAGCAAGGCTGTACCTATGTCCCGCCAACTCCGTAATATCGCCATCATCGCCCACGTTGACCACGGCAAGACCACTTTGGTGGACAAGCTGCTCAGTCAGGCAGGTTCTTTTGCTTCCTATAAACATATCGCCGAGCGCGTGATGGACAGCAACGATCTGGAAAGAGAGCGCGGCATCACCATTCTGGCGAAGAACTGCGCGGTGGATTACGAAGGCGTGCACATCAACATCGTGGACACGCCGGGTCACGCCGATTTTGGCGGCGAAGTTGAGCGCGTGTTGGGCATGGTGGACGGTGTGTTGCTGCTGGTGGACGCGGTGGAAGGCCCGATGCCGCAAACCCGTTTCGTCACCAAGAAGGCGCTGGCATTGGGCTTGCGCCCCATCGTGGTGATCAACAAGGTGGATCGCGACGGAGCCCGTTCCGATTGGGTGATCAACAAGACTTTCGATTTGTTCGACAAGCTCGGCGCGACCGAAGAACAGCTCGATTTTCCGGTGGTGTATGCCTCGGCACTGAATGGCTACGCCACGCTGGATCTGGCCAAGCCCAGCACGGATATGCGCCCATTGTTCGACGCGGTGCTCAAGAACGTCCCGGCACCGGATACCGATGTGGACGCGCCGCTGCAACTGCAGATATCCGCGCTGGATTATTCCAGCTTTGTGGGCCGCATCGGCGTAGGTCGCGTGCGCCGCGGTCGCGTCAAGCCCGGCCAGGAAGTGATGGTGATGAGTGGAGATAAAACCCCGAAACGCGCACGCATCAACCAGGTACTCGGCTTTCGCGGCATTGAGCGCGTGCCGCTGGATGAAGCGCTTGCGGGCGACATCGTATTGATCAACGGCATAGACGAGATCGGTATCGGTGTGACGCTGGCCGACGTGAATAAGCCGGAAGCTTTGCCTATGCCCAAGGTGGATGAACCGACCCTGACCATGAACCTGATGGTGAACACTTCACCGTTGTGCGGGCAGGAAGGCAAGTTCATCACCAGCCGCCAGATTCGTGATCGCCTGACCAAGGAGTTGTTGGTGAATGTGGCGTTGCGTGTCGATGAAACAGACAACACCGACGTGTTCCTGCTGGCCGGACGCGGCGAATTGCATCTGACCATACTGCTGGAAAACATGCGCCGTGAAGGCTTTGAAATGGGTGTCGGCAAACCGCGCGTGGTCTATCGTGAAATCAATGGCGAGAAGTGTGAGCCGTTCGAAGTGCTGACCGTGGACGTGGAAGACACCAATCAAGGCGCGGTGATGGAAGAACTGGGCCGTCGTCGCGGCGACTTGCAGGATATGCAGCCGGACGGCCATGGCCGCGTGCGTCTGGAATACCGCATTCCGGCACGCGGCTTGATCGGCTTTCAGTCCGATTTCATGACCATGACACGCGGCACCGGCATCATGGCGCATGTGTTCGATGACTATGCGCCGGTCAAAGCCGAGATGCCAGGCCGCCGCAACGGTGTGTTGATTTCGGCGGAGCAGGGCGAGGCTGTGGCTTACGCGTTGTGGAAACTGGAGGATCGCGGCCGCATGTTCGTGTCGCCCGGCGATAAACTGTATGAAGGCATGGTCATCGGTATCCACAGCCGCGACAACGATCTGGTGGTCAACCCGATCAAGGGCAAGCAGTTGACCAACGTGCGCGCTTCCGGCACGGATGAAGCAGTGCGCCTGACTCCGCCGGTTCGGCTGACGCTGGAATCTGCGGTCGAGTTCATTGACGATGATGAACTCGTCGAAATCACCCCGATTTCCGTCCGCATGCGTAAACGTTACTTGACGGAAATCGAACGCAAGCGCGCGTCCCGCAGTTAATTCCATTGCCATTTAAAAAGTGATGTGTTGGTGGGAGCGGCCTCCTGGCCGCGATCAAGTTTGTCGCGGCC
>Ga0209751_10001197_pt1 | contig 26967 bp, 22 predicted proteins | sample RifCSP13_1_FD_184019 | JGI IMG/M metagenome (GOLD analysis project Ga0209751, IMG submission 184019) | Soil microbial communities from Rifle, Colorado - Rifle CSP2_sed 13_1 (SPAdes) (version 2) | ecosystem: Environmental > Terrestrial > Deep subsurface > Rock core/Sediment | place: Rifle...
GTGAGGAGGAACGAGACCAGGTCGATATACTCTTTGGCGGTCAGGGTCTGGCCGAGGGTCGGGGGCATCAGGTTGGGCGGATAGCCCGCCACCGTTCCCATCCCGGCAGGGTCCAGGATCTTGGCCATGATGTACTCGGGGGTCTGGATCTTGGCAATCTGGGAGAGGTCCGGTCCAATGGGTGAGGCGCCGATGGCGCCGGCCTTGTGGCAGGCGATGCAGGCGCCCTTCCCCATGAAGACCACCTGGCCGGCCTTGGGATCGCCGGGCAGCTTCAGCTCGGCACCCTGGGCGGCCCCCTCGGCCCCAACGACCGCACCAGCGGTCTTCGGGATGTCGTCCAGCTTCACGTCCACCGTCCCGGCCATGGACTGGAGGAAGGCGACAGTGGCCCACAGCTCGGAGCGGTTCAGCCCAATGGGAGGCCGGTCCACCTTCGGCATGATGCCGGGGTAGCCCTCCACCAGATAAGCCCCAGGATCGAGCAGGGACTCGATAATGTAGGCCTTCGCGCTCATCCCAGGCTTCCGCTTGGCCGCCGCCGCCCCAATCCCGGCCAGGTCGGGGGCACGGGTCCCCTTCTGGCCGATCCGGTGGCAGATCTCGCACGTCCCCTTCCCCTTGAAGATTCCCTCGCCCGCTTTGACGAGTTGCTCCGGCGTCACATTTCCGCCTTCCAGGGAGAGTTCCTCGGGGAGCGTGGACTGGATCTGGGGGATCGAGTTCGCATAGTAGGCATAGACGCCCATCACCGCTAACGCGAAGGTCCCAACTTTGACGATGAGCGGCACGCGCATGGGGGTTCTATCCTTTCGCTCCCCTTTCCCCGAGCCCCCCCAACCAGAAGATGAGGACGACGAAGGCGAGGAAGATCGCCGTGACGGCGGTGATCATGTTGGCCGCGTACCCCAAGGCCGGCGTCACCGCCTCGGGGGAGGTGTCCCGGAGGATGCCGTAGACATGCCAGTGTTGGCGGATGCCCGAGCGGGCGAAACCCATAAGCCCCATGAGCCATGTGAAGCTGACGGCCAGCAGGATCAAGACGTACTGGGAGCGCGGGGCGATCTGCCCCCAGCGGATCGCTCCGGTGGAGCGCGCTCGCCGGAACATCGGGAAGTCGATGGCCATGACACAGACGATGGCCGCCAGCACCGACAGCACCTGGTAGACGGAGAACCCGATCCGGACAATGGACTCCACGAAGTAACCGTACACGCCGTAGAAGGTCACGACCGCCGCGGCCACCCCCATGATGATCCATTGGGCTGTCATGCCGGACCGGACCCAGGATACGGTGGCGACGCGGTTGGCCCGCCGGTAGAGGAGGAACGACACAAAAGTGGTCAGGATCATCAAATTGACGGCGGTGTTCTTGGCCGACATGACGCCCAGCACGCCGAGGACCGGGTGGTGAGTCCCTCCCATGGCCCTGGTTTCCTCGAGGGTCGCCACCATGCTCCGGGGTGTGGCCCACACGATAAACCCCGCTGCCAGGATCATGACCAGGTATGGAATATACGGTCGATAGCGCTCCGAGCCGGGGATCCGCTCCATCCCGAGCCAGAGGTAGTAGTTTGAACCGATGAAGAGCACCCCGATCAGAATGGCCTGGACCACCCAGAGCCAGGACATGAATCCGCCCATCATCGTGATGCCCATCGTCTGGTTGAAGGCGTAGATCTCGCGGCCCAGCCAGTAGCCGGCAAAGGGGAGAAAGAGCAGGGACGAGACCGCCACGAAGTTCCCCACATACCCCATCCAGTCGTACTGGGCGCGTTCCTCGTCGGTGCGGGCCCCGAGGAAACGGAACGCGGCGTAGGCGGCCACAATGGCGCCCCCGAAGGTGATGTTGGCGATCAGCCGATGGACATTGATCGGCATCCACGTGGGGTTATAGATCGCACCCCACAGGCTGGTGAGCTTGCCCGCCTCGTCCACCCCGCTGGGTGACATCATGAACGTGAGCCAGGCGTTGGCCACAAACATGAGGATCGTCCCCCAGATGTTGAGGAGGACCCCCAGGCCCAGGTGGATCCCTTTCCGCGGCCCGCTGAGCCAGTCCCAGCCATAGTAGTAGAGGTAGAGCGTGAACGTCTCGACGAAGAAGAGTCCGGCGTACACCCACATCGTCGGCCCGAAGATCTCGACCAGGTAGCCAAAGAAGCGGGGGTACAGGGTGATAAAGATAAACGTGAGAAGCCCTCCCAGCAGTGCGGTGGCGGAGTAGGCGGCGAAGGTGAGCTTCATGAACTGCCGGGCGAGCCAATCGTAGCGCGTATCCTGCGTCCGCCAGCCGATAAACTCGACGATGATGGCGAACATGGGGACACCGAGGATGAACGCCGCGAAGTACAAGTGGAGTTGCGCGGCGCCCCACACCGCCAGGCGGCTCCCGATCAGGGGAAAGCTCCGATAGGCCTCGGTCTGGCCCCCCGGGGTCCCCTGCGCCCAGGCCGGCCCCGCGACCACAAGGAGGATTCCCGCAAGGAGCAAGGTGGCGCGCGTCTGGAAATTTCTCATTGGGCCGCTCGGGCTCTTTATCACGTCGAGCTGCACGACTGCCGCCTCGGCTATGGCGGCCCCCCAGGCGCGGGATCAGAAGCCGAGGGTGCCTCGCACCTCGTCGATGACCTCTTCGGTGATCCGCGTGAATCCGCGCTCGGCGGCAAAGCGTTCGATGCCCTGGCGGGCCATCGGCCGAATGAAGTCGGGAACGCGCTCAAGGCGCTTCTCCGCCGAGGGGTCCCACGTCAGGGAGGCCGCTTCGGCCGCGCGATTGGCCACGGCCGAGAAGGGGCACCGGGGACCTGCGCCGAGCCCCTCGGCCTGAGCGTCTCGACTGAGCGACTCGACTGAGGCCTCGACGGTGAGCCCTTCGGCAGTGAGCTCAGGGCCGAACTGCTCGGCCGAACCGCTCGCCGAAGTCTCGCCGAAGTCTCGGGACGCAGGCTCAGCCGAGGCGGTAGAGCCCTCTTCGCGTGCCCCCACATCCTCGCCCCTGGCCGCCAGCATGGTCCTGACGAACTCCCAGGGCTCCGCTGGACTGCTGCGGCCGCCGATCTTCACATCCAGGGCCCGGACGAGCTGGGTCTCCCCCGGGTTGGTGAGGAGGGCGATCCGGTGGGCGCAGCTCGGACAGGCGAAGCTCACGCTGAGAGACCCTTCCACTGGCCCCGTGGTCTCCTCGAGCTTCATCTGCGTGTCACACGAGACACAGAGGAGTTTCATACGGCCTCCACCCAGCCGTGAATCGTCCGTGCGATCCGGACGAGCGCCTCGGCGGCCGGCGTATCGGGATGGCTCAGCACCAAGGGGACGCCACGATCCGACGCGGCGGCGAGCCGGGGATCGAAGTCGATGCTGCCGAGAAATGGGATCCCCATGGCGGTCGCCATCGCGCGCGTGTCGCCCCCCGGGAACATCGCCTCGGGAGCGCCGCAGTGCTTGCAGGTGAATCGCCCCATGTTCTCGACCAGCCCCAGGGTCGGCGCCCACCGGGCGTCGCGCACGGCACTCACCGCCTTCTTGACAATGAGGTGCGAGACCTCGGATGGCACAGTGACGACGAGGCAGCCGGTGAGATCAGGAAGCAGGCCGGTCAGGTGACTGATCCGGTCTGCTCCCGGTGGGAGGTCTGCCAGTAAGAGGTCGAGTTCCCCCCATGCGGTGTCGGCCAGAAACTCTCGCAGGGCATTCACTTCTATCATCCCTCGCCAGATGAAGCTCTCTTGCTGAGCCGGCCCGTGCCAGGCAACCGGCGTCTCGTCGCTCGGCAGCAGCAAGTCCATGGACACCACCTTGATCCCCATCGGTCCCTCGGGGGGCAGGATCCCATCCGGCCCCGCCCGCAGCGGGCGGCCACGGACGCCCAAGAGCTTCGCCATGGAGGGGCCGTTCACGTCCGCGTCCAGCACCCCGATACGCAGGCCATCCATGGCGAGCGCCACCGCCAGATTCGCCGTCACGGTGCTCTTGCCGACACCACCCTTGCCACTCACCACCGCGACCTTTCGCCGGACATGCGCCATCCGGCCGCGCAGGCGCGCCGTTTGCGCCTCGACTTGCGCGGCGACGTTCGAGCCACCATCCCCCACGATGTCCCAGTATGTCTTCATCGTTATCCCACCCTGAGAACCATCTGTCGGGACCTCACAGGTCCCAGGCGGCCCGCGCTACGACGGCCGCGGCGCCGACCGTCAGCAGGAAGAACGCCAACGCGCCATAGGTCATGGGAATCGACCCGCCCCCGGGCAAGGCCACGTCCTTGACGCCCGGGGCGAGGGCAATCTTTAACACCTCGAAGGCGCGCAAGGCCATGAGGAAAACCAGCAGACGCGCGAACCACGTGTACCCCCGCCAGAGCAGCCACGGAAAAAGGATCAGGATCATGCCGCCCAGGGCAAACCAGATCCAGTCCCGGGACGTCAGGGCACGAGGGGCGACGCCCATGGCGGCGAGGTAGACTGCCCCTCCGAGGTAACACGCGCCGTAGATCGCGTAGGCCCAGGCTGCGTGGCGGAACTTCAACTCCCGCGACGTCATGCTCCTGTCTCATCGGCCAGCGAACCAGGGGAAGCGGCCCACCATGCGCTGCCGAACCTCCTGCATCAGCTCCGCGGTCACGACGCCGAGCTCACGCGCACGGGCCTCGCGTTCCACGACCCGGATGACCATTCCCCGGGCAAAACCGGGGACCCGCTTGAGTCGCGCCTCAGCCTCTGTGGTCCAGGTGAGTGTTGGCTCCGCGGCAATCCCGAAGGTCTGATCCGCCGCAAGCTCGATCACACGACCCCCGTAGGTTCCGGGCTGATAGACGCAGGCCGGATCCTCCGCCAGGTAGTCGCCGTACGTGGCATAGGCGCGGCAGCGGCACCCCCCGCACACCTTCGCGAACTCGCAGGCGCCGCACCGGCCTCCCAGGCGCCCACCGCGCAGGTCGGTGAACAGGAGTGCGTCCCGCCAGAGGGTGCCGAACGGAATCCGTCGCAGGTTGCCGGCGACCACGGGCATATAGGGACACGCAGTGACGTCACCGTCCGGCATGATGCGGCAGTAATGCCGCCCTGCCGGACAGCTTCCCTCGGAGAAATTCTTCAAGAGCGGCGAGGCCGGGTCGAGCTCGTAGAGGATGCGCCGAAAGAAGGGGGCGCACTTGGCCCGGATCAGCATCTCCCCTGCCCGCCCCACCGCCGCGCCCCATGGATCATCGGCGCTGCCGTCATCCGAGCCAACCCCTTGCGCCCGGGCGACGTCGGTCAGGATCCGCTCATACTGCGCTGGCGTGATGTCCACGAGCCCTTCCCCTCGCCCCGTTCGCACGAGAAAAAAGAGGTTGAGGACGCGCGCGCCCAGGTCGCGAGCGAGGTCGATCATGGCCGGGATTTCCTCCACGTTCCACTCGATCACGCTCATGTGGAGGGAAAATGGGAGCCCCTCGGCGCGCAGCACCTCGGTGGCCTGGATTGCTCCCCGCCACGCCCCTGGCAGGCGGCGGAAGGCATCGTGGCGGGCGGGGTCGGTGGAGTCGAGGCTGATGCTCGCCCCCTGGATCCCGGATTGCCGCATCGCCTTGGCGTGCTGCTGCTTCAGCAGGAACCCATTGGTCCCCAGGACGACGGTGAATCCCTTGTCCGCCGCGTAGCCACCTAGGTCGAACAGGTCTGTCCGCAGCAGTGGCTCGCCGCCGGTCAGGATCAGCAAGACATCCGGGTTCACCTCGGCGATCTCGTCTACCACCCGGAAGCATTCCTCGGTGCTTAACTCCTCCGCGGCACTCGCCCCCGGGAACGCGCTCAGGTAGCAGTGCGCGCATCGCTGGTTGCAGCGCTGGGTCAGGTTCCAGGAGATGGTATACGGGGTAAAGGCGGCCATAGATGCCTCGGACCCTGAGTCCTACTGCCGGGGCGATTGCCCAGTCCGGTTGTATGCCTCGATCAGCTCGGACATGATCTTCTTCCCCGCTTCGATGCCGGCCTCGACAATCTCCAGCGTGATCTCCCGCGTCGCGCGCTCCACGGCCACTTCCTCCACTCGCTTTTTCGTCATGTCCCGCATGTACCCTTCGGGGACTCGATGGAGCCGCGCCACTGCCTCCTCGGTCCAGGTGAAGAGATCGTCCGTTCGGCCCGTGGCGCGCGTGGCGCGGAGCATGTGTTGCTCTGGCGTCAGGCTATCCCGATCCTGCATCAGCATCTGCTCCTCAACGACCTCCGCCACGATCGGCCACGCCAGCTCCTTGCTGATGACCTCGAGCTGCTGCACGCGCGCGAGCTTCTCGATCCGGGCCTTGGCCCGACGGCGCATGTATCCGGAGGGCGCCATCCGCAAGACGCGGTTCGCCTCCTCCGTCCAGCGGAGCTTGACCCCGTCGAAGGTCTCCTCGTCCCGGATGGCGCCTTCGGAGGCCGCCAGCGCCTCCACCGCCATCTTGTCCACCTTCTCGAACTCCGCTGCCTCCGCGTTGCAAACGACGCAGACCGCCGGCTGCACACCCCGCACCGTATGCCCACACGCCCGACAGATGTACGCCGGGATCTCCGATTCGCGTACATGCTCCACCGCCAACTCAAAGGCGAGCTTCTGGGCCTTCTCGGCCGTTCGGCGAGGCATGAAGATGTCCATCACCTGCTCGATCACGGCGTTGGTGATCACCGAGTGCCCCCGCTCCATTGCGAAGCGCAGGACCGCGGTCCGGGCGATGGCTTTCACGAAGCCCGGCACCTTCTCCATCCGCTGCTCTGCCTCGGGCGTCCAGGCGATGCTGGCCTCCGCCTTGACGTCCATGGGGGGATAGAACTTCCGGCTCGTGATCAGGACATGGCAAGGCGCCAGCCGCAGCAGGTTCTCGGTGTTCGAGCCGATGTCCAGCCTATCATCGCTATGGACGCCGATCCGGCCCAGCACCAGCATCCAGGCCTCCGTCTGGCGCACGTACCGCAGGATCCGGTCGTAGGCCTTCCCGTCGAGCAGGGTGATCTTCAGGTCCACCCCTTGGTCGCGGGCGACCTCCCTGGCCACTTCGAGGTGCGACTGGTAGATCTTGGCCAGACCGGTGTCGATGACCTCCTCGTGAAGCTGCTCCTGCTCCTTGAACTTGAAGACCTTGGCAGCCTTCTCTGTCAGGATGTCGGCGAGGCTGTGGAAGACCGTGTAGTGCAGGACGGGGTCGTACACCCCCACCGCCTCCACCCGGCGGTCGAAGGCCTTCCCGAGCGCGATGCCCGCTTGCAGGCCGGCGTACGATTGCAGACTCCCATCGATGCCGACCACGATCGGCGCCTCGGGGAGCGCGTGGGGCGGGATTACGGACTTCACGACGAGGGTATCCGTCTCGATGCGGCGGACGACTCGCTCGCAGACGCTGCCCAGGCTGCTCGGCTTGACCGCTCCCATTCCTAACGCCCCGATCACAACCAGGTCGTAGTTCGATCCCCGGATGTCCCGGACCAGCTCCGCGTAGTTCTTGCCGTCGATCATCACCTTTCGGCAAGTGAGTCCCGCGGCAGCAGCCTTCTGCGCCATGACCTCGAGGTACGAGTCAGAGATGAGCTGAAGGCCCATAGTGATCAGGGAGTCGTGAATCCTCCGCTGCTTCTCCATCTCCTCTTCGCCCTGGTACTCGGGCGGCAGCGTGTACTCCATCTGGCGGAACCGGTAGTCGTGCATCCTGGCCGCGTACACATGGCTTCCGACGAGATTGGCGCCGAACGCCCTCCCGAGGGCGACCGCTACCTCGATGGCGGCGTTAGAATGCTCGGAGTTATCCACCGGGACGTAGATCGTCTTGTACATGAGCGGCAGCTCCTCCCTGGAGTGGACCGACGTGTCCCCGCATCACCCGTGCCGGGAGGCGCGGGGATCCCTGAGGATCTTCTGCGAGGACTGAGACTCGGTCCCCTCTTCTATCCTTTTCCACCTTGGTTGTCAAGATTCGGCTGATTCGACGTCAGGCCTCGTGGAGGCCGCTTCGAAAGGTCATTTGGAAACCAAGCAAAGACAAAACGCCACCCCCTGTGGCAGGAAAGCGGCGTGTCAACGGGCAGGTCGGTGAAAGGGTGTCCGGCGGAGCCTACCAATTGATCCGACTAGGATCCCCCTTGTATAGCGTGCGGATCCAGGCGAGGACCTTCCAGATCTCATCATCCGTCATCGACTGGCCGACCGCCGGCATGGTCTGGTTCGGAATTTGTCCCCGCATCAACTTGAAGAGGCTCTCGTCGTCGCTGCCATACACCCAGTTATCGTCATAGAGGATGCCAGGCCGGCCGGCCATCCCGCCTCCCCCCGTTCCTCCGTGGCACGCGTTACAGGAATACAGAAAGTATACTTTCCGCCCTTCCGCGATCGCCTCGGGATTGCCCGTGTAGGGGTTGAGCTTTTTCGCCTTCGGTTGATCCTGGGCCGATAGGTTTCCGGGCTGGCCGAGGATAAGGCCCAGGATGAGGGCGACAAGGAGCCACCTGCTGTCTTTCATCTTCAATGTTCCTAGATAAAACGCCGCCCCCTCTGACAGGAGAGCGAAGTTTCCACCAGCACGTCGCAGCGAAGACCGTCGTCGTCGCCCATGTCCTGTCTACCAATTGATCCGACTGGGATCCCCCTTGTATAGCGTGCGGATGAAGGCGATGACCTGCCAGATTTCCTCATCCTTCATCGCTTTCCCAAACACATCGGGCATCGTCTGCCCCGGAATTTCCCCTCGGATCAATTTGAAAAGGGTCCCGTCGTCGCTGCCAAACTGCCACTCGTCGTCCAGGAGGGGCCGGCCCATCCCGCCGCCACCCTCCTTTCCGTGGCAGCCGGGACACCCGTACAGAGAGAACAGTCTTTTCCCTTCCGTGATCGCCTCGGGATTCCCCGTGAAGGGGTTCAGCTTCTTCACCGCCTGGTCCTGGGCCGGTACGTTTCCGGGCTGACGGAGGATCAGTCCCGCGACGAGGGCAACAAGAATCCACCGCCTCTGCCGCATCGTCAAGATTCCTCCTGCGCGATCGTTGCTCTCATCCTCGGCCCCGTAGTCTTACCTCGGAGACGGGGCGAGTTCTTCCCTTTCGAAACGACGGTATTCGATCTGACCTGGCTGCTCTTCCTCCGGAGGCAATGCTACCCGGGATCCAGTAGCCAGCAACGGCACGCCGTACTCCTCCAGGATTTTCCTAATCTCGGCCTGTCTCGTGCTCAGCACCTCGTCCAACCGGGCCCTGAGCTCTTTATCGGCCTTTCTGACCCCCATGGAGATCTCGAAGGCGAGCGGGATGTGGGGATCATCCCCCTGGAGTGGCACCACCTCCAAGAACGAAGCGGACCAGTTCTTGACATAGTATCCGACGGTCGGGCCCCAGACCATCGCCACGTCGATCTTGCCGCCGATAAGATCCTGGATAGGTTTCGCGAGTTGCTCCTCCGGGTGAGCCCAGCCGTAAAAGAGGGAATACTGCACCAGGTTGTCGCCGATAAGATCTCTTTGGGCCAACGCCTGGTGGGGCGGGGTGTCGCTATGGACACCGATCTTGATTTTCTTCAGGATCGGATCATCCAGCGATCTGATCTGGAAGCCGCGATCTTTTCGATAGGCGATGACATAGCCCGTGCGGTAATAGGGCTTTGTTGCCAGGACCGGATCGTAATCCTTGGGAATCCCGATCAGGACATCGCACCGATCGGCGCTCAGCGTATTCCTCACCAGCCCCCGCTGGTGCGGCCACCAGTAATAGGTGAGGCTAGCGCCTAACTCCTTCGCGACTAGTTCGGCGATCTTGTTCTCGAATCCTTCCCGCCGTTCATTCGAGTAGGGGAGGTTATTGGGATCGGCGCAGACGCGCAATTCCTTCACCTCAGCCCCCTCCGCTCCCCCGAAAAGAACCAAAGGGATCAGGAGCAGGAGCGCTCCGGCGAGGTGTCGCACCTTTCTGCTCATCCCCCCCTCTCCGGGCCTACGTTCCCCATCCTCTGCCTCCTTCATCAGACGTCGCACGCACCCGCCCTATTCTGCACCTTTGATCACTGAAATGCATTCGAAAACACCGCACCGAAAAAATCACCCCGCCGGAGCGGGGTGATCATCGAGCTGTCAGGGAAACAGGGAAAAAAGACCCGGCGCCGGAGAGGTGCTCACCGGCGCCGGGGTCTGCCTAGTTGTTACAGCCCGAACACGTAGAGGACGCCGCCCTTGGTCGTGGCCTTGTGGAGCCCCGCTTCCTTGGCGACCCCCACTGCGCCCAGGGCGCCGAAGGGATCGTCCTGGGGCAGGTCGAGCGACACCGGGGCGCCGAACCAGCCGCCGACCCCGGAGTAGACGGCGACGTACTGCTTCTTGTCCGGACCCACGAAGGTCATCGGGACGGCGATGATGCCGGAGGCGACCTTGTGCTTCCAGAGCTCCTTGCCGTCCTTGGCACTCACCGCCTTGAACCACCCATCCATGGTACCGTAGAAGACGATATCCGTGGCGGTCACCAGGGCGCCGCTCCAGGCCGGCAACTTCTCCTTGATCGCCCACGCCCGCTTCCCAGTGGCGCCATTCCAGGCGATGAACTCGCCGAGGTAGTTATCCTTCCCCTCGCGGCCGGAGAACATGAGGACGTTCGCCCCCACGTAGGCCGCCCCCGCCGTGTACTTGACCTCGACCCCCTCATAGTTCATGCACATGTTGTTGGTCGGGACGTAGAAGAGGTTGGTCTTGGGGGAGTAGGCGGCGGGCTGCTGGTCCTTACCCCCCATGGCGCAGGGGCAGATGTTCTTGGTGTCGGCCCCCTGCTTGGTCCGCTTCGCGGGCACCTCGATGGGCCGGCCAGTCTTCTTGTCAATCCCGGTGGCCCAGTTCACGTACACGAAGGGCTCGGCAACGAGGAGGGTCCCGTTGGTCCGGTCCAGCGTGTAGCCGAAGCCGTTGCGGTCGAAGTGAGTGATGGTCTTGTACTTCTTGCCATTGATGGTCTGCTCGCTGAGGATTCCTTCGTTAACCCCGTCGTAGTCCCACGCGTCCCAGGGGGTCATCTGGTAGGCCCACTTCGCCTCGCCGGTGTCGGGGTTGCGGGCCCAGATGGTCATGGACCACTTGTTATCCCCCTTCCGCGGCGTGGGGTTCCAGGTCCCGGGGTTCCCAGTCCCGTAGTAGAAGAGGTTGAGCTCAGGATCGTACGACCAGTAGCCCCAGGTCGTGCCGCCACCGATCTTCCATTGCTCGCCGGGCCAGGTCTTGGTCCCCTCGCCCTTCTGGCCAAAGTGGGGGTTGGCATTATTGAAGTCGGCTGCCAGGCGGAGGTCTTCATCCGGCCCCATGCTGTAGGCCTTCCAGATCTGCTTGCCGGTGTTGAGGTCGTAGGCGACCACCCACCCCCGGACCCCAAACTCACCCCCGGAGATCCCGGTGATAAACTTGTCCTTGATGATCATGCCCTGCCCGGTGTACGTCTCACCCTTGCCCGGATCGCCATTCCGGATCTTCCAGAGCTCCTTGCCCGTCTTGGCGTCGAGCGCGATCACCTGGGCATCGAGGGTGTTCATGACGATCTTGCCCTCGGCATAGTTCAAGCCCCGGTGGACGAGGTCACAGCAGGCGACCGGGGGCGCTTTCGCATCCTGTTTGGGGTGGTAGCTCCAGATGATGGGCGCCCCCGGTTTCGTCAGATCGAGGGCGTAGACGTTGTTCGGAAAGGAGCTGTGGACGTACATCGTGCTGCCGACAACCAGCGGCCCCCCTTCTTGCCCCTGGAGGGTCCCGAGTGAGAAGGACCAGGCGACCTTCAGGTTCTTCACGTTCTCCGTGGTGATCTGGTTCAGGGTGCTGTACCCCTGGGCGGAGTAGTTCTGCCGCTGCAGCACCCACTGGTTGTTATCCTGCTGGAGCGTGAGGATATCCTTATTGGCAGAAACCGAGAAGGGGAGTAAAAGCAGTATCAGAAAGAGCACTCCACTGCGCTTCATAGTCGAATCTCCTCAGAGTTGCGCACACACATTCGGTCAAGCCACACTTCCCGGACATTCCCTTTGACTTGGCAGCAGTGCCTCCGAATCTGTCACCTCCCTTCCTCCTGATTATTTTGCCGCTGATACACATCGAGAGGAAAAAAGAACGAGTTTTTACTTTCCGCGTAGGGCCCAAATCTATCCAGGGCCTTTCCCCTTGTCAAGAGAATTTTTAAAAAACTTCTTGACAGAGTGCCCCGTTCCGGATTAAAGAAGCAGCACAATTAGGCTCACCCATGGCCGTTGCCGGTTTTTCGCCAGGGCGCCATCCCGTGGCGGCCCGGAAGCGACTCGTTGATGAAGGCGTCGTCCAGAGTCCCATCGTAATGAAATTCCTGAGTCCAATGAAGGAATGAGGACACAAGAGGTGAGAAGAAAGGGCCATAAATCAGAACTGGGTTTTAGTGTTCTGGTCTCTTTCCTCATCTTCCTTGCATCGCTCTGCATCCACCCTCCGCCAGGTCTCGCTGCCGATGCCTCTCAGCTGGTGAGCGCCGCAGACAAGATCGCCGAACAATTTACGGCCGATCTCTCGAAAGGCCCGGAAGTCGGGGGTCGGGTCACGTTTGACATTCCTCCCACGGGGGTCGTGGTCAAGTTCGACCGGAGCGGGGCCCGTCCGGACTCGGAGTATCTCCTGATGCGCGAGCCGGACAAACCCCGGACCGCCTTTCCCGTCGTGATCGGCGCCGTTCGCCTGACCGAGGTTCGGGACGATGTCGCCCGGGGCATCGTCGTCTGGTCGCAGACCGCCCCTCGTCCCGGAGACCGCGTGGTCCACCCGCCCAGCATCACTATCTTCCTCGTCCCGGCCAGCGACCTCGCGCGTCACCCCGAGGCGAGCGCACCCGTAGTGGACCAGGCACTCGAGCTCGCGCTGAGTCGCAAGCCGCGGCTCCGCGTGGTTCGCCTGCCTGGCCCTCCTGATGCAGATGAGGTGGCAAAGCGGTTGAAGGCGGCTGGCGAGATCGGCCTCTTCCTCGAACCCGTACTCCTCCCTGCTCCTGGCGGGGTGCGGCTCGCGGTCAAGGCTCGCTCGGTCCTCTCGGGCCAGACGACCGCTACGTACGCCGAGGCGCTCTCGCTCGCCCCAACAGTGGCCCAGCCCTCTCCCCCGCCGACCCCTCCTTCAGAGAAGCTCGTCCCCCCTCCCGAATGGACCGGAAAGAAACCGGCAATCCCGCCGGCCCCCACACCTCCGGATAAGGCTGACGGAGCCCCGCCCGGCTTTGTCATCACGAGAAAGGAGAGGGAGCCTGGCGAGATCGTCCGGGAGGGGGAGAAGGGTGGTCCGATCCGGAAGGAGGTTGCCGAGACGCTGATTGCGATTACGGCGGCGGACGTGGACGGCGACGGGCGTCCTGAGCTGGTCGGGATCTCCGAGACCGGGGTCTTTGTGTACCGGTGGACGGACAAGGGATTCACCCTGCAAGCCGGGCATCTGGAGAACGAGAAGTTCGTCCGGTACCTCGCGGTGGATGCCGCTGACATCAACGGCAACGGCCGGGAGGAGATCTTTGTCACGGCCATCTCCAGCGTTCCGGCCGGCGTCGAGATGCGGAACCGCCTCCAGTCCCTCGCCCTGGAGCTTGACGGTCGCGCGCTCAAGCCGGTGGCAAGCAGGCTGCCATACTTTCTCCGGGTCGAGCGCATCCCGGGTCGGGACCGGCCACTCCTCCTCGCCCAGCAGATGGGGACCCATGAGCCGATCGGGGGGCCAATCCTCAAAATGGCCTGGAAGGGGAAGCAGTATGTCGAGGAAGGCCCCCTGCCCCTGCCCGGAAAGAACGCGTGGCTTTATGACTTCGCCATCCTTGAGGTTGGGGACAAGGGTTCAGCCGCCGTCACCTCGATAAACTGGAAGGGTCATCTGTTGGTCTCTCGAAACGGGGAGGAAATCTGGACAGGGAAGGAGAGCCTGGGACAGGTGGACCACGCCGGATTCCTGCAGACCCCCCGCGCTCTGAGGCTTCCCGAAACGCTTCGCGCCGCGACGCAGCCACAAGCCGAAAAGATCGCAGAGCGGCGCGTCCTGTCCCGCCGGGTCATTGCCGGACCGCCCCTCTTCGGGGACGGAAACATCGAGCTCATCACCGTGGCGAACCGGGTGCATCTTGGCCTCCAGATCCGCCTCTTCGGCGAGCCGGCAGGGGCCGCCTCGGTCGTGGGCTATGTGAGCTCCGGGGACAAGTTTGAAAAGAACTGGGAGACCACGCCGGTCGAGGGCGGGGCCCGGGACGTGGCGCTCGGTGATTTCGACGGCGACGGGCGCCGGGATGTTGTGCTCCTCTCGGCCCTCGAGGACCGGGCCACCTTAAACCTCTTTCTGCTCCGGCCGGCGGCGAGCGCCCGGTCGGAGGCCGGGAAATAAATCCGGGAAATAAGAAATAACTCGAGGAAGGGAGGGATGCCGATGAAGTGAGGGAACGGTGAAGAGGGAAGTGGGTTCACCCGCCTCATGACTCTGACACACAGGGAGGTAGGGAAATGAAAAAACGATTGCTCTTCCTCCTGATCATAGGCCTTTCAGGGGCGTTACCGCTGTCGGCGTGGGCCGACGTTTCACTCATCAAGGCGGCCGACGGCACCGAATTCAAGTTCGGGATGAGTACCAAGTTCGTGCCGTTCACGCTGCAGGGCTTGGATCTCATCAGCGAGGGAACAAACCGTCTCGGCCTTCCGACTGGCAACTTCCGGAGCTTCGTCTCGCCGGACACAGCGCTCGGGGACCAGGACTGGGGTATCCTCAACTACAACAACCTGTTATTCACCTTGGAGAGGGGCCCCCTCCGGATCCACGCCAACCTCGAGATCGAGGTTAACATCGACGCGAACTCCGTGGATCAGAACAACGTCAACATGGAACGGTTCGCCCTGTATTACAAGATCCCGGACGCGGGGACCCTGGGCGTCGGATACGATGTCCACGCCTTCGATCCGGAAGGGGGGCTCATCTGGACGGATGAGCATCCCGGAATCTGGCTGATCGGGGGCGGCGATTCATTGTCATGGGACGTCGCGTGGCACTACGTGTCGAATTGCGACCGGGGAGGATCCCTCTTCACGGGCAACTCGGCATTTTGCCCCACCACGTTGACCGGCCTCCCTGGTGCGGGTGGTTCTGCCGACTTGGACTCGAGTCAGAATGCCCAACTCTTCATGGGCCGAGTCAACATCAACGTAATTAAGGGCACGACCATCGCCCCCATGATCGTCTATTACAGACGTCACGTGCCGCAGTCCGAGCTCCAAAACGAGTTCTCGGCTCCCGTGGGAGGGCTTGGAGGCTTTCCCACCGCCAATGCTAGTACGTCGACAAGTGATCAGTTCCGGCCTGCCGTAGTGGTGAAAAGCAACTTCGGTGGTGGTCCGGTGACCCTGACAGCTGAGGCCGCGGGCCTCCTGGGCCAGATCGAGAACGTGGGTGCCGGGTTCTTGGGTAAATCCGCGCCGAACACGCTTTTGGCCCCTGGGCCGACAAACAAAGATGATTACGACCTCGTATCCTTCGCCATCTTCTTCGAGCTGGCCCTCGATGGCGCAGCGATCGGGGCACCCGGCTGGACCCCATACGTCAGCTTCGAGTGGCACAGAGGCGACGGCGACGCGTTTGACGATAAGTATGAAGGCTACGTGCCGGTCTCAAACCTCACGGCGGCCTTGCGGAAGGACGGCTTTAAAGGCCAGTCGATCTCGAGCTTTGGCCCAGCGAGCCTTGGGGCCAACTCCGAGGATGGCTGGGGCTTTGACGTGACCGGTCGAGGCACGGGGCCGACCCTGGGTACCATCGTCCCGGACGAGACGCTGGGCGTCAATTGCGCCGGCGCCGACCCCCAGTGCTTCAACAACCGGGGCGGGAAGGGCGGCAACCCGGGCTTCATGAAGGTCTCTGGCGGCGTGCTGGGGAAGATCGACAAGAACTGGGACACCCACTTTGGCTTCAACCTCTTATGGTGGGACAAGACCGAGGCGAACGTAGCCGAGGCGGCCCAGAACTGTACCGCCTTTGGGACCTTCGGTTGCGTCGCGGGTGACCCCCGCACCGATGCGACCGTCATCGCCAACCAGACTACGATCAAGAATGCGCTGCCCGACTTGGACAAAAGCTATATGGGCTTCGAGATCAACGGCAACATCGGGTACAACATCAACAACTTCCGGATCCAGCCCTTCTTCAGCGTGTTCGTCCCGGGGTCGAGCGTGGGAGCCATCAACAAGGCATTCCTCGGGACCACGGGAACAGCCATTGACAAAGAAACGGCCTTCACCGCCGGCGTGGAGTTTTCGGCCGCATTCTGAGCGAGGGGCTAGTCCATCAAGAGGCAGGGCTTCCGGCCCCTGCCTTTTCTTTTGTTGTCTCGGGCTCGATCCCTTGCCTCGGGAGGGGGAGTCGGGCTAGAATGCTGCGGTCAGCAGTCAGCCCGAACAGTACAAAGCCGACAGCTGACGGCTGACAGGCGTCACCAGAGGAGGTCATCGCGATGCATTTCCAGAACGGCGCCGCAGGCATGAGACATCCTGACCGCTGGCTGGCCCTGCTGCGGATCGCCGTGGGCCTCTGGTTCCTGCATGGGGGGACCCGCAAGGTCACCTTTGTCCTCTGGGGCGGCTTCCTGCCGCTCCCCACGGCGACCGACCGGTGGATCGGCTTCATGCCCAAGCGAATAGCCGAGTTCGCCAGCGGCAATCCCATCGAGTGGGTCAAGGAATTCCTCGAGGGGACGGTCCTGCACAACCCCAAGCTCTTCGCCGGTCTCACCGCCTGGGGGGAATTCAGCGCCGGCGTGGGGCTTACCCTGGGCCTCCTGTCAGTGCTGGCGGGGCTGATCGGCCTGGTCATGATGGTGATCTACTTTCTGGCCACCTTCTGGATGGGCCCTGGCCCGCAGGGCTTCCACCTTCTCCTCATTATGTGTATGATCGTCTTCGTCGCGTCCAGGGCCGGACGCACCTGGGGCCTGGATGGCTGGATCTTGAGTCGATTTCCGGTTCCGACTCTAGCCCGCCTGTGCTGCTAATGCCCCATCAGGTCCGCTTGCCGAAAAACTTTAGGAAAGGGGGGATCTGAGGCTTCCTGTTCGACACGTTGGGTGTCGGGAATGATTCTGATTCCTACAAGGAGAACCGAGATGGTGAAGAGACAGAAAACATACGTGAATGTCAACGAGCCAAGAGGTATACAGGTGAGTCCGCTCGAAGCACTGGCCGTCAAGCACCTTTCACGCCGCCAGGTCCTCAAAGGCGCCCTGGGCGCCGGCATCGTCACCTTCCTGGGCGGACCGGGTCGTTTCGTAAGCCAGGTCCTTGCCGCGAGTCCCCTGCTCGGTTTCACCAGCGTTCCGGTCTCCAAAGATGACGCGGTCCACCTGCCGCCCGGCTATGCCTATGACGTGCTCTTCGCTTGGGGGGATCCCATCTCCGACGGGCCGGAGCTGAAGGCCGATGCCAGCAACTCGGCCGCAGATCAGGCCGTGCAGGCCGGGATGGCCCACGACGGGATGCACCTGTTCCCCCTGCCCAAAGGGGCACCCTTGACCGACCGAGGGCTGCTGGCCATCAACTTCGAGTACACCGATGACGGGCTCCTCCATGCGGACGGAATGAAAACCTGGTCGGCCGAAAAGGTCCAGAAGTCCAAGAACGCGCACGGGATCGGCGTGATCGAGGTCCGCCGGAAAGGGGAGAAGTGGTCCGTGGTGCGTCCCTCTCGGTACGCGAGGCGCATCACCGCCGATACCCCCATGTTCCTCTCGGGTCCGGCGGCCGGCCATCCCCTGGTGCGGACCGCCCTCGACCCCACCGGCCGGATGGCCCTGGGGACCTGGAACAACTGCGCCCATGGCGTGACCCCCTGGGGGACCTACCTCACTTGCGAGGAGAACGTCACCCCCTACTTCATCAACAAGTCCGAGAAGATCCCGCCCCTCCAGGATCGGTACGGCGTCGACGCGAAGACCTGGGGCTTCCGTTGGCACGAGTTCGACCCCCGCTTCGACGCCGCGCTGCACCCAAATGAACCGAACCGCCACGGCTGGGTGGTCGAGATCGATCCCTATGAGCCCACCCGCGCGCCCATCAAGCGCACCGCCTTGGGGCGCATGGCCCACGAGGGGGCGGCGCTCGCCATTGCCCCCGACCGGCGCGTGGTGTACTACATGGGCGATGACGATTTCCGGACCAAGTTCGAATACATCTACAAGTACGTGAGTGACATCCCCTACATCCCGGGTGGGGACTTCGATGCCAACAGGCACGTCCTCGACGTGGGAAAACTCTACGCGGCCAAGTTCAATGACAACGGCACCGGGGAGTGGATCGAGCTCACGTACGGGAAGAACGGCCTGACCCCGGCCAACGGGTTCAATTCGCAGGCCGAGGTCCTGATCAACAGCCGTGGCGCGGGCGACACGGTCAAGGCTACCCCGTGCGACCGCCCGGAGTGGTTCGCCGTCCATCCCGCGACGCAGGAGGTCTATGCCGCCCTCAGCAACAACAGCGACCGCGGCAAGCCGGGAAAGCGGGGCCCCGATGCGGCGAACCCCAGGGCCAGTAACATATTCGGCCACGTGATCCGCTGGCGCGAGGCCAACAACGACCCCACCTCCACCCGCTTCGAGTGGGACGTCTTCCTGCTCGCCGGCGACCCGCAGCATAGCGATCCCGACAAGCGGGGCAACGTCAAGGGGGGCGTGGCGTTCGCATGTCCCGACGGCCTGGTCATCGATCCGCGTGGGGTCCTGTGGATCCAGACCGACTCCTCGGCAGCAAGCATGGGGACGAAAGACTGGGTCAACATCGGGAACAATCAGATGCTGGCCGCTGATCCAAGTACCGGCGAGGTCCGCCGCTTCCTGACCGGACCGAACGGGTGCGAGATCACCGCGGCGTTTGTCACGCCCGACGGGAGGCACCTGTTCGTGAACATCCAGCACCCTGGCGAGGGGGTCCAGCCGCATCCGGCCCGCAATGACCCGGCCAATCCCACGGGTGTCAGCTCTTGGCCCGATGGTGGCCGTCCGCGCTCGGCCACCATCGTCATCCGCAAGAAGGATGGAGGGCTCATCGGCACCTAAAAGCTTCCGGGGCCCACGCACCCGCCGCCGCGGTGCGTGGGCTCCCCATACATCATCCTCGCGGTGAGGCGATACCAGCTATACATGCATTCGCCGCGGGGGAATCGCCTGTGCGCCTCATGTCCAGAGTGACCCTCGAAGTGCTCGTCCTTTTTGATCTGGATGGGACCCTGGTAACGACGGGTGGGGCCGACCGGCGGGCGCTGCTACGCGCCTTCCGAGAGCTCTGGGGGGTCGATGCGGCCGTTGATGGCCTGCGGGTCCATGGCCGGACCGATCCAGAGATCATCGAGGGGATTGTCCGCGCGCGCCTCGGCACATCTCTTCGCGGCACTGAACGCCGGCTGCTGTATAGTCGCTACCTTGCCCACCTGGAGGAGGAGCTGACCGCGTCGCCCGGTTTCCAGGTCTTGCCCGGCGTCCCGGACCTCCTCGACACGCTGACCGCCGACCCGAAGATCGCCCTGGGCCTGGCCACGGGCAACCTCGAAGGGGCCGCACGATTGAAACTCCGGCGTGCCGGCCTCGTTGCGTACTTCCGGTTCGGTGCCTTCGGGTCGGATGCGGCAGATCGGGAAACCCTCGTGCGGCTGGCGATCGATCGCGGAAGGGCCCTCCTGGGTCGTCAGACCCATTCTGTCGGGGTTATCCTCGTCGGCGATACGGTTCTCGATATCACCGCGGGGAAGGGGCTCAAGGTCAGCACCGTGGCTGTGGCGAGCGGGGGCGATTCCTATGAGACGTTGGCGGCTGCGGATCCTGATCACCTTCTATCAGACCTGAGTGACCCGACCGCCTTCTTGCGAATCCTCGAGATGGTCCGGGTAGGACGTCGAACCCTTGGGGCAGGGGGAAGCCTCGTCCAGCCATGAGGCCGTGATGCCAACGAGTGCGATCCCCATCGGTGCCGTGGATATGAACGCCAGACGCAAATCCGCCCGATCGTCGCGCATCCGTGCCCGCGGGAATAGTATGGAGGCACTGGTCCGAAAGATCATCGGGGCCCTGGGGGAAAATCCAGACCGTGCAGGCCTTCGACAAACTCCGACTCGGTTTGTCCGGGCTCTGCAGCATCTGACGAGTGGAGGCCTGCGGGGCGTCAAGGTAACCCTTCCTGCGAAGCTCGAGAGTGGGCGGCGGAACGAGATGATCTTCGTCCGCAACATCCCGATTGCAAGCCTCTGCGAACATCACATCCTCCCCTTCTTCGGGCGGTGTCACGTCGCGTACATCCCCAACCGGCAGGTCTTGCGTCCTAGGAAGGTGGCCCGCTTGATCGATAGCCTCTGCCGCCGGCTGCACGTTCAAGAGCGGCTGACCGCCCAAGTTGCCAGAAGCCTGTGGGAGATGGCCAGACCGCGCGGGGTGGCGGTGGTGATCGAGGCTGCCCATCTCTGCATGATGATGCGTGGGGTGGAGAAGGCTAATGCCCAAGCCGTCACCAGCACCATGTTGGGCGTCTTCCGAAGCGACCCCACCACTCGAAATCAACTGATCCAGTTGATCTCCGACCGGCCCACCCCGTAGCAGTCAGCAATAAGCAGTCAGCCATCTCAGGACTGAGCCAAGGGCAGCCATGAGGACTGAGGCTCAAACCTCGGCACTCAGTCCTCAGTCCTGTTCTCCGGCTCGGCCCTCAGCCCTCAGTCCTCAGCACTGTGTGCGGACGGCTGCCAGCCGGCCGCTGGACAGCTTGCCTTGGGGGCATCGGTCCGCTATAGTCGTCGTCAGGCCTCACTGCCCCGCATTGACCTGCAGGCGGTGCGGGCGCGAAGGCCGCAAACTGCCTGGGCGATCCCCGGCAAGGGGACAGAACTGTGGAGCGGTCAGAAACTCTATCCATCGCCATGAAAGTTCCCTTCGATCGGGCCTGGGCCTTTCTTACGGACCCCACCAGTCTGCACCTCTGGACGGTCGATTTCGCGCTCGCCCCACCTGAGCCGCGCGGGGACACCTTTCGGGTGCGGACCCCCCGCGGTGAACTGGATCTATTTATCCGGGCAGATCACAACACGGGAGTGATCGACTTCCATTTCGGCCGGGATGGGCAGTATCGGTGCTCCCCAAGCCGACTCTTCCGAACCGGGGACTGGGTCCTGTATATCTTTACGCAGTTCGAGCCCCCTGGTGCTGCGCCTGGCTTGTTCGAAACCCTCGTTGAAAACGTTCGGAAAGAATTGCACATCTTGAAGTCGCTTTTGGAATCGAAATGACTGACGTGCCATACGCAAAATGGGTGGGCCGTCACCAGCGGATGTTGATCGGTGGCGAGTGGCTCCCGGCGGAGGGCGGTCGTACGTTCCTGGTGATCAATCCGGCCACCGGCGAGCGGCTGGCCGAAGTCCCCTATGCTGGAGCCGCAGAGGCGGGAAGAGCCATTGAGTCAGCCCAGAAAGCCTTTCCGGGTTGGGCGGAACGCCCGGCAGCAGAGCGCGCAGGTCTTCTGCAGCGCGCGGCTGACCGGCTCCTCGCCGATCGCGAACGCCTGGCTCGCCTTCTGACGGCCGAGGCCGGCAAGCCGATCGCCGAGGCGCGGGGCGAGATCGCGTACACTGCTGGTTTTCTGCAGTTCGCCGCCGAAGAGTGCAAGAGGATCGGGGGACGGACGATCCCCGCCTCTTCCCCCTCCAAACGCCTCCTGACGCTGCGGCACCCCATCGGCGTCGCTGCCGCCATCACCATCTGGAACTTTCCCGCGGCGGCCATCACGCGACCGGTCGCCCCCGCCTTGGCCGCCGGGTGCACCGTCGTCGTCAAACCGGATGAGCGCACACCCCTCAGCGCCATAGCAGTCTGCGAGGCCCTCCAGGAGAGCGGGCTGCCGCCGGGAGTGCTGAACCTGGTGACGGGAGATGCCCCGGCGATCGGACAGGCCTTCTTGGAGCATCCCGCCGTCGGGAAAATCAACTTTACCGGCTCGACCGAAGTCGGACGATATTTGATGCGTCATGCCGCCGACCGGGTCAAGCGACTTACCCTGGAGCTCGGGGGACACGCCCCTTTTATCGTCTTTGACGACGCGGACCCCGAGGCTTCCGTCCAGGCCGCCGTGGCATCCAAATTCCGAAACGCCGGACAGACGTGCATCTGCGCGAACCGGATCTACATCCACGAGCGAATCTTCGAGCCCTTTGCGGCGCGATTCACCGAGCTGGCCCGCGCGCTGCATGTCGGGGATCCCCAGGACGAGACGGTCAGGGTTGGACCGTTAATCAACAAGGAGGGCTACGAAAAGGTCGCGCACCACGTGGAAGACGCCCGCGGCAAGGGAGCCACAGTCCTCTGCGGAGGGCGCCGCCTCACGGGCGGAGCCTTCGCCGGAGGATTTTATTTCGAGCCAACCGTACTTACCGCAGTGACAGATCAGATGGTCATCATGCAAGAGGAGACCTTTGGTCCGGTCGCTCCACTCCTCTCCTTTTCCGGGGAAGCCGACGTGATCGCAGCGGCGAACGCCACGCCGTACGGGCTGGCCGCTTATTGCTACACGCGGAACGTCAGCCGGGTCTTTCGCATGGCGGAGCAGCTCCGGTTCGGGGTGGTAGGGATCAACGACCCGTTCCCGGGAACCCCCCAGGCCCCCTTTGGCGGATGGAAGGCGAGCGGGATCGGCAAGGAGGGGGGTCAGATGGGTCTCGAGAGTTTTCTGGAAACGAAATTGGTCTCGTGGGGGGTGTGAGGAAAAGCGTGCCCGCCATCGTGACAGAAAATCTGGTCAAACGCTTTGGCGATCTCACTGCGGTGGACGGGCTCACCATCGAGGTCCGTCCGGGAGAGCTGTTCGCCTTCTTGGGCCCCAACGGCGCCGGGAAGACCACCACGATTCACATGCTGTGCACGTTGCTTCGGCCGACCGCCGGCTCCGCCCGCGTCGCGGGCCATGATTGCGTGAAGGAGGCCTGGGCGGTCCGGCGGGCCATCGGGCTCGTCTTTCAGGAGAGCACCCTCGACAAAGACCTGACGGCGTACGAAAACCTCTGGTTCGCCTGCTGCCTGCAAAACCTGACGTCCCGCGTCGCCACCGAGCGGATTGCCGAGATTCTCCGGCTTTTCGAGCTGACCGATCGGAAGGATCACATGACAAAGCATCTGTCCGGCGGTCTGCGTCGGCGACTCGACATCGCCCGCGGGGTGCTTCATCGGCCGCGGATCCTCTTCCTCGATGAACCGACGGTCGGCCTCGACCCGCAGGCCCGTCGACAGATCTGGCAATTCCTCGACACGCTGCGCCGGCAGGAGGAGACGACCCTCTTCGTGACCACGCACTATCTGGAGGAGGCAGAGACCTGTGACCGGGTGGGGATCATTGACCACGGCCGCCTCATTGCCCTCGATACCCCCGAGGAACTCAAACAGGTATTTAAAGGGGACGTGGTCCAGATCCGAAGCGACCGGCTGAACGAGCTGGCCCGGGCGATTCGCGAGGAATTCCAACTCTCGCCCCAGGTGACCGACCGAGGTCTCCTCCTGGAGGTCACGGACGGAGAGGCGTTCTTGCCGATGCTGATCCGGAGCTTCGGGGACCAGATCGCGGGCATCAACATCCAGCGCCCATCCCTGAACGAAGTCTTCCTCCATCTCACGGGACGGGAATTTAAGCCATGATCCCGCTCCGCCCCATTCAGAGCATTGTCGTCCGGGAATTCAAGCGATTTTTCCGGCAGCGCGGACGCCTCCTCAGCGCGCTCGCCCGGCCCCTGCTGTGGCTCTTCATCCTGGGGACCGGTATCACCCGGATCGTGGAGACACCCGCCGGGGTCTCGTACCTGCAGTTCCTCTTCCCCGGCGTCCTCGGGATGGTCGTGCTCTTCAGCTCCATCCATTCCGCGTTGTCGACCGTCTATGACCGGGAGTTCGGCGTGATGCGCCTCATCCTCGTGGCGCCCATCTCGCGGCTCACGATCGTGAGCGCCAAGGTCGCGAGCGGCTCGCTGCTCTCCCTCTTCCAGGCAGCCATCCTCCTCTGCCTGGCGCCGCTGATCGGCCTTCCCTTGGGGCTCGGGCAGATCCTCCTGCTCACCGTCTATGTGCTGCTGACGGCAGTGGCCATTACGGGGGTGGGGATGCTCCTCGCCTCCCGCATTGACTCCCTGGAGAACTTTGCGGGAGTGATGAACTTCGTCGTCTTCCCCATGTTCTTCCTGAGCGGCGGCCTCTATCCGGTGAAGCTCCTCCCGGCCACGCTCCAGTGGGTAATTTATGTCAATCCCCTCGCCTACGGGATTGATCTGTTCAAGCACGCCCTCCTCCCCGTCGAGGCGATGACCCTCGGCCCGGACTTCCCCCTGGCCTCGAATCTCGGCGTGCTCGTGGCCTTCTCCGCCGTCACCATCGCCGCGGCGACGAGTCTCTTCGACAAGGAGGCTCGCCTGGTCCGTCTCGCCGCCCGCTAACCCCCTTTCGTGGGATCGATGAAGCAAAACGCCCTCCCAGCCCACATTAGACGGGGAGGGCGTTTAAGTGATTTGTCTCGCCCCAATCCTGGCCGTCAAAGTTTGGTCAGTTTATTCTCCAGGATCGCCTCGACGAGGGCGTTCCACGCGGCCTTGGCGAGGTCCACCTGATTGTTTGCCTCACCTATCCGGACTCCCTCCTCATAGACCTCGACGACCGGACAGGCGTCGCAGGCGGGGCAAAGACTCACGATCTGTTTGGCTTCCACTTTTTTCACCTCCTTTTCCGGGAAGGGGCGATAGGGGTTCGCGCAGGTCCTCGAGAGCGACCGACTCGATGCATCGGCAGACCTCATCCGGGCCGAGGGTAGAGGGCCTCTTTTCCGCCACCCAACGTCGCCGATACCTTTGAAGCCGCGCCTTTAGATCCTGTAGCATCCGGATCTGCCCTTCTAATTCGCGGGCCTTCTCTCCCGCCCATCGGATGACGGCGTCGCAGGGAGCCTGTCGGGACCGGGCGAGCTCGAACACCTGTCGTATCTCGGCCAGCGTGAAACCGAGGCTCTGGGCCTTCCGGATGAAAAGGACCCGCTCTAGGTGGGCCTGCGTGTAACGGCGGTAGTTGGTATGCGTCCGCCCGGCCGGGGCAATGAGCCCCTGGGACTCCCAATAGCGGAGGGTCTTCGACGAGACTCCCGCTTTCTGGGCTACCTGCCGGATGCTGAGCGTCCCTTCGCCCATTTTGTTTCCTCCCGGATGCCAGGGTAAACCTTGCCCTAGAGGTAAGGATCAAGAGTCTTTTTCATGGCCCGAAGAGGTCCGCCCGGCGCGGATTGCCGGAATGCTTCAACGCAGGCCTCTCATCTCTTTCAAGTGCCGGAGGGACACTCGGAGCTCATCTCTCGCCGTGGGCGCCAAATTCACATGGCGATCCCGGAGGCGGGAGAGAAGCTCAAGCAAGACCGCTTCGTCGGTGGGGAGAGGAGAATCAACCACCCGCCGCGCCCGGAGCGGGATCCGATCGATGCGGAACATGGTGCCCTTCGCGCCAATCCCGTAGGTGGCCGTCGGGAAGAAGACCGTGGCGATCTGGGCCGTCGCGTGGAGCCGGGGGGCCAGAACGATGGTCGGAAGCTCTCTCAAGGCAGCAGCCGCCCGGGGGGGAAGAAAACTCAACGCATCGGCGCCGACCACGAGGGCGGCGTCAACCTCTCCCCTGTCCAGGAGCTCGGAGGCGGTGAACTCACCGGGGTTGTACTGGGGAAAGCCGCGGGCAAAGCTCAGAGCGAAAGGGTATCCCGTTTGCCAGGAAAGGACCTTGAAGGCCCCGGCCGCGTTCCCGTGGCCTAACGGCCCTCGCATCGCCATCACAGAGAATCGTGTAAAGGCATTCAGCTCCCTCACGAGGAGCAGGAGCTCGTGGATGTTTTGCTCCCAGCCCCGGGACATGCTGAGGCCTGTCCCGTAAAAGACGATCCCGTACCGGCACCGCTTCATCCGCGCGAGGAGGGATTCCAGCTCCTTGAGAGGGACGCCGGCGACCTCGGCCCTGTCCAGCTCCCTCCCTTTCAGCCGGGCCCGGAGTGCGGTGAGAATCTCATAATCCTCGCCGGGGCGCACCTCGAGAAAGAGGTCGGCCTCCTCGGCCGTGGGGGTCTGTCGCACATCCACGACGATGAGTGTTCGATCTGTCCGGCCATGAGGCAGAAACATCCCAGGCGGATGGACTGCATACCGGGCCAAATGGCGAGGATGTGTCTCGAGCGGCTCCGACCCCCAGAAGATCACCAGATCGGCCCGGTTCTTGACCTCGCCCAAGGTGCACGTCGACTCCCCAACTTCCTGGAGGGCCAGCGCCCTCGCGCCGTAAAAGGCGGAATAGGGGACATCGAGGCAACCGCCGAGAGCCTCAGCCAGCTCGACGGCCCGGCGCTGCGCCTCGGCGGCGGTCGCGCTGAGTCCCATGATGAGAGGGTATCGCGCTTTGGCGAGAATCCTCGCGGCCTCCTCCAACGCCTCCTCCGACGTGACCTCGTTCCCCCGTACCATGGGGCTTATTTGCTCTATCCGGTAATCCAGAAAAAATTCCCGGGCCCCTGGACAGTCGATCTGCATGCCGACAATCCGATCCCCCTCAATGGTGAGCTCCAGATCATCGCACAGATCGGCGCACCCAGGACAGATGACGTCCCGAACGACGATCGGTCCCGTCCTCTGGGGATCAGGCCCCCGACCGGATTGGCCTTCGCTCTGGACTACGTGCATGGGTCCTCCGGCGAGAGAGTTCCCGTCAATAGGGATCGCTGTATTCTCAGTGGGTGATTGCCGAGGTGGGTCGATTCCTGGAAAAGCGGCCCGGGGGCTTAGCCTGAGACGGATGTGGTAAAGGTGCCGGGAGGAATGCGGTCTACCCCCAGGACGTCCTTCCCCCCCACCGCCAGGAGTTCGCGGAAGAGCTGCTCGATCCCGCGGATGGTCTCTTCCGTCCACTCCGTCATGACCATCCGGCGCCACCCATCCCGGATCGCGTGGAC